>Ga0182012_10007365_pt1 | contig 11024 bp, 5 predicted proteins | sample 612S2SmetaG_FD_120486 | JGI IMG/M metagenome (GOLD analysis project Ga0182012, IMG submission 120486) | Permafrost microbial communities from Stordalen Mire, Sweden - 612S2S metaG | ecosystem: Environmental > Terrestrial > Soil > Wetlands > Permafrost | place: Sweden: Stordalen | collected...
AGCCGATTTGAATGCCGCCTACTTCATGCAGCACACCGGCAATGCCGCCGACGCCACCGCGTGGATGCTCGGCCCGGATCAGGTCGCCTGGATCGGCTTCCGCGACCAGAGCTGCGGCGCCGGCCCTGGAGCGCTCGGCTGCCGCATCCGCATCACCCGCCAGCGCACCCGCACCCTCCTGAAAGGAGCCTAAGTCCGGCCTACTTCTTCGACTTCTTGAGTTCGGTCCAGTCCTTTTCCGTTTGATCGGCATACTTACGTCCAAACTCCGCCAGCGCTTCGGCAAACCCTTCGCCGGAGCCGAGATATCCGGCAATCTGCAGCGCATCGCCGGAACGCGCGTGGCCCCGCGCCAACAACTCTCCGCACAACTGCGCATACTCCAGCAGCCCCTCTCCATTCAGGTCGGTCAACTCGATCGAGGCCTTATGGTCGTTTAGCCTCCGTACCAGGTAATCGCGCCCCTCGATCGTTGTATGCCCAAGCAGAATGTCAGTCCCGGTCTGGATCATCCGCTGTCCCTCGACCACGCGCTGGCCCTGATGCCGCGGCACATGCGAATCCTCCAAATAAGGCGCATACGCCGATTGAGCCTCTTCCTTGATCTGCAGAAAGAACGGGTCTTCCGGCCCATTGCCCTCCATGTAAACGCAATAATCGCGCAGTCCCACAGAACCGGTCCCGACCACCTTGAAAGCCACATCGAGTGCCCTGTATTGGTTGAAAAAATACTTCCGCTGCGATTGCAAAGTCTCGCGATATGCCTCGAGCGAAGCAAGCACCACGCGCGCCTTGGCTCCCGTGAGACGCGTGAGCACTGGCTTCAACTCCTTGAATTGGCGCGGCGCATCCGGCTTTTCCGCTCCAGCACCCGGAACCGGCTCTGTCAACTGCTCCAGCGTATGCATCGGCGTCGAACGGAGTGCCTTTCGCAGCGCTATGTGAACAGGAGCCACCTCCTCAATGCGCATGATCTGGTCGCGAATCATCTCCAGTACCGGCATCGGCGCATAGGCGCGCATGCGCTCACTGTAGCTGCCAATGCAGCGAATCACCGCTCGCTCGCAGATATTCTCTTTGTTACCTGCCTCGCGTCCTGCCACCACCAGCGAAGCAACCATGCGCTTCAGGTCCCATTCGAAGGGCCCGCGAAAGGTCTCATCGAAGTCGTTGATGTCGAAGATGAGGCGCCCGTCTTCTGCCGCAAACGCGCCCAGATTGCGAACATGGGCGTCGCCGCAGAGCTGCACTGTTAGCCCGGTGTTCGGCAATGCGGCAAGATCCGCGGCCATCACCGGCACCGCACCGCGAAAGTAGCCGAAGGGCGAAGCGATCATGCGCTCGTACTTGATCTTCACCAGCGCCGGCACGCGCCCTTTGACCGAGCGCTGCAGCAATATGAGTGGTGAGGTAAGTCGAGCCTTCGCGGAAAACTCCGCATGTTGCGCGCGCGCCACCTGCTTACGCCGCGCCTGGCCTAAGTCCTGGCGTTCTTCCGGGGTCGCCCAATGCATTTTCGGAACATACATCGGTTGGCTCACTCCGCGCAAGCCAAGTTAGTACACGACTCAATCTCCAGGTGCCTGCTCAAGCTCCGCGCCAATACGCTGCAGCCGCATGAATCGCCATTGGAGCCGGTCGAAGAAGAGATATACCACCGGCGTCGTAAACAGCGTCAGCATCTGCGAAACCATCAATCCGCCCACAATCGTAATCCCCAGGGGCTGGCGCAGCTCCGCGCCTACGCCATGTCCAATGGCCAGAGGTAAGCCTCCAAAAAGCGCGGACATCGTGGTCATCATGATCGGCCGGAAGCGCAGGCGGCAAGCCTTGTAAATCGCATCGATCGGCGCCAGTCCCTCGTCGCGTTCCGCCTGGATGGCAAAGTCCACCATCATGATCGCGTTCTTCTTCACAATGCCGATCAACAGAAGAATGCCGATCAGCGCGATGATGGTCAGATCGGTTCCGGTGATCAACAAAGCCAGGATCGCTCCCACGCCCGCTGATGGCAGCGTGGAAAGAATCGTGATGGGATGAATCAGGCTCTCATACAGAATGCCCAGCACAATATAAACGGCCACAATGGAGGCGAGTATCAGATACGGTTCGTTCTGGATCGAAGCCACAAAGGCCTGCGCCGTGCCCTGAAACGTTGCGTGAATTCCAGATGGCATGCCCATCTCTCTCTGCGTCCGTTCCAGCGCCGCCACAGCCGTGCCCAGAGCCACGTTGGGCGCCAGATTGAAGGTCTGAGTCACCGCCGGATACTGCCCTTGGTGATTCACCTGCAAGGACGTACGCGCCGGATCGAAGTGAGCGATCGTCGCCAGCGGCACCGTAGCGCCGGTGCTGCTCTTGACGTAGATCCCATTCAGCGAGTCGGGACTGGTCTGAAACTCCGGAGCCACTTCCATCACTACAAAGTATTGATTCAACCCCGTATACATCGTCGAAACCTGGCGCTGGCCAAAGGCGTCGTATAGGACCTGGTCAATCGCCGATGCCGTAATCCCCAGGCGCCCAGCCGTATCGCGATCAATCACCAGCGTAGCCTGCAATCCCTGGTCCTGTTGATCCGTCGATACATCGCGCAACTCCGGCAGCGTCTTCATCCGCGCAAGCAGCTGCGGCGCCCAGGCGTTCAGCTCGTTCAGGTTTTCATCCGAAAGTGTGTACTGGTACTGCGCATCGCTGCCCCGCGCGCCGGTCTGAAACTCCTGCGCCACTTGCAGAAACAGCGTTGCTCCAGCCACGCTTGTAAGCTTTTGCCTCAACCGGTTCACCACATCGTCGCCGGTCGCGTTGCGAACCTGCTTCGGCTTAAGCCCAATAAACATGCGGCCCACGTTGGTACTGCCGCCGCCCGGGCCGTTGCCGCCCACAAAGGCCGTGACCGTTTGCACCGCTGGATCCTCAAGCACCAGTTGCGCGAGGCTCTGCTGCTTCGCTTTCATCGCGTCGAACGAAATATCCTGTGCCGCCCGCGTCGACCCCGTCAAACGCCCCGTGTCCTGCTGCGGAAAGAAGCCCTTCGGCACCAGTACAAAGAGGTAGATATTCAGGAAGAATGTGCCAATGGTCACGCCCAGCATCAACCACTGATGACGGAGCACCCAACGCAGCGCAGTCGCGTATTCATCGGCAAGCCAGTTAAAGGCTCGCTCGCTCGAGCGATAGATGCGTCCATGGCGGCTTGGATCGTGCGCCTTCAAAAACTGCGCACACATCATCGGTGTGCTTGTCAGCGACACCACCATCGAAACCGCAATCGCCACGCTCAGCGTCACCGCGAACTCGCGAAAGAGCTTGCCGATGATCCCGCCCAGCAGAAGGATAGGAATGAAGACAGCGATCAGCGAAGTGCTCATCGATAGAACAGTGAAACCAATCTCGCGAGAGCCCTTCATTGCGGCATCGTAGGGTGACATGCCCTGCTCGATATAACGCGAGATGTTCTCGATGACCACAATCGCATCGTCTACTACAAACCCGGTCGAGATGGTGAGCGCCATCAGCGAAAGGTTATCGAGCGAGTAGCCCAGCATGTACATCACGCCAAAGGTGCCCACCAGCGAGAGCGGTACGGCAATCGATGGAATGATGGTCGCCCACACCTCGCGCAGGAACATGAAAACGACCAGAACCACCAGAGCCACGCTGATCAGCATGGACCGCTCCACATCCCGCACGCTGGCGCGAATCGTTGCCGTGCGATCGACCGCAACGTTCAGGTGAATCGTAGGGGGAATCTGTGCGCGCAGCCGCGGCAGTTCTTTAAGCACTCCATCCACCGCGTCGATCACATTGGCGCCCGGCACTTTGAAGACCACCAGCAGGATCGCCGGCTGCATCTTGGATCCCGGCCCATTGTCGACGCCGGCCAGTCCGGCCGTATGAATATCCGCCACGCTGTTCACGACGGTCCCCAGGTCGGAGACGCGAACAGGAGCGCCAGTAGACGCGTTATAACCGGCAATGATCGGCGCATATTCCCTGGCGTCGAACATCTGATCGTTGTCGTTGACCAGCCAGCGATGATCGTCGTCGTGGAAGCTACCCTTTGGCCGGTTGGCATTCGCGTTGGACAACGCGGTGCGCACCGATTCGAGTCCGATGCCGTAGGCGCTCAACTGCATCGGATTCAATTCCACACGCACCGCAGGGCTGGCGCTTCCTCCGACGTAAACCTGCCCCACCCCCTGAATCTGCGACATCTTCTGCGCCAGGATCGAGTCCGCCACATCGAACATTTGGGGCTTCGGCACGACATCCGAAGTCAGCGTGAGAATGAGTATCGGCGCATCCGCCGGATTGGTCTTGCGATAATTCGGATTTTGCGGCAGATAAGCCGGTAACTGGCTGCGTGCCGCGTTGATTGCTGCCTGCACATCGCGCGCAGCGGCATCGATATTGCGACTGATGTCGAACTGCAGCGTCACCGACGCGGAACTCAATGAACTCGAAGATGTCATCTGCGTAATGCCGGCGATGCGCCCAAAATTCCGCTCCAGGGGCGTGGCCACATTGGAAGCCATCGTCTCCGGGCTTCCGCCCGGCAGCCCTGCATTCACTGAGATTGTCGGCAGGTCCACCTCCGGCAGCGAAGCCACCGGCAGCAGCGAATACGCCACCGAGCCAGCCAGCAGCAGCGCCAGGCTCAGCAGTGAAGTCGCGACCGGTCTCTTGATAAATGGCGCGGAAAGATGCATGACTCCCTGCGAATCCTCTTTGCTAATCTGCCGAAGCAGCTTCGAACTGCGGCGCTACCTGCGCTTTCTTCTTATTGCCCATTCGATTGGCCAGCCGGTCGAAGTAGAGATAGATCACCGGCGTGGTATAGAGCGTAAGCAACTGCGATACCAGCAGCCCACCGACGATTGTGATACCCAACGGCCGGCGCAACTCAGAACCAACGCCAGTGCCGAGCGCCAGCGGCAAGCCGCCCAGCAACGCAGCCATGGTGGTCATCATGATCGGCCGGAAGCGCAGCAAACACGCCTGAAAGATTGCGTCGTGCGGAGCCATTCCGCCCACTCGCTCTGCTTCCAACGCAAAGTCGATCATCATGATCGCATTTTTCTTCACAATACCGATCAGCAGGATCACTCCGATCAATGCAATCACGCTGAAATCCGTATGCGTCACCAGCAGCGCAAGGAGCGCACCAACACCAGCTGAAGGGAGCGTGGAGATGATCGTGATCGGATGCACATAGCTTTCATACAGCACACCGAGAACGATGTAAACCGTAATCAAAGCCGCCAGAATCAGCAGCGGCTCGTTGCTAAGCGAAGCCTCAAACGCAGCGGCAGTCCCTTGGAATGTGCCATTGATGCTGGCCGGCATGCCAATCTCTTTCTCAACACGCTGCGTCGCCTTTACAGCATCGCCCAGGCTCTTGCCCGGAGCCACGTTGAAGCTCACCACCGTCGCCGGAAACTGCCCCTGATGGCCAATCGCCAACTGCGCTTTAGTCTGCTCCCAATGCGCAAGATTGCTCAGCGGCACCTGCGTACCGTTGGACGATTTCACATAAAGATCCCGTAGCGTCGAGGGGTCGGTCTGAAAGCTCTGACCCACTTCCATCACTACGTGATATTGGTTGAGCTGGGTAAAGATCGTCGATACCTGCCGTTGCCCGAACGCATCGTAAAGCGTGTTGTCAATATCCGCCATGGCAATGCCCAACCGCGCTGCCGTATCGCGATCAATCACAAGTTCCGATCCTAGCCCCTGATCCTGCAAATCGCTGGCCACATCTCGCAATTCGGGCTGCTTGCTCAGCGCAGCCACCATCTTGCGCGTATACGTGGCCAATTCCTTTTCGTTGGGGTCTTCAAGTGAATATTGAAACTGCGTGCGGCTCACTCGATCTGCGACCGTAAGGTCCTGCAACGGCTGAAGGAAAAGCTGAATGCCCTCGATATTCCTGAACTGCGGTTCCAGCCGCGCAATCACCTGCGAAGCCGAAATCTGGCGCTCCTCGAGCGGCTTGAGATTGATCTGAATGCGCCCGCTGTTCAGTGTCGTATTTGTCCCATCCACGCCGATAAATGATGAGAGGCTCTCAACTGCCGGATCTTTCAACAAAATCTCGACCAGCTGCTGTTGCCGCTGGGCCATGCTGGTGAAAGAGACCGTCTGCGGCGCTTCAGAGATACCAAGAATTACCCCTGTATCCTGCACCGGGAAAAAGCCTTTGGGCACGATGACGAACAGCACCAACGTTCCCACCAGCGTCGCAATCGTGACCAGCAGAGTAATGAACTGATGCCGCAGAATCACTTCAAGCGTGCGCCCATACAACGCGATCACAGACTCGAAGACCTTTTCCGAAGCGCGATAGAAGCGCCCCCGCTGCGCTTCCGGCTTATGTTTCAACAGCTTCGCGCACATCATCGGCGTCAGAGTCAGCGAAACCACCGCAGAGACTAGAATCGTAATCGCCAGCGTCACCGCGAACTCACGAAACAGCCTGCCCACCACATCACCCATGAAGAGCAACGGGATCAGCACCGCGATCAGCGAAACCGTGAGCGATACGATGGTGAACCCGATCTGCTCCGAGCCCTTGAGCGCCGCATGCAGCGGGTCCATCCCTTCCTCAATGTAGCGCGCGTTGTTTTCAATCATCACAATCGCATCGTCCACCACAAAGCCGGTCGAGATGGTGAGTGCCATCAGCGTCAGGTTGTTCAGGCTATAGCCCAGCAAATACATCACCGCAAAGGTGCCCACCAGAGAAAGCGGCACCGCCACTGATGGAATGATCGTCGCGGCAAGGTTCCTCAAAAAGAGGAAGATCACCATCACCACCAGGCCGATGGTGAGCATCAGCGAGAACTGCACATCTGCTACCGACGCGCGAATCACATTGGTGCGATCGGTGAGCACGCGTATCTGAACCGAGGCAGGCATGCTGGCTCTCAACTGCGGCAGCAGCAGCTTGATGCGGTCCACCACGGCAATGATGTTCGCGCCCGGCTGCCTTTGAATGTTGAGGATCACGGCGGGCCGGCTGCCCTTCCCATGCAGTCCCATCCAGGCCGCCTGCTGCGTATTCTCCGCCGCATCCACGACCGTGGCCACATCGGAGGTACGCACCGCCGCGCCATTGCGATACGCCACAATCACAGGCTTGTATTCCGCGCTCGAAAGCAGTTGATCGTTAGCGCCTACGGTGAATGAAAGCCGCGAGCCATTCAGCGTACCCTTGGCCTGATCCACATTGGCCGCAGCCAGCGCCGCGCGCAGATCTTCGAGGCTCAGATTGTATGCCGCGAGCTGAGCAGGATTCGCCTGAATGCGCACTGCAGGCTTCTGCCCGCCGGCAATCGAGACCAGGCCCACGCCAGTTACCTGCGAAATCTTCTGCGCCAGGTTGGTGTCCGCCGCGTCTTCAATCTTGTCCAGCGGCAGCGTGTCCGAGGTCAGCGCCAGCGTCATGATCGGCGCATCGGCCGGGTTCACTTTGCTATAGACTGGAGGGTTGGGCAGATCGACTGGCAGGAAGGTGTTCGCCGCGTTGATCGCCGCCTGCACTTCCTGTTCGGCCACATCGATGTTCTCGTCCAGGTTGAACTCAAGCGTGATCACCGAACCCCCGCCTGAACTGACCGAAGTCATCTGCTTCAAGCCCGGCATCTCACCAAACTGCCGCTCCAGCGGAGCCGTCACCGAAGACGACATCACCTCCGGCCCCGCACCCGGATAGAAGGTGAGAGTCTGAATGATCGGGTAATCGACCTCCGGTAGCGCCGAGACCGGCAACTGCTTGTAGGCCACCATGCCGGCCAGCACAATCGCCACCATCAGCAGCGAGGTCGCCACCGGACGGACGATAAATGGCCGGGACGGATTCATGGCCGGATTCCGGGCTCCAGCCCCTGAACTGCCCGTGTTGCCGTCAAAATCACCTGCGCACCCTGCTGCAAGCGGTCGGCGCCATCCACCACTACTTCCTGGCCGGCTGTCGCGCCGCCTTCGAGGATGGTCGTCTGACCCTCCGCGAGTTCCACCTGCACCGGCTCCATGGCCACGGTATGATCTGGCTTCACCACCCAGACAAACGATCCCTGACTTCCGCTCTGAATCGCCGAAGACGGCACCACCATCGCATTCGGCCGCTGCTCCAGAATCAGATGCACATTCACAAACTGATTGGGGAACAGCTTTTCATCGGAGTTGTCGAAGACCGCCTTCAGCTTGTCGGTCCCGGTGGTGGTGTCGATCTGGTTGTCGGCGGTCAGCAACTGCCCGGTCGCGATCCGGGTCGTATCCCCGCGATCGTAGGCATCGGCCCCAATTCTGCCGCCCTCATGCAACCGCGCCAGCACCCGTGGCAACTGGTTCTCAGGCAGCGTAAAGTACACAGCAATTGGCTCAAACTGGTTCACAATCACCAGGTTCGTCGTGTTGGCCGTGATCACATTGCCGGGATCCACCAGCCGCAGGCCAATCTTGCCGTCGATCGGAGACTGAATTGAGCACCAGTCCAGTTGCAACTGCGCCGTTTCGATCGCCGCCTTGTCCGCCTGGATCGCCCCCTCATACTGGCCTTGATTGGATAGCTCCAGATCCAGTTGCTCCTTCGAAACGACACCGGCCTCATACAACGCCTTGTACCGCGTGAACTCGGCCTCGGCGTTCTTGAGCAACGCCTGGTCATGCGCCAGTGTACCCTTGGCCTGGTCCAGCGCGGCCTTATAGGGCTTGGGATCGATCGACATGATCGTCTGACCCGCTTTCACCTGCTGGCCCTCGGTAAAATTCACCCTTTCCAGTTGGCCCGTCACGCGCGCCTTTACCGTGATGCTCATATACGGAGTTACCGTGCCCAGTGCGGTGAGATAGATCGGCATCGAGCGCTGCGCTACGGCAACTGCCTGCACAGGCACCGGACCACCCAACAGTGCGTTGGCTTCATCTTCGGTGCGCTTGGCCGCCAATTGCTGGTTGGTGTGGACCCGCCAGACCACATAACCCACAGCCGTGGCGATAACAAGGTAGAGCACAGGCCTCAGCCATCCGGCCGTTTTTCGTGCCGGAGCAGACGGGGAATTGGATGAAGCGGAGCCAGACGATTCCGCGGAGAACGACGAGGGCTTGCTTTCCATGCGTAGTTTCTTTCCTGGATGCGCTTCCTGCGGTGGATGCAGAAGTAAGACGACGGGCTCGGATTGAGCAAAAGGGATCAGGTTCAAGACTGACGTGTTTGCCTTGTGACGGTCAAGCCCGGAGAATGGTTTCTTAGGACCGTTGCTCCTCTGCATGTGCCTGAAGTCGTGAATTCCGGCAAACGCTATACTGGTCTGGAATCTACAAGTGTTGCGTTCCGGAAATCCAAGTTACAGGTTGGAATGGAAAAACTTCTGAAAACCGAGCCGGACCAGGGCGGCGAGGCCACTGCCGTCCTGCCCTCATCCGAGATCCCCCTCTGCGTCGACCTCGACGGCACACTGGTCAAGTCGGATACCTTCCACGACTCCCTCTGCGTGCTTCTTCGCACCCATCCAGCCGTCCTCCTCCGAATTCCCGGATGGCTCGTCTTGCGCGGCGCGCGGGGCGGCAAGGCTCGCGTCAAAGCGGAAGTCGCATCCTATGCCTCGCTGGATGCAACTCACCTTCCATACAACCAGCCACTGCTACGCTTCCTCGCCGAGCAAAAGGGGCAGGGCCGCAAAATCTATCTCGCCACGGGCGCGGATGTTTCCCTCGCCAACCGCGTCGCCCGCCATCTTGGCCTGTTTACCGGCGTTCTGGCCTCCGACGGCAAGAATGACTCCATCAACCTCACCGGCAAGCACAAACTGGCGGCGCTGCAGCAGCGTTTTCCTGTCTTCGACTACATCGGCAACGCCCCCCCGGATGTTCCCGCCCTCAGCCACGCCCGTCGCGCTTACACAGCCAATCCCACACTGGGGCTGCGCAGCGCCCTTCAAACGCGCCGGATTCGACCGGCCCAGCAGTTTCAGGACCGCCGGCCAACCCTTCCTGCGATCCTCAAAGCCATCCGCGCCCACCAGTGGGCCAAGAACATCCTGCTCGTCCTTCCCCTGCTGCTCTCCCACCACATCACCCGGCACACCGCCATCGCCGCCGTTTTGGCGTTTTTCTGTTTCAGCTTCATCGCCTCCGCCAACTATCTGGTCAATGACCTGCTGGACATTGAAAACGACCGGCGTCATCTCAAGAAGCGGTTTCGTCCTTTCGCCGCCGGAGACCTCTCGGTCGCGGGAGGACTCGAAATTGTCCTGTTTCTGGTCGCTGCCAGTTGCTCCCTGCTGCCTTTCCTCCCTGTTTCCTTCGCATTCTGGCTGCTCGCGTATGTGATCGCGACATCGGCCTACTCCTTTCGTCTCAAGCGTATCCCTCTGGTGGACGTCCTTGTGCTCTCCGGTCTCTACACCCTGCGCATGATGGCCGGAGGTGCGGCGACCGGTACTCAAATCTCCCCCTGGCTCTCCAGCTTCGCCATCTTCCTCTTCCTCTCTCTGGCCATGGTCAAGCGCTTCAGCGAACTGGCCAACCTGCGCGAACGCGGCATCGCCCACTCCCAGGGACGTGGCTACCTCGTCACCGACATCGAGCAGATCCGCAACTTTGCCACGGCCAGCGCCACTGCCGCAGTGGTCGTTTTCTCGCTCTATATTTCCCGGCCGGATGTAGACACGCTGTACCGCCATCCCGGGCGTCTCTGGCTCGTGGTGCCCCTCCTGCTCTTCTGGCTCTACCGCGTCCTTCTGCTCGCCTCACGCGGAGAACTAGACGAAGATCCAGTCATCTTCGCCATCCGCGACCGCGTCAGCATCGCCATGGGAGCCGGCATCGCCATTCTCGCCGTATTTGCAACCATCTAATGCCAATGTTCAATCCGTTCCTCTATAGCCCTAGGAGGGTGCTCCGCTGAACCCGCCCGCAGCCGCATCCGAAAGGCCGTCCGCCCTTGGTGAATCTTCGGGAGCATCTGGCTCGTCCTATAGGGCACCTGACATTTTCGTGGACCTCTGAAAGTCTTCCCT
>Ga0182012_10007366_pt1 | contig 11024 bp, 7 predicted proteins | sample 612S2SmetaG_FD_120486 | JGI IMG/M metagenome (GOLD analysis project Ga0182012, IMG submission 120486) | Permafrost microbial communities from Stordalen Mire, Sweden - 612S2S metaG | ecosystem: Environmental > Terrestrial > Soil > Wetlands > Permafrost | place: Sweden: Stordalen | collected...
AGGTCGGCGGCCATGCCGGCGCAGTCGCCCACGTTGTCGCCCACGTTGTCGGCGATGGTGGCGGCGTTGCGGGGGTCGTCCTCGGGGATGCCGGCCTCCACCTTGCCCACCAGGTCGGCGCCGACGTCGGCGGCCTTGGTGAAGATACCGCCGCCCACCCGCATGAACAGGGCCAGCAGCGAGGCGCCGAAGGCGAAGCCGATGAGCACCGAGGTGGCCGTGTTCTGGAAGATGAGCACGATGACCGTGGCCCCGAGGAGGCCGAGGCCCACGCACAGGAGGCCGGTGATGGCCCCGGTGCGGTAGGCCACCTTGAGGGCGGGGGCCATCTTGCCCTCGCGGGCCGCCGCCGCCGTCCGCACGTTGCCCCGCACCGCCAGGCTCATCCCGATGAAGCCGGTGAGACCCGAGCACAGCGCCCCGGCCAGGAAGCAGATGACCCGGTAGATGCCGGCCTGGGCGAAACTCAGGTCGGTGACCGTTCCCTGTACGCACCCGACGTGCAGCGTGGTGAACGTGATGTGTCCGGCACATACCCATACCGGGTGGGTGACCTTGGTGGCCGTAAAGAAGATCAGGACGGCCAGCGGGACGATGATGATCCCGATGGTCTTGAACTGGCGGGCCAGAAAGGCCTCGGCCCCTTCCTGGATGGCCTTGGCGATGTCCTTCATGGTGGCCGTGCCCTGGTCGGCGGCGAGGACGCCCCGTACCAGCAGCAGCGCCACCACGATGGCGGCCACGGCACAGAGGAGAGCGAAGTACAGCCAGGTCTTCTCGGTGCTGTGCAACGTGAAGATCTGGTAACCCCCTTCAGCCAGGAGGTGGGTCATCGGTGAGGCTCCCTTCGGTGTGCTGCACGGTCGGATGGTCGAGATGTCGGACTCGGCTTCTGCGACCGCGACCCACCGCAGACTTCAAGGACAGCGTCCCCCTGCGAGGCCTCGGCCGGTTGGCCGTGCGCCGGGGCGCGCCGTGAGGGCACGCCGATACCGGCAACGGGCCACGAAGATACCGACAAATGGGGTGGTTGAGCAAGGAAGCCTGCCCGCACCGGTGTCCGGAGCCTGGTCAGACGGGTTCCACGCCGGCCTCGGGGCCGGCGATGAGCTCGTAGTCGGGGTTGAGGATGGCCTGGCGGCGGGCCCAGTCCCCGACCATTCCCTCCACCACCAGCCGGGCCCCGGGCTGGATCCCGGGGATCCGGCGCCGGCCCTGGAACACCAGCAGCAGCCGGCCGGTGTCGTCGGCCAGTACGCACTCGAGGTTCGAGGTGCCGGCCCGGGGCTGGACCCGCACCGACTTGACCCGGCCGGCCACCCGCACCCGGTTGCGCCACTGCGCCTCGGAGATGGGCGTGGTGCCGAAACCCCGGTCCCCGAACGCCGCCCGGTCGAAGTTGGCCCGGCCGGCATCGCGCTCGGCCGCCCGCTCGGCCGCCTTGGCCGACGCCCTGGCCGACGCCCTGGCCGCATGGTCACCGATCTCCTGGGCGGCGCCGGCCGTGGCCGCGGTGGGTGGGAGCGGCGGGGTGCGCCGCCACTCACGGCGCCGGGAGAGCCGGCCCCCGGTGAGCTGGTAGGGCACCACGGTGGCGTTGACATGGGCCAGCTGGCCCACGGCGGCGGCTATCTCGTCCGCCGTGCCGTCATGGAGCAGCCGGTGCCACCCGGCAGCGAACCCGCGCCGGGGCAGCAGGATGGTGAGCTCGGTCTGGCCGTCGGCCACCGTCTCCGCGGCCATCTCCAGCGTGGCCCGGGTCAGCCTGCGGTCCTCGCACTCCTCGACGTCGAGGGGAAGTCGGGCCAGGCCCAGGCGGCCCCACTCCGACTCGAGCTCGGCCGACACCCGGTTGTCCAAGGTGAAGTGGACGGCCCGGAGTTCGTCAGGGTGGAGGGTCCGGGCGTACTGGAGGGCCCGGGCGGTGGCCATGTCGAGGCGGTCCACCAGGACGATCACCGAGTGGCGGTTGAGCACGGGGGCTTCGGCGGCCTCCGCCGCCCCCACCTCGAGCTGCTGCTCCTCGTCGGCGTACTGACGGTGCAGGGCGAGCAGTGCGAGCACACCCACCGGGAGGATGATCAGGATGACCCAGGCTCCCTCGCTGAACTTGGAGACGGCGATGATAATCAGGACGATGAAGGAGAGCGCTGACGCCGTGCCGTTGATGACGAGCCGGCGCTGCCAGTGGTCCTCGGCCCCGCGGTGGGTCCAGTGGTACTTGGCCATGCCCGCCCCGGCCATGGTGAAGCCGGTGAACACCCCGATGGCATACAGCGGGATGAGTTTGTCCACCTGGGCGTGCGTGATGAGCAGGAGGACCACCGACACCACGGTCAGCACGATGATCCCGGTGGAGAAGACCAGCCGGTGGCCCCGCTTGGTGAGTTGTCGGGGCAGATAGGAGTCGTCGGCGGCGAAGCTGGCCAGGAAGGGGAAGCCGGTGAAACTGGTGTTGGCGGCCAGGATGAGAATCAGGGTCGTCCCGATCTGGAGCGTCCCGTACAAGATGTTGCCCAGCCCGTGGGATCCGTAGACGAACCGTCCGATCTGCGAGATGACGGTGGGACTGCCGGACTCGTAGGGGATGGGGTGGGTGATGGCGGCCAGGGCGGACACGCCCAGAACCAGCGAGCCCAGGATGGTCGCCATCAGCACCATGGTGATCCGGGCGTTGCGTGCCTCCGGACGGCGGAAGATGCTCACCCCGTTGGAGATGGCCTCGGTTCCGGTCAGGGCCGATCCGCCCGAGGCGAAGGCCTTGAGCACGAGGAAGATCGTCGCCCCGTAGAGGAGGCCGCTGCCCGGGTGGCCCACGCCCACGGTGGGGTTGTGGGGATCGTGGACGAGGAGAGAGTGGGCATGGAGTGTGCCGGTGACGGCCTTGTAGGAGCCGAGCCCGATGAGGACCACCATGTTGGCGATGAAGAAGTACGTGGGGATGGCAAAGGTCCGGCCGGCCTCGCGGATGCCCCGGAGGTTGCCGTAGGCGATGAGCAGCACCAGGGCGACAGCGATCCAGGTGGTGTCCTTCGTCAGCCCGTGGTACACCGACGTGATGGCGGCCACGCCGGCGGCCACCGACACCGCCACCGTCAGCGTGTAGTCGATGAGCAGGGACATGGCCGCCACCTGGGCCACCTTGAGGCCGAAGTTCTCGCGGGCCACCACGTAGGCCCCGCCGGCCTTGGTGTAGACCTTCACCACTTCGAGGTAGGACAGGGTGACGAAGAGGAGGACGAAGATCACGGCGATGCTGATGGGAATGACCAGCGAGAAGGCGGCCACCCCCACGATGGGGATCAGCGGGATGAGCATCTGCTCGGTGGCGTAGGCCGACGACGAGATGACGTCCGAGGACAGGACGGCCAGGGCGGTGGGCTTGCCCAGTCGCTCGCTGGACTGGCGGTCCGAGGCGATGGGCGGCCCGAGGAGGGCGTTCTTCAGGCGGTAGCGGAGCGTCTCGGGGATGTCCACCCCACCCGAAGGGGTGGCCACCGGGGTCCGTCGGCTGCCGGGCACGACCGCCGGGGCCAGGGCGGGACCGGACCCGCCGACCGGCCCGTTGACGACCGGAACCTCCTGTCCGGTCACCGACGGGTCCACCCCCTCAGTAAATCACGGGTGATGGGGGCTGCCACTCTCCTGCGGCAGGAAAGTCCTGGTGGGCCGAGAGGCGTCCCGGATGCCGCCCCATTGCTTCGGGTCGCGGGGGTGAGTTGTCATCTCCTGCCGATGCGTGTTGCATGGTTCAGGTGCATATCGTCATCGTGGGATGCGGGCGGGTCGGTTCGGGCCTGGGGGTGGGGCTGGCCGAACAGGGTCATTCGGTGACCATCATCGACCGGAACGCCAAGTCCTTCCGGAGGCTCCCGGAGGACTGGCCGGGCACCACCATCGTGGGTTCGGGCTTCGACCGGGGCGACCTCGACCGGGCCCGGGCCGGTGAGGCCACCGCCCTGGCCGCCGTCACCAGCGGGGACAACTCCAACATCCTCACCGCCCGCATCGCCCGGGAGACCTACGAGATCCCCAACGTGGTGGCCCGCATCTACGACCCCCGCCGGGCCCAGATCTACCTCCGGCTGGGCATCCCGACCGTGGCCACGGTGTCGTGGACCATCGATCAGGTCCGTCGACGGTTGGTGCCCAATGAGGTGGAGTCGGAGTGGACCGACTCCACCGGAACCCTGTCCCTGGTGGAACGGGAGCTTCCCGAGCGGTGGGCCGGCAAGCGCCTGGCCGACCTCACCGTGCCGACCGAGGTGACCGTGGTGGCGGTGACCCGGGCCGGGGTGGCCCGCCTCGACCTCGGGGACCTGGTGGGCCAGGACGGCGATGTCCTCCACCTGATGGTGACCGACGCCGCGCTGGAACGGCTGAACGCCCGGCTGAGCGGTCAGTCGGCGGAGCGGGCCGGGGGGCCGGCCGGTGGCCCGGGCTCCGATCCGGTGGGGTCCGATGCCGGCCGGGGGGACCCGTCATGAGAGTGGCCCCGTCATGAAAGTGGACCCGTCATGAGAGTGGCCCCGTCATGAAAGTGGCCCCGTCATGAAAGTGGCCCCGTCATGAAAGTGGCGATTGCGGGAGCCGGCAGCGTGGGGACAGCCATCGCCTCGGACCTCCACGCCGGGGGCCACGACGTGCTCCTGATCGAACAGGACCCCGACCTGGTGGCCCGCATCCGGGGCGACATCGACATCACCTGGGTGGTGGCCGACGCCTGCGAGGTCTCATCCCTGGACGCCGCCGGCCTCTCCACGGTGGACGTGGTGGTGGCGGCCACCGGCGACGACGAGGACAATCTGGTGATCTCCCTGCTGGCCAAGCAGGAGTTCGCCGTCCCCCGCGTGGTGGCCCGGGTCAATCATCCGAAGAACCAGTGGCTGTTCAACGAGGGGTGGGGGGTGGACGTCTCGGTCTCCACCCCCCAACTGCTCACCGCTCTGGTCGAAGAGGCGGTGTCGGTGGGCAGCCTGGTCCGGCTCCTCCGGTTCGAGGGGGGCAACGCCCACCTGGTCGAGGTGACCCTGGCCGAGGGTTCGCCGGCCGCCGGGGTGAGCCTGGCCGACCTGGGGGTCCCCCGCGACGCCACGGTGGTGGCCGTGGTCCGTGACGACCATCTGATCGTCCCCCGGGGGGACACCCGGCTGAGCGTCGGCGACGAGGTGCTGGTGCTGGTGACCGCCGACGCCGAGGACGTGGTCCAACAGCTCCTGGTGGGGCCCTGAGTTCCATGCGGGCGGCCTTCTTCGACCTGGACAAGACGGTGATCGCCAAGGCCTCCATTCCGGCCTTCGGGCGGCCCCTGTACCGGGGTGGGCTGATCAACCGCCGGCTGGTGGCCCGGGCCCTGGTGTCCCAGATGATCTACCTCCACCTGGGGGCCAGCGAACAGAAGCTGGCCCGGATCCGCGAGTCCATGCTCCAGCTGACCAAGGGGTGGGAGCACCAAGCCATCGAGGAGATCGTGCGGGAGGCCCTCGAGGAGACGGTCGAGCCGATCATCTACGCCGAGGCCCTCGACCTGATCGAGGCCCACCGGGCCGCCGGCTACAAGGTCTACCTGGTGTCGGCGTCACCCGAGGTGATCGTCCAGCCGCTGGCGAGGCACCTCGGGGTGGACGGCGCCATCTCCAGCCGGCCGGTGGTCGACGAGGGCGGCCGCTACACCGGGGAGATGGAGTTCTACGCCTACGGGCCCTTCAAGGCCCAGGCCATCCAGGAGCTGGCCGAGAGGGAGGGCCTTGACCTGGCGGAGTCGTCGGCGTACTCGGACTCCTACACCGACATCCCCATGCTCGAGGCGGTGGGCCACCCGGTGGTGGTCAACCCCGACCGGGTGCTGGCCAAGGTGGCGCGCGAGCGCGACTGGGAGGTCATGCAGTTCACCAAGCCGGTCCGCCTCCGCGACCGGGTGAGCGTCCCCAGCTGGTCGATGACCGCGGCCGCGGCCGGAGTCACCGCGGCGGCGTCAGTGGGTGCTCTGGTGGCCTGGCGGCTGGCACGCCGCCCGCAGGCCTGAGGGCCGCCCGGGGGCGACCCGGTTGCTCAGGAAGGGCGGAGCCGCTTGGCGGCCACGACACCCAGGGCAACGACGATGGCGAGGATCAGAAGCTTCTTCATGGGCGGAGATGGTACCCGGTCCGACCGGACCCTGCTTCGGCGGGGTGGGTGCCCATCCCCCGCGGACGGGGTCCGGCCGGAGGAACCGGACCGATCCGGAGCCTCAGACGGTCAGGAGATCCCGGGCTCCGGTGTCCGAGGACGGATGGCGGAGCTTGGACATGGCCCGGGCCTCGATCTGCCGGATGCGCTCACGGGTCAGGTTGAAGTGCTCGCCCACCTCCTCGAGCGTGCGGGGCTCGCCCCGGTCGAGACCGAAACGGAGCCGGAGGATCTCGCGCTCCCGCTCGTCGAGCGGGGACAGCAGCCGTCCGATCTCCTCGGGCAGCAGTGACACGGCGGCCACTTCGAAAGGTGACTCGGCCGAGCGGTCCTCGACCACGTCGCCGAGTTCGGCGTCGCCGTCCTCACGGAGGGGCTCGGACAGGGAGAGCGGCTCGGCCCGGAACCGGAGGGCCTCGACCAGCTTGTCCTCGGGCATCTCGACTTCGGCGCCGAGCTCGGCCAGGGTGGCCGGACGGCCGTACTTGAGCTCCAGCCGGGCCTGGGCCTTCTGCACCCGGGCCAGGGTGTCGCCGGCGTGGACCGGCAGCCGGATGGTCCGGCCCGTGTTGGCGATACCCCGGGTGATGGCCTGACGGATCCACCAGGTGGCGTAGGTGGAGAACTTGAACCCCTTGCGCCAGTCGAACTTCTCGACGGCGTGCATCAGGCCCAGATTCCCCTCCTGAATGAGGTCGAGCAGAGGGAGCCCGGAGGCCTGGTACTTCTTCGCGATGGACACCACCAGCCGCAGGTTGGACTGGACGAAGGTCTGCTGGGCACCCTCGCCCTGCAGGGTCGTCCGGCGCAGCTCGCGCTTTTTGGCCGGACTGAGACCCTTCGGTGCCGCCGCCAGCTGGGCATCGGCTTCCCGACCGGCTTCGATGGCCTGGGCCAGGCGAACCTCGTCGTCCTTGGTCAGCAGCGGATACTGGCCGATATCGGTCAGGTACAACCGGACGAGATCTTCGTCGTCTCTCTCGAGGCGCTCCTTTGCCAACTTCACCAGGTCCTTCGTTTTCCCCACACCGTGGGGGACAGCCGACCCGAGGCCAGCGCAACCGAAAAACCGGTACTCGCTGATTCAGGTCTGGCGTTTTCGGGCGCAACGATTGCTGCTTTCGAAGTTTACCGGACGCGTCAAGCCCTCCGAGCGGCGCGGGTCACCCGAACCGCAGTGGACGGGATCACTCCTCGGGCACCCATTCCGGAAAAACCACCAGGCCGGAGCGGGTTCCGGCCCCGACGACGGCCGACTCCAGGCGCTGGAGGAACTCGTGGACGGCCGCCACGTCGTGGGGCCGGGTGACCAGGCGCTGGACGAGGCGCTCGCCGGCCTGCCAGTCCTCGATCTCGTCGTTGAGCACCAGCTGCAGGGCCCGGGCCACCGGGGCGTCGGTGACCGGACTGGTCACGCGCAGGTGGCGCCGGTAGGTGGTCACCAGCCGGGGGAGCACCACCCGGTAGAGGCCGGCCAGACGGGGAAGGGCGCCGGGCCGGCCGGGCGCCTCCTCGTCGGCCGGCGGCCAGGTCGACCCGGGCAGCCCGGTGGGCGGGGTGATGCCCTCCAGGGCGGCGAACAGCGCCACGCTGGAAGCTGACGGGACGGTCAGCCCGGCCGGGTCGCTGCCGGCCAGGACCGGGAGCCGGTCCGCCCACAGTTCGGCGTGCCAGGCATGGCGCAGGCTCTGGGCGTCCAGGCGGATCTGCACCGCAGCCACCGGGGTATCGACGACCCACCGGCCGAGCAGGCCGTAGAGGGCGTTCTCGATCCACCGGTACTCCCCCACCAGGGCCGCCACCGTGCCGAGGGTCATCGGGGGGAACCCCCCACCGCGGCCCGGTGGCGGACCGTCACCCGGCGGGTCGCCCCCGGGCGCGGTCGACGGGGTCCCTCCGGGGTCGGACAGGGGGTCGGACAGCTCAGACAACGGCCGGGGTCTCCCCACGCGGGTCGGCGGGTGGTGCCGGCGGCGGCCCGGGCGGGTGGGCGGACGGGCCCCCGGCCCGGTAGTGGTTGGTGATGGGCATGCGACGGTCCTTCCCGAAGGCCTTGGCGCTGATCCGTACTCCGGGGGGCATCTGGCGGCGCTTGTACTCGGCCCGGTCCACCAGGCCCACCACCCGGGCCACGGCACCGGGGTCGAAGCCCTCGGCGATCAGGTCGTCCGGGGACCGGTCGCCTTCGACATAGCCGGCCAGGACCGGGTCGAGCACCGGGTACGGGGGGAGCGACTCGTCGTCCCGCTGGTCGGGCCGCAGCTCGGCCGACGGGGCTTTGGTCAGCACATCTCCGGGGATGAGATCGAACCCGGCACGGCGGTTGCGGTGGCGACAGAGCTCGTAGACCAGGGTCTTCGGGACGTCCTTGATGACGGCGAACCCGCCGGCGGAGTCGCCGTACAGGGTCGAATAGCCGGTGGCCATCTCGCTCTTGTTGCCGGTGGTCAGGACGATCCAGCCGTTGGCGTTGGACAGGGCCATCAGCAGCACACCCCGGATCCGCGACTGCAGGTTCTCATCGGTGAGCCCCAGGGGGCCCCCGGGCAGCACGGGCTCCAACGACGACGCCAGCACCCGGTGGGCCGGCTCGATGGGCAGGGTGGCGATGTCGATGCCGAGGTTGGCGGCCAGGGCCACGGCGTCGGTCACCGAGCCGCCACTCGAGTAGCGGGACGGCATGGTCACCCCGTGCACGTGTCCGGGTCCCAGGGCGTCGACGGCGATGGCGACCACCAGCGAGGAGTCGATGCCACCGGACAGGGCGACCACGGCGTCGGTGAATCCGTTCTTTCCGACGTAGTCCCGGGTCCCGAGCACCAGGGCCTGGTAGACCTCGGCGTCGGGGTCGAGGACGGCGGCCACCGGGCTGACGGTCGGGGTTCCCACCGGGACCCGGGTGCGGTCGCTGACCACGCCCATCGGGACCGCCGGTCCCCGGTCGTCCGGTGCGCCGGCTCCGTCCCCGTCCGGACCGCCGGCCGGCCCCACGACGTCGACCTCGAGGTCGGCCACCAGCACCTCCTCGACGAACTGCCCGGCCGAGGCCACCATCCGGCCCTCCGGCCCCATCACCACCGAGGCCCCGTCGAACACCAGCTCGTCCTGGCCGCCCACCTGGTTGACGTAGACCACCGGGCACCCGGTCTCCGCCACCCGCTCCCCCAGGACGGCCAGACGCTCCTGGCGCCGACCCTGCGAGTAGGGCGAGGCGTTGAGGTTGACCAGCAGGCGGGCTCCGGCCGCGGCCTGGGCCACCATGGGCCCCCGGGCGAACCACATGTCCTCGCAGATGGTGATCCCGACCGGCACCCCGGCCACCACCAGGGGGGTCGTCGGTCCGGACCCCGGGGTGAACCAACGCTGCTCGTCGAACACGCCGTAGTTGGGCAGGAGGCGCTTGTGGTACCGACCGACGACCCGACCCCCGGCACAGAGGGCGGCGGCGTTGAGCAGGTGGCCGGCCGGGTCGGTGTCGACATAGCCGATCACCGCGGCACAGCGGCCGGTGGAGCCGGCGATCCGGTCGAAGACGGCCAGGTTGTCGGCGACGAAGGCCGGTCGGCTGAGCAGGTCCTCGGGCGGGTACCCGGTGACCGTCAACTCCGGGAACACGGCCAGATCGGCACCGGCGCGGTCGGCCGCCCCGAGGGACGCGGTGATGCGGTCGGCGTTCCCCTCCAGGTCGCCCACCACCGTGTTTATCTGGCAGGCGGCCACCCGCACTCGAGCCATTCCGTCACACTACCGGGGCCACTGCCTGGCCTTTTCTGTCCGCCAGGGGCCGGGGGCGCCACGCCGGTCCGTGGTCCCGCTCGGGGCCGCGCCCTGTTCATGCTCCGTTTACAGTCGGGTAACGGAGGGGAAACGGCTCACTGCGATAGTGAACTGTCCCCGGGGCCGTCAGCCGCCGGCCTCTCGGCACCGGTCTGGTTCGTGGGCGCCCTCCCGGCCGGAGGGGCGGTGGTGCACAGGTATCGAGGCAGAAGACGCAGGTGTCGAGGCACCAGGACAGTGTCGACGTAGCAGAACAACCGAGCAAGAGAACCGTAGAGGAGTTCATGTGCCGTACCAAGCTGAGTACATCTGGATCGACGGGACCGAGCCGTCGCCGCTGCTGAGGAGCAAGACCAAGGTGATTGCCGACGGCGAAGAGCCGGGCATCTGGGGTTTCGACGGTTCGAGCACCAACCAGGCCCTGGGCCACGACTCGGACTGCGTCCTGCGGCCGGTGTTCATCGTCCCGGATCCGCTGCGGGGTCCGGACGACAAGCTGGTGATGTGCGAGGTGGAGCTCACCGACTTCACCCCCCATCCGACCAACACCCGGGCCAAACTGCGCGAGGTGGTCGAGAAGTACGGCGATCAGGAGCCGATGTTCGGGATCGAGCAGGAGTACACCTTCATCAAGGAGGGCCGCCCGCTCGGATGGCCGGCCCTCGGCTACCCGGCCCCCCAGGGCCCGTACTACTGCGGCGTGGGCGGCGACAAGATGCCCGGGCGCGAGATCGTGGAGCTGCACACGGCGGCGTGCATCGACGCCGGTATCGGCATCGAGGGCACCAACGCCGAGGTGATGATGGGCCAGTGGGAGTTCCAGGTGGGGGTGCTGTCGCCCCTCGACGTGTCGGACCATCTGTGGGTGGCCCGCTGGCTCCTCTTCCGCATCGCCGAGGACTTCGGGGTCTACGCCACCCTCGAGCCCAAGCCGATCATGGGTGACTGGAACGGAGCCGGCGCCCACACCAACTTCTCCACCAAGGCCATGCGCGAGGACGGCGGCTGGGACGCCATCATCGCCGGGTGCGAGGCCATCGGGAAGAAGGTCGACGAGCACATCGCCGTCTACGGCGTGG
>Ga0182012_10007367_pt1 | contig 11023 bp, 7 predicted proteins | sample 612S2SmetaG_FD_120486 | JGI IMG/M metagenome (GOLD analysis project Ga0182012, IMG submission 120486) | Permafrost microbial communities from Stordalen Mire, Sweden - 612S2S metaG | ecosystem: Environmental > Terrestrial > Soil > Wetlands > Permafrost | place: Sweden: Stordalen | collected...
AATGCGCTGGAGATGTTCATCGGCAACGACAGCGGACTGTGGCGTTCGACCGATGATGTGGGCGAGACGGGCGCGGTTTGCAACTCTGCGGACGCGAGCCATTTTCAGAATTTGAATGGCAGCCTGGGTTCGCTGGCGGAGGTCGAGAGCCTGTCGCCGGTGCCGACCACGCCCTACAACCTGCTGGCGGGCCTGGGAGTGAACGGCGCTGCGGGCGTAGCTGGTAGCGCGGTAACGGTCGACTGGCCGCAGGTTCTCTCTGGCTTTGGCGGCCCGGTGGCGATCGATCCTAATAATTCACGGTGGTATGTGAACGGTCAATCGGGCGTGGCCATCTATCGCTGTTCGGTCACTACGCCGTGCACACCAAGCGAGTTCGGATCGAGCCCGACGGTCAACGACGCGGATGTGGGTGGCGATGGATACGCGATGCCTACGCCGGCGCCGTTTCTTGTCGATCCGCTCGACACGGCGCAGTTCTTGATTGGCACATGCCGTGTGTGGCGGGGGCCGGCAAACGGTGTCGGGTGGGGATCGAGCAACGCGATCAGTTCGGTGCTGGACAATGCTTCGGCTGGGCCGTGCAGCGGGGACTCGCTGATCCGGTCCATGGACGCAATGGCGACCGGCGGCGCCACGGAGGTGATCTATCTGGGCATGTACGGCGCGGCAACTCAAGGAGGAAATCTCGCAGGGCACGTGCTGAGCGCTAAATACAATCTTTCCTCGCCCGGCGCGGTCACGTGGCATGATCTTACGCTGAACCCGGTCGCGCTGCCGACTGGCGGCACACTGAATCCCTATGGCTTTGACATTTCGAGCGTCTATATCGATGCGCATGACACGACCGGCAACACGGTTTACCTCACCGTGGAGGCGATCTCGCAGACCAACGAGACGGTGAGCGTTGTGTACCGCACCACAAACGGCGGAACGAACTGGACCGATATTACGGCCAACCTGCCTGAGGCTCCTGCCAATTCCATTGCCGTCGACCCGCAGAATGCAAACACGGTCTACGTGGCCACTGATGCGGGCGTGTTTTTTACCACCGAGGCTCAGAACTGCGCCCAGTCGCTGTCCAACTGCTGGACGGCGTTTGGAAGCGGGCTGCCTGCGGCTCCCGTGGTTGCGCTGAGCGCCTCGCCGGCGACCTCGTCGAATCAGGTGTTGGTGGCAGGCACTTATGGGCGCGGCATCTGGCAGACGGGGTTGTTTACCTCGGGCGTGGCGTTGACCGCGGCGTCTCTAACACCGGATACGCTTACCTTTGCCGGCCAGTCGGTGGGGACTGCAAGCGGCGCGCAGGCGGCAGTGCTCAAGAATACGGGCGCGCTTCCGTTGACAGTTACGTCGATTGCCGGCGGCAGCGGATTCACGGAGAAAGATAATTGCCAGAATCAGACGGTAGCCGTGGGCGCGAGCTGCTCGATTCAGGTGACCTATACGCCCGCCGCAACCGGACCCAGTTCGGCGACGATGATGATCTACGCCAATGTTTACGGCGGCCAGCTCAGTTTGTATTTGAATGGCACCGGCACACCGGCCGGCGTTGTGGTGCTGAGCACCAGCGTGCTGAACCTGGGCGATTCGAAGGTTGGCGTTATGTCGGCAACGCAGCCGCTCGGGGTGACGAACTCGAGCGCCAACGCCATTCCGGTAACGAGTTACGCCATCACGCCGCCGTTTGCGATTGCCAGCAACACTTGCGGCGCATCATCGCTCACGGCAAACTTTACCTGCCAACTGACGATTGACTTCACGCCCACCACGTCCGGTCCGGTCTCGGGAATTCTCACCATCACCGATAGCGCGGGGACGCAGACCGTTTCGCTGACCGGCACGGGGCAGGCAGTGCCGACGGATATCTTGAACCCCACCTCGCTCACGCTGCCCGTGACGGCCGTGGGCCAGGTTTCCCCGGTCAGCAGCCAGACCGAAGTATCGATAACAAATCAGGGCGACCTGCCGCTGACGTCGATCTCCGAATCCGTGACGGGAATGTTTGTGGCGACGAATGGCTGCGGCACGCAGCTCGCGGCGCATTCTGTGTGTTACATCACCGTTCAGTTTGCGCCGACGGCGGTTGGCAACCAGACGGGCACGCTGACCATTACCGACTTCACCAATAAAGCCGATTCGCAGACGGTTACGCTCAACGGTACGGGCCTGGTAAACGGCGTGATCAGCGTGAGTCCAACCTCTCTGGCTTTTTCTCAAGGCACAGTGGGCGTGGCCAGCGCGCCGCAGACGGTGACAGTTACCAACTCCGGCGTCGCGACAATCGCGAACATCGGCTTTCAATTTACGGGTGCTGGTGCGGCAAACTATGCAACCGGTGCGACGACCTGCGGGGCACAGTTGAACGCAGGCAGCAGTTGCACCGTGCAGGTGATCTTTACGCAGCCGGCAACCGGCTCAACCACTGCCGCGCTCGTCGTTTCTTCCTCTACTGCGGGAGTCACGGCGGTTTCGATTCCCATCAACGGCGGAGGCACGACCTCGTCGGGCCTCTTGACCAGCACTTCGCTGTTGACGTTTACGCCAGCGACGGGCGTGAATCAAACCAGCGCGGCCCAGACGGTGACCATTACCAATGCCACCGGCAACGCGCTTTCCTCTGTAACGCTGGCCACATCGGGTCCGTTCACCCTTACCGCGAATACCTGCACCGGCGGCCTGGGTATTGGAGCAACCTGCACGGTGGGCGTCGAGTTTGCGCCGACGGTATACGGTGCGGCCACGGGCGCGCTAACGGTGAGCGCAAGCGGGGTGGCGAATCCGGTGACCGTGCAGCTTGCGGGCACTGGATTCGACTTTACGCTGGCGTTGACCGGGCTTGCGAGCGTGACCGTGACCAGCGGGCAGCAGGCCGACTATACGATGGTCTTGACTCCTGAGGCGGCGCAGGGCAGCTTTACCTACGTCTGCGGCACGCTGCCGGCCAATGCGCTGTGCCTGTTCAGTCCGGCGACGGAGACGCTCAGCTCCGGCGTGCAGGGCGATGTGCAGGTGCAGATTTATACCGGCGGGTCGGGGCTGACGGTGCAGGCGGAGCCCTTGCGCGGATTCAGCGCGCTGCCGTTGCTGTGCGGGCTCTTGCTACTGCCGATGGCATTATGGCGCGGGCGCAGATTTTTCTTCCTGGTGCTGCTGGGGGTGATGTTGGCCGGAGGCGTCTCAAGCTGCACGAGTTCGGGCACGATTGCCGGAGGGTCAGGCGGGGCGGGCAACTCGTCCAGCACACCGGCAGGCACGTATACAATTCCCGTCACAGTTACGGCGGCGGGGGTTTCGCACGCGGTGAGCGTGACGTTGACGGTCGATTAAGAGTTTATCCGTAATTCATAAGTGGATGTAGCGCCGGTCTCCAGACCGGCTGTCCCGGCGGCGTCCACGCCGCCGGAAGCGATGCGCGGGTCTGGTGACCCGCGCGACAGCCGGCCTGAAGGCCGGCGCTACCGGTTTACGGATGGGTTCTAACGCCGACCAGCGACAAAATTCAGCCATGCGAGCAGATATACTTGAGCTTCGGTCAGGCGTGGCAAATCCGCGGTTTTTTTGCGCACCGAAAGGATAGAAAGCAAGGCGAATGACTGCCAGAGTTACAGAAGAAGAAGTGGAGCGCGTGGCGGAGCTGGCTCATCTGCAGCTGACGCCGGATGAATCCGTGCGCATGCAGAAGGACCTGAACGCAATTCTCGATCATGTGGCCGAGTTGAATGAACTCGACACGACGGGTGTTGTGCCACTGGCCTCGGCCAATGAGTTGGCTGACGCGCCCGCCTCGGAGTTGCGCGCGGATGTGGTGGTGAAATCTCTCGATCGCGCCGTTGTGATGGCGCAGGCTCCGGAGTCGAGTGGGGCGTTCTTCAAGGTGCCGAAGGTGATTGAACGATAGGGAAAACGGGAACAAGGGAACTGGAGCATCGGGGCTCGATTAGGGGATTGGCATTGGCTGGCGAGAGCAAGACAGGATCATTTGTAGAGAAGCCGCAGACGCTTGCCGCGCTGAAGGGCGAGATTGCGGCTGGACGCACAAAGGCCGTGGATCTGGCTGCCGCTTACTACCAGCGGATCGCGAAGAAGAATCCGCGGCTCAATGTTTATCTGAGCCTGACGAAGGATCGTGCCCTCGCGCAAGCGACGCATATTGACGAACTGGCCGCGAAGGGCGATCCGCTGCCCCCGCTGGCGGGGATACCGGTGGGCATTAAGGACGTGCTGGTGATGCAGGGTGCGCCGGCGACGGCGGGGTCGAAGATTCTTGAAGGGTATCTTCCCCCTTACGACGCGACTGCTGTGGCCAAGCTTGAAGCAGCGGGAGCGTTGCTGCTGGGCAAGATCAACTGCGACGAGTTTGCCATGGGCTCGTCGAATGAAAATTCGGCCTATGGGCCGGTTCGCAATCCCGTCGATACGGAGCGGGTTCCGGGCGGATCGAGCGGCGGCTCGGCTGCGGCTGTTGCGGCCAACATGGCCGTTGGCACGCTGGGCTCGGATACGGGCGGGTCGATTCGTCAACCGGCGAGCTTTTGCGGCGTGGTGGGCGTGCTGCCTACCTATGGGCGCGTATCGCGATATGGTTTGATCGCTTTTGCCTCTTCGCTCGACCGCGTCGGCCCGTTTGCCGCCAACGTGCGCGACGCGGCTACTATCTTGTCTGTCATCGCCGGACACGATCCCAAGGATGCGACCAGCTCGCAGGCGCCTGTGCCCGACTACGCAGCAGAAAGCGACAAGCCGGTAGAAGGTTTGCGCATCGGCGTACCAGCGGAATACTTTGCCGAGGGGCTCGATGCAGAGGTGCGCGCGCAGATTGAAAAGGGAATCGACGCGCTCAAGAAGGCTGGATGCACTATCAAGCCGGTCTCGCTGCCGCATACCAAATACGCAATCCCGACCTACTATCTGGTAGCGACGGCGGAGGCCAGTGCGAATCTTGCGCGGTTTGACGGGGTGCGCTACGGCTACCGTTCGCCGCAGTCAGAAACTTTATCCGACATGTACAGCCACTCGCGCGATGAAGCTTTCGGCGCCGAGGTCAAGCGCAGAATTCTGCTCGGCACCTACGCGCTTTCGGCCGGATACTATGACGCCTATTATTTGAAAGCGCAGCAAGTCCGGCGGCTGCTGGCCGAGGAGTTCCTGCGCGCGTTTACTCAAGTGGACGCCATCGTCACCCCGACATCTCCCGTGCCTGCATTCAAACTGGGCGAGAAGGCCGACGATCCGCTGGCCATGTACCTGGCCGATATCTACACGGTCACGGCCAGCCTGGCCGGAATCTGCGGGGTTGCGGTGCCCTGCGGAGCCACCTCGACCGGCCTGCCGGTGGGGATGCAGGTACTGGCCGGGCATTTTCAAGAAGGCGCTGCATTTCGCGTGGCGCGGGCTGTAGAATCAGCGCAGATATAAAAACATCCGACTCGGTGCAGATTTTCATGTCGGCTTGAAATTGCAACCATTTTCCTCGACTGGCGTAGTTTCCAGAGGTGCAAACGTCATGAGGAAATCTCTGGCCTTCGTGGTAGTTCTCGTCTTGTCGGCACTCTTGGCCCCCTGCCCGTCTTCTGCCGTCCCCAAAGCACATACAGTCTTTCTTGGCGCGGTTAAGCGCGTGCCTTATTCCAAGGTGGGCGACCCGGCAGGCGCGGGCGCGGATGAGAACTCGCTCAAGATTCGTCCCCTGCTTGTGGACACGGTACTGAAGGAATGGACCACGGGCGACGCGCACGACGTTACGGATCGAACATTCGTTGTGCGGCGCGCGATCCGGCTCAATGACTCCTTGCCCGACGATGCAACCGGCAAAAGCTCCGCCGCCGCGGCCAGCCACTGGGTGTGGCAGCGGGGACCGTGGCTGATGGTCGACCGGGTTACGGGCCACGTAACGGCGCTGAAGCTGCCGGACTACGATCCCGGCGTGAGCCAGGTGAGCTGGTTTCGCGACTACGCGGCCTACTGCGGCGTTACCTCGACGGGCAAGAGCCTGTATGCGGTGGTGGATCAATTAGGCGGGCGCAAGCCTATCTTGAGCAAGAAACTTTCCGCCTATGATACCGAGAATCATCCGGACCCGGCCTGCACCCAGCCCGACTGGCAGCGCGAACCGCTGCGGGTTGTCTTTCATCCCGCGGGCAAGGATGCGGCAGGCTTTGACATTGTGCCCGGCTCGGCGGTTTTGGTGGAGGAGTCGGCGGACGAGACCGTAACGGCAGAGGCAGCGCCTGCGGCCCCGTAACTTTCGTTAGTTCTGGTAGAAATTCGTAACCAACCGGTCCTTAAAATCAGGACCGAAGGCGCCCTGCGGCTCTATAATTACGAGAGCCTGGAAGTCGCCCCTCGGCAGCCGCTGCGGCAGCAGTGCGCGGCGTGGCTTGGGAGCCAGTCAGGTATCAGGTCCGGAACCGCATCAGACCCGTTCCCGGAGAAATTTTTTGTCTGGCATTCCGGCCGCAAGCCGGCAGATGCCTGTGCCATGGCGGCGGTAAGCGGCCGGGCAAGTAAAGGAAGCGCGTGGCAACGAGTATTGCAATATGGGCGGCAGCGCCCGGGGCGTCAAGCAGCGGTTTAACCATGCTTTTGCCCCTGCTGTTGATTCCGGTTCTCTATTTCCTCATGATTCGTCCGCAGCAGAAGCGGCAAAAAGAGTGGGCGGGAATGCTGGCCGGCATCAAGACCGGCGACAAGATCACCACGGCGGGCGGCATTCGCGGCGTGATTCTCTCGCTCAAGGACGATGCGGTCATCATTCGCGTGGCTCCGGACAACCTGAAGCTGGAAATTGCCAAAAACGCGATTGCCTCTGTCACCACGCAGGAATAGTGCCCTTCGGGCTTTAAACTTCTTTGAAAGAAATTGGAATCATGAAGAAAAATCTCACCAACAAGATTGTGCTGATCATTGCGATATTGGTTGTCTTCCTCTACGGCATCATCGGCATTCCGTCGGGATTTTCGGGCAAGGCTCTTACCGATGCCTTGACCCAGCGCATTCACCTCGGCCTTGACCTGCGCGGCGGCGCGCATTTGATCTTGCAGGTGGTGGTCGCGGAGGCCGTGAGCGCGGAGACGGATAACACCATCGCTCGCCTGCAATCGGACCTGAAGACGGCCAACATTCCCTTCACGCAGGTGATCAAGCCCAACCCGGCCAAGCCGGAGCTGCTCGAGATCGACGGCATCCCGCAGGCCAAGGCCAGCGACGCGCGGTCTCTATTCGACTCGAAATATTCCGACGAGTATGACCAGTCGGGCGGTACGACTGGCTCATTTTCGCTGACCATGAAGCCGACAGTTGAAAAAGCCCTCGAAGAAAAGACCGATCAGCAGGCCATCGAGACCATTCGCGACCGCGTTGACACACTGGGTGTTAGCGAGCCGCTGATTCAGGAGTACAACCTGGGCGCCAATCAAATTCTTGTCGAACTGCCCGGCGTCTCGGATCTCGATCGCGTGAAGAACATCATCAACGACACGGCGCGGCTGGAGATTCACTCCGTCGTGGGCGGCCCGTTTCAGGATGAGGCGTCTGCCCTGGCCAGCGTGAACGGCGTGCTGCCGCCGGACCAGATGATGGTGCATGGCTCGGCCACCATGGCCGCAGGCTCGCAGACCGATCAAGTCTACATTCTGGATCGCGTTTCGGTAGTGGCCGGTTCCGACTTCCGCTCCGCCGACCCTGGAACCAATTCCAACACCGGCCAGCGCATCGTGCAGTTCACGCTGACCAATGAGGCCGGCGACCGCTTCTATACCTACACCAGTGCCAACGTGGGCAAGGCCATGGCGGTTGTGATGGGCGGCCGTGTTCGCGAGGTAGCCAACATCAAGAGCGCGATTCGCGACCAGGGCGAGATTGAGGGAACCTTCTCGCAGGACGAGGTGATGAACCTGTCGAGCCTACTGCGCACGGGCGCTCTGCCCGCGTCTTTGAATTATCTGGAAGACCGCACGGTAGGCGCGTCGCTTGGTGCGGATTCGGTTCGCGCGGGTGTAACGGCGGCTATTGCCGGTGTGCTGGTGGTCATGGCCTTCATGCTGATCTATTACAAGGGCTCGGGGGTGAACGCGGACCTGGCGCTGTTTCTCAACCTCGTCATCCTGCTCGGATTCATGGGATTTTCAGGAGCCACCCTGACCCTGCCCGGCATCGCCGGCGTCATTTTGACCATCGGCATGGGCGTGGACTCGAACGTGCTCATCTTCGAGCGCATTCGCGAAGAGATTCGTGCCGGCAAGGCAGCAGCCGCGGCCGTCGACCAGGGATTCAGCAACGCGTGGAGAACGATTGTTGACACCCACGTCACAACGATTGTCTCCGCGGCCTTCCTGTTCGCGTTCGGAACCGGCCCGGTGAAGGGCTTTGCAACGACCCTTGTTTTTGGTCTTTTTGCCAACCTGTTCACGGCTGTGTTTGTTTCGCGCGTGATCTTTGAGGCGCACCTGAACAAACTCAAGGCCGGGGAAATGGTCTCGATCTAAGAAAGCAGCTTCTAAAAGCAGCGTGTAGCTGTTAGCTGTCAGCTTTCAGCGCTTCCGTGGGGAACCGAAGATGTCGGGTTCGCAGGAACAAAGCTGAAAGCTAAAAGCTAAAAGTTAAAAGCTAAGAGCAAAGAGCTCGGAGAAAAAAGTGGAATTCTTTCGCGGCGTACAAGTAGACTGGCTCGGCAAGAAGTGGTATTTCCTGGCCTTTTCATTGATCTTCAGCGTGGCGGGCGTGATCTCGATGGCCTGGCACTGGCAGCACATCGGCAGCCCGGTGCCGCTGAGCGTGGACTTCCGCGGCGGCACGCAGGTGCAACTGCAGTTCGCGCAGGCTCCCGACACGACGCAGATTCGCCTGGCCACCGAAGCGGCGGGCATCAAGGATGCGCGCATTCAGAATTACGACGTGCCGCAGAATCACGAGGTGCTGATCAGCCTGCCCGAGGAGACCAACGAGTCCGCGCTCGATCAAGGCCGGCAGCAGATTGTCGATGCGCTGCACGCGCACTACAACAACACATTCACCGTGCGCAATGTGCAGGTGGTCGGGCCCACGGTCGGTTCGCAGTTGGAGAGGAAGGCTCTTCAGGCCACGCTCATGTCTCTGGCCGGAATGCTGGTCTACCTCTGGTTCCGTTTCCAGTTGATTTACGGCGTGGCCGCGGTCGTTGCCTGCTTTCACGACACGCTGATCACCGTTGGCGCATTCGCGCTCACCGGCCAGGAGATCAGCCTCACGGTCATCGCCGCCATCTTGACGCTTGTCGGTTATTCGATGAACGATACCATCGTTGTATTCGATCGCATCCGCGAAAATCTGCGCCTCAGCAAGCGCGAGGCGCTGGCCGACGTGGTCAACCGCAGCATCAACCAGACGCTGAGCAGAACCGTGCTCACCTCCGGCCTGACCTTCCTCACCGTGCTCTCGCTATATATTTTTGGCGGCGAGGTATTAAAAGGCTTTTCATTTGCGCTGGTAGTGGGTATTCTAATCGGGACGTATTCGTCCATTGCGGTTGCGGCTCCGATGCTGGTTGCCTGGCAGCAGTGGCGGGCGTCGAAGGGCAAAGTTACAACATTGCCGGCAGCCCGGCGCGCGAAGGGTTAACGCGTTAGGGTTGACTGGTAGTCATTCGCAGTTCATTATTAGGCCACATCTATTCTCTGAAGCAAGGGTAAAGCTTCCATGTAGAGGCTCCGCCTGAAACTTCGAATTAAGTTTTGCTAAGATTGGTAGCAATTCACCCCAAAGAATAAATCGGGATTTTGCACAAGTTTTGCACCAATTTTGTACAAGCACCTTGCACAATACTTTGCATGAGGCGCGTTCGTTCTGTTAAGGTTGACTCGCTCTCATAGACAGGATCATCACCCTGGGAACAAATACTGTTTCTGCGGTGTCTTACTTAAGAGAAACCAAACAATCGAGTCGAGGTTGGCCATGTTTGAAGATTCCACATTTGAATCCGGCGGCAGAATCAAAACGAAGGCGAAGACGTGGATGATGTTCACGGGCATCGTCAACGGATCGATTCTCGTTTTGCTTATCCTGATCCCACTCATCTATCCCGAAGCATTGCCCAAGGCCGCCATGGAGACGCTGCTATTTGCGCCTCCCCCTCCTCCTCCTCCTCCTCCGCCGCCCCCGCCGCCGCAAGTGAAGGTGGTGCAGATCAAGCCTGAGATGATGAATAATCAGCTCACGGCGCCGACCAAGATTCCCAAAAACATCACCATCGTCAGCGAGAAGGAGCCCTCAACGGCAGGCTTCGGCGTAGCCGGCATGGAAGGCATGGGCGGAACGGGCGGCGTGATGGGCTCCATCTTCGGCAACGACAGTGGGCCCAAAGTACAAGCCGCAGCTCCCAAGAAGATCAACATCTCGGCCGGCGTAGCCGTAGGCAACCTGATCTCGAAGACTCAGCCTGTCTATCCGCCCATCGCCAAGGCGGCGCGCGTCTCGGGCACCGTGGTGCTTCAGGCCACCATTTCCAAGTCGGGCACGATTGAAAACTTGCATGTAATCAGCGGTCCCGCCATGCTGCAGGAAGCAGCCATGGACGCCGTCAAGCAATGGCGCTACAAGCCTTATTTGCTGAACAACGAACCGGTTGAAGTGGAGACCACGGTGAATGTGATCTTCTCACTCGGCGGATGACAACCTTCTGGCCCACTGTCTCGTCTAGGACAGTGGGCCTTGCCTTTGGCCTGAGGAGGATTCCTAAAACAGTATTAGAGTAATGTTCCCGGAAAATGCCCGTTAAGCAGCCTGCTCGGCAGGCCGATACACACCATAGCTTATCGGGCGCTGTTACTCTATTTACTGGTTAGCGGGTCCGCCTTCCCAGCCGTCCGCCTCGGCGGGCAGTACAATCTCTCAATAAACTCCTTAGGAGGAAAGATTCAGTGATTCTCTCTCAGCTCGCACATTTCGCTTCGCACACGGTCAACAGCCTTGCCCTTTTTCAGGAAGGGGAGGCAACGGTCAGCTTTAGCCCCATGGGTCTGTGGACTCACATGGGATGGCTTGCCCG
>Ga0182012_10007368_pt1 | contig 11020 bp, 11 predicted proteins | sample 612S2SmetaG_FD_120486 | JGI IMG/M metagenome (GOLD analysis project Ga0182012, IMG submission 120486) | Permafrost microbial communities from Stordalen Mire, Sweden - 612S2S metaG | ecosystem: Environmental > Terrestrial > Soil > Wetlands > Permafrost | place: Sweden: Stordalen | collected...
ATGCCATTCAGTCTTACGGTATTCCTATGGCTATGCATTTCGCTGGCTCACCCGTCTCCTGCATGGCGAACGTCCATTGCGCAGCCGCCACTGAAAACTTTTTGGTGCTCGAAAACCACTCTGTCGACGTGCCCTGGTGGAGCGACTTGGTCGAAGGCGTAGAAAAGCCAATCGTCAATCATGGCTTCATCACTGTGCCCGACGGCCCTGGCCTAGGCGTCACTCTGAACGATGAAGTAATGAAACAGCACCTGCTCGAACCGGGTTACTTCGATCCCACACCCGAGTGGGATAAAGAACGCTCCCACGACCGCATCTGGAGTTGATCGAAGCTCACCGCCACGAGCGAAGGGGCCGGACCTCTCTGTCCCGAACCACAACATCTTCAAACGTCCGCCTTACCAACTTGGTGGAAAGAGCGGTCCGTACCCTTCGCGCTCCTGACACACAAGTAAACCCGCTGTTTTTTCACGTTCACACCCGAACCCACATTTATATTTCTAACTCTGCCTATCACTTACAGCGAATTTCCCCGCCACCTCGTACGCCCTCATCCGAAACTCGTATCGAAAAGGAGTTTCTCTACATGTCAAATCAAAATGCCTCTGTCCACCATGGCACCTCAACAAATCTCATTGTCGCCGGCGAGCGACTCGAAGATTTCCTCAAACTAACCGACACTCTCATCTCCCACTTCAAGCCTTCCAACGCCGAAGAGCAGCATCTCGTTGAAGATCTCGCTCACGGACGCTGGATGCTCTGGCGGCGTCAACGCGCCCAACGCGTGATCGAAGCCGACGTCCATGCCAGTCAACCCGACCCCGCCAATTGGACCGAAGTCGAATTCAAACGCATTGCGCTCTCCGACCGTTACCTCACCCAAGCAACCCGCGCCTACAACCGCGCCCTCAAGAACGTCGAAGCCTTCGCCAAAGAACGGGCCAAATCCTTCCGCTGGCAAGCCATGCATGATCTAGCCCTCCAGCGCCTCCATCTCCAACAATCCAAACACGAATTCGCTATGGCAAGCGCTATAAACCGCGAAGAGGAAGCCTTATTCCGTTCCGCAAAATGCGCCGATTCTTCGCCTTTTGCCGCCTCCAATCCATCCGGCGCACCCACGCCGTACACCCAATTTCCGCCCTTCCTGACTACTGAACAACGGAGAAAAATGAACGAAGCCGCATAAAATTCACCGCAAAACACAACGCCGCGAATGATGACCCACATTCCCGCGCCCTACTTGTCTTCGTTTTCAGGTGACAACCGCAATCGCAATTTTTCTATCGCGTACAATCATGCGAGATACGGACATGGCCCAAATCACCGCGCTCCGCGACGCCATCGCCGACCTCGTTCATGACGGCGACAGCATTGCAATGGAAGGCTTTACTCATCTCATTCCCTTTGCTGCTGGCCATGAAGTCATCCGTCAAAAGAAACAGCGCCTCACGCTCATCCGCATGACGCCCGACATCATCTATGACCAGCTGATCGGCGTGGGCTGCGCCGCCAAACTCGTTTTTTCTTGGGGCGGCAATCCGGGTGTTGGCTCGCTTCATCGTTTTCGCGAAGCCATTCAAACCGGTTGGCCGCAACCGCTCGCCATTGAAGAACACAGCCATGCCGATATGGCCGCTCGCTATCAAGCAGGCGCATCTGGACTGCCGTTCGCCGTCGTGCGGGGCTACATCGGTTCAGATCTGCCCAAGTACAACGCCAATATCAAATCCATCACCTGCCCCTTTACCGGCGAAGTTCTCGCCGCCAGCACCGCGCTCAATCCCGACGTCGCCATCATCCATGCTCAAAAAGCCGACCGTCAAGGCAACGTGCTCATCTATGGCATCATCGGCATCCAGAAGGAAGCGGTGTTGGCTTCGCAGCGCGTCATCGTAACCGTCGAAGAAATCGTCGACCGTCTCGACGCCCCCATGAATTCCTGCCTGCTCCCGCATTGGGTCGTTCAACGCGTTTGCCTTGTTCCCGGCGGAGCGCATCCTTCTTACGCGTACGGCTACTACAAGCGCGATAATGCATTCTGCAAAGCCTGGGACGCCATTTCGCGCAACCGTGAAACCTTCCATGCTTGGATGCAGAAGCACGTCCTTGAGACTGCCGATTTCGCTGAATTCAGACGCAGCCTCGCCACGGAGGTACCCATTGTCGGCTGACCTCCAATACACGCCCGACGAGATGATGACCATTGCCGCCTCGCGCAAGCTGCGCAATGGAGACGTCTGTTTCGTGGGAATCGGCAAACCCAGCGCGGCCGCAAATCTCGCGCGCATCACGCACGCCCCCGGGGTGGTCTTGATCTATGAATCCGGCACCATCGGGGCCAAGCCAGATGTCTTACCGCTCTCCATAGGCGACGGCGAATTAGCCGATCATGCCGAAACGGTTGTCTCTGTTCCTGAGATCTTCCGCTACTGGCTGCAAGGTGGACGTGTTGATGTTGGCTTCTTGGGCGCGGCGCAGATCGACAAATTCGCCAACCTGAACACCACAGTCATCGGCGGCACCTATGAAAAGCCCAAGGTTCGTTTGCCCGGTGCTGGCGGCGCGCCAGAGATCGCCAGCGGCGGTAAGGAGATTTGGATCATTGCCAACCACAGCAAGCGCACGTTCGTAGATAAACTCGATTTCTGTACCTCCGCAGCCGGCAACTCCAAGTCCAAACGCGCTCCAACTACAGTAATTACAGATCTCGGTGTTATGGTTGCCGATCCTGTCACCGGCGAACTCACGCTCACTGCTCTTCATCCTGGTATTGCTGTTGAACAAGCCAAGGAAGCGACAGGTTGGAATTTGCAAGTGGTCGACCAACTCAACCAGACAGCCCCACCAACCATTGACGAACTAACAGCCTTGCGAGATCTCTACAAGCGCACAGCCGCCGCTCACGGCACATCAGGAGAAGCGGACTAAATGCGCAACGTTTTCATTTGCGATGCCATCCGTACCCCCTTCGGCCGTTTCGGCGGTGCGCTGGCCAACATACGAACCGACGATCTGGCAGCCGTCCCCATCAAAGCTCTCATGGTGCGCAACTCCAAAGTAGATTGGCGCGCACTCGACGACGTCATTTTCGGTTGCGCCAATCAAGCTGGCGAAGACAATCGCAACGTGGCGCGCATGGCCGCTCTTCTCGCGGGTTTGCCCGTCGAAGTTCCCGGCGTTACAGTGAATCGTCTGTGCGGCTCAAGCCTCGACGCCATCGCCACTGCCGCGCGTGCCATCAAGAGCGGTGAAGCGGAGATGATGATTGCAGGCGGCGTCGAGAGTATGTCGCGCGCGCCTTTCGTCATGGGTAAGGCCGACGTTGCCTTCTCGCGCAACATGAAGATCGAAGACACCACCATTGGCTGGCGATTCGTCAATCCGCTCATGAAGACGCTTCACGGTACCGACTCCATGCCTGAAACGGCAGAGAACGTTGCGGAAGAGTTTCACATCAGCCGCGCCGATCAAGATGCCTTTGCCTTCCGCAGTCAGCGGCGCGCCGCGGTTGCCATGCAGAACGGCATTCTTGCAGAAGAAATCGTGGAATTGCAAATCACCGCCGACGAACATCCTCGACCTGATACCACGCTCGAACGGCTCGCAACCTTGAAGCCCATAGTGAAGCCGAACGGCACTGTTACCGCTGGTAACGCGTCTGCTGTTAACGATGGGGCGTGCGCTGTTCTGCTGGCCTCCGAAGAGGCAGCAGCCAAGTTTTCCTTAAAGCCAAAAGCGCGTGTTGTATGCGCAGCCTCTGCCGGGGTAGCGCCGCGCATCATGGGCATGGGTCCTGTGCCTGCTTCCCGTAAAGCCCTCGCCCTAGCCAATTTGAAGATCACTCACATGGACATCATCGAATTGAACGAAGCCTTTGCCTCGCAAGCACTCGCCGTCTTGCGTGATCTGGGCATTGCTGATGATGCCTCACAAGTCAATGCCAATGGCGGCGCCATCGCTATTGGTCATCCGCTAGGTGCGAGCGGCGCTCGATTAGTCACCCACGCCACACATCAGCTTGTGCGTGGCAAAGGCCAATACGCGCTCTGTACTATGTGTATCGGTGTTGGTCAAGGCATTGCCGTTATTCTCGAAAGGATATAAATGCTCGCCTATCGCCGCTATCAACCAGGTACGCAGCCGTTTCATAATCATCCGCCTTACGTTTCGTCGCAAGAGCGCTGTCCGAAGCAACCGCTTATCAAAATTCCCCACACGTTGTCTGAAATAACGGGGCCTGAAAATATTGAAGTCGGCACTATGTACGATGGCGCCGATCTCACCAAGCATGGGGTTGGCGAGCCTCTGGGCGAACGTATCGTTGTCAGCGGCAGGGTAACTGATCAAGACGGCCACCCGATTCGCCATACGTTAATCGAAGTCTGGCAAGCAAACGCCGCTGGCCGCTACTGGCATAAAATCGATCAGCACGACGCGCCCATCGACCCCAACTTTCCGGGTCGCGGCCACGTCATTACCGACGATGAAGGCCACTATCGTTTCGTCACCATCAAACCAGGTGCGTATCCTTGGCGTAATCATCCCAACGCTTGGCGTCCCCAGCATATTCATTTCTCGCTATTCGGGCCCGCATTCGCCACCCGCATCGTCACCCAAATGTATTTCCCCGGCGACCCGCTCTTGCCCTTCGACCCTATTTACAACTGCACTGCCGATGAAGAAGCTCGCAAGCGCCTGATTTCATCCTTCGATTGGCAAACGACCATTCCCGATATCGCTCTCGGCTACCGCTTCGATATCGTTCTGCGCGGTCGTGCCGCCACCCCGTTTGAGGAATAGTTAATGATTCCCGCCACTACCTCGCAAACAGTCGGGCCATATTTTTCCATCGGTACGCACCTTCTGCTTCGTTCCGATCTCGCTTGGCCTGGTGCGCTTGGTGAACCGTTCACGCTCAAGGGACGAGTCCTCGACGCCAACCGGAAACCTGTCCCCGATGCTCTCATTGAGGTTTGGCAAGCGAATGCCGCAGGCAAATACTCGCATCCGGAAGACAATCAAAATAAGCCGATTGACCCAGCTTTTTGGGGCTTTGGGCGCGTCGCGACCGATGAGAATGGAGCCTTCCAAATCACCAGCATCAAGCCTGGCGCGGTTCCTGGCCCAGATGGAACAACGCAAGCGCCCCACTTGGAGATTTCAATTTTCATGCGCGGCCTCTTGACCCGCCTCACCACACGCCTCTACTTTCCAGACGAACCCGCCAACGCCTACGACCCGATTTTGAACCTGGTTCCTGCGCCTCGCCGCCAGACTATCATCGCTAAGAGGCGGGAAGGCGGTGTGCTCCACTGGGATGTGCTGCTGCAAGGCGACGATGAAACCGTCTTCTTCGATGTATAGCGATTTGTTCTCTGAGCACGACACGCTCCAGGGCATGCTTGATTTCGAAGCAGCCTTAGCTCGAGCTGAGTCTGCCACTGGTGTCATCCCAAAATCTGCTCCTGGACCCATCGCTATCTGCTGCAAGGCCGATCTCTTCGATCCCAAAACGATTGCTGGCGCGGCCGTCAACGCCGGTAACCCAGCAATCCCGTTGGTGAAACTGCTGACCGAAGAAGTCAAAGAAATCGACCCCGAAGCCGCTCGTTACGTCCACTGGGGTGCTACCAGTCAAGACGTGATCGACACCGGCTTGATCCTGCAACTTCGCCGAGCTTTCGATTTAATCGACCACGACTTGGCAGAACTCTGCACCTTGCTGGCAAAGCTTGCCTTCGCGCACGCCAATACCCCCATCGCTGCTCGCACTTGGATGCAGCAAGCAATCCCCATAACGCTCGGTCTGAAATTTGCCGGCTGGCTGGATGCCCTTCATCGCCACCAGACCCGCTTCACCTGCTCCCGCGAGCGAGTTTTAGCTCTGCAATTTGGTGGCGCTGCTGGTTCTCTAGCGGCGCTCGGAGATAAAGGTCTGCAAGTCAGCGTTGCGCTTGCCGCCGATCTTAAATTGTCGTTGCCTGATCTGCCATGGCATACCGAACGCGACCGCGTCGCCGAAGTCGCTACGTTGTTTGGCTTGTTAGCTGGCACCTTGGGCAAGATCGCGCGCGACATCTCGCTGATGGCACAAACCGAAGTCGCCGAATTAGCTGAACCCGCGGCGCCTGGTCGTGGTGGCTCCTCAACCTTGCCACACAAACGCAACCCGGTCAACTGCGCCGCTATCTTATCTGCCGCAACGCGCGTCCCAGGTCTGGTGGGCACTATGCTCTCATCTATGGTGCAAGAGCACGAACGCGCACTTGGTGGCTGGCAAGCCGAATGGGAAACGCTGCCGCAAATTGTTTGCCTTACTGGCAACGCGCTTCATCAAGCAGTGGGACTGATCAAAGGGCTCGAAATGGATACCGAACGAATGTCTGTCAACCTCGAAGCCACTCACGGCCTTATCTATGCTGAGAGTGCATCCATGTTGTTAGCTACGCGTCTCGGAAAAGCCGCCGCCCACGATTTACTCGAAAAGGCTTCCAGGAAAGCTTCTAAAGAACGTAAACACCCGCGAGACGTACTTTTCGAAGACCCAACGGTGCGTGCCCATTTCTCGAACGCCGATATTGCTAAGCTCTTCGACCCGCTATCCTATTTGGGCGTTTCCGGAGAATTTATCACCCGCACAATCAAGACATTAGAGGACTAACCTTGCCAATACTCACTCTTCCCGATTACCGGATTCACTACAGCCTCGAAGGTCCAACTGGCGCGCCGCTGCTGATCCTGTCGAATTCGCTTGGCGCGGAGCTCAACATGTGGAACGCCCAAGTCGCCGAATTTTCAAAGCAGTTTCGTGTCTTGCGATACGACAATCGCGGCCACGGCCAATCAACCGCACCACCCGCTCCTTACACTCTCGAACAAGTAGCCAACGATGCAGCCCTGCTTCTTGCGCACATCGGCGAAAAATCTGCGCACTTCTGTGGCTTGTCACTCGGCGGGATGGTCGGCATGTGGCTAGCCACTCACCGGCCTGAAATTATCAACAAACTCGTCTTGTGCAACACGTCAGCCTTGCTTGGTCCCCGCGAAAACTGGGATTCGCGTATCGCCACCGCTCAGAAAGAAGGCATGGGCGCCCTCTCAAAACTCATGATGGAGCGCTGGTTCACAGAAGGCTTTCGCACCTATTCCGCCGATAAGGTTGCCCCGGTTGAAGAGAGCTTCCTCAAAGTTTCGGTGGAAGGTTACGTTGGATGTTGCGCCGCCATTCGCGAGATGGACCAGCGCGATGCCATCTCGCAAATCAAAGCTACGACGCTCGTAATTGCCGGCACGTTCGATCCATCCACGCCGCCCGCCATGGGCCAATTCATCGTAGGCGCAATTAACGGCGCACGCTATGTCGAACTTCCCACGGCCCATTTATCGAATGTCGAAGCAGCGCCCGCATTCAATGACGTTGTCTCACATTTTCTAGCCGCAGCTTAAGAGAATTTCCATGGATCAAAGCGACACTTATGAAGATGGCCTGAAAGTACGGCGCGCTGTGCTTGGCGATACGCATGTCGACCGCAGTCTGACTAATGTCAACTCGTTCAACGGCGAGTTTCAAGATCTGATTACGCGCTACGCCTGGGGTGAAATTTGGACGCGTCCTGGTTTGCCTCGCCACACGCGCAGCTTGCTCACGCTGGCCATGATGGTGGCGTTGAACCGCACCGATGAATTCAAGCTGCACGTCCGCGCAGCCTTCAATAATGGCGTAACGCGCGATGAGATCAAAGAAGTGCTGCTGCAGGCTGCCATTTACTGCGGTGTGCCTGCCGCTAACTCGGCATTTCATGCCGCTGAAGAGGTATTCGCCGAACTGGAAAAAAATGTAAACGCCTGACCTGGTTGTGGTAAAAGTCTTGAGGGTCTGTTGATCTATGAAAATTCTCTATTTCCTGTTATTCACATTTCCATTAGCTGCCGCAACACCTTGTCAGGTCTTAGGCACGCTTTCATTGCCCAGCACCGAACTTCAATTTGCCCAAACGGCCGCAGCCACCACCATGCTTGGCCCAGGCGGTCTGGTCAAGACTCCCGCGTTTTGCCGGGTGGGCGGCATCATCACGCCATCTAGCGATTCCGAAATACATTTCGAAGTCTGGCTGCCGGAAACACGCTGGAACGGCAAGTTTCGCGGCACGGGCAATGGCGGCTTCGCAGGCTCCATCAACTATTCAGAAATGGCCGCAGCGTTGCGCGATGGCTACGCAACCGCCTCTACCGACACAGGACATCGCGCCGACGGCATTGATGCGGCGTGGGCGCTGGGCCATCCTGAAAAGATCACAGATTTCGGCTATCGCGCTATTCACGAGATGACGGTGAAGGCCAAAGCCATCATTCAGTCCTACTATGGCGAAGCGCCCAAGCACTCATTCTTTTCGAGTTGCTCGAATGGCGGCCGTCAAGCCTTGATGGAAGCGCAACGTTTTCCTGAGGATTACGACGGCATTCTCGCTGGCGCGCCTGCGAATTTCTGGACGCATCTCCTTGTCGCCAATTTCTACTCCTCCGGTATTCCCATGCTTGAGAATCCAGCGAACTACATTCCGAAAGAGAAGATTCCAGCCATCGCCAAAGCGGTCATTGCCGCCTGCGACGCTATCGACGGCGTAAAAGATGGCATCGTGAGCAACCCGACAGACTGCCATTTCGATCCCGCCGCCATTGTTTGCAAGGGCGCGGAAACCAACGAATGCTTAACTCAGGCGCAAGCCGGAACGCTACAACGCATCTACCAAGGCGCGCGCACCGTAGAAGGCAAACAAATCTATCCTGGCTATGAACCTGGCGGTGAAGACGGCGGTGGTGGATGGTCGGCTTGGATCACGGGAGCCAAACCTGGATTCAGCGCAGGAGCGCTTTTCAGCACCGGCTTCCTGCGCAATATGGTTTTCGATAACGCTTCTTGGAATTTCAAGGGCACGCAACTGAGTAGTGTCCTTGATGCGGCAGACACCAAGATGGCGGCTCCCTTGAACTCGATTGAACCCAATCTAAAGGCGTTCCAGGCACGTGGCGGCAAACTGATTGTCTACCACGGTTGGAGCGATGCCGCTATACCGCCGCTGAATGCCATTCATTATTTCGATACCGTGCAAAATACGCTGGGCGCTGATACGGTCGGCAGTTTTGTGCGGCTCTATATGGTTCCTGGTATGCAGCATTGTGCGGGTGGTCCCGGGCCGAATGCGTTCGGGCAATTCGGTGTGCTGAAAGCCGGCGATGCCCAACACGACGTTTTCACTTCGCTAGTCGACTGGGTGGAGAGCGGCTCGGCGCCATCCGCCATCATCGCGGCGAAATATCCAAACGACGATCCTGCAAAGCCAGCCGAGATGACGCGGCCGCTTTGTCCATATCCACTAACCGCCAAATACGATGGCAGCGGCGACTATAAACAAGCAGCAAGCTTTACTTGCAGTAAGTAAGTTCGCTTGGGCTTTACAATCAAGACATGTCTGCAAGCGCGCTCGCTGAAAGCATCCTGACGAAATACGAGCCGGTTATCGGCCTTGAAGTCCACGTCCAGCTCGGCACGAAGACGAAGATTTTCTGCAGCTGTCCGGTTGAATTCGGCTCTGCTCCCAACACTAACGTCTGTCCCGTGTGCCTCGGGTTGCCGGGCGCGCTGCCCGTTCTGAGCCGCCAAGCCGTTGAACTAGCCATCAGTGCGTCGCTGGCGCTGCATTGCCGAATCAATCCGTTTTCTCGTTTCGCGCGCAAGAATTACTTTTATCCTGATTTGCCCAAAGGCTATCAAATTTCGCAATATGATCAGCCGCTAGCAGAGCACGGCTATCTCGATATCGTTACCGAAGCTGGTAAGAAGCGCATTGGCGTTACCCGCGTCCACATGGAAGACGACGCCGGCAAGAGCATTCACGATGGTTTCAAAGATTCCGACAAATACACCTACGTCGATCTAAACCGCTCTGGAACGCCGCTCATCGAAATCGTCAGTGAGCCCGACATGCGTTCTTCCGATGAAGCGCACGCCTACCTGACCGCGATTAAGCAGGTGATTCAATACATTGGCGTATCCGATTGCGACATGGAAAAAGGCCAATTGCGCTGCGACGCCAATGTTTCTGTCCGTCTGCGCGGCGCTGACAAATTCGGCACCAAGGTCGAAGTGAAGAATGTGAACTCGTTCCGCTTTGTGAAACAAGCCATTGAATATGAAATCGAACGGCAGGTGGAAATTGTCGACCGCGGCGGCTCGATTCAACAGGAAAGCCGGTTGTATGACTCGAACACTGGTGTGACTGTAGGCATGCGCAGTAAAGAGCACGCTCACGATTACCGCTATTTCCCCGAGCCTGACTTGGTTCCGTTGCGCGTGAGCGAGCACTGGTTGGGCGAAGTAAAAGCGCGCTTACCAGAGCTGCCTGCCGACCGGCGCGACCGTTTCGTTAGTGAATACGGCCTGCGCGAATACGATGCCCAGGTGCTAAGCCTGACGCGCGCCACAGGCAATTATTTTGAGGTGGCTGCCAAGGCCAGCGGTGACGGCCGCACCACGGCAAATTGGGTGGTTGGCGATCTCATGGGTCTGCTAAATGCTGCGGGTAAGGATATTGAAAGCTCGCCTATCTCGGCAGCGCACTTGGGTGAACTGGTTGCTCTCATAAACAAAGGTGAACTTTCCGGCAAGCTGGCAAAAGAGATTCTGCCAAAGATGTTTGAGACCGGCGATGCGCCGTCGGCCATCATGGAACGCGAAGGCCTGAAGCAGATCTCCGATACCGGAGCACTCGAGAAAATCGCCGATGAAGTAATAGCCGCTAACCCGAAGCAGGTGGAACAGTACAAAGCTGGCAAAACTGCCCTTTTAGGCTTCTTGGTCGGTCAAGTCATGAAGGCGAGCCGTGGACAGGCCAATCCTGCCGCAGTGAACGATGTTCTGAGAGCGAAGCTGGGTTAGCTTCAGTTCTGCTTCGCTATTGCCGCTTGCGTCCGCTCTTCGTTGTGATGGAGCACACCAATACCTTTAACATCAAAGAGA
>Ga0182012_10007369_pt1 | contig 11018 bp, 9 predicted proteins | sample 612S2SmetaG_FD_120486 | JGI IMG/M metagenome (GOLD analysis project Ga0182012, IMG submission 120486) | Permafrost microbial communities from Stordalen Mire, Sweden - 612S2S metaG | ecosystem: Environmental > Terrestrial > Soil > Wetlands > Permafrost | place: Sweden: Stordalen | collected...
CACTCGGCAGGGTGTCACTACGGATTCTTCCGCGCGTGCGATTCCGCGGCCACTTCGCGCAGCAACGCTTCGGCCGACTCCAGCGAAATGGGGCCGTCCGCGGGCGAAACCGGCGCGGCGCCTCTCCGTATGTCCAGGAGGATCGCTTTGATTTCGCCTAACTCCTTCGCGATATCGAACAGCTTCCAGGCGGCCAGCGCCACCGCTGCGTAGAACAAAATCGTCATCATGCCGGAGACGATTTCCTGGAACATAACCATAGTCGTCCATCGGCGGACAACGGGAAAACTTTACTCCTGGCCGCCGCCGCGTCCCCCTCCGGTGTGCGCCGGGCCGCGGAACACCGCGTTGACGAACAGCGTGTTCAGCCCGTCCAGATACGCGCGGTAGTTCGGGTCAGCGGTGAAGCCGATCACGTTGCCGCGTCCGCTGCGCTGCACAATCACGAACGGCTTGAACGCCAGTTGCTTGCGATATTCGTCCCACATGTAGCCGCTCGCGAGAACGTCGTTCGGCCCCGCGAACACGGCCGCGTTCACGCCCTGATCGGAGCGCACCGGCTGATAAATCGCGCGTCCGCTCACCAGCGCATACACCGTTTCGGGCACGCCCGCCGTGATCCAGTGCTCGCGATCCACCCTGATCCTGGCCAGCGCGCCGTGCAGGCTGCCCGGCAGTTCGTCGCCAGGAAGCTCCGCCGTCTCCAGATCGCTGAGCGTGGCGAAAATCTTCGGCGCGACCCGCGCGCCTTCTGTTGCCGGAGCCGCAGCCGCGGGCGCGGGTGTTTCCGCCGCGCCGCCGCCGCGCCCTCCCCGTCCGGCGCCTCCGCCCGCCGCAGCCGCACCAGCCGCTGGCGCAGCGCCCGCGCGAACCGCGTTTTCTTCCGACGTCGAGAGCAGTCCCGTTGCCGGAGCACTCAGAAACTGAATCGCGCCGCCAATACCCACCAGCGTCCCTCCGGCCTGCACCCAGTCCTTCAGCCGGCGGACCCCGTTTGCGCCCAGCGACGCTGCGTACGCGCCGCCGTCCGGCAGAATGATCGTCTGGAATTTCGATAGATCGACGCCGCCCATCTGCTCCGTGCGGATCACGCTGGTTGGATAGCCGAACTGCCGCTCGATCACGAAGCGCGCCTGCCCCGCGGAGCCTCCCTGCGTCGGACGATCCCACGCGATCAGGATCGCCGGCCTGCGGACGTAATTGAAATGGCTGCTGCCGAACGTCGGCCCTTCGTCCACCCAGCTTGAATTATGCGCGTCCACGTCCGCTCCCGTGGATTCCGCCAGTTTGCGGATGTCTTCGCCCAGCGACGCCGGATTATCTTTCACCTTCAGCACCAGCGCGCCGAGTTCGTATTTCTTGCCGTCCAGCGTGAACGGGCGGTCGTTGCTGACGATCTTGTAATTGGCGCGCAGCAGCGCGGTGAGCATTTTCGTCGCGCCCGACGTGCCCCAGGGAACGACGTACGCCACTTCCGCCGTGCCGCTGACCGCGCCCTTCGGCGCAGCGCCCAGCTTCACGGGCTCGAACTTCCCATCGGAGGCCACGCTGGCCGTCGCGGCCTCGACGTTATATTGCAGAGGCAGGCTCCAACCGGTCACGTCATAAATCTCCGACGGCTGGCGGCGCTTGCGGCGCGCCTCTTCCTGTTTGAGAAAATCCTCCGCCATGGAAACCTGGGTGTCCATCAACACGCGGATCAGGCGCTTGGCGGGCTGCGCCAGCGAAATCACATAGCTTCCGGCCGGATACTGCTTGCCGCCGTTGGAGAACACAGCCGTCGCGCGCTTCACCTCCACGCCGTGATCGACTAGCAGTTGCGCCAGCTTGTCCACGGTGGTCACATCGCCCTTGCGCGCCAAAATGTATTCGCGCACAGGCTCCTTGGAGCCTTCCTCAATCGCGGATTTGCGGTAGCGGAAGAACTCCTCCAGTAGTTCCGTGCGATGCTGCGCCGTGGTTTCGCACGTGGCGATGGAGGTGATGAAATGCCTGCGCACCGTCTCGCGATAGGTCACTAGGGTGTCGTCCGATTTGCGCACCAGCAGGCCGCGCGTGGAACCGTTCTCATACGTCATGGAAATGCCGCCGTAATAGGCAGGCCAGCTTGCGCCGTAGCCGGGATAAAACGCGTCGTAGGTTTCGCGCGTGAAATAGCTGAAGCCGAACTTGTCGAAATAATGAGCGTTCGCCTTGCCAAACCAGTTCTGATTCTCTTCCTGAGCCTTGGTCAGGTGAGGATTAATCGGATTCGCATCGGGCGCGAAATAGTACGTCGCGTCCGTGCCCATCTCGTGCAGATCGACGTAGATCAGCGGCAGCCATTCCTCGAGCGCATGAATCTGGCCGCGAATTTCCGGCTGCGTCATCGCCAGCCAGTCGCGATTCATGTCGAAATAATAGTGGTTGGTGCGCCCGCCGGGCCACGGCTCGGCATGCTCGGCCGCCTGCGGATTGGCGTCCGGTTCCAGGCCCGCGTTCACGTCGTAGTTGAACACGAAGCGCTCCCGCCCGTCGGGATTCTGCAAAGGCACGATCATCACGATGGTCTTCGCCATGATCTCGTCCACCATTTTGTCGTTGCGCGACGCCAGCAAATGATACGCCGTCATCAGCGCGGCGTCGGGCGAGGAAATTTCGTTGCCGTGCACGCCGTACGCCAGCCACACCAGCGCCGGAAGATTTGCCATGATGCGCTTGGCGTCGGCGTCCGAGGTCTTGCGCGGATCGGCCAGGCGCTTGATATCGGCCTGAATCTGCGGCAGACGCTTCATGTTTGCTTCCGAGCCGATGGCTGCGTATACCAGTTTCCGGCCTTCCCAGGTTTTCGCGTATTCCCACACCTTCATGCGATTCGGATACGCCGTGGCCAGCGCGTCCATGTACGCCATGATCTGCGCGTGCGACGACACATGGTCGCCGGGCTCATAGCCCAGGACCTTCTTGTGCGTCGGCACCGCGGGATCGTAAACGGCTCCCGGCCAGTATTCGAATTTCTGTGCCGAGAGCGAAAAGGCGCAGAGCGCAAACGCGGTAATGGTACGAAACATAGTTTTCCATTCTAGCCCTTTAGCCTGCCTCGCTGATATACTGGCTCACCATGATGGGCAAAGCGATGCCGCGCTGGATCACTGGCGTTCTGTTTTGCGCTTGGGCGCAGGCCTATCAGGCTCCGTTTCCCCCCGGTCGCGTGGAGATCGTCTCCCGCGCTCCAGCCAAAGCGGCTGCCGAAGAAGGCTCGGCCCGGCTCCGCGTCGATTCGTCGCTGGTGCTGGTGCCCGTGCACGTCACTACGCCTCTGGGCGTCGCTGTGCCCGACCTGCAGCGCCAGAACTTTCAAGTCTTCGAGGACGGCGCGGCTCAGGAAATCACGCACTTCGCCAATGACGACGCGCCCGTCTCCATCGTCATCCTGTTCGACGCCAGCGCCAGCATGAAAGAAAAGCTACACAAGTCATCGGAAGCCGTGGCCGCGTTTTTCAAAACCGCGAACCCCGAAGACGAGTTTTTCCTGGTGGAATTCAACGACCGCCCGCGCCTGATGATCCCCTTCACTTCCGATGCCGATGAGATCACGCACCAGATCGGACGTACCCGCACCATGGGCCGCACGTCCCTGTTGGACGCGATTCACCTGGCGATTCAACAAATGCGCAAGGCCGCAAACCAGCGCAAAGCCATCGTCATCGTCTCCGACGGAGGCGACAACTCCAGCCGCAACACTGTCGCGCAGATCAAGAACGCGCTGGTTGAGTCGGAGATCCAGCTCTACGCCATGGGCATTTTCGATTTTGAAGATTCGGCCAAGAAGCGTCCGCGCGAGGAGGTGAACGGGCCCAAACTGCTCACCGAACTGGCCGACCTCACCGGCGGGCGCCATTATCCGGTCGGCGACATCGATGAACTGCGCGGCATCAGCGAGCGCATCGGCCTGGAGCTTCGCAATCAGTATGTAGTGGGCTATTCGCCCGCCAATCTGGAGCGCGACGGCAAATACCGGGCCATTCAATTGAAGCTGGCCGCGCCCGAAGGCATGCCCCCGTTGCGCGTCCAGTATCGCCGCGGCTATTTCGCTCCGCAGGATCAGACCGCGGGCTCGCGCTATTGAAGATTTAACGTGGCGCGCGCGTCGACGCGTGCTGCATCGACGTTCGCGTCGATGGCTGCTGGCCCGCATGTTGACGCATGGCGGTTCAGTTATCTCTTCGCCGGCTCGCCCCGTGTCCGATCAGCCCTAAATCCGCCACCACGCACACAATCAGCGCGATCAGGTACACGCCCTCCGCCGGATGATGCGAGTTCACCATCCACGCGTAGACCAGCGTCGTCAGGGGCAAAAAGAAAAAGCCCAGCACGATCAGCAGCAGCGAATGGTAGGCGCGCTCCAGGTAGTTCGAAAAGAGGTACAGCAGTGCCAGCACCAGGCGCGGAAAAGCCAGGGACAAAATCAACAATAGACACGGCATGCGGTTAGTGTATCGTGCCGGGCCCGATCAGCGCGTCGACGCTGGGGCCCAGGTGCAGCGCGTGCTTGAAGTCCGGCCAAAATTCCTGCACCACGGTCATGCCCATCCCGAGGCCGATGCCGATCGCGCCGGAGCGCAGCGCGTCGGGCGCGTTCACGCCGCCCGGGCGCCACGTCTGCGCCAGAAACGGCATGCCGAAATCGCTGATAAAGCGGCTATAGGCCGGCATCATCGATCCATTATCGTTGTGGACCCAAAAGGTGTGAATCAGCGCGTATTTCGTCCGGTCGAACGGCGATGTCTTGTGCGAGTAAAAATAGCGCGGGTCTTCATGGTCCAGATCGCGGATGCCGGTGGCGATGGTGGCATGCAGGAAACTGCGCCCGAACTGCGACGCCACGCGGACGCCCAGCGCCGGCGCAGTCGGACCCCAGGCATGCGGTATCACCTCGGTCTGATCGATGGCCGTCCGCGCCAAAATCCCGATCAGGCGAGGCCCGCTGAACATCTGCTCCAGCGAATACTCGTACTTCTGTTTGCGCGTGATGGGTTTGTACGGAGGCTCGGCGGCATCGGCCGCCTTTTCCTCGGTATTCAGAAGATGATCGGTGCGCGGCGCATCCGCCGTTTGCGCGGACGCAAATCCGCCGGCAACAAGCAGGCTCGCAGTTACGAAGCGCAGTGCACGCATCTGGATACCTTACTATACGCCAGATGCGTGCTGCCGAAGTATCGGTCTATGCCGTAACGGAGGTATGTTGGCGGTAGGTCAGGCGGATGTTCAGCGCCCGTTCGATCTTGCGGATTTCGCCGCGCTCGCTCTTGGTGCCGAAGGTGGTCGCGGTGCCGCGGGCCCCGGCGCGGCCGGTGCGGCCCACGCGATGGATGAAATCCTCAGGCGCCTGCGGCAAATCGAAGTTCACCACGTGCGCGATTCCATCGACGTGCAGCCCTCGCGCCGCCACATCGGTCGCGACCAGCACGCGGAATTCGCCCTGCTGGAAGCCTTTCAGCGCGCGATTGCGCTGGCTCTGCGTGCGGTTGCCGTGGATGGCGGTGGATTTCACGCCGCCGGTTTCAAGACGCTTCGCCAGGCGGTCCGCGCCGTGCTTGGTGCGCGCGAACACCAGGAACGATCCGTCCTGATTCTTCAGCATGTGCTGCAACAGGCCGACCTTGCGATCCTGCTCCACTTCGTAGGCGTGCAAATCGACGTGCTCGGCCGGCTTGGTGGAGGACCCGATGGCGATGCGCGCCGGATTCTTGACGTGGGCCTCAATCAGCTTGGCCACGCTCTGCTCAATGGTCGCCGAAAACAGCAGCGTCTGGCGGGTGGCGGGCAGTTCGGCGATGATCTTCTTGATCGTCGGCAGAAAGCCCATGTCCAGCATGCGGTCCGCTTCGTCCAGGATCAGGATGCGCGCGCCGGAAAGATTCACCATGCGGCGGTCGAGGAAATCGCCCAGGCGTCCGGGCGTGGCAATCACCACCCGCGCGCCGCGGCGCACGGAGTCGATCTGCGGACGTTCCGGCATGCCGCCCACCACCACTGCGGCGCGAATGCCGGTGTGCTTGGCAAGCTTCACGAACGTTTCATGGATCTGCATCGCCAGTTCCCGGGTAGGGCTGAGGATGACCGCGCTCACTCCCGTCTCGATGGGCTGCTTCAACAGCGATTCGATCAAAGGCAGCACGAAGGCAAGGGTTTTCCCCGTGCCGGTTTGCGCCGTCGCCACCACGTCGCGCCCTTCAAGGGCGGGGGGAATCGATGCAGCCTGCACAGGGGTGGGCGTCACGAAACCATTTTGAGCCAGGTTCGCGTACAGCACCGGGGACACGGAGAGTTCAGAAAAATTTGTCATTCAGTATGTTTGGGGAAAGGATCAGCGAACCTAACTAAAGTGCGGGAACGAAAGGAGGCGGATTTGCTTTCTAACGTCCTTCATCATAGCACACCGCGGCGTCCGTGTATTGGGAAATCGCGCTGAGCAGCGCGTCGCGGCTCACCGGCTTGGAAATGTAGCCGTCCATTCCAGCCTCCAAACAGCGCTCGCGATCGCCGCTCATGGCGTTTGCGGTCAAAGCCAGTATCGGCGTGCGAGGCCCGGCGCCGCGCTCCAGTTCGCGGATGCGCGCAGTGGCCTCTAAGCCGTCCAGCTCCGGCATATGGACATCCATCAGGATCACATCGAAGCCGCCCGTGCTCCACATCTCCACCGCTTCGCGTCCGTTCGCCGCGATGGCCACGGTGTGTCCGGCTTGTTCGAGCAGGCGCGACGCTACCGTCTGATTCACGGCGTTATCCTCGGCGACCAGAATACGCATCGGCGCGGCGGAATGCTCGGGCGCTACCGCTTCGGCCCCGGCCGCGCGATCCGTTTTCTCCGCGCGGACGGTAAACACGAACGTCGAGCCCTGGCCTGGCTCGCTGCTCACCTGAATGGTTCCGCCCATCCGTTCCACCAACCGGGAACAGATGGTCAGGCCCAGCCCCGTGCCTCCGAAGCGGCGCGTGATGGAGCCGTCCACCTGCGAAAACGCCTCGAATATCTGCCCCTGTTTGTTGGCCGGGATGCCGATGCCCGTATCCCTCACCTGGAAGCTTAACGCGTCGCCGCCGTCCATCTGGATCGCGGAGGCGCGCACCTGAATACTGCCCACTTGCGTGAACTTCATCGCGTTGCCGATTAAATTGAGCAGCACCTGGCGCACCCGCCCCGCGTCGCCCACCCAGGCGTCGTGCGGATCGCCGCCGGTTTCCGCGGAAAACCCGAGACCCTTTCGATCGGCCTGATAATAAAACGGCCGCGCGGCTTCCGCCAGCACCGCGCGCAGGGAAAACGGCGCAGCTTCGATCTCCAGCTTGCCCGCGTCGATTTTGGAAAGGTCCAGAATATCGTTGAGGATCGACAGCAGGCTCATGCCGGAGCTTTGCACCGTGTCCAGCCAGTCGCGCTGCTCAGGCGTCAGTTGGGTGTCGAGCACCAGGCCCGTCAGCCCGAGGATGGCGTTCATCGGCGTGCGGATTTCGTGGCTCATGTTGGCCAGAAATTCGCTCTTGGCGCGGTTGGACGCCTCGGCCAGATGGCGCGCGGTTTCCAGCGCCGCGGACCGCTCCCGCTCATAAGCGCGGCTCTCGATGGTTTCCCAGTATGCGTTGTGCAATCCCCTGGCCTGGCGAAAAATAAAAGCCACCAGCACCGCGCCCAGACTCGCCACCGCGTATGCCTGGGCGCCACCCATGACCAGACAGACCGCGATGGTCGGGGCCACTAACAGCACCGCGTGAAGAATCAGCCAGTTCAGCCGCGGCACCAGCGTAATGGTTCCGCCGAAGGCATTGGCCGACGCCAGGATCATCAACAACAGCGTCGTCCAGCTTTGAAGGCCGTAGCGGTAAACGGAGACCGCCATCATCAGCCCCCAGATAGACGCGGCGCTTTGCATCGCCCAAAAGAAACCCGTGCACCAGCCACGCCGGTGGCGCGCGTATATCTGCTTGCGACGCAAGATCAGGATGAAGCGCGCGGCGCTGGCAAGAAACGTCGCCACAGCCGCGCATCCGAAAAACACCGGGTAGTCCGCCGGGAAAGGCGAGGTCCACAGCAGCACCGCTATGCAGCCGGGGTATGTGAATGAGCCTTGCAACGCGCGCGTGGCGAGGTCGAAATCACCGTGCTTTTCCAGCTCGACGCTTCTCACTAGCAATCGTATCGGCGCGGGCGGCGCAACTGTTAGCCACTTTCTTGGCGGAGCCAGTTACCCACAGAGAATATTATTTCAAGCCCGCCAGCGCGTCCTTGCGGACCTTCGCCACCACATGCACCAGCGGATCCACCACTTCGGCGATGTCGTAGCGCATGGCCGTCCCCAGCACGATGGCCGCTTCGTTCGGCTCCAGCTTGTAGTCCTTCTGCAGCCAGTTCACCAGGCGCGTGGTCGCACTGCGCAGCGCGTCCTCCAGCGAATTCCCGATGCCGAGCGACATCAGGTACTCGTCATTTTCGGCGCGCGGGCCGCCCATGGCATCGCCCTTGATCAGGCTGACGGTGAACTCCACGCGCATCGATGTTTCGAGCGCGTCGCCCGTCAATTCGCCGTCGCCCTGCGCCGCATGGCCGTCGCCGATGAATAGCAGCGCACCCGGCGCGTAGACCGGCAGGTAAATCGTGGCGCCTTCGCGCAACTGGTTGTAATCCATGTTGCCGCCGAACTCTCCAAGATGCCCGGTCTGCACCGCTTGATGCCCGGGAGGAGCCACGGCGATGCAGCCCATCATCGGCTGCAGTTTCACCGTGTAATTCTTCAGATGCTCACTGGGATTCTTGAGCCGCGCGACGCCCTTGTCCAGGTCGAGCACCCAGTCGCTGTCGAAATTGTCCTTATATTTCGTGTCGCGCAGATAGCCTCCGTTGAGCGCCGCATCGGTAATTTGGTCGCCGCTGCCCGCCGACTCGCGGTTCAGCCGCACCTTGTTCAGCTTCACCACCAGCGTGTCGCCGGGAAACGCGCCTTCAATGAAGAAAGGCCCCGTTTCCGGATTGCCACCGGCCGAGCGGCGCACTCCTTTGGGATCGGTCCCTCCCGCGTCTACCGTCCAGGTTCGGACGGTGTCGCCGGGGAAGATGCGCATCACCGGCGGAATCGCATCGGAGAAGACGCGCTGAAACTCGGTCGGCTCGAAATCGAGCGTGCGCGGCGAGGCGGGCGGCGTTGCGGGACGCTTAGCGGTCCACTCGGCTTTCTCTTTGCGCCACACCGCCGTGCCCGACATTCCAGCGCCGCTGACGGAGCCTTCTAAGGTGCCAACCAGCTCGCCCCCAGGCCGCTTGGCGGTCAACGATATCTTGTCGCCTTGAGTGGCCCCATCCAGCGTCAACTCGTTCAAATTCCCGGTGACTTTGTTGCCCTCGGACTTCAACGTGATGACGACATATTGTGTGTCGTTCAGCACCTTGGCGCTGAGCTCCCACTTCCCTGACACGTCGGCGGCCCAGCCAGCGGCCACGCACACAAACAGCGCGAGTAGTTTCATCTTTTCCCCCAAACATGTTGACTGTCCCCTCGATAACTCTCGGGGTTCAGTGCTCGTGAGATCTTCCGCCGGTCCCGCGGGGCGATAACCCCTTGGCGTGAGCCAGGGGAAGCGGGCCGGGACACCATACTACTCCGCACCGAACCCCCACAGTAATGGAGGGGATCCGCCAAACTAAAGACGATACTCGCGCGGAAAAGTTCCGTTACTTCAGCATGGGGAAAAGCTCGCGAATGCGCGCTTCATTGGGCCGCGCGCCGTATTCGCAAATCTCGAACGCTTCGTAATACTGCACCGCATTGCCCTTTTCGCCATACCATTTCACCAGCGACGCGCGGACCTCAGCCCTGATGGGATGCGTGCGGGCCTTCTTGAGCCACGCTTTTCTTTCCGCGGCGCCCGTGGGAACGTCGGCCAGTTTGCCGTCCACCCACGGCAGCCATTCGTAAAATTGCGACACATGCGAATCGAGCGCGTCCACTTTCTTATCGATCGTCGAATCGATGCTGACGGCGATATCGGGCCGGAACGGATTGGGGCGCTGGAAATTGTCTTCGTAATAAAGAAACACCGGATTCTTGCGCAGCGCCGGGACTTCCGGCACAAGGCTCGGAACCACCACCATGTAGGCGGCATCTTGAACCAGCACGCCTGTGTAGCGATGGTCGGGATGATAGTCATTCGGGCGCGGCGCGAGCACGATATCGGCGTTCCATTCGCGAATCGCGCGGATAATCTGGCGGCGCACCTCCAGCGTGGGCAGCAGCTCGCCGTCGTGATTATCCAGCACCTGATATTCAATTCCCAGGCGGCGCGCGGATTCCTTCGCCTCGCCGAGCCTGCGCGCAGCCAGGGCAGCGCCGTGAATCTCCATGTGTCCCGCGTCGCCATTGGTGACGGAAACGAACTTCACCTGGGCTCCGGCGGCGTGGAACAGCGCGGCGGTGCCCGCGGCGCGGATGTCGCAATCGTCGGGATGGGCTCCGAAGGCGATCACGCGGATGGGTTGGGCTGAGAGTGCGGTCATGACGGCGGCAAGAATAAACAGCTTCATTCCGCTATTGTCATATTTATGGAAGAGAAAAAGCCGCTGCGTAGCGAGACTTGGTTCAACGATCGCCAGGACCCCGGCGAAACGGCCATCTATATTGAGCGCTACACCAACTACGGGTTGACGCGTGAAGAGATGCAATCGGCGCGCCCCATTATCGGCATCGCGCAAACCGGCAGCGATCTTTCGCCCTGCAATCGCATCCACGGGGACCTGGCGGAGCGCGTCAAAGCGGGCATCCGCGACGCGGGCGGCGTGCCTTTCGAATTTCCGGTGCATCCCATTCAGGAATCGTGCCGCAGGCCGACGGCGGCGCTGGATCGCAACCTGGCGTATCTGGGCCTGGTTGAGATTCTGTGCGGTTATCCCTTTGATGGCGTCGTGCTAACCACGGGCTGCGATAAGACCACACCCGCCTGCATCATGGCCGCGGCGACGGTCAATCTTCCGGCCATTGCGCTATCAG
>Ga0182012_10007370_pt1 | contig 11017 bp, 9 predicted proteins | sample 612S2SmetaG_FD_120486 | JGI IMG/M metagenome (GOLD analysis project Ga0182012, IMG submission 120486) | Permafrost microbial communities from Stordalen Mire, Sweden - 612S2S metaG | ecosystem: Environmental > Terrestrial > Soil > Wetlands > Permafrost | place: Sweden: Stordalen | collected...
GAGCGAGGAGCTGGTGCCGCGCACGGCGATCACGATGGGGGTGAAGACGATCCTGCAAGCGCGGCGGATCGTGATCATGGCCTTCGGCGAGCACAAGGCGTCGATCGTGGCGCGGGCGGTGGAGGGGGAAGTGAACGCGGAGGTGACGGCGACTTATTTGCAGGACCACGAGAATTGCCTGATGGTGCTCGACGAGGCGGCGGCGAGCCAGTTGACGCGCTTTCAGACGCCGTGGCTGGTGGCGCCGCTGCACGAGATCGGGTTGTCGTGGTCGGACGCGATGCTGCGGCGCGCGGTGACGTGGCTGGCGCAGAAGACGGGCAAGGCGATTCTCAAGCTGACCGACGAGCACTACAACAGCCACAGCCTGCAGGAATTGCTTTCGCAGTACGGCAACGCCTACGAAATCAATCTGCGCGTTTTCCGGCAGCTCCAGAATACGATCACGGGCTGGCCGGGCGGAAAGCCGCCGGGCGAGGGAAGCGTTACCGTCGTGCAGCCCAGGGCGCTGCGGAGCAAGGCGGCGGCGATTTATCCGAAGCGCATCCTGATTTTTTCGCCGCATCCGGGCGACGATGTGCTTTCGATGGGTGGCACGCTGCTGCGGCTGGCGGAGCATCGGCAGGAGGTGCATATCGCGTATCAGGTTTCAGGGAGCGGCAGCGTGAAGGACGAGGTCTTGCAGCGTTATCTCGATTTTCACCAGCAGGTCGGCGGAGTTCCGCTGCCGAAAGACCGCTCGGATGTGCGCCAGATTCGGACTTTGAAGGCGGAGATTTGCCGGGCCGAGGCGAGGGCGGCGGCGCGCGTCTGCCGGGTGAATCCCGAGCATCTTCACTTCCTTGATCTGCCGTTTTACGAGAAGGCCGGCGAGGTTTACCGGCAGGTCAGCGCGGAGGACATCACGATCACGGCGCGGCTGCTGAATGAAATCCGGCCGCACCAAATCTACGCGGCGGGCGACCTGGCCGATCCGCACGGCACGCACCGGATCTGCCTCGACATTTTGACACAGGCGCTGAAGCAAAGCGGCGGCGAGGCGTGGTTTGCGGATTGCGAGGCGTGGCTTTATCGCGGCGCGTGGGCGGAGTGGCCGATTCACGAAGTCGACATGGCGGTGCCGCTCAGTCCCTCCGAACTGGCGTGCAAGGGGCGGGCGATTTTCCAGCATGAGAGCCAGAAGCACCAGACGCCGTTTTTCGCCGGGGACGGCCGCGAGCCGGGCCAGCGGGCCGAGGATTCCGCGCGCGCGACGAGCCGGTTGTTCGACGCGCTCGGCCTGCCCGATTACGAAGCCATCGAGACGTTTCATCGGTGGATGCCTGCTTAGGCGCGGCTTGCTCCCACAGACAGAACCCACTAAAGTACCTTCATGAGCGAGATCATCTTCGAGGTGAGAGAAGACGAGGTGGATGGCGGTTACAACGCCATCGCGTTGGGCTATGGCATCCATACCCAGGGAGATACTCTTGAAGAATTGCGCGCGATGGTGAAGGATGCCGTTGATTGTTACTTCGACGAGAAGATGGAAGCGCCCCGGATGATTCGGCTACACTTTGTGAGGGATGAAGTTTTGGCACGATGAAAATACCCCGGGAGTTCCTATTCGTTTTGTTGACCTGTATTGCGCTGAACGCCCGGGCGGCGGAGGATTTCTTTTATATTACGGGAACCAACGGGATTTATCGCGACAGCATCGACACGGAGACCGGGAAACTGGGGACGCTAGTGGTGGCCAGCCCGACAAAAAACACGAATTTTCTGGCGCTTTCGCAGGATGATAAATTTCTCTACGCTACCTTGAACAATGCTGTGGCGTCCTTTGCCGTGGGGGCGGACGGTTCATTGAAAGAGCTGAACGAACAGCCTTCGGGTGGGGAGGGCCCCTGCCATGTCTCGCTGGATGGAACGGGGCGCGATATTTTCGTCTCCAATTACCAGGGCGGTTGCCTGGCCTGCTTGCAACTGAAGCCCGACGGCACGGTGGGCGAGCGGACCGCCCTGATTCCATTTACCGGTTCGGGGCCTGATGTGAAGCGGCAGATGAAACCGCATTCGCACGCGGCGTACACGGATCCTGAGAACAAGTTCGTTTATGCGTGCGATCTCGGCACGGACCATGTCTGGATTTTCAAATTGGACGCGAGTCAGGGAACTCTCACGCCGGCCAATCCGCCCTTTGCGAGCGTGCCGCCCGGGAGCGGTCCCCGGCACCTCGCGTTTTATCGCGACGGGCAGATCGTTTATGTCGCGAGCGAGATGGGGCATACCGTGACGGCCTTTAACCGCGATGCTGCGAGCGGCGCGCTGACGGCATTTCAAAACATATCCACTTTGCCGCCCGGGACGTCGCCGGAGGGCGTGACCACGGCGGAAATCGTCTGCCATCCGTCGGGAAATTGGCTCTACGTCTCGAACCGGGGGTGCGACACGATGTCGGTATTTTCGATCAGGCCGAATGGCAGCCTGAATCTCATCGAGAGCGTGTCATCGGTGGCGCATTTTCCGCGCAATTTTACGCTCGATCCGACGGGAAAATGGTTGATTGCCGCCGGGCAGAAGGACAACCGGTTTGCGGTGCTGAAGATCGATCCGGCCACGGGCTGGCTGACGGCCACGGATCAAGCGGCATCGGTGCCCAACCCGATGTGCGTGCTGTTTTCGACCGGGAATAAATAGGCGCGAGCAAGAGTTTCGCCTTGGACCACGACGCTGAGCTTGCTTAAAGGGCCGACATCCTGAATTCTCAATTACGCTTGGTTGTTTTCACTCTACCTTCCGGTCAATGAGACAAAGAAGGCGGTTAGGGTTAAAATCGCATGAAGCTGTATATCGAAACCACCGTGCCCAATTTCCTTTTCGCGGATGATGCCCCCGAGAAGAAGGCCGCCACCGATGAGTTTTTCAAATGGCTTAAAGTCTGCCGGGATGAGCTTTTTACCTCGGCGCTGGTTTTGGAGGAACTTGAGGCGGCTCCGCAACCCTTGCGAGCCAAGCTTCTCAAGGCCATGCACACCTTGCCTTGTGAAGTGCTGCCCATCACCCCGGAGCAGCGCGGATTGGCTTCCGTTTATGTTGCCGAAGGGGTTATTCCGGTCAGGTACACGGACGATGCCATCCATGCGGCGGTTTGCGTTTTGAATCGGATCGATTGTCTGGTAACGTGGAACATGAAGCATCTGGCGAACTTCCGGCGAATCGAGCGCATCAACCAAATCAACCTGCGCTACGGTTTGCCGCCAGTTAAGATCCACACGCCGGAAGAAATGTTCGATCAATGAAATACAAAGAACCGAAAATTCTGTTGGAAGTACGAAAGATCAAGGAGCGTCTTCATAAAAAGATGGAAATCGAGGGGACGGACGCCTTCTTCGAGCGGATTAATCGTCGTGCTGCGAAATCCACCTCTCCGGCAAAGTCCAAGTTATCGAAGAAAAGTGGTTAGAGGCTTTCCGAAAAATAGGCGCGGGTCACTTAACGGCGGCGAGAGCTGCGCGGCGATCACTTGGTGCAGTGGAAAATCGTTTCGGGCTTGATGCCCATGTATTGCATTTCATCCTTGGACAAGAAGTCGGTGGCATGAACGCAGGCGACCTTGAAATTGTTTTGGCGCAACCGGTCGGCGAAGTCGGGCCCATATCTCCGGACATGGTCCATGCCGAAGGTTTGGTTGCGGATGACCGGGTCGGTGATGGCGGGGTCTTCGAAGGTTTTTTCCGCGTCGATGGGGACCAGTAAAATGGCCCATCCATCTTTTTTCAACACGCGGGAAAATTCGCGCATCGCTTTCTGGTCGTCGGAAACATGCTCGAGGACGTGGCTGCACATAATGATGTCAAACGTCTCGTCGGGAAACTGGATGTTGCAAATATCCATTTTGATGTCGACGCGCGGATCGTTCCAGTCGGCGGTCAGATAGGATGCCCCCAGGTTTTTTTTGAAAAGTTCCTTCAGGCAAGGCTCCGGCGCGATATGCAGTAACTTTCGCGTATTGGATGCGGAAAAAAGATCGGTTTTTTGTTTCAGATAAAGATAAACCATCCGGTGTCTCTCGAAAGAATGGCAATAGGGGCATCGGCAGTCGTAGTGCGGCTCGACCCGGTAGGTTTCATGCCAGACTTGGGCAAGAAATTGCGAGGAGGTGCGTCCGCAGACGGGGCAGAAGCGGTTATTGCCGGTATAGAAGAGATAATACTTCAGCCTGCGCCGAATCGTTTGGGCCCAATCGGGAACTATTTTTCTAATCCGGGAACGGATGAATTTGATCCATTGTCGCATGGTCGGAGAAGTCTAAGTCCGAACTATTTTGAGTAAAGCATAGAGACGGGCATCGCGCGGCGATGAGCAACTGCCGCAGCAGCGGAATAATGCTACTCGCGATTGGCGCCGCCGGATTCCCAGGCGATCATGGCGAATTTGGGGCCGAATTCGCTGAAAAGCTCGCCGGCGCGGCGGCTGGCGAAGTAGAGATCGACGACGAGGGCATTGCGTTCCTCGCGATTATGGCCGGACTCGCGGGCGGCTTTGCGGGAGATGACCGCCGTGCCGGTATCGACGGCGAGATAGTCTCCGACCCCCGGTATCTTGACGACGCTGCCGTAGGGAATGATGCTGGAGTCGACGGCGCAATAGCCATCGCGCAGGCGGATACCGGTCGCGCTGCGTTTATGCGTGGTGTAATAATCCTCGCCGGGCCAGTAGGCGGTGATGCGGGCGAGCCGGCCCTGGCTCGAATTTGAATCGCACGCATTGGAAGAGAGGCCCGGGGAAGAATGGGACGATTTGGAGGAATAGGTCTCGGCTTTCGCAATCGGGCAAAGCAGGAGGAGCAGGGCGACGATGGTTTTAACACGCATGGGCGATTCTGGTTGAGGGGTGAGCTAATTCGATGGAAAGACATACGCATTGACCGTGCCAATTTTGAGGAGGGATGGGATCAGGCGCGCGAGCTCGATTTTCCCAGAGGTAAATGGCGGCAATGACGACAGGCTTGGCGTGATTTTTCGGACAAGTGTTTTGCATTCGGACGCAGAGGAAATCGGCCGTATCGGATTTTTATTCCGCCTTTCGGAAATGGATTCCCTGAGAAGGAAACCACAGAGATGTTAGAGAAACCCGCGGTCGGCGAGGGCGGCGGTGAGGGAGATCTGCTTTTGCATCGAGCCGAAGTAATCGAAAGCCGGCGGATGGGCGGGCATGGCGGTGTCGTTCGGATTGAGTTGGACCAGGTCGTTGGACCACTCGGCGATAGATTTTTTCGTCTCGAAGGCGGCGAGGGCCTGGATCGCGGCGCCGAGCGCGGCACCTTCGGATTCGGCGAGGGTCACGACGCGGCAGCCGAAGACATCGGCGCAGATTTGCCGCCAGATGGCGCTCTTGCTGCCGCCGCCGGTGAGGCGGATTTCGGTGGGCGCGAGGCCGAGCGTCTGCAGGCGGTGCAGGCCGTAGGCGAGGCCGAGGGTGACGCCTTCCATCGTGGCGCGGGCCAGGTGCGCGGGAGTCATGGTGCGGGTGGTGAGGCCGTGGAAGACGCCGGTGCCGCGCGGCAGATTGGGCGTGCGCTCGCCCTGGAGGTAGGGAAGAAAGAGGAGGCCGTCGGCGCCGGGCGGCACGCCGTGAATGGCTTCCTCGAGTTGCGCGTGCGACCAGCCGAAAAGGTTGCGCATGGCTTCAGTGGCGACGGTGACGTTCATCGTGCAGACCAGCGGCAGCCAGGCGTCGGTGCTGTCGCAAAAGCCGGCGATTTCCCCGGCGGGATCGATCACCGGTTTTTCGCTATAGGCGTAAATCGTGCCGGAGGTGCCGAGGCTGGCGGTGACGCGGCCCGGCGAAACGTTGCCGGTGCCGATGGCACCCATCATGTTATCGCCGCCGCCCGCGCTGAGCACGACATCAATCGGCAAATTCCATTTTTTCGCCAGGTGTGGCAACAGCATCCCGACCGGTACGCATGAGGAGCAAAGCGGAGGCATTTTCTCCGCCAGCGCGGGGTCGATGAAATCGAGAACGTCGCGCGCCCAGGTGCGGGTGCGGACATCCATCAGGGCCGTGCCGGAAGCGTCGCCATATTCCATGCGGAGCACGCCCGTGAGATAATAATTCAGGTAATCGTGCGGGAGCAGGACGGTCGCGAGCTTCGCGAAATTTTCGGGTTCGTGGCGCTTGAGCCAGAGGATTTTCGGCGCGGTGAAGCCGGGGAGCATGTCCATGCCGACTTTTTCGATGACGGCTTTGGAACCGCCGAAGTGGGCGCGGATGAGATCGCATTCGTCGGCGGTGGAGGTGTCGCACCAGAGTTTGGCGGGGCGGATGACGCGGCCATCTTTGTCCAGGGGAACGAAGCCGTGCTGCTGGCCGGAGATGCCGAGGCCACGCACGTCGGCGCGGCGGGGGCCAAGCTTTTCCAGGACTCGTTCGATGGTAACGTCCATCGCTTTCACCCAGGTGGCGGGATGTTGTTCCATTTGGCCGGGCGGGAGGCCGGGAATGGTGTCATAGCTTTGCGCGGCGGTGGCGAGGATGCGGCCCGTACCGGCGTCGAGGGCGACGGTTTTAGTACTTTGCGTGCCGCAGTCGAGGCCGAGATAGATCATGGGATTATTTTCTCTCCATTGTGGCGCTCTTGGCAACAATCGACTTGAACAGTCACCGGAACAAGGCGCACGCTGGTCGGCCCATGGCTAAAACGCATTTTTCCAAAATCAAAACCATTTCCTATGAGGGATCGGGGAGCACGAATCCCCTCGCCTTCAAGCATTATAACCCGGCGGAGAAAATCGGCGGGAAGACGATGAAGGACGTAATGCGTTTTTCGATTGCCTACTGGCATTCGTTTCGCGGCGTTGGCTCCGATCCATTTGGGCCCGGCACGATGGTCCGCCCGTGGGAAAAGGGGAAGGACCCGGTCTCGATTGCGAAGGTGCGGATGGAGGCGGCGTTTGAATTCTTCACGAAAATTCAGGCGCCGTTTTATGCTTTTCATGATCGCGACATCGCGCCCGAGGGCCGGACGCTGGCCGAGTCGAATCGAAATCTCGATAAAATTGTGGCGCACGCGAAGGGGCTGCAAAAAACGACGGGTATGAAGCTGCTCTGGGGCACGGCGAATCTTTTTTCCAATCCGCGCTATATGTGCGGGGCCGCGACGAATCCCGATGCGCATGTCTTTGCCTACGCAGCGGCGCAGGTCAAGAAGGCGCTGGAGGTGACTAAGGAACTGGGCGGCGAGAATTATGTTTTCTGGGGCGGGCGCGAAGGTTACGAGACGCTACTGAACACGAACCTCAAGCGCGAGCAGGACCTCCTGGCGGCGTTCATGCACATGGCGGTCGATTACGCGAAAAAGATCGGCTTCAAGGGGCAGTTCCTGATCGAACCGAAGCCGAAGGAGCCGACGAAGCACCAGTACGATTTCGACGTGGCGAGCGGCATTGCGTTTCTTCGCAGCTACGGGCTGGATAAACATTTCAAATTCAATATCGAGACGAACCACGCGACGCTGGCGGGCCACACGTTCAATCATGAGATCGAAGTGGCGGCGGCGGCGGGGATGCTCGGCTCGATTGATGCGAACGCGGGCGATATGCTGCTCGGCTGGGACACGGACCAGTTCAACACCGACGTGAAGGAGCTGACGCTGGCGATGTTTTCGATCCTGAAGGCGGGTGGACTTGGCTCGGGCGGGTTTAATTTTGACGCGAAGCTGCGGCGGCCTTCCATCGACCTCGAGGATTTATTTTATGCGCACATCGGCGGGATGGATGCGTATGCGCTGGCTTACAAGCTGGCGCTGAAGATTCGCGCGGAGGGGAAATTGGAGGGTTTCGTCGCGGAGCGTTACGCAAGTTTTGACAGCGGCTACGGCGAGGCGATTGAAAACGGGAAGATCGGTTTCAAGGAGCTGGAGAAACTGGTGCTGACGAAGCTGGGCGAGCCGAAGCCGAAGAGCGGGCGGCAGGAGTATCTGGAGAATTTGGTGAATACGTATTTGCATCGGTAGAAATGGCCTTTGTGCTCAGGCGTCCCGCTGGGACGCTGCCCGCTTCCGCCTTGTACCCGGCGATAAATCGCCGGGCTACTATCGAGCGTCCCTACGGGACTTCAAATCAGTGCGACGGCTAACTTTTCTTTTCCACGTTGGGGAGGAACCAGGTGAAGATGCCGAGCAGGGGCAGGAAGGAGCAGACTTGGAAGACGAAGGTGATGCTGGTGACGTCGGCGAGTTTGCCGAGGACAGCCGAGCCGATGCCGCCCATGCCGAAGGCGAGGCCGAAGAAGAGGCCGGCGACCATGCCCACCTTGCCGGGAATGAGTTCCTGCGCGTAGACAATAATGGCCGACATGGCGGAAGCCAGGATGACCCCGATAATCGCACTCAGGATTGCGCATTCGATCAGGTTCGCATAGGGCAGCAGCAGGGTGAAGGGAGTAACGCCCAGGATTGATCCCCAGATCACATGCTTGCGTCCGATCCTGTCGCCCACGGGTCCGCCGATAATCGTGCCCGCCGCGACGGCGAAGAGGAAGATGAAGAGAAAATATTGCGAAGCCTGGATCGAGAGCTGGAATTTTTGGATGAGGAAGAAGGTGTAGTAGCTCGTCATGCTGGTGAGGTAGAAATATTTCGAGAAAACGAGGGCGACGAGGATGGCGAGGGCAAGAAAGACTTTTCGCGAATGGATGGAGGAAGCAACCGCGCCGGATTTGGCCGGGGTGGCCAGGCGGTCGGTGTTTTCGCGGTACCAGTGGCCGACTTTCGTCAGCACGACGATGCCGGTCAGCGCGGCGAGCGAGAACCAGAGGACTTCGCGCCGTCCGCCGGGCACGATGATGAGAGCGGCCAGTAACGGACCAAACGACGTGCCGGCGTTGCCGCCGACTTGAAACAACGATTGCGCGAAACCGTGGCGTCCACCTGAGGCCATGCGCGCGACCCGCGACGCTTCGGGATGGAAGACCGACGAACCCACGCCGACGAGCGCGGCGGCGACAAGGATGAGAGCGAAATTCGCGGCGAGTCCCAGCAGCACCAGGCCGGCGAGCGTAAAGCCCATGCCGACAGCGAGCGAGTAGGGCTTCGGATAGCGATCGGTGTAGAATCCGACCATCGGCTGCAACAAGGAGGCGGTCAATTGGTTGGTGAGGGTGATCAAGCCGACCTGGGTGAAGCTCAGGTCGAAGGAGGTTTTCAGGAGCGGGTAGATCGCGGGCAGCAGCGATTGGAGCGTGTCGTTGACGAGGTGCGAAAAGCTGAGGGCGAAAAGAATCGCGAGCACGGTGTTGTGCGGCGCGGTGGGGGTGGTGAAGCGGGATGCCGCTTCTTTGGCCAGGAGCGGCGGGTTTTCTCGGGACGCTGGCATGGATTAATCTAAGGCGTGAGTTCGGGGCGACAAGGAGGAGTTGCGGCGATCATTCCGCCGACACACCGCCCCGGCTGTCGAACGGGCGGATGAGAAAAGCCAGCAGAGCCGATGCGGCGGAAATCCAACCGAGGATCCAGAAGACATCGAGAAAGCCGAGGATGCTCGCCTGATTGGTCATGTTGGAGGCGAGCAGCGCCTCGGCGTGCAGCCTGGCATCGGCGGAGGTGAAGCCGCCGTGGATGAATTGGTTGGTCATGGATTGGATGTGCGCGAGCACGCCCGCATTGCCTGTGGGAAGGTGCTCGATGAGAAAATTCTGGTGCACCTGCTCGCGGCGGGCCTGCATGGTCGTCACGAAGGCGATGCCGAAGCTGCTGCCGAGGTTGCGGAAAAGATTGGTGAGGCTCGACGCCTTGTTGTTGAGTTCCTTCGGCAGGTACGAGTAGGCCAGCCCGCTGACCGGGATGAAAAGAAAGGCGACGCCGAAGCCCTGAATGAGACGGCAGCGGATCAGCGAGGCGTAATCGGCCTGGAGGTCGAGCTGGCTGTAACTCCAGAGGGCAATCGCCTGGATGAGGAAGCTGGCCGCGATGAGGGGTATGGCACCGAATTTTGGGAAGATGAATTTCACCACCAGCGGCGCCATGAAGACAACCACGACGGCGGCGGGGGAAATCGCCCATCCCGACTGGTAGGCGGTGTAGCCGAAAAGACCCTGGAGCATCTGGGGAATCATCACCGTGCTGCCGATGAGGATGAAGCCGAACATGAAGTAGAAGAAATTGGACAGGGCGAAATTGCGCTCGCGCAGGAGGGTGAGATCGACCACGGGATCGTGCACGGTCAATTCCCACCAGATGCCCGCAACCAGGGCGAACATCGAAATCGCGAAAAAAGTGACGATGAAATTCGACTCGAACCAGTCATCGCGCTGGCCCTTGTCGAGGACGACTTCGAGGCAGCCGAAGGCGAGCGCGACGAAAATGATGCCGACGAAATCGATCCTGGCGCCGGATTCGCGCGTCTCTTTCATTTCTTTTTTCATGCGGTCCGAATCGGTGACGACGAGGTTCGAGAGAAAAAGCGAGAGCAAGCCGATGGGGACGTTGATGTAGAAGCACCAGCGCCAGTCGAAGTGGTCGGTGATGTATCCGCCCAGGGTCGGGCCGATGGCCGGGGCGGTGACGATGGCCATGCTGTAGAGGGCGAAGGCGCCGGAGCGTTTTTCGGGAGGAAAGGTGTCGACCAGAATCGCCTGCTCGCAGGGAGCGAGTCCGCCGCCGCCGATGCCTTGCAGCACGCGGAAAAAAATGAGCACGCCGAGGCTGGGCGCCAGTCCGCACAGGAACGAGCTGATGGTGAAGAGCGCGACGCAGGTCATGTAGTAGCGTTTGCGACCGAAATAGCGGCTGAGCCACGCGCTGAGCGGCAGGACGACGGCGTTGGCCACGAGATAGCTGGTGAGAATCCAGGTGCTTTCGTCGATGCCGGAACTCAATCCGCCCGCGATGTGGGGCAGCGCGACGTTGGCGATGGTGGTGTCGAGAATCTCCATGAAGGTGGCCATCGTGACGACGATGGCGACGATCCACGGATTGATGACGCGCGGTTGCACAGGCGAACCGGCGAAGGCGTCGGCGGCCGACGCCACGCTC
>Ga0182012_10007372_pt1 | contig 11015 bp, 10 predicted proteins | sample 612S2SmetaG_FD_120486 | JGI IMG/M metagenome (GOLD analysis project Ga0182012, IMG submission 120486) | Permafrost microbial communities from Stordalen Mire, Sweden - 612S2S metaG | ecosystem: Environmental > Terrestrial > Soil > Wetlands > Permafrost | place: Sweden: Stordalen | collected...
CGCTGCGCCGCCTGCAGCGCCTTCTCGACGTTGGCGATGTTCTCGGTGTCGGTGGAGGTCAGCGCAAACGAGGCCGCGATCGAAACGTTGCCCGACTCGATCGTCGTGTCGATGTGATCGAGATACGGCGTGCCTGCGATCTGGTCTTCGATCGGTTCGGCCACCTCTGTTTGCAGTTCGGTGGTCGAAGCACCGTTATAGCTTACCTGCACGTTGATCGTCGGTTCGCCGGTGTTCGGCATCTGCTGCACGACGAGCGTGCGCAACGCGAAGATCCCGGCAAGACACGTCAGCGTGACGAAGACGAACGTCAGCGTCGAGCGCTTGAGAAAGGCTCGGGTCAGGCTCATCTATTTAGACGGTGCTTCGCTCGCGGTGCTCTTCGGCACGCCGCCGACCGGCTGCGCGCGGTCGCCGTTGCCGACGGTCACCGCGTTGACGTTCTTGATCACCAACTCTCCGGCGGCGAGGCCGGTGACGACGGCCTGCGCGCCGTCGTCGGCGACTTCGTCGACCGCTTTCTGGTGCACGACGCCGCCGTCGACGGTGTAGACGGTGGTGCGCGTGTCGTCGATGAAGGCCGTGTCGGGGATCAGCAAGCCGCGCACCGTGGGCAGATCCACGTAGCCGTTCACCGGCATGCCCGCGTGCAAATGCTGGTCGGCGTTGTCGACGAGGACCTTGACGGTGAAGTTGGTCGTGCCCGGCTGGACTTGATCGAGCACCGCATCCACCACGCCGCGATCCTTATGCCAGCGGGGGTTTGCGCTGTAACTGGTGTTCACTTCGACCGACGCGGCGGCTCCGCGCCGCACGCTGAGCACCTGCGCCGTCGACGCGGGCAGCACCGCGTAGACGCGACTGTTCTGCTCGATGGTGAAGAGCTGGCGACCGGAGGGATACTCGCCCGGATTCGCATTGACCGAATCGACGATGCCGTCGACGGGGGCGACGATCACGGCGCGGGCGATCTCGGCCTTGAGCTGATTCACGGTCGCCTGGGCCGCGTCTACCGCTTGCCGGGCCGCCTCGATCTCTTGCAGTTGGGCGCCCGCGTTCTGGCCGTTGCCGTTGGCGCTATCGTTCACCACGGCAGCCTGCAGATTGGCCCGCGCAGCCTGGACCGCTTGAAGGTCGCTCGCGACCACCACGCGCTGCTGATCGAGGGTCTGCTCCGGGATGTATCCGCCGGCCGCGAGCTGCTGGTAGCGCCGAAGGTCGGTTTGGGCGCCGGCGAGGTTCACTTGCGCCTCGCGCAGCGCATCTTGCGCCGAGGTGACGCCGGTGTTGTTTTGCGCGGTGGTCGCGGTCGTTTGATATTGGGTCTGCGCGTACCGCGCCGCGTCTTCGCTAACCACCCGCTCCGACGACGCGAGTTGCGCTTCCAAGTCGTCGGTCAATTGACGCGCCAGAACCTGTCCCGCATGAACCTCCTGACCCTCGACCACATCGACGTCGGCCAGCGGTTCGGAGAGGTTGGCGGTTACGGCCACCTGACGGTAGGGCGCGATCACGCCCGCGATCTGCACGCTGGGTGAGAGGTTGCCCTCGCGGGCCGCGACGGTCTGCACCTGCGGCGGAGGCGGCGTCGCCTTCGCGGCGGCTTCGGCCTTGTTGCCGCAGCCCGTACAAAGGCTCAAGAGCAACCATATGCTCCGTCGAACGATCGCTTCTCTCTTCACGGTAGTGGCGCCGTTTTTCCCGAACGCGGTCCGGCTAAAACGTTCTAAGGAAAGGCCCAGGATCGGCCACGACGCGCGAAACTCTCGGACGTTTTCTCGCGTCGAAACCGATATGAATCCACCAGATGAAATCGTCCGGTCGGCCTCCATTCACTGGGAGGGCGACGTCGCGCGCGGGCGCGGATCGATTGCGACCGAAAGCGGAAAGGTCTCCGCCGACTATTCTTTCGGCACGCGCTTCAGCGGCGACCCGGGAACGAATCCCGAAGAACTGCTCGGTGCGTCGCATGCGGCTTGCTTCACGATGGCGCTGAGCGCAGTGCTCACGCGCGCGGGCCACGCGCCGACGTCGCTCGATAGTACGGCAAAGGTGCAGTTGTCGAAGGACGGTCCCGGCTTCACGATCACCTCGATCGCACTCGCCGTGACCGGCGTCGTGCCCGGCATCACGCAAGCGGATTTCGAGAAATATGCCGGCGACGCGAAGGAATCGTGTCCGTTGAGCAAAGCGCTCAAGGCGGTGCCCATCACGCTCGAGGCGACGCTCTCGACGTAGGCGTTCGCGCGCCGGCTATTGGCTGTACGTGCCGGTAATTCTGCCCTGGGCGAGCACTGCGCCGCGGATCGAAAACATCACGTATGCGCCCGTCGCCGTTTCGGTCAGGCCGATCTTCTTGTCCAGCGCGTAGACGTTGAAGAGATAATGGTGCGGTGGATCGCCCGGCGGCGGCGCCATGCCCCCGAATCCGGAGAAGCCGAAATCGGTGTAACCGTGGACGCTGCCCGGAGGCTGCGCGCCGGGCGCTCCGGCACCTTCGGCAAGTTCGACGATCTGCGGATCGATGTCGAAGAGCAGCCAGTGCCACCAACCGACCGTCGTCGGTGCATCGGGATCGAAGCAGGTGATCGCGTAACTCTTCGTGCCCGAGGGCCCCGGCGTCCAGGCGAGTTGCGGCGAGCGGTTGCTGCCGCCCGTGCTGGGATCGAAGGCCATCGAGAGCGGCAGCCGCGCACCATCGGCAAAGGTCGTGCTGGTCACCGCGAGCCGCTGCATTGAATCGCTCATCCGTTTCCTCCGTCGAGCGAAATCTTGCGACCGTTCCCGGCGAATCCTTCCCCGGCTAGAGGGCGGCCGGGAGTGCCAGTGCGAGCGGCATCGGACGCGTCTCGTGGCGGTCCAATGGCCCGCAGTCGGGTTCTGCGATGACCTCGACCTGTTCGAGGTTTCCGAGGCGGAGCGTGCCGCGAACGTCTTGCCGTTCGCAACCGGTGCGCGTGTCCCACGAGTAGCTCACGCTCGGCCCGTTGGTCGACGGTGCAGGCGGCGGTTCGACCGATCCGGCGACGATGCTCGCTCCGGTGCCCATCGCGAGGAGCATCGAAATCGAAAAGACCGCGCGACGCTTCGCGAGCGCTCCGCAGAGTGCGGCGAATATCGCCAACAGGTAGATGCAACTCGGGATCAGGTTCATGCGCACTTCCACAACGTCGTTCATACGTACATCGGTTTACCCTGCCGGGTGCTTTACGCAAAGAGCGCACACTTTTTGGTAACGTTCCGGTAACGTCACCGGTCGAGGCGTCGTAACCCGAGCGTAACTTTATCGATGAAGCAACGTCATGGGATGGGGCCGCAAAATCAACGGCTTGCGCGGTGGTGCGGCGATGTTGAAGTCGTTGAGCAGACTGCCGTAAGCGCTCTCTTGGTCGCGATAGTCGGGTCGTGGATCGGGGCGTCCCGCTTGGCTCATCCGTTCGCTGCCGAGGAAGACGTCTTCGATGAGTTTGAGGTAGCAGTCGGTGCTGCAGAGTTGATGATCGATGTAGCCGCGCTTGGCGAGCGGGCTGATGATCAGGGCCGGAACGCGCATGCCCAAACCCAGCGCATCGAAGTTGAAACCCGGCGGCTGGTGATCGTAGAAGCCGCCCATGTCGTCCCACACCAGGAAGATCGCGGTGCTATTCCATTGCGCCGAGGGGCCGCTTGCGACGGCGTTGATCAGCCCCGTCACGTAGGCTTGGCCGTCGGAAATGGTCGCTTGCGGATGCTCGCTGTCGTAGTAATTCGGCAGCACCCACGAAACCTGGGGCAACGTACCGTTGGCCGCGTCCGAGTAAAATTGCGTCGTCGTATTGCCCACGGCGTTGAGATACTGGCCGTCCTGGTTGACGGTCTCGAAGCCGCCGAGCGGAATCCAGATGCCTTGCACCTTGTCGAAGGGCGCGCCGATCGGCGAGCCCAAGCCACCGTCGAGATACGCTTTCCACGCAATGTTCTTCTGGTAGAGCAGATAGGTGATGTCGGTCCAGAGGTACGGGATTTCGTACTGACCCGTCTGCTCCCACTGCTCGCCGTTGGTCGTGCTCGAGCAACTGTTGACGTTGGGCGGATTGATCTGCGAGCAGACTGCGGCCCAGCCGGAGAAGAGCGCGAGGTGCGCGGGCAGACTCCAGGATTGAATCGACTCGAAGAAGTTGTCTTGAAGCACGTAGTTGCGCGCGTAGGCCCAGTAATTGGGCAGATCGGTTCCGTCGTGATAGCCCATGACGTCGATCGAGCACCCGGGCGAGACGCGACGCCCGACTTCCGGATCGACGAGCGTGCGGCCCGAGCGCGCCTGCCGGCCGTCGTTGCCGGGCGCGCAGCCCTCACCGAGTTCGGCTTCCTTGGCGGCCACGAACCCATCCATCTTGCCGCCGTCGACCTGCTGCACTTGGTACTGGTAGGTGTACGGTCCGCCCTGATTGCTGTCGACGTGATTGGGATACGGCGTGTCGCACGCGCTCGGATGCCAGGGATCGATCTGGCACGGCGGCGAGGTGGGGATGCCGTTTGCGCCGGGATACGTGCCGAAGTATTCGTCGAACGAGCGATTCTCTTGAACGATGAAGACCAAATGTTTCAGGCTGCCCGCCGGCGCGAGCGTGGGAGCCGGCGTGGGCGAAGCGGTCGGCGCTGGGCTGGGCGTGGGGATGGGCGTCACGTGCGATACGGGCGTAGAACTCGACCCGCCGCTGCCCCCGCACGCAATCGCGCTCAGACAGCCGAGCGCGATGAAGAGAGTTCGAGCCGTGTCGATTCGCAGCCGCACCTGGGGGCGATTCTGCCCTCGGCGGGTATCTCTTGCGCTGCGCGCGGGCCGATCCCGGCGCCTCGATCGCAGTCTTCTCGACGGTGCCGTTTTTGCACGTCGTGCGTTGCTTCTGGTCAGTGCTTTGCGGCGCCGGCACTCGACGGGTTGGATGAGAGGAACGTCGTTGCCGTGAATCGGGTGCCGTCGGTGGCGATCGTAACGGCGCCGCTACTATCGGTACGGTAGACCTTCGCGCCCGCGCTTTCCAACGTGGCGATCGTGTGCGGCGAGGGGTGTCCGAAGAGATTCTCGCGCCCGACGGAAACGATCGCGATCTGCGGCGACACCGCGCGAACGAACTCCGGCGTGGAACCGTACGCCGAACCGTGGTGACCGACTTTGAGTACCTCGGCGCGCAGGTCGACGCCGTTTGCCAGCAGACGTTGCTCGGCTTCCGAACCCGCGTCGCCGGTGAAAAGCATCCGAAAGCTGCCGTACTCGACGCGGAAGATGAGCGAATTGCTATTGATGTCGCTGCGCGTGCCCGTGAGAAACGGCAGCGTCGGAGCGTAGAAGCGGAAGGTTACGCCGTCGTCCGTGCGCCAGACGGTGCCGCCGCGCGGCTCGAGGAGCGGCACGCGACGCTCGCGCGCCGTGTCGAGCGCGTCGTGGTACGCGTGCCCTGCGTATGTCTGTCCGCTGTCGGCGAAGAACCCGCTGCCGAGCACTCGTAGGACGGGAGGCAGTCCGCCGACGTGATCGCCGTGCGGATGCGAGATCAGCACGCCGTCGAGGTGATGGATGCCGTGCCGGATCAAAAACGGCACCACGACGCGCTCGCCGACGGCTTCGGCCGGGGAAGCGCCTACGCTGAGGTTGCGTTCGAGCTTGCCGCCCGCGTCCACCAAGAATGTGTGGCCGCGAGGCGTTTCGATCAGGAACGAGTCCGCTTGTCCAACGTCGATCGCGGTGATGCGCAGATCGTGCGAGACGGCGTGCGGCGGCCAAAGACAGAGCGCGACTGCGGCGGCGGCCAAGCCGCATGCCGCGATGCGCCGTCCGCGAGCGGCGAGCGCGGCGACGGTCACCATCGCGATGTCGTACGCGCCGATTGCCCACGCGGGCGGCGGCGTCGCGACGACGTGCGCGCCGGGCAAGGTGCCGACCGTGCGCACGACGGCCACGATCCAGCCCAACAGCGACGTGTCGATGTTGGCGCAGGCCTGTGCGAGTAGCGGTATCGGCGTTGCGGCCAGTTCGGCGATGCCCACGAGCATCGCGACGCCGACCACCGGCACGACGAGTGCATTGGCCAACGGCGCATACGGCGCAATCACGAGAAAGCCGAGCGCGGTCAAGGGCCACGTGCCCAACTGCGTCGCGCAGGTCAAGGCCAGCGCCTCGCTCGCGAACTCGGGCACGCGCAGCCGTTCGAACGCATGCGTGAAAGGTTCCGCGAAGAGTAGGATCGCGCCGACGCACGAGAACGAGAGCGCGAACGACAGCGAGAAGAGCGACGCCGGCCGCAACGCGGTCACGACGATCGCCGCCAGTGCGAACGCATTCCACGAGAAGGCCGGACGGCCCGCGGCGCGTGCGAGCAGACAGAACGACGCCATGGTCGCCGCCCGCAGCGAGGGCAGATGCGCGCCGCTGAAGACCGCATACGCCCACACGACGCCGATCGCCGTAAGCGCGGCGCCGATTCTCCCCGCGCCCAGCAACTCGAAGATCCATACCGCGAGCGCGGCGATCACGCCGAGATGCAAGCCGGCAGTCACGAGGATGTGCACGGTGCCGGTGTCCTGGAATTCGGCGCGCAGGTCCGGCGGGAGCGCGCCGCGTTCACCCCACAAAGCGCCGGCGAGAATCGTCGCGTATGGCTCGGCGAGACCCGTGCGAAGCACCGAGCCGGCCCAGGCTCGCGCGCGAGGAAGCCAGAGTGACGCGTCACGGTCGTCGGGTGGTGCGCGCGCGACGACGACGACGTGCGTCAGACGTCCGGCAATACCGCGCTCCGCGGCAAACTCGCGCGGCGAGGGCTCGCCGGGATTGCGTGCGACGTCGGGTGATTCGAAGCGCGCGCGAAGTTGCAGGCGCGAGCCGACCTCAGGCGGCGTCGAACCCGGGATGAAGGCGCTCACGCGCCGCCCGTCGCTCAAGCGCAGGATCGCACCGTCGCCGTCGAGTGCACCGGACCGCTCGAGCACGACCGCCAGGTACGTGCGAGATCGAGCGTCGCCTGCAGGCCATGGCGGTTCGCCGTGCACGGCGGCCAGGCCGATGCCGAGCGCGAGCGCACCCATCAGGCCGGCGCGCGTCGCGGCGGGCACGACGTCGCAGAAGATATACGCGATCGTGGCGACGCCGAGTAAAGGCAAACCGAGCCCCAGCAACGCGCTCGCGGTTCCAGCGAGGAATGCGGCCGCGAGCGGAACCATGAACGCGCGCTTCACAACCGCGCTCATCACGCGGGCCGCGGCTTATGTCAAGGTCCCTGCAGCTAGCGTCGCACGACTCGTCTGCGATCAGTCGCTTGCGTTACGTAAAACCGTCGACGTCGACGATCGCCTTGGCGAAATCCCTCGGCGCCTCCTGAGGCACGTTGTGGCCGATGCCGGTCAGCGTACGGTGGGCGTATTTTCCGGTGAAGTACTTGGCGTAACCCGCGCCGTTTGCGGCGGCGCCGTCGAAGTCGCTGCCGATCGTGATCGTCGGAACGGCGATCGGCGGAGCCGCGTTGAGCTTTGCCTCCAGCGCATCGTACTGCGCCTCGCCCTTCGCCAAACTGAGCCGGTAACGATAGTCGTGGATGACGATCGCCACGTGATCGGGGTTGTCGAACGAATCTGCCGTCCGCGCGTAGGTTGCATCGTCGAAATTCCAGCCCGGAGAGGCGTTCTTCCAGATCAGCCGGTTGAAGTCGCGCCGGTTTTGGGTGTAGCCGATCACGCCGCGTTCCGTTGAAAAGTAGTATTGGTACCACCATCCGAGTTCGGCGACCGGCGGCAAAGGCTGCAGGTTCGCCGCGAGGTTGGTGATCAGATAACCGCTCACCGAGACGATGGCCTTGCACCGCTCCGGCCAGAGCGCGGCGACCACGCACGCCGTGCGCGCGCCCCAGTCGAATCCGCCGACGATCGCCCTGTCGATCTTCAACGCATCCAGCAACGCGATGACGTCGAGCCCGACGACGGCCTGCTGACCGTTGCGAAACGTTGAGTCCGAGAGGAAGCGCGTCGAGCCGAAGCCGCGCAGATAGGGCACGATCACCCGATACCCGGCCGCGGCGAGGATGGGCACGACGTCGACGTAGCTGTGCACGTCGTATGGCCAGCCGTGCAACAAGATGACGGGGGTGCCACCGGCCGGGCCGGCCTCGACGTATCCAATATTGAGAAGGCCGGCGTCGATCTGTCGCGGGTTCGCGAACGTTGCTGCGGCCGAGCCGCCCGCGGCGCCAGCCGTGGCCGGCCCGGCTTCGGCGAATTGCGCTGCAGCAACCGTCAGCGCGGCGGCGCCCAGGAAAGTGCGGCGCGAGGTGAGGTGATCGACGCTCATGGGTTGGCTCCTCCGTCGTGGTACCGCGCGCGCCAGGCGCGCGGCGTCGTGCCGGCCGTCCGGCGAAACGTGTTCGTGAAGTGGGCTTGGTCGGAGAAGCCCGTGGAGAGCGCAATTTCGGTGAGCGAGGCGTTGCTGCCGCGCATGAGATTCATGGCCCTTTCGATCCGCGCGCGTACCACGTAGGCGTGCGGCGTGCTGCCCACGCTTCGGCGGAAGGCGTGCGAAAAGTGCGAGCGGCTCAGGCCGGCGATCGACGAGAGCATCGAAACCGAGATCGTCTCGGCGAGGCGCTCGTCGATCGCCTCATCGATCAGCCGTAATTGCCGCGCATCCAAACCGCGCGGAGGTCTCGGGCTCTGCGGCGCAGCAACCGGCTTTCCGGTGCGTTGCGCCGCGCATCGTCCATCGTGCAGCGAGGCGGCTATCGCTTCGATGATCGGTTCCAGTTCCCTGACGACGGAGGCTCCCAACCGAGTCGGGCGCGCGCTCGCGGGCGCTCGCGGAACCTGAGCCTGAAGAACGGGACCGTTCACGAGCGTCCCTCGAGCGGGAACACGGTTTCTGCGTTGCGCTCTACGACCAAACGTCGCACCCCGCCGATCACGAGGCGTGCGAAGTGCTCGCTCGCGACGTGCGCTGCAAGCGCGGCCTCGTCGCGATAAACTTCCCACAGCGCGAAGACCGCGGGCCGTTCTTTGCTGCGGCCGATGTCGAAGGCGATAATGCCCGGTTCCCGGCGCGAAAGCTCCTGAAGCTCCGTGAAGAGTTCGGCGGCTCGATCGCCGTCTTCGTCGGCGACGGTATAGTGAATCGATTGAATCAGCATCGGCTTGGGGCTCCGTGCGGTGGAGGAGGCAAAAGCTCGAGAAATGGTAGCGATCGCGGCCCACGCGGGCTATCCAGGCGTAGTGTGAGTAGCCCCGCTACCTAACCGGCACTACCACCCGCGGCGAGTTCGACGATGGCGCAGGCGAATGACGCGCGAGACGCCGGCAATTCGGCAACGTCTTCGCGCCGAAGCCCGCGGCACGGCGCCGAGGGAGCGCGGGCAGCCCCACGTCCGACGGGCGTAAGCGGGCGCGGCTACGCGTGAGCAGCGCCCGGAGTTCTAAGCCACGTGTCTCGTCATTCACGCTCGCTTCCTCATCGTCCAAGCAGAAAGGGCTACCTGAGGGGAGTGTTCGCGGATTATAACCGACGCGCCTGAAAAAGTCTCTAGTGTGCCGAGTCGGAAATGACTCGTCATTCCACGCTCCACGCTCCTCGATGCGAACGAAAATCCGCCGCCGACTTGTACGCCCGACTTCCGACTCGTCACGTGAAAGACGCTGCGAGTATCCCACCGCGCCCGCGCGGCGGGTTAGCGGGAGACCGCCCCGCCAGTTTGTGTTTGCGCGCCGCCGGGCGCTCTAAGGTACATCGCATTAGCTCACTCACATGCCGCCGCTACGACGTCGCCGCCGCACGCCCGGTTTACGTCGCGACGAAGTCAGCGCGCTCGCCGGGATCTCGACGGCGTACGCCGCGTGGCCGCCCCGCAGCGGCTGAGATTCGAGATCGAGCACGCTGAGGCCGGGCTGGAGACGTTCGATGCTGCGCTCGTCGCCGATCCGCTCGCGGCCGGGCACCTCGCCCTGCTGATGCAGCGCGAAACAGCGCGGTAGGGCCGCCGTCGCGCTCGCGCGAACGCCCGCAAGACGTTCCGGGAGCGCGAGCCCTTCGCGAGCGTCCCCGTCGAGGAGTTTTTTTGCGGATCATCGTCACCGGCGGGGCCGGGTTCATCGGGTCGCACATCGCCGAAGCCTACGTCGCCGCCGGCCACGAGGTGGTCGTGATCGACAGCCTCTGGGAGAAGGGCGGCGGCCGGCGCGAGAACGTCCCCGCCGGCGCAAGCTTCATCCACATGGACGTCCGCGACAAGGGCATCGAGCGATTCTTCCGCGAGTTCTCGCCGGAAATCGTCAACCATCACGCCGCCCAGCATTCGGTTGCCATCAGCGCACGGGATCCGCGCCTCGACGCCGACGTCAACGTCATGGGCTTGATCAACGTGCTCGACACGTCGGTGAAGTTCGGCGTGCGCAAAGTACTATTCGCCTCGAGCGGCGCGACCTTCGGCGAACCGAAGCGCCTGCCCATCGACGAGAACACGCCGCAACATCCCGAATCGCCCTACGCGATCACCAAGATGGTCGCCGAACACTATTTGCGCTTCTACAAGACCCAACACGGACTGGACTTCACCGCGTTTCGTTACGGCAACGTGTACGGACCGCGCCAAGACCCGTCCGGCGAAGCGGGCGTCATCGCGATCTTCATCGGCCGCTTCCTCGCGCGCCAGAGCGTCAAGATCTACTGGGACGGCATGCAGACGCGCGATTACGTGTACGTCGGCGATCTCGCCGACTTGAATCTGCTCGGCCTCGAAAAGGGCAGCGGACAGTGCTATTGCATCGGCACGAATAAGCGCACGAGCGTCAACGAGATCCATAGCGCCCTGGCGCAGGTTACGGGTTTCACCGCGCCCGTCGAGTACTTGCCCAAACGCCCCGGCGACGTGCGCGACGCCCAGATCGATCCCGCGCTCGCCGAGCGCGAACTGGGCTGGAAGCCGAAGACCTCACTGCTCGACGGCATGCGCTCGACCGTCGAGTACTTCCGCGACCGGCTGCCCGCGTAAGACAATGAGTTCGTC
>Ga0182012_10007374_pt1 | contig 11013 bp, 10 predicted proteins | sample 612S2SmetaG_FD_120486 | JGI IMG/M metagenome (GOLD analysis project Ga0182012, IMG submission 120486) | Permafrost microbial communities from Stordalen Mire, Sweden - 612S2S metaG | ecosystem: Environmental > Terrestrial > Soil > Wetlands > Permafrost | place: Sweden: Stordalen | collected...
CTGCTCTGCGCGCGCGGCAACCGCTTCTTCGAAGTTGGCGGTGAGCAGACGGATGTAAAGCTGTCCCAAGCCTTCGGCTTGCATGTGCCCTTCCAGGCTACCGGCGTCCAGTCCACTCCACAGTGTGCGCTTGGTCAACTCGGTGCCCGGCCGCGAGAACGCGCCGATCCGCGCCGCGAGCGCGTAGCAGGTGTCCAGCAGCTGTTCGTCCGGCACCTGGCAGGACACCAGTCCGATGCGCTCGGCTTCCTCGGCGCTGACGTCGCGACCGGTCAGCATGATCTCGAACGCGCGCGACGATCCAATGGCCCGCGGCAGCAGGTAGCTCAGCCCGAGTTCGCTGGCAGTCAGCCCGTTGTTGATGCCGGCGGCGCGGAAATAGGCGCTGGTGGAGGCCACCCGGATGTCGGCCGCCAGCGCCAGGCACAGTCCGCCGCCGATGGCCGCGCCATTGACGGCGGCGATCACCGGTTGGTGCAGCCGCCGCAGCATCAGGATGACGTCGTCGAGCACTTCCATGGAGCGCAACGCATAGGTCGGGCGGGTCAACCCGTCGACATTAGGCACGGCCCCCGCGGACTTATGATCGGCGCCCGAGGAGAACCCTCGACCAGCTCCGGTCAGCACGACCACTCGCACCGAGTTGTCGTGGGTCACCTTCTCCAGGGCCTGTTTGAGCGGGACCATGACATCGAACGCCATCGAATTCATCCGCTCCGGCCGATTGAGGGTTATCAGCGCGACCCCGGGCCGCGGATGTTCAACGAGTACCAAACTCACCCGTGAACGGTAACGCGCACGGTAGCGGGTACCCGCAGGTGATGCTCGGCGTGTATCGCCGCGAACGCAGTGCGATGCACTTTGCCGGATTGGTGATTCTGGGACGCGGGCGCCGTGCGCGATGTGCTAAGGCTCACACCTGGCCCATGCCGGTGGTCACCAGGAAAACCCCCAGCACGGCAACGATGCCGCCGACGACCATCCGCCTGCGAGCCTGCACCCAGTCGTGCACGCGCGCCATCACCGCGCGGGTCCTTGCCGGCGCCGCCAGTTGGCTGACAATTGGGATCTCGACGAAGGCCAGCCCAATCACGGTGTACACCGCGGCTGCGCTGACCTGAGTGCCCACGGCGGCTCCGGAGGCCAGAATGGCGGTGAGCGCCGCCAAGTAGCGGAAGTCTGTCGTTATCCCGACTCCGAGGGCGAACGTGGTCCACGGCGGGCCGGCCTGCAGCGCGTCCAGGGCGCGCGTCGACAATCGCGAGAATGCGGTAGGCGCAGGCTGGCAGGACGGATCGGCGCCAGGCATTGCCACGTGCGTACTCCGACGGGCCGAAATGCCAACCGCTATCGATGCGGCGACTACCAGCGCGAACACGCCCATCGCGATCTGAATGCGCCCCGCCGTGGAGCTTGTGGTGGCCAGGTCCACTCGATGCACGACCCCGAGCGCGACGTCGTGCATCCCGAAGAGCACAACCAGGGCCAGAACAACGCCAACGGCCATCCCGCCAAGCCACAACGCGACTAAATGAAGCACGGGCCGTTGCCGCGCAAACAAAAGAACAGCGATGCCGATTCGCCCCGGGTCTGCCGTCGCCACGAGTGCCAACGCCAACACCGTGCCCCACATGGGCGGGACTTTACCTCGACCGGTACGGGCTGCGTTTGCGTATCAGATGATTGATTTCGGCATCTGTGTGTTACAAAAAGGTTTCTGCTGCCACGGGCCGCTATTGACGCATTTGTGCAGGTCTGGGCGTCAGCCCACGAGCTGGGTAGGCCTCCGTTCGACGACCGGGTCGTACATCCAAGTTCTCGAATCGCCCTGCCTGGATTGGTTCGGTCTGTTATGTTTGGGCCATCGGCGAGCACGCGTTGAGCTACGCCCTAAATAGCAAGTCTTGGTTGGTTGCGACGGAGCGACATTACAACGCACTGTTGCGAAAGCACAGTACGGCAACAGAATTCGACCATTGGAGGTAGATTTTTTGTTGGCAACGTCACGGTGAACCTGGTGCTCGTAGCTAAGAGTCGGCGCTGAAATTGAGGCGCTCAAGCAGTGAGGGAGGGAATGTGTTCGTCCCAGGAGAGGAGGCGTTCGCAGCCATCACCGACTGGGTGCCGGACCCCGGTTCAGTCGTCTGTTGGCATCCCTCGCCCAGCTCGCTTGCCAAGGTCCGGCAAGCCCCGGTAAGCGCTGTGCCGGCAAGCCATCAACAGGCTCGACACCTCCGTAACTTTCGCGAACACGCAAGCCGTGGGGCAGAGATGTCACGCCTTTGCATCGGCAGTTGGGACATGCCCGGCCACTGCGACATCCGGGTCTTGACCTACGTCATCAACGCGCATCTTCGTCGGCATGACACGTATCACAGTTGGTTCGAGTTCACGGATGGGGAGCACATCCTCCGGCACAAACTGAGCGATCCCGGCGATATTCAGTGCGTACCGATCCAGCATGGTGAAATGACGCCGGAAGCGTGGCGCGAGCACATATTAGCCACGCCGAGTCCCTTGGAGTGGGATTGCTTTCGCTTCGCCATTATTCAGCGCGCGGATCACTTCACTTTCTGTTTCAGCATTGATCATCTCTACATCGACGCGCAGTTTATTGGCGCGATTCGCTTGGAGTTCTATCTGATGTATACCGCCCTGCTGGCAGGTGAAGCGCCCGTCGCGATCCCAGCCGCGGGCAGCTACGAGAATTACTGTGTCCGGCAGCACCAGCACACCTCTGCCCTGACCTTGGATTCCCCGCAGATAAGTGCCTGGGTCGACTTCTTCGAGCAAAATGATGGAACCCTTCCGGACTGCCCGGTGTCGCTCGGCGATGGATCGGGGTCCTGCGACCTTATGTTCGTGCGGGTGATGGACGAGCGGCAGACAGCCCAGTTCGAATCCGCCTGTATCGCGGCGGGCGCCCGTTTTAGCGGTGGGGTATTCTCCGTCACCGCCTATGCGCAATATGAGTTGACCGGCGCCGAAACGTATTATGGACTTATTGCAGACGATACCCGCAGCACTCCGGCAGAGTTCATGACGATCGGTTGGTTCACTGGCTTTGTTCCGGTCACCATCCCTGTCAATGCATCATCTTTCGCCGATACCGCCCGCGCTGCGCAGAAGTCGTTTGATTCGGGGAAAGACCTGGCGAATGTGCCGTTCCACCGTGTGCTGGAATTGGCACCCTGGCTGAGTATGCCTCAGCAACGCGTCCCCTTGCTGTTTCACCTGGACGCCAGCAGTCCTCCCCTTTCTACTATCGTCAAGTCTGAATGGGGCGGGACCAATATAAAGATCTACCACGACGGTAAGGTTCCGGCTCGATTCGATTTACGAGTGAATCGGTACGAGAATGAGACACAGGTGATTGTGTTTTTCCCGAACAACCCGGTTGCGCGCGAATCAGTGACCCGGTACATAGCGACGCTCAAATCCCTGTTCGTCGATATCGCCGAAGGCCGTGGCCCAGCCGCACCGCTACCTCACGGCGCTCAGTTTCAGCGGCAACTGGTCTGATCGGATTCGACGGACAAACAGTCCCAGGTGCGACCCATCGGGTCAGGCTTGCTCGGCCTGACCCGCCTGGGCGGCATCGACATCGAAGGCCTTGACTTGCTGCACCAGGTCCTCGAGGGCCGCCGGCGGCAGTGCGCCGGCCTGGTTGAACAGCAGCTTGCCCTTTTTGAAGGCCATCAGCGTGGGGATGGACCGGATCTCGGCGGCCGCTGCCAGCTGTTGTTCGGCTTCGGTGTCGACCTTGGCGTGCACCACGTCAGGGTGCTTCTCCGCTGACGCCTGGAACGTCGGCGCGAACTGGCGGCACGGTCCGCACCAGGACGCCCAAAAATCGACGAGCACGATGTCGTTGCCCTCGATGGTTTCGTTGAACTGCTCAGCAGTGAGGTCTCGTGTGGTCACGTCAGCGGTAACGCGCCGAGCGGGTGTGGTGTTCCCGCGTTAGCGCGTACCCCGCATGAAAGCGTTCTCGTGGCGACAGGTCACCCAGCCCTACCGCTGGTTACGGTTGCGTACGTTTTCCCAAGTCGGACACACTTAAGCGGATTGTCCGCCGCGGGAGGGAATCGCCTTGGGCCACTACATCGCCAACGTTCGCGATCTCGAGTTCAACCTGTTCGAGGTCCTGGACGTGGGTGCCGTCCTCGGCCACGGACGCTATAGCGATCTCGATGTCGACACGGTCCGAACGATATTGGCCGAAGCAGCTCGCCTGGCCGAGGGCCCGGTCGCCGAAACCTTCGCCTTTGCCGACCGCAACCCACCGGTATTCGACCCGGCCGCGCACACCATCAGCGTGCCGGGCGAGTTGGTGCAGACGGTGGACGCGATCAAAGAGGCCGGATGGTGGCGGCTGGGCCTGGCCGAGGAGATCGGTGGCATGCCGGCGCCGCCGCCCCTGGCTTGGGCGGTCAATGAAATGATCTTCTGCGCCAATCCGTCTGCGTCCTTTTTCAACCTGGGCCCCTTCATGTCTCACGCGCTCTACCTCGAAGGCGACGAAGAGCAGCGGCGGTGGGCAGCGGAGGGCGTGGAGCGCGGTTGGCAGGCCACCATGGTGCTCACCGAGCCCGATGCGGGCTCCGATGTCGGTGCCGGCCGCACCAAGGCAGTCGAACAACCCGATGGCACCTGGCACATCGAGGGCGTCAAGCGGTTCATCTCCGGTGGAGACGTGGGCGATACCGCCGAGAACATCTTCCATCTGGTGCTGGCCCGGCCCGAGGGTGCCGGTCCGGGCACCAAAGGGTTGAGCCTGTTTTACGTCCCCAACTATCTTTTCGACCCCGAGACATTCGAACTCGGCTCCCGCAACGGGGTTTTCGCGACCGGGCTGGAACACAAGATGGGTCTGAAGTCATCACCGACATGCGAGTTGACTTTCGGCGCCACCGACGTGCCCGCTGTCGGATACCTGGTCGGCGGCGCGCACAACGGGATCGCTCAGATGTTCACCATCATCGAGCACGCTCGCATGACGATCGGCGTCAAGGCGGCCGGAACGTTGTCCACCGGCTACTTGAACGCGCTGGCCTATGCCAAGGAACGCGTCCAGGGCGCAGACCTGACCCAGATGACCGACAAGACCGCGCCACGCGTCACGATCATGCACCACCCCGATGTACGTCGCAGCCTGATGACCCAGAAGGCGTACGCCGAGGGACTGCGGGCGCTCTATATGTATGCCGCCGCACACCAGGACGACGTTATCGCGCAACGGGTTTCGGGCGCAGACCACGAGATGGCGCACCGCGTGGATGACCTGCTGCTACCTATCGTCAAAGGGGTGAGCTCGGAGCGGGCCTACGAAATCCTGACCGAGTCGCTGCAAACACTTGGTGGCTCCGGTTTTTTGGTCGACTATCCCCTTGAGCAGTACATCCGCGATGCGAAGATCGATTCGCTCTACGAGGGCACCACTGCCATCCAGGGGCTGGACTTCTTCTTCCGCAAGATCGTCCGCGACCACGGCGAGGCCCTTAAACACGTGACAGCTCAGATCACCCACACCATCGACACCTGCGATGAGGCGTTGAAACCGCAAGCCCAGCTGCTGCAAACCGCACTCGAAGACATCACCGCCATGACGGTCGCTCTGACCGGGTACCTTATGTCCGCGGCGCAACACCCGACGGACATTTACAAGGTGGGGCTCGGATCAGTGCGATACCTGCTCGCCGTCGGCGACCTGCTGATCGGCTGGCGGTTGGTAGTGCAAGCCGGTGTTGCGCACGCGACCTTGGCCGACGGGCCAGCCGGCAACGACGCTGAAAAGGACACGGCGTTTTATCAGGGCAAGATAGCGACCGCCGCGTTCTTCGCCAAGAACATGCTGCCGAGGCTGACCGCGCTGCGCGGCGTCATCGAATCGCTCGACAATGAGGTTATGCGCGTTCCCGAGGAGGCGTTCTGACACACGGATTCCACGCAGCTTGTGTGGGGCCGACGGCCCCGCTTATGCTACCGGCGGGGTAAAAAATATGACATTCCTGGGGTTTCTGCTCGTCTGCATGCTGCCGCCCGTACTTGTGCTGCTCTGGGTGCAGCGCGAGCGTGTGCGGGCCTCCTACCTCGCGATCACCCTGGTCGTGGGCGTCGGCTCGATCTTCTACACCGCGGGCTGGGACAGCTGGCTGATCGAACATAACGTTTGGTGGTTCGACCTGAGTCGCACACTGGGCATCCGCTTCGGTGTCTTCCCGCTCGAGGAAGCGCTGTTCTACGTGCTGATCGCCGCGCTCGGCGGCCTTTGGACGCACGTTGTGTTCACCCGCTTCGCGCCGGACCTCGGGTCGGCGCCGCGCCGGCCGACGCTGCGCTGGGGCAGCGCCGCCGCCGTGGCCGGGCTCTGGGCCGTGGATGTCGCGGTGCTGATTTTCGTCGTACCGCACTGGCCGATCGTGACGTTCTTCGCCCAGTGCGTGCTGGTCACGCTGCCCGCGCTTGCCCTGCTGCTGGGGCTGGTGGGCGACCTGCTCTGGTACCGGCGCCGCTACATCGCACTCAGCGTGGTCGTCCCGGCGCTGTGGCTCTCGGTGATGGCGGGCACGTTCACATTCGGCACCGAACTGTGGGTGGTGAATCCCAAGGACAGCTTCGGGAAGCTGTTCGGCATGATCCCGGCCGAGATGCCGATCTTCTATCTGCTGGCCAGCGCGCTGATCGCGTTTCCCTTGAACGTGCTGCTGCAGTACGACTCCGAGTACTTCGAGGGCACTGTGATCGGCCGCTCGCGCATCGCCAAGCTGAGCGCCCCCTGATTCAGCTCAGACCGAGGAACACTTTCGCGGCGCGCAACAGCGGGACGGGCGGCTTGCCCGTCATGATCCGCAGGTAGTCCGTGGGACGCAGGTGTGCGGAGTAAAAGCGCTGGATCAGCGGCTCGGGCCGGCCGTAGAACTGCTCGAACATGCGCAGCCGCTGGTCTGGCTCGGCCGCGCGGAACAGCATGCGGTTGAGCAGCCGGTAAAACCCGGCGCGGCGCCACTCGCGCTGCGAGACAGCCGTCATACGCTCGAGCACCGCGGCGCTGCTGAGTTCGGGCAGCGCGCAGAGTTCGTCGGCGAAGCGCACCGCGAAGGGCAGCGAGTAGCCCGTGATCGCGTGGAACAGCCCCGCGCGGACGCCCGAGCGCGGCACTTCACCGTCGCCGGCGACGTCGCTCCAGCGTGCCTTGAGCGGCGCTGGCAGCACGCCGACCTCCTCACGCAGCACCCTGTGGACCTTCCAGCCGCGCGCCTCGGCGTACTCAAGCACGCCGCGGCGAAAGTCCTCGCGGTCCACCTCCGGCGAATCGCTGTAGCGCGCCTCGCCGAGCTGGATGTGCTTCCCTGGCCAGGGCAGCGTGTAGAAGAAACGCAGGTGCCCTCCCTGAGGTGTGCGGCCGTCCATCAGGATCGGATCGGCTTCGCCATGCGGCTCATCGAGCTCGAGCTCGAGGCCCACAAACTTCTGATAGCCCGCCTGCAGCGGCGAGTTTTCCAGGAAACCGCGGCCGTCGATTACACAGGGGGCCGCGATGCGCGAGCCGTCGGCGAGTGTGACCTCGCCGGGCGTCAGCGAGGTCACCGCGCAGCCAAGACGCACTCGATCGCCGAGCTCGGCTGTCAGCTTCTCGTGAAAATCCCACGAGGCGACCGAGTGGTACCCACCGTGCAGCGTGCGCGAAATCTTGGGAAAGAACACCCGGTAGGTCGGCCAGGAGCACGTCACCAGCGGGCGCAGCCACTCAAGCTGCGCGGGCTCGAGGTCCGAAGAGTGAAACGACCAGGTGTGATTGCCGCCGAGCTGCTCACCCTGCTCGAGCACCCGCACCTGCAGCTCGGGCCGGCGCTGGCGCAGCCGATAGGCGATCAGGCCGTTCGCCAGACCGCCGCCGACCAGCACGACGTCGGCGTCGTGGAGGAGCGCGCTCATTCAGACAGTGAAGCCGAGGGCGCGCAGCTGTTCGCGCCCATCCTCGGTGATCTTGTCCGGGCCCCACGGCGGGTTCCAGACCCAGTTGATCCGCAGATCGTTCACCAGACCGCTGCCTACCAACGCGTTGCGTGACTGGTCTTCGATGACGTCGGTCAGCGGGCAGGCTGCCGACGTCAGCGTCATGTCGAGCAAGGCGACGGTTCCTTCGTCGCCCTGTTCGATGTTCAGGCCGTAGACCAGTCCCAGATCGACGACGTTGATACCCAGTTCCGGGTCGACGACGTCACGCATCGCCTCCTCGAGATCGAAAAGCCTCTCGTCGTCGGGTGCGCTGGTTTCACTCATGATTGACCTCCTCGAGGGTCGCACTAGCTTGGGCCAGTGCGTCTTTGAACGCCATCCATCCCAGCAACGCGCACTTCACCCGCGCCGGGTATTTGGCTACTCCGACGAAAGCGACTCCGTCACCCAGGACATCCTCATCACCCTCGACGGTTCCCCGCGAGGAGATCATTTCGGTGAATGCGGTGATGGTCTTGAGTGCTTCACCAACGCTTTGACCGATCACCTGCTGGGTCAGCACCGAGGTGGACGCCTGGCTGATGGAGCAGCCTTGCCCGTCATACGAAACGTCGACGACTCTGTCGCCGTCGTCGGACAACGCGACCCGCAGCGTAACCTCGTCACCACAGACCGGGTTGACGTGAAAAACCTGCGCGCCGAACGGCTCTCGCAGGCCGCGGTGCTGCGGGTGTTTGTAGTGATCGAGGATCACATCCTGATAGATCTGCTCCAGACGCACGGCTTCAGGCCCTACCGAAGAAGTCCAGGGACCGCCGCACGCCGGCCACCAAACGGTCGACCTCTTCAGCGGTGTTATAGAGCGCGAATGACGCGCGCGCGGTGGCCGCCACGCCGAACCTGCGGTGCAGCGGCAGCGCGCAGTGGTGCCCGACCCGCACCGCGACACCGTCGTCGTCGAGCACCTGACCGACGTCGTGCGCGTGCACGCCATCGACAACGAACGACACTGGCGAACCACGGTTTTCCATCGACGTCGGCCCGACGATCCGCACGCCGTCGATGCCGGACAAGCCCTGCAGAGCCGCGGCAACCAGCTCGCGTTCGTGAGCTTCCACCGCGTCCATGCCGATGGCGCCCAGATAACGTGCCGCCGCGGCCAGCCCGACCACCTGGGAGGTCATCGGGGTACCAGCCTCGAACCGCTGCGGCGGTGGTGCGTACGTCGTAGCTTCCATGGTGACCGTCTCGATCATCGAACCGCCGGTGATGAACGGCGGCGCCGCGGCCAACAGCTCGCGACGGCCGTACAGCACACCAATCCCATTGGGACCCAGCATCTTATGTCCGGAGAAGGCGGCAAAATCGACGTCGAGGGCGTGGAAGTCGACCGGCTGGTGCGGCACCGACTGGCATGCGTCGAGCACGGTCAGCGCACCTACGGCCTTGGCCCGCGCGACCAGCTCGGCCACCGGCGCCAGCGCCCCGGTCACATTGGAGTGATGACTGAAGGCAACGACTTTGACGCGCCCGTCGAGTTGCAGAGAGTCCAGGTCGATACGCCCATCGTCACTGACGCCATACCAGCGCAACGTAGCGCCGGTGCGACGGGCGAGCTCCTGCCACGGCACCAGGTTGGCGTGGTGCTCCAGCTCAGTGGTGACAATGACGTCGCCGGGTCCGACAGCACGCTCGAACCGATTGTCGCCCAGCACATATGACACCAGGTTCAGCGACTCGGTGGCGTTCTTGGTGAAAATCAGCTCGTCGGCGTCGGCCCCGAGGAAAGCCGCGATATCGGCGCGACCCTGCTCATAGGCGTCGGTAGCCTCCTCCATCAGCTGGTGCGCACCACGATGCACACCGCCGTTGGACGTGATCAGAAATTCGCGCTCTGCGTCGAGCACCTGCAACGGGCGCTGCGACGTAGCGCCGGAATCCAGGTACGCCAATTGGCTTCCGCCGCGCATAATGCGACTCAGGATCGGGAAATCGGCCCTGATCGCGGCCACGTCCAGTAGGGGTGACCGACCCAACGAGATCGTCACGCTCAGGCCCCTGCGGTCGCCACTTGCGTAAAGCGGACGTAGCCGTTCTGCTCGAGTTCGTCGGCCAATTCCGGCCCGCCGGATTCGGCGATGCGGCCGCCGACGAACACGTGCACGTATTGCGGGTGGATGTAGCGCAGGATGCGGGTGTAGTGGGTGATCAACAGGATGCCGCCGTGCTCTGATTCGGCGTAGCGGTTCACGCCCTCGCTGACCACACGCAGCGCATCGACGTCCAGACCGGAGTCGGTCTCGTCCAGGATCGCGATCTTGGGCTTGAGCAGTTCCAGCTGCAAGATCTCGTGGCGCTTCTTCTCGCCACCGGAGAAACCCTCGTTGACGTTGCGCTCTGCGAACGCCGGGTCGATGTCCAATTCGGCCATGGCGGACTTGAACTCTTTGACCCACAGCCGCAACTTCGGCGCCTCACCGCGGATGGCGGTCGCCGCCGAGCGCAGGAAGTTCGACACCGAGACGCCAGGCACCTCGACCGGATACTGCATGGCCAGAAACAGCCCGGCCCGCGCGCGCTCGTCGATGGTCATATCCAGAACGTTCGCGCCGTCCAGCGTGATGGATCCCGAGGTCACCCGGTACTTGGGATGACCCGCGACGGCGTAGGACAGCGTGGACTTGCCGGAGCCATTGGGACCCATCAACGCATGCGTCTCACCGGATTTCACGGTCAGGTCGACGCCGTGCAGGATCGGAATCTCGTGCTCTCCGTCGGCGCCGTTGGGGGTCTCAACGCTGACGTGCAGGTCTTTGATTTCCAATGTGGTCATGAGGTTGTTGCTCTCGATTCCGTTGCCTTAGATTCAGTAGTGGCAAGTTCGTGTTCGATGGCTGCGGTCAGACGTTCGCGTATGTCCGGCACCGCGATCTTGGAGATGATCTCGCCGAAGAAGCCGCGTACCACCAGTCGGCGGGCCTGCTCCTCGGGTATGCCGCGGGAACGCAGGTAAAACAGTTGCTCGTCGTCGAAACGACCGGTGGCACTGGC
>Ga0182012_10007375_pt1 | contig 11013 bp, 13 predicted proteins | sample 612S2SmetaG_FD_120486 | JGI IMG/M metagenome (GOLD analysis project Ga0182012, IMG submission 120486) | Permafrost microbial communities from Stordalen Mire, Sweden - 612S2S metaG | ecosystem: Environmental > Terrestrial > Soil > Wetlands > Permafrost | place: Sweden: Stordalen | collected...
GCGTTGACCACGTCGAGCACTGCCGGTGCGGCCAGCGCCGCAGGTGCCGACTGGTTGGTGGGTGATGGCCCCGCGGGCGCGTCCGAGAAGACGCGATCGTGCACGATTCGTCGGATGGTGGCCACATCGATGAGATTCACGTCCGCGCCGTTCGAATCACGTCCAAACTCCGAAATCGGCAAGGTGTACAGGGATATCGGTGTGGTCTGTAAGCGCGCGACGCGCGCGGCGAACCCCGCCATATCCAGAACGGCATCCACGGCGACGTTGTCGCGCGCGATCCGCAGAAAATTACTCAGCCCGCCGGGACTTGATAGCGCACCGCTATTGCGCAACGCATGGACTAACGACACCAGGAATGCCTGTTGCCGGCGGGTGCGATCCAGGTCGGTGAACGATCCGTCGTTCTCATCGCGTCGCTGGCGAACGAAAGCCATCGCCTGAGCAGCGTTGATCCGCTGAACACCGCTATGGAAGTCCGCTCCCGAGTAGCTGTCGCTGGTATCCCCGTTGAGACACACCGTAATCGGTTGTACCACTTTGGCAATCTGGAAGAAGGCGGCGAGCGTGACCTCGACGAAATGGTCGATCGGTATACCCAAGAGATCACGCACGGTGTCGATCTCGGCCTTCCGGCCGGCCTCACGCGCACGCTGTTCCCGGGTAGTCAAAACCGTTGGGTCCGTTTCGCTATCGGCCCCGCTCGCGGCCAACGAATCCAACGCCTGCTGATAGGCCAGCCCGTAGGACTGCTTGACCTTGCCTTTGCAGTCAGCTGTCGGACAGCCCGCCAGCTGCACGTAGTCGTCCCTGGGCACCGAGAACGCGGTCACCGGACCGTCATCGCCGGGCACGTGCAGCACAATCAACACATTGGCGTTGTACCCACCAGAGGATTCGTCGCCGGCGTGCAACGCGTCGTACACATCTCGCGGCAAAGGCTGGCCATGCTCATCGAGCCTGGAGTCCAGTCCCATGATCAAGATGTTCTGCGCGCCTCCCGACGACGTCGCACCACCACCCAAGACCTGCGACACGGTGATCCCGCCAAACAGATGATGATAAGCAGCCCAACCGAATCCGGTGGCCCCGACGACCAGCGCGGCCACCAGTGCGGTCAGCAACCGCAGCGTGGGATGCCGACGTGCGCGGCCATCCTCATCGCCCCTGAGTCCGTGCAGTCGCGGTGACCCGGGCCCTATCCCGGACAAACTGGGACGTCGCTTCCATGACAGCTACCGATTATCCAGGCCAACCTGTCGTTGCCCGGTACATCGAGGCGCAGACCACGCCGTGTCGGCGCGGCCAGCGCCCGACACCCTTGCCTCAGCACACAAACCGGTAGAGCGCCGTTGATTCGGTTAGAGCGCGTTGTCCGAAGACTTCATAGAATTCTCAAATCTAACCGCCAGCCGAAGCCCTATTAACACGCGGGAAAATATGTGTTTTATATGTGTCTTGTTGGCCAACTTTAGATTAACTGGCTCCCATAAATTCTGGAACGCACAGTCGTTGGTCTTTTTGGACTGGATCGTCCCGCCCGGGGCAGTTCTCCAAACCGTCAGTGTACTAGGGGATTTCACTGCCCAGGCGCCGTAGCAGTTCAGCTCTCGCTGCCGACAACGAAAACTCTGATCGAACTGATCGCAACCGTTTTTGCAGCTAGCCGGTAGGGCCAGTGGGTACTGACCACCGCGACATCAGGGCGAGGAGCTGTCATCATTGCAGGGACGAGGGCTGATCATGCTTAGCCCGATCCGGAATGGAGTTCGATGTCATCTCACGCTAGGGTGCGGATCGCTCTGGCCGGTGTTGCCGTGATGGTTGGGTTAGCTGCCGGAGCCGGCGGCGTCGCGGGGTTGAGCAACGCAACTCCGCCACCCGCACCGGCCGCGCCTGGTGATCCCACTGAGGAGCCTCCCCCGCCACCGCCCGGTTCTCCCGGGCTTCCGGCACCTTCCACGAAGAATAAGGCGCCTAGCGGACGTAAGAATTACCTTCTTCCGTCGGAGATTCGATAACAAGGCGTAGTGCCGGCCATACTCTGATTCAGAGTCCCACCAACAACCGCTCAGGGATCGGCAATCCGACTCCGGCGATAGGGAATGCGAGCTCGGTCAAGAATCTGGCCGTACCGGCTGTCCCAGCAAAGATTCCCAGCAAAGATTCGGTCATGTCCTGGTGCTCGGTCGCCGAGTTGGCACTGCTAACCAGCAGCCGGTGGGCGCCCCATTATGCGAGGGCGGAAGCCGTATATGGGAGCAGAGAGCTCGTCTTCATGCATTCCTGCCATCCCTCCCATTGGCATCCCGGGCATGCCTACTGGCCCGACGTCCTCCATCACCATCGGGGTCGTGCCCAGCACGCCGTGGTAGGCACCTTCCCCGAGACGGCTCGTTGCCGCAACTGGACTGATCGTTGCCCCCGTCGCCTCCCAGGCTGGGGGCACGGACATGGCTCCGACCAGGCTCGCGCGACCCGTCTGTGCCGATATCGCCGAGGCGGCCGTGCCGGGCAGGCCCACTGACCCCAGCGTCCCGGCCGGTCCAAGGCCGGAGACTAGATGCTGCGAATCCGCCAACGCCGCGTCGGCGTCCATCGGGGAGTACAGGAAGTTGTAAGCGGTCACTGCATCGATCGCTGACGTCGGGTTGGTCAGCCCGCTGGTCGTGATTGCGTTGGAGAAGCCGGCAATGCTGGCGTTGTTGAGGAAGCTTCCCACAAGCGACCCGTTGGACCCATCCAGGAAGTTCAACAGCCCGGCGAGTCCAGTGGTGGAGGTGTTGGTATCGGGCGCCAGTCCTAGCCAAGCAAGCAGTCCGGAGAGCCCGGTCGCCGCGGTGGTGGTGGGCGAGGCGTTGGCGGCTGCAGCGACCGTCCCGGCTTGGTCGGCCAGGCCGTCGGCGTTGGTGGACGATTGCGGCGCAGTCAACGGCGTCAATTGTGTCGCCGCACTCGAGGCGCTGGCGTAGCCGTTCATCGCGGCGGCATCTTGCGCCCACATCTCCCCGTAGTGGGCTTCGGTGGCTGCGATCGCCCCGGTGTTTTGACCAAAAATGTTGGTGGCCAACAATCTCGCCAGCTCAGCGCGATTAGCCGCGACCAGAGCCGGAGGCACCGTCATGGCAAACGCGGACTCATAGGCGGTCGCGGCCGCATAGGCTTGAGTCCCAGCCTGCTCGGCTTGGGTTGCGGTGCCGCTCAGCCACTCTAGATAGGGCGCGACCGCAGCCGACATCGACATCGACGACGGACCAAACCAGCTCTCACTGGTCAGCCCCGCAACCGCTGATCCGTAATTAGCTGCTGCGGAACGCATTTCAGCGGCCATCGTGTTCCAGGCGGCGGCGGCGGCCAGCATTGGCGCCGATCCGGAGCCGGAATACATTCTGGCCGAGTTAATCTCCGGCGGCAAGGCCGCGTAATCCAGCATGACACCTTCTCCTGAATCGTCTTATCCGGCGGCGGGCGGGCGCGGCATGACCACGGGGCGAAACCCATATTTCGGTATGGCGCGGCGCCGGCGCCCGCCCGTCGCCCCCATCGGCGCGACGCCGCCCGGCCCGCCCACCGGGGATGTCCCGATGTCACCAAGACCGGTTGCCGGCAACGGCGCTGCAGCCGGGCTGATGTTGGCCGCCGAGGCCCAGCTCGGAGGCACCGACAACGCCCCGACCAGCCTCGCATGACCCACCCCGACAGGCCCAGCCGCGCCCAGCCCCGCGGGCCCCGCCGACACCAGCGCAGCGGATCCCAGGCCGGAAAGTTGCCCCGTACCCGATAGCGTCGCGGCGCCCGCAGCTGCCTCGTCGGCTTTCCACAAGAAGTTGAAGCCGGCTATCGTCCCCAGGATGAATTGCGGGTTGAACGGGCCGCCGGCAAGGGCGCCGTTGACAAGCGTGGTACCGGATAAATTGCTTTGCAGGAAAGTCCCCACTGCCGAATTATCCGTCCCGCTCAGCAGGCCCGCCAGATATGACGACAGCGATTGGAACGAGGAAGAACCAGAAGCACCGGATGCTGCCGACGACAACGTCGATTGCACATTCCCCGTTGGTGTTTCGGCCGCCTGAGCGGCCGCGGCGGTCGCGCCATCGGCGTTGGTGGTCGACTGCGGGGCGGTCAACGGCGTCAATTGTGTCGCGGCGATCGAGGCGCTGGCGTACCCATTCATCGCGGCAGCATCTTGGGCCCACATTTCGGCATACTGGGCCTCGTTCGCTGCGATCGCTGGGGTGTTTTGACCAAAAACATTGGTAGCCACCAACATCGCCAGCTCAGCCCGGTTGGCCGCGACTTGCGCCGGGGGCACCGTCATCGCAAAGGCCGACTCAAAACCGGTCGCGGCCGCGTTGGCCTGAATTCCGGCCTGCTCAGCCTGGGTGGCGGTGCTGCTCAGCCACTCCAGATACGGGGCGGCCGCGGCCAGCATCGACACCGACGACGGACCCAACCAGCTGTGACTGGCCAGCTCCGAAACCACCGAACCGTAACAGTCTGCCGCCGAACGCATTTCCGCGGCCATGGTGTTCCACGCAGCAGCAGCCAGCAGCATCGGCGCCGATCCAGGACCCGAATACATTCGGGCCGAATTAATCTCGGGCGGCAACGCGGCGAAATCCAGCATGGTCTCCCCAGGCGCTCAGCGGGTCGCGGCCGCGTTAGCCGCTTCGGTGGCCGCGTACGATCCGGCGCTGCTCTGCAAGGTGGCCACAAACTTCTCATGCATCGCGGCGGCTTGAGCGCTCACTGCCTGAAAAGTCTGGGCATGACTGGCGAACTGCGCTGCCGTCAGCAGCGACACCTCATCGGCAGCCGCGGGCGTAACCTCGGTCATCGGGGCTGCGTTGGCAGCATTCTGGGCAGCCAGCGTGGAGCCAATCGCCGCCAAGCGGCTGGCCGCGATTACCAGCGATTCAGGTTGCGCAGTAACAAAAATCATCGGAATTCTCCTCACGGTATGAGGCCGAGCCCGAAACGGGACGGCGTTAGGTGTACACCGGTGCTACACCTCAGCGGTCACCGCAAGATGCATAAGTTGGCTCGGTGCGGAGTGATTCAGGCGACAATGATTCCGGGACGGAGTCGGAGCGAGATACTGCTCAATCTCGAATATGGTCTATCGCCAGGACTGATGTCGCTCTCACCTCCTCACGGCCTGGGCACACGAGGGTGCCACTTGTATTCACGTGGGGTAGGTGCCCGGCAGAACGGCCGAGCGCAGCACCCCTCTCGCAGAGCTTCGGCACGACACGGCGTATCTGGCCCTGTTTCAGGCCGGAAGCCACTTGGGCTCAACCCTTAATCCGGGAGGAGCTGTCCTGACCCTGGGCGTCTTTCGACGTTCGGGGTCAGTGGCCTGTGTCCGCGTAGACGCCTCACCTAGCGAGGTGCTTACGAGGCTATAAGTGTACCGCAGAAGAAGGCGAGTGGAGCAAACTGCGAGGAGACGATAAGCAATTCACTCTCCCGACACGGAGCAGCCCATTAGGGTTGGGCACACTAACCCAAAGTTACGTTGCATACGGCGCACAATCTCGTGGGCATTGCGATGCTTAAGGTCGGCAGTATTCGAGCTCGACGCTTGTGGTCCCGGCTGGGATCGAACCAGCGACCTTCCGCGTGTGAAGCGGACGCTCTTCCACTGAGCCACGGGACCGGCGCCGAGAGGCGAACGAGGTGGAAGACTAGCACGACCCGCAGATCCGCCGAACGCGCCGCATGCATCCCGAGTGATCGCGCGATAGCCTAGACACGCCCACTCAAAGGGAGTTGTGTGGGCCCGCTCACTTGGACTATTGTCGGGCTTCGCATCGGGCGACGATCTCGTCCGCTGCGCGCGGACGTGGCGCAGTTGGTAGCGCATCACCTTGCCAAGGTGAGGGTCGCGGGTTCGAATCCCGTCGTCCGCTCGGAGGATGCTTCTGGCATCAATCCCAGCGGTGGAGTGGCCGAGTGGTGAGGCAACGGCCTGCAAAGCCGTGCACACGGGTTCGATTCCCGTCTCCACCTCATTTTTTCAGGTGTTGAGCATTATTGACCGTGCTGGGTTAAATCGACTTGAAACCCGAGGTCGAGCGCAAATTAGCAGTCGGTGAATGACAGAGGTTTACGACGGTGGTCGATAGACTTTCGCCGCTTTGCGTGTAACCTGGATGTAACAACTCACTAGCTAGTAAAAGCCCGTCAAAGTGGAAGGGCGACTTATGAATCGTGGCATCCTCGCCGTCCGAATTCTGTGGCTCCTGACCCTTTGCATTTTGGTCCTGGCCCTTACAACCGACATCACCGGGCTGTGGCTCGCGGTCGCCGGTCTTGTCGTCTTTGTGGTCTGTGAGGCATTCACTCCAAGCCCGGAGGCGAAGAGGAAGTCACACATCGCCCGGCTGGTTGACAAGGTGTATCAGCCGCGGCGCCGGCCAGACCATGCAGCAACCATCGCCCAGGCCGGCGCCATAGAAGCAGAGTTGGCCCAATTGCGAGTGCGGTTACTGCGCGAGCATCCTGAGCTGTTCTAGCGGGCCGGTACACCGCGTTTCGGCACGGTCTCGCTCCGCACGAGGTACAGCTGCTCGGAGACGCAAACGCCACCACGACGCTCGGCAACTACGGCCACTCTGTATCCTGGCGAGCCGGACCAGGTTGGAGAGCAGATAGGTGCAGCGTGTGTGTTCAGTTGGCTCGGTTAGCCACCAGACTGGTGACCTGCCGATTTGTCACTGTTTGCTCCCGGACTGACCTGCGGCTTTGAGATGCTGGCTAACTCGTATGTACCGTATGCATACCCGAAAGTTGAAAAGGTAGGTTTACCAACGATTTAAGGAAGGTTTGGACGGATTCGACTCCCGTTTGCACCTCCAGATTTCAATCTCCCAGCGCGATTAGCTCAGCGGGAGAGCGCTTCCCTGACACGGAAGAGGTCACTGGTTCAATCCCAGTATCGCGCACCACGTCTGACCTGCGGCTATGTCGAGTTGCCGAAGTTTCGAAGACTTTTCCGAGGCGTTCGCCACGTTCAAGATGCCCGTGGTGGACACGTGTGGTGATGATGTTGCGATTGGCGCAGTACCGCCCCGGCTTCACCGGATCAAATCGATGGCGCGTTTCGCCTCGTCCAACCCGGCACCGGTGGCATCGCGGTATTCCTTGATCGCCGCGATCGTCTTACCGGCGCGCGCGAGTGCGACTACCCCGGGCGGTACCCCGGCGGCGACGGCCTTCGCGAAAGAGACATAACGGTCCGGGAACAGAGCTTCGAGCTGCTGTTCGACATAGTCGAGCCGAGCCCTGGCGGCGTGGTCGATATCGCTCATTGCACAATCCTCACTTCCCGCATGGATTCTGGTTTTTCTCATCTCGCAAGTTACCGGTGATTTCAGCAGCCTGACGGCGCTGACCACGAAAACACTCCGACGCCGACGACAAGGGCTGCCCCACAGATCGTCGTCGTCCTTGAAACGGCAAACCCAGCCGGTACAAGCGCGTGTTCCCCGGCAAGATCGACGGCCACGTCAACGCGGATCGCGCGGGGCATCTCCTCAGCAAGTTTGTGCCGGCACAGGTAATCTCAGGGCTGTACAAGAAGCTTCGGGACATGCGTCGGTGGCAACGACGCACAGGTACACCGCCGTTGCGGCGGGGTGATACGGGCCCGTCGCTGATGCATCGGCGAGCAGCGACAGAGAGGACAGTTGCAACATGTCACTCCCCTCATCTGCGGGAGTCAAAGAGGACAAGATGTCCGCAACTTCAGTCAGCACTCTGCGCCAGGGACGCTGGGCGCAGTGCGGGCACCGCGGAACGACATTCGAGCATCCCGGCGACGTCTGCTCGATCACACGGCCATGAATCGCTGGACGGCCACGACAAAGGGAATCGTGGTGCTGGTCCTTGTCGTGACCGCGCTTGCGTTAGCCGGGTGGGCAGCCTATGACTTCAGCGTTGACTTCGGCGTTCGCCACATCGATCAGAACATGCGGGAGCATGCGCCATTTCCGGCAAATTTGCCCACGATTGCTGTTAGACGGTGATCCCGGACTGAACGCTTGCGGACACGCAGATTGCCGCCAGATGTCAGTATGGGCGACATGAGCGCCCGCCAGATTGCTCGTTTCCTTTCTGCTGCAGCTGCGACAAGCTGGCGATGCTCAATGCAGCCGTAAGCGTTACTTCCACTGCGTCTGCAGCGCCATGCCCCAACATCGAGGTGGTGTTCGCTCGCGGCACCAACGATTCCCTGCTGCTGGTTGGGTCGGACAGCAGTTTATCGATGCACTGCGGTCACAGGTTGGGGCGCGGTCCGTCGTGGTGTATCCGGTCAACTACCCCGCCACCGAAGATTTCGGCCCGTCTGCATCTGCTGGCGCCATCGATGCGAGCACTCACGTTCAGTCCATGGTTGCGAACTGTCCCGACACCAGGCTGGTGCTCGGTGGATATTCCCAGGGCGCGATGGTGATAGATCTGATCACCATCGCCCAACCACGCGTTCCGGGCTTCATCCCCGCACCGATGCCGCCGCAGGTGGCTGACCACGTGGCCGCGGTCGCCGTTTTCGGAAATCCGTGGGATAGATCTTTGGGCGCACCACTGACCGCGCTCAGCCCGCTGTATGGGGCTAAGGCCATTGACTTGTGTATGCCCGGCGATCCGGTTTGCTCTGACGGCGGGGACCCGTCGGCGCACGTACGCTATGTGCAGTCCGGGATGGTTAACCAGGCCGCAACTCTCGCCGCGAGTCGGCTCTAGCCGAATGGGAGATTGGCAGCTCTCAAAGAAGGACCGCGCGCGATTAATGTGTATTGCTGCCGTACACAGACTGCCAATGAGCAGTTAGACCAAGGTGACGTTTCAAACGCGAGCATCGGGTAACCCTGTAGGAGATCCTCCTCAAGCCGGTGGGGTGCACATCAAGCGAGATCCCCAAGGGCGTGAACGACATTGGTCATGTCGAGCCGAGACTCACAGAGTCGACGTCCCGAATTGATGCGGGTGTTGCGGGCCTCGCCCGATCCCATGACGATCGTCGCGATCGCCGATAAGCTCGACGTGCATCCGAACACCGTCCGCTACCACCTTGACGGACTTGTCGGCGGCGGCCTGGTGGAGCGCGTCGAGGTCGGCCGTGGAGGGCCGGGGCGCCCCCCGCTGCTGTTTCAGGCGGTAAGGCGGATGGACCGCGGAGGAACGCGGAATTACCGGATGCTCGCTGAGATGCTGACCATGGCGTTGGCCAGCGCCTCCGATCCACACCTCAACACGAAGGTAGCGGCGCAGGCGGCAGGGCGAAACGTGCAGGCAGCGGCGCAGGCGGCAGGGCGAAACGTGCAGGTAGCCGCGCAGGCGGCAGGGCGACAGTGGAGCGCCGCCCTGTCAAGGCTGGGATCAGAGCTGGAATCACCGGCGCCCTTTACCAGCGCCGACGAGGCCATCGACTGCCTGGTCGACGCACTCGAAGCGCTAGGGTTTGCCCCCGAGCGTCGGGTCTCCGATGAAGAGCAGCAGATCGGTATGCGGCACTGCCCGTTCCTCGAAGTCGCCGAGAACCGAACCGACGTCATCTGCCAAGTCCACCTCGGAGTCATTCAAGGAGTCGTGCAAGCGGGGGAAGCGCCGATCACCGCCGAGCGGCTCGACGCGTTCGTGGAACCGGGCCTGTGCCTGCTTCACCTGAAGCTGATCTCAACCAACGACTGAGCACAACCATGTAGCCGGTTCGCAGCGGGTGTGACCGGGCCACTTGAACGGCGAAAAGTATTGGAAAGGGACACTGTTCGCGATTAAAGGGTAGCGATGAGAACTCTAGTCTGCGGCCGCCGAAAGGTCCTGCGTCTCCTCAGCAGCCCAACGTGACCGTGGCGGCGTTGTAGACATCGATGGCAGCAGCGTGCGAGACCGAAAGATCATGCTCCACCATCTCAATAGCGTCTAATTCTTGCCCGCCGCTCGAAACCGCATCGCACACCTTGTGGCCCTCATTTAACAGCTCCTGGTCGCTGTAGGTGCTGACAAGGTAAGTGTCGTTCTGCAGTGCGCTGAGATACGCGCTGTCGTCTGCACTGGCTGGTGCCGCAACCGCAACCGATACGCCGGCCGCTGCCACCACAGCGACGATCCATGCCTTCATAGCAATCGCCCTCCGATGAGTCTGAGACGAGTAAGTCTTGCGGCCCGCGCGGCGCGGATCGCGACGTGCCTTAACCGAAGAAGCAACCCTGCCAGCTGAGGCTATCGACAACTACCACCTACGGAATCGGTGGCGTACCCGGCGATGTATCGGGACCAGCCGGCGGGCCATCCGGCGACGGCTTTGAAGCCGGCGACGACTGATGTGAACAGTCGGGCATGTAGATCACGGTATGCCCCACCATTGTCCAAGTAATCCTGCACGCCACCGGCACCACGGCAGGCGTATCAGCTGCAGCACTCAGAGCCGCCATCATTCCGGTGACGATCGCTGGACGAACTAGACGGGCGAGGAACGTCAACGCGACCCGCCCGGCGATCGGCCGATCTTGGATCGTCGCGCAATCAAGTCGGCCATCTGTGTCTCTGCTCTCTGGGAAGCTGATTCCCCAAGTCTGAATCCCCGACTAGGCGCGACGCGACCTGCAGCAACGCTATCGCGCAGCCTACGCCGAAAACCAACCCGAAGCTCAGGCAACGTCGCGCCCGGCCAACCTGCGCGTCCACGCGCGTTGGGCGAGGAGGCGCATGCCGTTGAGTCCGACGATGACCGTGGATCCTTCGTGACCGGCGACGCCAACTGGCAGGGGAAGGTGTCCGAGTAGGTCCCAAAGCACCAGTCCGGTGATGAAGGTGGTCGCGATGGCCAGGTTGGCGATCACGATGCGGCGGCCGCGACGCGATAGTGCGATCACCGCGGGAAGGGTGGCGAGGTCGTCACGGACGATGACGGCGTCGGCGGTCTCGAGGGCCAGGTCGGATCCAGCGCGGCCCATCGCGACGCCGGTGTGTGCGGCGGCCAGGGCCGGAGCGTCATTGATGCCGTCC
>Ga0182012_10007376_pt1 | contig 11010 bp, 10 predicted proteins | sample 612S2SmetaG_FD_120486 | JGI IMG/M metagenome (GOLD analysis project Ga0182012, IMG submission 120486) | Permafrost microbial communities from Stordalen Mire, Sweden - 612S2S metaG | ecosystem: Environmental > Terrestrial > Soil > Wetlands > Permafrost | place: Sweden: Stordalen | collected...
ATCGTGGTGCCGGAGGCCGTGCAGGATTCTCAGCGCGATACGATCAAGGCCGACAGGGATCGCCAGCGATATCAGCAGGATGCGGAGACCTACCGTAACGACGTGGTGCCGCGCGCCCGCGGCGAGGCCGCGAAAGTGCTGCTGGAGGCGGAGGCGTACCGACAGCAGGTGCTCGCGCTCGCTCAGGGCGCGACTGCGCGGTTCGACCAGGTCTTGAGCCAGTACGACCACGCACCGGCCGTGACCCGCGAACGCATTTACCTCGATACCATGGACCAGGTGTACAAGAACGGCCGCAAGGTGATCGTCGATACCAAGGGCGCCGGCAACATGCTGTATCTGCCGATCGACAAGCTCCTGCCGCCCGGTACGCAGCCGCTGGCGGGCTCCTCCGACTCGGGGGCCGCCGCGCCCACGCGCCTGCCGGAAGTGCAGGTCACGCCGGCCGAGGACCCGGCGCGCGCGCGAGGGGTGCGCTGATGCAAACCAGGCTCCTCTACATCATGCTGTCCCTGGTGGTGATCATCCTGCTCGCGCGGGCGAGCCTGTTCACGGTGAGCGAGGGACAGCTCGCGATCAAGTCGACCGGCGGCCAGATCGTCGAGGCCGATTTCAAGCCCGGCTTGCACGTCAAGATCCCGATGGTCAACGAGGTGACCAAATTCGACGGGCGGATCCTGACCGACATGTATCAGGCCGAGCATTTCCTCACGCGCGAACAGGAACAGCTCACCATCGATTTCTACGTCAAGTGGCGCATCGTGAATCTGCGCCTGTATTACGAGACGACCGGCGGCAGCGAGGACGTTGCGAACGCCCGCCTGCGCGAGACCATCCGGGACAGCATCAAGACCGTGGTCACGCAGCGCACCCTGCAGCAGGTCGTGACGGCCGGGCGTGCGGAATTCACCGACGCGATGATGAAGACGGCCCGGCCCTTCGCGGACCAACTCGGCATCGAGCTCGTGGACGTGCGCATCACCAAGATCGACCTGCCGCAGCAGGTGCAGGAGTCGGTGTTCGATCGCATGCGTGCCACGTTCAAGGCGCAGGCGGCCAAGCTCCGTGCCGAGGGCGTGGAGGCCTCGGACCGCATCCGCGGCGAGGCCAACAAGGAGACCACCGAGATCCTTGCCGATGCATCGCGCCAGGCGAGTCAGACGCGCGGCCAGGGCGATGCCTCGGCGAGCGAGGTCTACGCGAATTCCTACTCGAAGAATCCGGAGTTCTACAGCTTCTACCGGAGCATGCAGAGCTACCGGGATGCCGTGGGCACGCAGGGCGATCTTTTGGTGATCCCGCCCGACAATGCCTACTTCAAGTACTTCAACAAACCTCAACCTCAAGCGCAGCGCTGAGGGCCATGGGGATGGATATCGGTTGGGCCGAGTTGGCGCGCTATCTGGGCGGGGCGTTCGCCCTGTATCTCGTGCTCGAGGGCATTTTGCCGTTCGTGAATCCCGGCGCCGCCAAGCGGCTCATGGCGAAGCTTTCTCAGACCGAGCCGGCGCAGCTGCGCTGGGGCGGATTGATCAGCATGATCGTCGGACTCGCCTTATTATGGATGGCGCGCAATGTCTAAGAATCTGGTCGTGATCGGCCTGCAATGGGGCGACGAGGGCAAGGGCAAGGTCGTCGATTTGCTCACCGACAAGGTGCAGGCGGTCGCCCGCTTCCAAGGCGGCCACAATGCCGGCCATACGCTGGTGATCGGCGGCAAGAAGACCGTGCTGTCGCTGATCCCCTCCGGAATACTGCATGCGGGCGTGCAATGCCTGATCGGCAACGGGGTGGTGTTGTCGCTCGAGGCGCTGTTCAAGGAGGCTCAAATGCTCATCGAACAGGGGGTCCCCGTGTTCGAGCGACTGCGCGTGAGTCCGGCTTGTCCGCTGATATTGTCCTCGCACGTCGCGCTCGACCGCGCGCGGGAGAAAGCGCGGGGCGCGAACGCCATCGGCACCACCGGGCGGGGAATCGGCCCGGCTTACGAGGACAAGGTGGCGCGGCGGGCCGTGCGCGTTTGCGACCTGTTTCACCGCGAGCGTTTTGCCTCCAAGTTGGGCGAGGTGCTCGACTATCACAACTTCATCCTGCAGCGTTATTTCCAGACGTCGCCGGTGGATTTTCAGAGCGAGCTCGAATCGAATCTCGCGCTCGGCGAACGGCTGAAGCCGCTGGTGGCGGACGTGACCGGCATTCTCGAGGCGCTCAGCATCGGGGGCTCGAACGTTTTGTTCGAGGGCGCGCAAGGCGCGATGCTCGATGTGGATCTCGGCACGTATCCCTACGTCACGTCCTCGACCACCAGCGCGGGCGGCGCGGCACCCGGCACGGGGCTCGGCCCGCGGCGTTTTCACGAGGTTCTCGGCATCGTCAAGGCGTATACCACCCGCGTGGGAGGCGGCCCATTCCCCACCGAGTTGTTCGACGAGTATGGCGAGCACCTGTCCAAGGTGGGGCATGAGTTCGGCTCGGTCACCGGACGCCAGCGCCGCTGCGGCTGGTTCGATGCCGTCGCGCTGCGCCGCTCCATCGTCAACTCGAGCTGCTCCTCGCTGTGCGTGACGAAGCTGGACGTGCTCGATGGGCTCGACACCATCCGGATTTGCGTGGGCTACCGGATCGACGGCAACCTGATCACCACGCCACCCCTGCTTTGCGACCAGTTCGGCAATTGCGAGGCCGTGTACGAGGATTCGCCGGGCTGGACGGAGAGCACGATCGGCAAGACTCGGTACGAAGAGCTGCCGGAGAATGCGCGCAAGTATCTGGAGCGCCTGCAGGAGCTCCTGCAGGTCCCGATCGACATCATCTCGACCGGGCCAGACCGCAACCAGACCATTTTCCGCAAGCACCCTTTTGAATGATGCGCGCGCGGCCCACGGGTGAGCCGGATGGCGCCGTCGCCAGGTAAACTAAGCTCATGACCGATCGACTCAGCGCATTGCTCGCACAACGACCCTGGCTCCTCGCGGATGGCGCCACGGGCAGCAACTTGTTCAACCTCGGGCTGCAATCGGGCGATGCGCCCGAACTCTGGAACACCGTACACCCCGAGCGCATCGCGCAACTCGCGCGCGCCTTCGTCGAGGCCGGTGCGGACATCATCCTGACCAACAGCTTTGGCGGCACCCGTTACCGTTTGAAACTGCACAATGCCGCCGATCGGGTCGCCGAGCTCAATGAGAAAGCGGCCGCCATCGCCCGCGCAGAGGCCGACCGCGCCGGCCGGACGGTGCTGGTTGCCGGCAGCATCGGGCCCACCGGAGAGATCCTCCAGCCGCTTGGGCCCTTGAGCCTCGACGATGCTCGGGATGCGTTCGCGGAGCAGGCGGCTGCTCTTGCGCGCGGCGGCGCGGATCTTCTCTGGATCGAAACCATGTCGTCGGTCGAGGAGACCGAGGCGGCGGTGGCGGGAGCCGGGATCACGGGTCTGCCGGTCGTCGCCACGCTCAGTTTCGACACCAACGGCCGCACCATGATGGGCATCACGCCTTCGGAGCTCGCGGGCCTGCATCGAAAGCATCATCTCGCGGCGTGCGGCAGCAACTGCGGCGTGAGCCCGTCGGAGCTCGTGGCGTCCATCGTGAATCTCGCGGCCGCATCCGATTCCTCCGCAGTGCTGGTGGCCAAGGCGAACTGCGGGATCCCGCAGTACGTGGATGGCGCCATCCGCTTCAACGGCACACCGGAGCTCATGGCCGTGTACGCAGGGCTTGCGCTGGATGCCGGGGCGCGGATCGTCGGGGGGTGCTGCGGCACGACGCCCGACCATCTGCGAGTGATGCGTCGGGCGCTGGAAACCCATGTGCGTGGACCCAAGCCCGACCTCGCCACGATCGAAGCGAAGCTCGGGGCCCTGTCTACAGGCGCCAAGGCCCAGCTGCGCGGGGAAATGGATCGGCTGGCCGGTGCGGCTCCAGGCGCCACGGGCAGGCGCACGACGAGCCGGCGCGCGACGCGCGAGTAGCGTCCCGCCCCGACTTCCCCGGGGCGCGTCTCAGCGGCGACAGCGGCGGCGATGCGAGCGTCGTCGTAGACTCGAGACTGGCACATCCACTGCGGGGTCGGGAGATGGCGAAAATCCTTTTGAAGGGCAGTGAGCGGGCGGCCATCCCCGGGGCCCGCGTGGTCGGACCGTGCAATCCGTCGGAACGCCTGGAGGTGAGCGTGCTCGTGCGCCGGCGGGGCCAGCAGGCGATGCAGGCACGGGTCGCGAGCCTCGCCGCCGGCCAGCGTCTCGGCACCTTGAGCAAGCAGGATTTCGCGCGCGACCATGGCGCGGACCCCTCCGATATTGCGCGCGTCCGGACATTTGCCGAAGCTTCCGGGCTGTCCGTGGTGCAGGAGCATGCGGCGCGGCGAACGGTCATCCTCTCCGGGACCGTGGGACAGTTCACGGCAGCCTTCGGCATCCAGCTGCACCACATGTCCCACGCCGGCGGCACCTACCGGGGCCGCACCGGCGGCATCTATCTGCCCGCTGAGTGGGACGGGGTGGTGGATGCGATCCTGGGGCTCGACAACCGCCCGCAGGCGCGACCTCATTTCCGTACGCGCCGGCCCCTGGGAAACATCTTTCGACATGCGGTGTCTCCCGTGTCATTCACGCCGCCGCAGGTCGCCGAGCTCTACGGATACCCGTCGGGTACGGGCGCCGGTCAGTGCGTGGCGCTGATCGAGCTCGGTGGGGGATACCGGCCCGCGGATCTCAGTACCTATTTCGGCGGCCTTGATGTGACGGCTCCCACGGTCACCGCCCTATCAGTCGACCACGCGACCAACAACCCGACGGGCGACGGCGAGGGACCCGACGGCGAGGTGATGCTCGACATCGAGGTCGTCGGGGCCATTGCGCCGGGGGCACGAATAGCCGTCTATTTTGCCCCGAATACCGATGCAGGCTTTCTCGACGCCATCACGACCGCCATTCACGACACGACGAACGATCCGTCGATTCTGTCCATCAGTTGGGGTGGCGCGGAGTCGACATGGACATCGCAGGCGATGACCGCCATGGATGAGGCATTCCAGGCGGCGGCGGCCATGGGCATCACGGTATGCGTCGCCGCCGGGGATGGCGGTTCGTCGGACGGGGTGAGCGGCGGCGGTGACCATGTCGATTTTCCGGCCTCGAGTCCTCATGTGCTTGCCTGCGGCGGCACGAATCTCAAGACGATTCAATCGCAGCTCGCGAGCGAGAGCGTGTGGAACGACGGCGCGAGCGGCGGGGCGACCGGCGGCGGGATCAGCAGCTTCTTCGCGCTACCGGTGTGGCAAAAAGGCTTGAGCGCGCTGACCACGCGGGGCGCCACGGTTGCGTTGGGCATGCGCGGCGTCCCGGATGTTTCCGGCGATGCCGACCCCGAGACGGGCTATGACGTGCGCGTGGATGGCACCGACACGGTCATCGGCGGCACCAGTGCCGTGGCGCCCCTGTGGGCGGCGCTTTTCGCGCGCATCAATGCCTCTGCGGGCAAGTCCGCGGGCTTCGTCAATCCGGTGCTCTATCCCAATGCACAAGCATGCCGCGACGTGACCCAGGGGAACAACGGGGATTATGCCGCCCAGCCGGGGTGGGATGCCTGCACGGGGCTCGGGAGTCCGAACGGCAACGTTCTCGCACGGCTCCTGTGAAGGGGGCGCTGCGCGCCGGGCGGCGGCCTAGCGCAAATGCGGGAACAGGCCGATGAGGCCGGTGACAATCAGGTAGATGGCCACGATGTAATTGAGAAGACGGGGAACGATCAGGATGAGCACGCCCGCGATCAGGGCGACGATGGGCGCGAGACTCAGGCTCATGTTCAGGTTCATGGATCGTTCTCCTAAAAAAGCTTCATGGCATTCTGCAGGGTCTTGAGCACGCCCCACAGTAGGGGAATGCCGACCGCCAGCCACAGAATAATCCCTCGTGCCTTCATGGTGTGGGCCTGTAGTGATGTTTTTCGTTCACGGGACGCATGCAAAAATTACAAATGAGCCCGATAAAGAGCAGGCCGCACATGATGTACATGGTGACCGAATAGGCCTGAGCCTTGGGTACACCGCGCTCGATCTGGTATTCCCGGATGTAGTTGATGAGCACCGGCCCGAGCACTCCCGCGGCCGACCAGGCGGTGAGCAATCGCCCGTGGATGGCGCCGACGTGCATGGTGCCGAAGACATCGCGCAGGTACGCGGGAATGGTGGCGAAGCCGCCCCCGTACATCGACAAGATGATCACGAAGGCCGCGACGAACAGCGGGATCGAGCCCGCATAACCGATCGAGGGCACCGTGGAATATAAGAGAATGCCGAGCGCGAAGAACACGAAATAGGTGTTGCGCCGGCCGATGTAATCGGAGGTGCTCGCCCAGAAGAATCGTCCGACCATGTTGAACAGGCTCAGCAGACCGACGAAGCTGGCCGCTATTTCCGCGCTCACCCGGCCGCTGAATATTTCCTGGATCATCGGCGAAGCCTGGCTCAACACGGCGATGCCGGCGGTGACGTTCATGCACAGCACGACCCACAGCAGCCAGAACTGCGGCGTACGCCAGGCTACGTCGACAGCGACCTGCGCCTGGGTCACCAACGGCGCGGGTTTCACGGGCCGGGTCCACCCCTCGGGCTGCCAGCCCTCGGCGGGCACCCTGACGAAGTACACCCCGATCATCATGTACATGAAGTAGATGACGCCCATGGTGACGAAGGTCTCGAGCACGCCGTTCGAGAGCGCCGTCTTGAAGTGGTTCATCAAGATGACCGACAGGGGAGCCGCGATCAGGGCGCCGCCGCCAAAACCCATGATGGCCATGCCGGTCGCCATGCCGGGACGGTCCGGAAACCACTTGATCAGCGTGGACACCGGGGAGATATAACCGATCCCGAGGCCGCAGCCGCCGAGCACGCCGTATCCGAGATACAGGAGCCAGAGGAGGTGGTAGTGGATGCCGATCGCGGACACGATGAATCCGCTCCCGAAACACAGCGCGGAAACGAACATCGATTTGCGCGGGCCGGAGCGCTCGACCCAGCGTCCGAACGCCGCCGCGGACACTCCCAAAAAGGCGATGGCGATGGAGAAAGTCCAGCCGATCTCCTTCAAGTTCCAGTCCCCCGGCACGGAATGCGTCACGCCCAAGATCTTGGTGAGAGGCAGATTGAACGTCGAGAACGCGTACACCTGGCCGATGCAAAGATGCACCGCAAGCGCCGCCGGAGGGACCAGGAATCGATCGTACCCTGGAGGCGCGATGGTGTTCGCTCGATTCAAGAAAGATGAGGCCATTCGCTATTCCTCTCCCGCCATCTTTTTCTCCCTCAAATATGCGCCAGCCCCCCGCAACTTGCCACCATGACAGGCGTCACAAATCGGTGATATACATCTGAGGCTCGCGCATGACCCCGCCCGACGCCGAAAACGTGACCCCCGGGGATGACTTGGCGTTGCCAAGCACGTAGTTTGCGGATCTCCATGCGTTCCCTCAAGCAGCCCGGCCTGCGCACCTCGAATTCATCTCGACCCCGGTGGCGGACCTGGCTGTGCGCGGCCGCGGCGTGCCTGCCCGTAACGGCCTTTGGCTATTGCCTCTCCGACCGTGATCCCGAAATCCGCCAGTTGCAGGAGCTGGTGGGCAAGAACGCCGGCGCCGCGGTGAGGCGCTCGCAAGAGCTGCTGAGCCTCACGCAGTCGAGCGCGCGCACGGGTGTGCCTGCCGGTGGCATCGGGACCGCAGTGTCGCGCATGGCATCCCTGTATGCGGTCATGGCCGATGCACAAGGCATCCTCGAACTCGACTCCGAGGCGCTCGCCAGCGCCGGCCAGGGCCTGGCGCTCGTGGCCGACCCCCGCGATCCCGTGCACGTGGAGCTGCGGCTCGCCCAAGTGGGGAGCGTGTACGACAGTGCCGGGATCTCCTCGGCGTTGAAAACTGTGGAGGATGAGCGGTCGGTTCAGGTGCCGAATTCCGCTGCGGATCTGTGTCTGCTCATCGCTCGAGGTTTGCTGGAGCATCGGTCCGACCGCGAGGATCTGGCCGTCGCCACGTTCATGCAGGCTTACCGCGCGAGCGCGGGCAACGCGGCATCCGAAGTGCACATCGCTTCCGCGGAAAATCTGTCGCTGGCCATGCGCTCCATGGGCGACTACAGCGAGGCGCTCAGCCTGAATCAGGAGAAGATCGACTGGGATGCTGCGCACGATGCGCCGACCAGCCTGTCGCTGTCGCGCTTCATGCGCGGCCAGATCCTGCAAAGAATGGGCGACCACCCGGGTGCGATTGCCGAATTCGGCAAGGCGCGCGCCCTGAGCGTTTCGCTCGACGACCCGCAGGCGATCGCCTTCGCGGACAAGGCGATCTGCGAGTCGCAGATCGAGCTCGGCGAACTTCAGACGGCCAAACGCAAGTGCGACGATGCGCTCCGGATGTTTGGCGACGCCGCGATGTCGGTGAAGGAAACTCGGCTTCTCGAGGCGCGCATCGATCTGGGCCTTGGAAGGCCCGAGGAGGCGCTCACCACGCTCGACGGTGTGCTCGATCACGGAGGCGAGGACCTGCCGCCGCGCCAGGTTGCCGACATATACGAATGGCGCTCGCGCGCAAACGCGGCGTTGCATAAATACAGGCAGGCGTTCAACGATCTTCAGGAATACCTCAATCGCTATACCGCGGCCAACGACGCGGCGAGCGTCAAGCAGGCGGGGGCGCTGCGCGCCCGCTTCGCGACCGATCGCGAGGTCGAGCGCAATACCTCGCTGAAGCGCGAGCTCGAGTCCTCCCGCGAGAAGACCAAGGTGCAAAGCGAGGAGCTGCGCTGGGATGCCGTGTTCGCGGCGCTCGGTGCCGCGGTCATCGCGCTGCTGGGTTACTTCCTGTTCGCGAACCGCAGATACCGTGCGCAGCTGGTGGTTCTCGCGAATCAGGATCCGCTTACGGGTCTGCCGAACCGGCGGCGCACCTCGCAGCTGGCGGTGTCGGCACTCGAGTCCGCCAGGGCGGCGGGAGAGCCGCTCACCATCGCGATCATCGACATGGATCACTTCAAGTCCATCAACGACCGCTGCGGCCACGCAGCCGGCGACCATGTGCTCAGGGAGTTCGCGCTCGCCAGCCGTGAGGCGCTGCGCAGCACCGACATCCTCGGCCGTTGGGGCGGCGAGGAATTCCTGCTGGTCATGCCGAACACGCCGATCGAAGTCGCGCACGCAAGCCTCGAGAGGCTGCGTACGCGCATGTTCTCGATCCGGCTGCCGTCGCCCGGCGCCGGCCTCAAGGTGTCGCTCAGCGCCGGGCTCGCGTTTTACGACGAGTCGACGCGCTCGCTCGAGGACCTCGTTGCGCGCGCGGACGCCGCGCTGTACATCGCCAAGAACGAAGGCCGGGACCTCGTGAGGATCGCCAACGGCAATTACGAGGTGAGCACCACCGGCGTGCGGCGCGCTTTGCGGGTCACCCTCTAAAGCACGATCGGCGTCGACTTGGGGTACCATTTCCAAAGGAAGGACACCAACCGGGTACAGGAGCGATGATCGAAGCACGCTCGATCGACTACATCCCCGATGCCGAGCGTCACGGCGGCCTGGCGAGCCAGTTCACCTTGTGGCTCAGTGCAAACATGCAGATCACGGCCATCGTGACCGGAGCGCTCGCCGTGGTGCTCGGAGGCGATGTGTTCTGGTCCTTGGTGGGATTGCTCGCCGGTCAGCTGATCGGCGGGGCCGTGATGGCGCTGCATGGCGCGCAGGGCCCGCAGCTCGGGCTTCCGCAGATGATTTCCTCGCGGGTGCAATTCGGTGTGTATGGCGCCGCGATCCCCATCGTCGCGGTCTGCCTCATGTACATCGGCTTCTCGGCGAGCGGCTCGATTCTCGCAGGCCAGGCGCTCGCGCAGTTGCTGAGCGTCGAACTGACCTGGGGGATCGTGCTCTTCGGCGCCCTGATCATCGTCGTGACCCTGTTCGGCTACCGCGTGATTCATGCGCTCGGGCGTGTGTCCACCGCAGTGGGCATCGCGGCGTTTGCCTACATGTTCTACCGGCTGCTCGCCCTGCACGATATCGGCACGCTGCTGCAGATGCGCCACTTTTCGTTGAATCAGTTCCTGCTTTCCATGTCGCTATCCGCGTCCTGGCAGATCGCATTCGGGCCCTATGTCGCCGACTATTCGCGCTACCTGCCGCGTTCCATCGGCGCCGGGCGGGTATTTTTCGCGGTCGGACTCGGCTCGGTTCTGGGGGCGCAGGTCGCGATGACCTTCGGAGTGCTCGCCGCGGCGCTCGGCGGCGCGCAATTCGAGCATCATGAGGTTCCCTACATCGTGCACCTCGGTTCGAGCGGTACCGTGGCGGCGCTGCTGTTCTTTTGCATCGCGTTCGGCAAGATCATGGTGACCTCGCTCAACTCGTACGGCAGCTTCATGTCGATGGCGACCCTCATCAGCGGCTTTCGAGGGACGGTAAGGCTGTCGCGCGCGGCGCGCATCGCCTACATCGTGACGGCGGTCTGCTTGGCCTGCGGACTCGCCCTTGCAGGCAAGGATTCCTTCCTCAAGAGCTTCGAGGCATTCATCCTGCTTCTGCTCGCGGTGTTCACGCCGTGGAGCGCGATCAATCTGGTCGATTACTATTGCTTCACGCGGTCGCGTTACGATGTGCCCGCGCTCACCGATCCGGAGGGTCGGTACGGGCGATGGAACGCCACGGGTATCGCCGTGTACCTGATCGGTATCCTGGTGCAGATCCCATTCCTCGCGACCGGACTTTATACGGGCCCGTTCGTCGGGGCGCTCGGCGGCGCGGACATCTCCTGGATCCTCGGGCTGTTGGTTCCCGGCGCACTCTACTTCGGGTTGGCGCGCCGCTCGGCGCGCAGCATTCCGGCGCAGCTCGTGCTGCCGGTGGACCTGGCCTGATAACCGATTGATTTAGCGGGATTTTTTTATATTGGTGCCCAGGAGAGGACTCGAACCTCCACGAATTTCTCCACTGGTACCTGAAACCAGCGCGTCTACCAGTTCCGCCACCTGGGC
>Ga0182012_10007378_pt1 | contig 11007 bp, 11 predicted proteins | sample 612S2SmetaG_FD_120486 | JGI IMG/M metagenome (GOLD analysis project Ga0182012, IMG submission 120486) | Permafrost microbial communities from Stordalen Mire, Sweden - 612S2S metaG | ecosystem: Environmental > Terrestrial > Soil > Wetlands > Permafrost | place: Sweden: Stordalen | collected...
CGCATCCGAACCAGCCGCCATGACGGGACCGGCGATTGGCAGGCCCAGCGGATCGGCGTTGGATTGCACCGGGGAAACCACCCCGTTGACGCTGATCGCCGGGGCGGCGAAGCCCGTCAGGACCGAGGCGGCGAGGGCGGCGGCCAGGATGGCCGGGGTACGGAGGCTTTTGATCGTGTTTTTCATAGTCGGATTATTTTTTAAGGTTGTTGCTGTTTCAATCTGCACGAATCTTCAAGAGCAACCCCCGTGCCAACCAATTTGAGACTTCAATTGCTGGTACTTCCACTCAAAATGGCGTTAATCGCCTCCAATTGCAACTGTTGCCATTGCATTTGCAATGCGTTCGGCTGGCTTATGCATTTTTCCGCACCTTGGGTCATCGCAAAGTTTCCTTTGTGCCCTGGCACCGGCCTGTTTACCATTATTGCAATCAGGTTAACTGAACATCACATGAGCCATAAATGGAAATTTTTTCGGGCGGGCGGTTTTGACCAGGTGAAACTGGAGACCGGCGCGGACCTGGCCAACCTCGATCAATTGGATCAAAAACTCTGGGTGGCCCTGGCCTGCCCCACCACCGGCCTGGAGTTTGACACCCGCACCCTCCAGCTTATAGACACGGATAATGACGGACGCGTGCGCGCCAGCGAAGTCATTGCCGCCGCGAAATGGGCCGCCAGTCTGCTCAAAAATCCGGATGACCTGGTCCACCCGGGCACGGCCCTGCCATTGGCCGCCATCAATGATGCCACGCTGGAAGGCAAACAAATCCTCGCCTCGGCCCGCCAAACGCTGATCCATCTGGGCAAGGAAAACGCCCCGGCTATCGCGCTGGAGGACACCACGGACACCGTCAAAATCTTTGCCGCCACCTATTTCAATGGCGATGGCGTCATTCCCGTGGATGCCGGTGGCGACGACGCCACCAAGGCGGTCATCACGGAAATTATCGCCACGTTCGGGGCGGAAACCGATCGCAGTGGCAAGCCCGGCATCAACCAGGCGAAGACCGACCTGTTCTTCGCCGAATTGCAGGCGTATTCCGACTGGTGGCGGGTGGCCGAGGTGGACCCTTTGATTCTGCCGCTCGGCGAAGCCACGCCCGCCGCAGTGACCGCGTTCCGCATCGTCAAACCCAAGGTGGACGATTATTTTGCGCGCTGCCGGCTGGCCGCGTTTGATCCTCGCGCCCTCACCGCCGTGAACCGGCAGGAAGCGGATTACCTGGCGCTGTGTCAAACCGACCTTTCCGCCGGGGCCGCCGAAATGGCCGGCTTCCCGCTGTCCCAAATTGCCGCTGGCAAACCGCTCTCGTTGGTGGAGGCCATTAACCCCGCCTGGGCTGGCGCCATTGCCACCTTCCAGAGCGTAGTGGTCAAACCGCTGCTGGGCGACGTGACCACGCTCACCGAGGCCGATTGGCTCGCGCTCGGCGCGCGGTTTGCCGCGTACGAAGCTTGGTTTGCCGCCAAGGCCGGGGCCCAAGCGGAAGTACTTGGGCTGGCCCGGGTGCGCGCCATTCTGGCGAGTCCCGCCCAAGCCACCATCTCGGCGCTCATTCTCAAGGACCAGTCGCTCGAGACGGAGTCCATCACCATTGCGGCGGTGGAAAAACTGGTGCGTTATTATCTGCACCTGCACAAATTGTGTGTCAACTTCGTCAGCCTGAAAAACTTTTACACCCGCACCGAGCCGGCGATTTTCCAGGCCGGCACGCTGTATCTGGACCAGCGGAGCTGCGACCTGTGCCTGACGGTGGATGATGCCGCGAAACATTCCGTCATGGCCGGCCTGGCCGGGGCGTATCTGGCCTATTGCGATTGTGTGCGCAAGAGCACCGGCGAAAAACTCAGCATCGTCGCCGTGTTTTCGCAGGGTGATGATGATAATTTGATGATTGGCCGCAATGGCATTTTCTACGACCGCAAGGGCCGGGATTTTGACGCCACCATCACCAAAATCATCACCAATCCCATCAGCCTCCGCCAGGCCTTCTGGTCGCCGTACAAAAAGCTGGTGCGTTTCATCGAGGAGCAGGTGGCCAAGCGGGCCTCGGATGCCGATGCTCAGGTGAACACTTCGCTGACGACCGTGGCCACCGTCCCGCCAACAGTCGTCCCCGCCAAATTGAAGTTTGATCCCAGCGTCATCGCCCTCCTCAGCGTGGCCCTCGGCAGCTTGTCGGCGGCGCTGGCGGGCGTGCTGGTGTTCATGGGCAACTTTGCCGCGTGGCAGATTCCGTTGGTATTTGCCGGCATCATGCTGGCCATCTCCGCCCCGTCCCTCATTCTTGCGTATATCAAACTGCGCAAGCGCAACCTCGGCCCCATTCTGGATGCCAACGGCTGGGCGCTGAACGCCAAGGCCAAAATCAACGTCCCGTTGGGCACCAGCCTCACCAGCATCGCCAAACTGCCGCCGGGCGCCACCGTGGATGTGGCCGGAGACAAGTTTGCCCAACACTCCGCCCGCTGGCCCAAATTGGTTGTGACCGTCTTTTTCATCTGGTGGGCCTATGCCTTTGTGGACGGCACCGGCATTCTGTGGAAACTGAGCGACGGGAAATATGGCCAGAAGTCCGCCAAGCAAAAGCAGCAAGATGAGGATGCGAAGGTGAAGGCCGAGATCGAGGCCGCCCAGGCGCAGGAAGCGGCCGCCAAATCTGCCACCGGGGCCGCCATCACCTCCACCAACACCCCGGCCGCCAAGTAATGCCCCGTGAATCCGCCACCGCCCGGCACGTCCGCGCCACCTCCCTGCTGGCGATGCTCGCGCGCATTTATCCGGACGCCCACTGCGAATTGGACCACCGCAATCCGCTGGAATTGCTCGTGGCCACCATTCTCTCCGCCCAATGCACGGACAAACGGGTGAACCTGGTCACCGCTGAATTGTTTAAATCCTACCGCACGGCGGCGGACTTTGCCCAGGCTCCCCTGCCCGACCTGGAGGCGGCGGTGAAGTCCACCGGGTTCTTTCGCAACAAGGCGAAAAACATCCAGGCCTGCTGCCGGCAGCTCGTCGAAAAGCACGGCGGCGAAGTGCCCCGCACCATGGCCGAACTCACCGCGCTGCCCGGGGCCGGACGCAAAACCGCCAACGTCGTCCTCGGCAACGCCTTCGACATCAATGTCGGGGTCGTCGTGGACACCCATGTGGCGCGCCTCTCGCAGCGGCTGGGGTTGACGCGCGAAACCACCCCCGAGAAAATCGAGTTGGACCTCATGAAACTGGTGCCGCAGGCCGATTGGGCCCGGTTTAGTCATTGGCTGATCTGGCATGGCCGCCGGCGTTGTGACGCGCGCAAACCGGATTGCGCTGGCTGCGAATTGCAATCCCTCTGTCCCCGGATCGGCCTCGCATGAACCCGAATGCTGAAATTGAATGGGGAGCGCGCCCGCCCCGGGCGCAGTTTTCCGCGCCCCCGCGGAAAACCTTGGGCGCACTAAACAATGCCGTGAAGGTCCGCTGGCAGTGCGGCAGAACCGCTGTCCGCGAGGGCGCGGCCAGCAACGCCCGGGGCGGGCGTGCTCCCCGGCCAGGGATTTCGGGATGAACACCTGGCTGCATCTGGCCTCCGGCCCCACAATCGCCGCCCGCAACATGGCAGTGGACGAGGCATTGCTCGCCGCCCTGCCCCGCCTTCAGCGGCCCGGCCTGCGGTTTTATGGCTGGACCGAGCCGGCCGCCACCTTCGGTTATTTCCAACGGTATGCGGAAGTCTCGGCCCGCACGCCGCTGCGCCCGCTGATCCGCCGCCCCACCGGCGGCGGCATTGTGCCGCACGCCGCCGACTGGACCTACAGCCTGGCCTTCCCCGCCGGGCATGAATGGCACCGCCTTGCGGCAGTGGCCAGCTACCACCGGGTGCATGAATGGTTGCAAACCGCCTTCACCCGGCTTGGCATCGTCACCGAGCTGGCCCCGTGCTGCCGCCACACCGCGCCCGGTGCCTGCTTCGAGGGTTATGAAAAATCCGACCTGCTCTGGCACGGCCGCAAGATCGCCGGGGCCGCCCAGCGCCGCAACCAGCTAGGCCTGCTTATCCAAGGCTCGGTTCAACCCCCGCCCGTTCCCTTGATCCGGGCCGAGTGGGAACAGGCCATGCTCGCCGTGGCGCGCGAAGCCTGGTCCGTCGCCTGGCAGCCCTTCCCCGCCGATCCGGTTTTTGACGAGGCGGTCGCCGCCCTCCTGCGGGAGAAGTATTCCCTGGCGGAATACAACGAGAAGCGGTGATCCCCCGTCATTTTTCCACCAAAAAGACTTGGCATTTTGCAGTCGGCGGACTATTAATTTCTGTGGCAGGTCGTGTTACGACCGCCTGCCGTCTGGCCGCTTCGGTTCCTCACGGTCGGATCACCAGTCGCATTTTTATGGGTGAACTCTATCTATTTGCCGTGCTAGGAACCGCTTCCAACAAGTGGGAATTGGTCTATATTTGGGATCAGGCGACCATTGAGGCGCGGATCATCATCTTTTTCCTCATCATCTTCAGCATCCTCGCCTGGTCCGTGATGGTGTCCAAGGCGATTCAAATGCGCCGCGCGCACAAGCTCAACCACTTCTTCAATGAGGAATTCCACGCCCAAAAATCAGTGCTGGAAATCTTCGACCGCAAATTGCAGGTCGAGGGCTGCCCGCTCTACGCCGTTTACCAGGCAGGGTGCGTGAACCTGGACACCCGCCTGCGCGGTCCCGCCGGTGAACGCAGCAAGCAGCAAGTCTCGCTAAAACACATGGAACACGTGAAGCGGGCCATGGAAAATGTCGTGGCCCAGGAGTCCTTGAAACTCGAGTCCGGGTTGATTCTGCTGGCCATTGCCGTCAGCGGCGCTCCGTTCATCGGGCTGCTCGGCACCGTCTGGGGCGTTATGAGCACGTTCGCCGGCATCGCCCAGGAGGGCAGCGCCACCATGGCCGCGATGGCCCCCGGCGTCTCGGCCGCGCTCGTCACCACCGTCGCCGGCCTGCTGGTCGCCATTCCCTCCATGTTCGGCTACAACTGGCTCGTCCATAATTTGCGGGCGTTCACGGTGGAACTGGATAATTTCGCGCAGGAACTGGTTTCCCGCATGGAAACCGAGTTTCTCGCGGACGATTGAACTAACGATTACGGCCATGAGAAGGTTTTCCGAGCGCAGCCACCTGGTGACGTTGAGTGAAATCAACATCACTCCGCTGCTGGACCTTGCCTTCGTGCTGCTGATCATCTTCGTGATCACCACGCCGCTGCTGGAGAACAGCATTAACGTCAAACTGCCCCACGGCGGCCGGACCAGCCAGGTGCTGGACAAGCGCAATATTCGCAAGGTGGAAATCACCAGCACCGGTTATTACAAACTGGACAAGCAGCATCTGACCGAGGCGCAAATGATCAACCGGCTCGCGTCCGAGGCCCGTGACAATCCCAATCTAATCGTGTACGTTCAAAGTGATCGGAGCACCCGTTACGAGCTATTGACCAAGCTCTTCGACACCTGCCAGCGTTACGGCATCACCATCTCCATGGCCACCGACCCGCGACCGGACCATTGACCGACCATGAATCCCCTCCAAAAAAAATGCGTCATGGCCACCGCCGGGTTTCACCTGCTGTTGCTGGTCATTTTGTTTTTGGGTCCGGGCTTCTTCAACCGGCAGCCGCCGCCAGCCACTTTCCCCACGCTCAAAGTCATTGATGCCGGCGCGGTGGAGGCGGCCCTGACCAGCGGTTCCGCCCCGACCGAGCCTGCCCCCGTGACTCCTACGCCACCGGCCCCCCCGGTGAATCCCCAGCCATTACTCGCCCAGCCGACCCCTGAACCGCCCAAACCAATCATCACCCCGGAGCCAGCCCCCCAGCCGGAGGTTCATCCCGCCAAACCCGTGGAACCCGACGTGCCGGACAAACCGGATGACACCCCCGATCCCGTGCCCGCTCCCAAGCCGGCCCGGCACACCATTGATGTGAGTTTGACGCCAGTCGTGCGGAACACACCCAAAAAAACCGTGCATGATACCACAGCGGAGGACGATGCGGCCGAGGCCAAAGCCTTGCGGGCCGAAGCCCGCCGCAAGGCCGCCGCGCTCGCCCGACTCACCAGCAACCTCACCCACGATCTTACCGGCGGTACCGCCGTGTCCATGCCCGAAGAGAGCTCGCAGTCCACTATCAATTACGGCCAGTTCGTGAAAAGCATCTACGAAAACGCCTGGATTGCCCCGGACAGCGCCGACAACGATGAGGCCAGCCCCAAGGTCCACGTCGTCATTGCCCGCGATGGCAGCGTGATTTCCGCGCGCATCACCGAGCCTTCCGGCGACAAGGCCGTGGATGCCTCCGTGCAGCGCACCCTGGACCGGGTGACGCAAATCAAACCTTTCTCCGCCAGTGCCAAAGAAGACGAACGCTCTTACGACATTAACTTTAATCTCAAAACCAAACGGATGCTCGAATGAAACTTACCGCTTTAAATTCACTGAAATTCTGCCTCGTCGCCGCCCTCACCCTCGGGTCCGCGGGCTGGTTGTGTGCCGACCAAACCCTGGATATTGACAAAGGAATTACGGTCATGGGCCACACCAAACCCATACCCGTCTCCCTCTCCGGCTTTGACGGCGAAGTGCTGTCAGTACTGAAGTTCGACCTCTACGTGCAGGGCTTTTCCCTCACCACGCCGGACGCCGCGCAGTTTCTTATTTCCGGCACCGATACCGGCAGCGTGAGTGCCACGGTAACGGACACCATCGCCCGGCAGCCGGTGCTCTCGCGCGCCTACTCGGGGGCGAGTCTGCGACGCCAGGCACACTTTCTGGCGAATGACATTGTATCGGCCATTGCCCATCGGCCCGGCATCGGCCTGACAAAAATTGCCTTCAAGAAAGAAATCTCGCTGGGGCACGGGGAGATCTATGTGTCGGATTTCGACGGATTCAACCCGCAGGCCGTCACGCATGACGACACCATCGTGGCCGCGCCGTGCTGGGTGCCGGGCCGGCTGGCCCTGTATTACACCTCCTATTACCCGGGCAGCCCGGACATCTTTTTCAGCAGCCTCAGCTCGGGGCAACGGGCGATTGTGGCGAAATATTCCGGCCTGAACACAGCCCCGGCCGTGTCCCCGGACGGTTCCAAACTGGCCATGGTCTTGAGCCGGAGCGGCAGCCCGAACATCTGGGTGGCCAATGCCGACGGGACGAATCCACGGCAGCTTACCTCCACGCCGGAGGATTCCTCGCCGTGCTGGTCGCCGGACGGGCAGTGGATTTGTTTCGCCACCAAAACCAAGCAGTATGACCGCCGGATGCTGGCCAAAGTGCCGGCGACGGGCGGCGAACTCCAGGTCATCCGCACTGCCGGAGTGTCCAGCCCCTCCGAACCCGACTGGTCGCCAGATGGCAAGTGGATTGCCTTCACCCGCCAGGCGGGTAAAGAATTTGACATTTGCGTGGTGCCCGCCGATGGAAGCAGCGATCCTTTTGTGCTCGTCCCCGGCGAGGATCCCTCGTGGTCAGCCAATTCAAGAACCCTGATATTCACCCGGCGGGCTGGCGGAACTTATGCGTTGTCTGTGCTTGACGTCATGACCAAACAGGTCAAGGATATTAAGCGGATTTCGGGTAACGACTCCCAGCCAGCCTGGGCGCGCTAACCGAACCTGAATTTTTACTGAAATTGGACTATTGGAAATCTGAACAAGACCGAGAATTTTTATGAATACGATGAAACTGATCTATCCTTTGACCCTGGCTCTGGCCGTCACCCTTGCGGGTGCTGGCTGTAAACACCAGCCCACCAAGCTCACCCAACTGCCCGCCTCCGGAGCGCCGCCCGTGGGTGAACCGGCCCCGCAGACCCAGCAATTTCCAGCCAGCCAGCCGATCCCCATTGATCAGAACATCGTCAACTCGACCCCCGTTGCTCCAATTGCCCCCGGCCATTTTGAAACCAGCACCAATTGGGACCCGTCCGATCCCAACCTGATCGCAGATCGCGCCACGCTGGCCGCCAACACGGTGCATTTTGCCTTTGACAGTGCCGTGGTGAAAACCACCGAGCAGTCCAATTTGCAGGCCGTGGCCGCCGCCTTGACCAGCGACCTGAACGTGAAACTCCTCATCGAAGGAAATTGCGATGAGCGCGGCACGGAAGAATATAACCGCTCCCTCGGTGAACGCCGCGCGCTCGCCCTGCGCGAAGCCTTGGTGAAACTGAACATTGACCTCCAGCGCATTCGCACTATCAGCTACGGTAAGGACAAGCCGGTTGACCCGGCCCAGACCGAGGAAGCCTATGCAAAAAACCGCCGGGGAGATTTCGTTTTGTTCCATCCGAAACCTGGCGCTTAATCGAACCGAACCGTAACTTAATCAAGGCCGCGCATTGCGCGGCCTTTTTTGTGGCTTTACTATTGGGTTTCCCCGGAGTAGGTTGCCGTTAGAACTGGAAATACATTATGAATGCGATGCTTGCTGGAATCTTTGGTGGCTGGGAAGTCGTGCTGATTTTCGCCGTGGTTTTGATCTTGTTCGGGGCCAAGAAACTGCCCGAACTCGCCAAGGGCCTCGGCACGGGCATCAAGGAATTTAAAAAGGCCACGCGCGAAGTGACCGATGAGATTCAGAACGCGCCCGTGGATGCACCGCAGCATAAAGTGGCCGCCACCAGCCAGCCGCAACCCCCGTCCACGGTGGCCCAAACCACCACCCCGCCCAAGGCTTGAGTCGCAAGGTTCCTGGCATGGCCAGCCATGACGAAACACCCGACCCGGAGGTGGAGGAAGGCGGTCCGGTAAAAAATTTCCTGGAGCACCTGGAGGACTTCCGCTGGGTGCTCGTCAAAAGTGCCGTGGCGGTGAGCGTGGCCATGCTGCTCTGCCTCGTCAGCGCCAATTACGTTATCGAGGTCATCAAGTGGCCCATGTCCCGGGCCCCGGTCCGGTATCCCGCCGATGAAAAAATCGCCATCGTCAATTTCGGCACCAATCAACTCGGCAAGTTCAAACTCTCCCCCGAGGAACAGCGGTTTCTGGACGTGGGTACCAACCAATTCGTGGCGGTGGAAATCAAACCCCTCCGCCTGGGCACCAACCAGGTTCTCGGCTGGCAGGTCAGCGCCGATCCCGCCATTACCGCCGATGCCCAGCGGATGCACATCAACTTGGTGAACCTGAATCCGGCCGGCGGCTTTTTCGTGGCCTTTCAAGTGGCGATTTACGGCGGCATGGTCATCGCCGGTCCCATTGTCCTGTATTTCCTGATGTCCTTTATTTTCCCCGCCCTCAAAATCAACGAGAAAAAGCACATTTTCCGGGCCATGATTATCGGCGGCGGACTGTTCATGACGGGCGTGGCCTTTTGTTATTTTGGTTTGATGCCCTTTGCCCTGGCCGCCTCGCAAATGTATTCTCAATGGCTCGGCCTCGGCGCGTATGAATGGCGGGCGGAGGATTACATCAGTTTCGTGTGCAAATTCATGCTCGGCATGGGCCTGGGCTTCGAGCTGCCCGTGGTGCTGCTCACGCTGGTAAAACTGGGCATCCTGAATTACACCACGCTGCGCGGCATGTGGCGCTACATGATCGTCATCAACCTCATTTTGGGCGCGCTCCTCACCACGCCGGAAGTGCTCACCCAGGTCCTGATGGCCGTGCCGCTCTACATGCTGTACGAGATCAGCGTGTGGATTGCCTGGTACTGGGAATGGCGCGATCACAAACGCGCGGCGCGCTCGTAAAAAATGGTGCAACCAAAAGTGAAATCGCGCTTTACAACCAGTTAATTGCGGGTAATCTTTTTTCAAAATCTAAAATACGTATGCGAAATGCCATGCCCTTTCTTGCCGTCGTCGCGCTTGCCGCCCTGTTTGGTTCCGGTTGTGCCGGGCCCGAAGAAAAGCTGGGGCGCGGCCTGAGTAACACGTTTGAAATCGTCCGCATGGGCGAAATGCGCCGCTCCATTGAGCAGGCCGAGATTTTTGATCCCAACGGCCCCAGTTTCACCACCGGTTTGGTGAATGGCTTTGACCGCTCCATGGCCCGCACCGGCGTGGGCCTCTATGAAGTCGTCACCTTTCCCATCCCGTCCTACGGCCCCATTTGCACCGATTACCTGAGCCCGAACGCCGTGTTTCCCTCGAGCTACACCCCCGGTCGCATGACCGATCCCATGTTTGACACGGACACCTACACCGGCTTCAGCGGCGGCGACGTGGCCCCGTTCATTCCCGGCAGCCGGTTCCGCGTGTTCGACAACTAAGCGCGCGGCCTGCTTTTGGCTGATTTCCTTGCGCGCCAGCCGTTCCGGTTGGCGCGTTTTGCTTTCCTACCATCATGTCCCTCACCAAGCTGTCACCCTGCAAAGTCAACCTGATCCTGAACATCCTCGGGCGGCGCGCGGATGGGTATCACGAGTTGGAAACCATCATGCAACCTATCCGGTTTTGTGATGAACTCACCTTTGCCCGCGCTGCCGCCGGACTGGAACTCTCTTGCAGCGACCCCACGCTGCCCGTGGATGGACACAATCTGGTCCACCGCGCCGCCACCAGTTTTTTAACCGCCGCCGGGATTCACGACGGCGTGAACATTCATTTGGCGAAAAAAATCCCCCTGGCCGCCGGTCTCGGCGGCGGCAGCGGCAATGCCGCCACGACCTTGCTGGGCCTTAATGAACTGTTTGACCAGCCGTTGGGCCTCGAAAAGCTGCACGAACTGGCGGCGGGCCTCGGCTCGGACATCAATTTTTTCCTGCAAGACCAGCCCGCGCTGGCCACCGGCCGCGGCGAAAAAGTTCAGTCCCTCGCGGCCTTTCCGGCGCTGGCGGGCAAAGCGTGTTTTCTGATCCATCCCGGCTTTGGCATATCCACCCCGTGGGCCTACCAAAACCTGGCCCGGTTTCCCGCCGCCCTTAACGGCCGTCCGGGCCGCGCCCAACAACTCGCGGCCGCCCTGCAAACTTCCGATTGGCCCGCCATTCGCGTGGAAATGTACAATTCCCTCGAAGCGCCCGCCCTGGACAAATACC
>Ga0182012_10007379_pt1 | contig 11006 bp, 8 predicted proteins | sample 612S2SmetaG_FD_120486 | JGI IMG/M metagenome (GOLD analysis project Ga0182012, IMG submission 120486) | Permafrost microbial communities from Stordalen Mire, Sweden - 612S2S metaG | ecosystem: Environmental > Terrestrial > Soil > Wetlands > Permafrost | place: Sweden: Stordalen | collected...
GACCGGGCCCGGCCGCCCGGTCGTTGCAACCTGAAACGCGCGGCGCATCAGTTCGGGGATGCGCTGCGGCGTCTCCACCCGCAACAACTCCTTTACCGCCGGGCGCAGAATATCGAGCTGCCGGCATTCCTGAGTCATGTTCTTCCAGGCGTGATCGCGGTTGGCGTCGCCGATCACCGCGACCAGCGGCGTGCCGGCGTTGAGCGCCTCGACCAGGCCGGTCACCAGGTTCGTCGCGCCAGGCCCAAGCGTTGCATCCACCAGACCGACCCGTCCGGAAACCTTGGCATACGCGTCCGCCGCGAATACGCCGGCGCGCTCGTCGTTGATCAGATGATGCGCCAGGCCCAGCCGCCGCGCCGCGTCGTAGAAGGGCAGTAGCTGAAACCCGCCCATGCCGAACATCGGTCCGCCGTCGAAGGCCTGGATCATTCGCGCCAGCGCTTCGCCGCCGGTCATCTCGTTGGCGCTCATGCTTTGACTCCACCCATCATCCCGCGCGCCGCGGCGACGATCGCCGCCTCCCCGACGCGAACAACATCCTCGAGCGGCGGCGCATAGGAAATCGGCGCCCGCGGCGCGCCCAGCCGGCGCGGCGGAACCTTCAAGTGCGCAGAACGATGTTCGGCAACAGTGGCGACGATCTCGGCCCCGAACCCGGCCACCGCCACCGCTTCATGCGTTACAATCAGCCGCCCGGTTTTTTCGATGCTGGCGAATACCGCCGGCTTGTCCCACGGCCACAGCGTCCGCAGGTCGATCACCTCGGCATCGATCCCGCCCTCCGCCAGCGTCTCCGCCGCGCGCGAAGCGACGTGTACTTGGCCGGACCAGCTCACGATCGTCACGTCCTGTCCTGCCCGCGCGATGCGCGCCTGCCCGAACGGGACGGTAAACTCCGTATCCTCGGGAACCTCGCCTTCCAGCCCCCACAGATTCTTGTGTTCCATGTAGACCACGGGATCGTCGCAGCGGATCGCGCTCTTCAACAGCCCCTTGTTATCCGCGGGCGTCGCGGGGCACGCCACCACCAGCCCCGGAACATGCGCGTACCACGCCTCGAGCGACTGGGAGTGCTGCGCGGCGGAGGACCGCCACATACCGATGGGCTCGCGCACCACCAGCGGCACGCGGGCCTGGCCGCCGAACATGAACCGTGCCTTCGCGGCCTGATTGACCAGTTCGTCCACGGCGCACAGCGCGAAGTCCGAAAACCGCATCTCCACCACCGGCCGCGTGCCGGTCAGCGCCGCGCCCACCGCAGCACCAAGGATCGCGGCTTCCGAGATCGGCGCGTCCGACACGCGCTCCGGCCCGAAGCGCTCCGCCAGTCCGCGATACTGCCCGAACACGCCGCCGCGGCCGAGGTCCTCGCCGACAGCCCACACCGTCGGGTCGCGCGCCAACTCTTCAGCTAGCGCCTGCCTGCCGGCTTCGAGATACGAAATGACCGCCATCAATACGCATCCACCAGGGGTGAACCGACATCCTGTACATCCGCGAAGGCCGTCGCCGTATCGGGGAACGCGGCGTCGCGCGCCTCCGCATAGGCGCGCTCCATTTCCGCCACCGCCGCCGCCTCGTCGGCGGCCAGATCGTCCGCGGAGACGCCCGCCTGTAGCAGCGCTTCCCGCGCGCGGCGGATCGGATCGCGGCCGCGCTGCGCCTCCACTTCCGCCACGGTCCGGTAGCTCGCGGGGTCCGCGCCGGTATGGCCGGTCATCCGGTATGTGCGCGCATGCAGAAAACGTGGCCCGCCGCCGTTGCGCACTGCTGCCAGCAGGGACGAGGCGGCATCTTCCACCGCCAGCACGTCGTTGCCGTCCACTTCCTCGGACGGAATGCCCAGGCTGCGCGCCCGCGCGCCGGGCCCCGCGCCCGCCGTCATGCTTGCGGTGCGCGTGGTCGCGGCGAAGCCGTTATCCTCGCATACGAACAGCACGGGCAATGCGAACACTGCGGCCCAGTTCAGCCCCTCGAGGAATGGTCCGCGGTTGATCGCGCCGTCGCCGAAAAAGCACACCACCACGCGATCCTCGCGCTTGAGCTTGATCGCATGCGCCGCCCCCGCGGCGATCACGATATTCGCCGCCACCACGCCGTTCGCGCCGAGCATGCCCACGGAAAAATCCGCGATATGCATCGAGCCGCCCTTGCCGCCGCAGGTTCCGCCGACGCGCCCGAACAGCTCGCGCATCATCGCCGTGGGATCCGCGCCTTTGGCTAGGGTGTGGCCATGTCCGCGATGCGTGGACAGCACCAGATCGCGCGGCTCCAGCAGCGCGCTGACCCCCACCGCCACCGCTTCCTGCCCAATCGAGGGATGGATGGCGCCAAGCACCAGCCCGTCCGCCATGCCCCGCAGCGCGGCCTCTTCCAGCGCGCGGATGCGATGCATCAGCCGGTGGTGCGCGCGCAGGCGGGAGATGTCGATGTTATGGGCGACCGGTATATCGGTCATGCGGCCGCATCCTCCTCGGGCTTTTTGGCCACGACGGCGACGGATTGCCGCGCGGCTTGGCAGGCGGATACCATGATCCCCGAAGGGCCGTCCAATGGCCCACCGAAGGAGAGTTCGCGCCGTGACCGACCAGGTCGCCCGGCCGCCATGCGTCGTCGCGCCGACGATTACGAAGCTGCCGCCCTGCGCCGGTGCGGTGCTCGTCACGGGCTCGCATGGCGGTCTGTACGCCGGGCGGCTGGCGGTGCTCGCACGGATACGGGCGGTGATTTTTCATGATGCCGCCGTGGGGCTGGACGGGGCCGGCATCGCGTCGCTCGCCGTGCTCGAGCGGCTTGGCATCGCCGCCGCCGCTGCGTCCCATCTCAGCTGCCGCATCGGCGATACCGAGGACATGCTGGCCCGCGGCCGCATCAGCCACGCCAACGCGATCGCGGGCGCCTGCGGCGTGGAGCCCGGCATGGATGTGGCCGAAGCCGCCGCGCGCCTCGAAACTGCGCCGCATCATATTGGTGAAATGCCGGAGATCGCGGAGGGCCGCCTGGTTCAGCGCGATGCCGCGCGGCCGCTGGTGCTGATCGATTCCGCCTCGCTCGCGGACCCCGCGCAGGACGCGGGCGCGGTTGTCGTCACCGGCTCGCATGGTGGCCTGATCGGCGGGGACCCGACGCGGGCATTGAACGCCGCCGCCTTCGCTGCTGCCTTCAACGATGCGGGCATCGGCATCGACCGCGCCGGGGTCGGCCGTCTGACCGCACTGGATGCGCGCGGCATCGCCGCCATCGCCATCGCGGCCAGCACGGCGCATATCGGCGAGGCGGCCTCTACCCTCGCCGGCACGATCTCCGCGATCAACGTGACGGCGCGCCGCCTGGGCGCTGATGAGGGAATGCCGGCGCGCGAGGTCCTGCTCGCCTGGTGCGCCTTGCCGTGACCCTCCCCGCGGCGATCATATTCGACGTGGACGGCACCATCGCGGAAACCGAGGAGGCGCATCGCGCGGCCTTCAACGCCGCCTTCGCCGAGGCGGCGCTGGACTGGGAGTGGGATGAGGATCTGTATCGTGACTTGCTCTCCGTCGCCGGCGGCAAGGAGCGTATCCGCCACTATATCCATGGCTTGGGCGCGCGCCCGATGCTTGCGCCCGCTGCGATCGCGCGCCTGCATGTGCGCAAGACTGAATTGTACGGTGATTTGATCGAGGATTTATCGCTGCGTCCGGGAATCGCCCGCCTGCTTGCGGAGGCGCGCACCGCGGGCGTTCCGCTCGCGATCGCCACCACGACCAGCCTGCCGAACATCGAAAGCCTGCTGGTCTCTACACTGGGCGAGGAGGCGCCGGGCTGGTTCGCCGTGATCGCCGCTGGTGACATGGTGCCGGCGAAGAAGCCCGCGCCCGATATTTATCGCTTTGTTCTCGACCGGCTGAAGGTGCGTCCGGATCAGTGTGTGGCCATCGAGGATTCCCGCAATGGCCTGCTGTCCGCCACCACGGCCGGGATTCCTACGGTTGTTGCCGTCAGCCGCTACATGACGCACGAGACGTTCCCCGAGGCGCTGTCGGTGCTCGACCATCTCGGCGATACCGGTCAGCCGTGCCATGTCCTCAGCGGTCGCGCGCCGCCTGGCGGTATGGTTGACCTTGCAACGCTGCGGAGGTGGCTGACGACTTGAGCGCACTGCTGCCTGCGGCTTGCTGACGATCGCTGCGCCGTCTGGGATCTCCGAGTGTGAGCCCGCTCTGCTGGGCTGCGTCAAGGCCGAGCCGCGCGGGCGCCAAAGCGGCGCGCCTTGACTCAGCCCGGCAGAGCGGAGCGGGTGCAATGATCACAGAAGGGTCCGGGGTGCGCAGCTGGGGGTGCGGCACCGGCCTTGCGCTCAGAACTGCTTCAGCAGCCGATCGATATAATCCAGCTCTTCCTGCGGCCGGCTGCGCTCCGCACCGCGCCGGCGCAGCTCCTCTTGGATCGCCCGCGTCCGCTGCTCCTCCATCTGGTCCGGCACCGTCACATCCGACGCCTCATCGGCCCCCGAGGTGCCATCGCGCAACCGCCGCCCCAGCGGGTCGCGCCGCTGGTCGCGGCCGCGCTGGGAATCCGCATTGCCCTGCGTCGTCCCGCGCGGATTGCCGCGCCCGTCGCGCAGCATGCCGTTATCCTGGCCATCCGCGTCCGCCGCGTCCTCCCCGCCTTCCTGGCCCTGCTCGCCCATCTGGCCGGGGCCGAACTGGCGCGCCATCGCGCGGCCCATCTCCCGCCCGCCCTTCTGCAACGCCTCGATCGCCCGCTGCTCCGCGCCGCCGGCCTGCGCGTCCTGGCCCTGCTGTAACGCCTCGCCGGCTTCGCGCATCGCCTGGTCCGCCTCGCCGAGGCTTTTCGGGATATCGCCGGTCAGATCGCCGAATTGCTGCATCAACTCGCCCAGTGCGCGCCGCAGCGCCTGCTGCACCCGCCGGTCCGCGTCGCGCTGGCCGGACTGATCGGCCTGCTGGCCCTGTTGGCCCTGCTGTCCCTGTTGCTGACCCTGCTGGCTCTGCTGCCCCCGCTGCGGCCGGCCGTCCTGCTGCTGGCCGCCGCCGCGCCGCTGCGCGTTGTCCAGCAACTGCCCCTGCCGCTTCACCATGTCCTGCAGCGCACCCATCTGCTGCTGGCCCTTCTGGCGCTTCTCGGACTGCTCGCGATTCTGCTCCCCGCGCGCGGTCTGCGCGTTCTTCAGCTGCTCCAGCATCTGCTCCAGCTGTGCCAGCTTCTGCTGCGCATCCTGCATCCGGCCTTCTTTGGCGGCCTGCCGCGCCTCCTCGGCGAGGCGCTGCATCTCCTGCGCGTCCAGGCGCTGCGCGTCGGGGTCGAACGGCATCTCGCTGTTCTCCCGCTTCGCCTGCTCCAGCAGGGCTTCCATGTGGCGCTGGATCGCCTGCTCCAGATCCTGCAGCCGCTTGTCGAGGTCTTTCGTATCGTGATTCGGGTCGCGCGCGGCCTGGTCCATCGCCTCGCGCACCGCCTGGCGTGCCGCCTCCAGCGCCTTCGCAGTGCGCTCGGTGGCACCTTCTTCCAGCTTCAACGCCAACTGCCACAGGCGGGATTGCGCCTCGTCCACCGCCGGCTGGGTCATGTCGCGATACAACAGCGCCGCCGTGGCGGAGAGCGTGAGATAAACGCCGCTATCATTGTCGAACGCACTTGGATTTTCCGTCAGCCCCAGCAGCATCCGGATCGGTGTGTGACGCTCCTCCGGCCGCAGGCTGAGCATGCGCCGGATCACCATCAGCTCCCGCGCCACCGGGTTTTGAAACTCGCGCTCCGGCATCGCGAACACCGCATCCGCGCTCACCCCCTGCTGCCCCGCCGCATCGCGGGCGGTCAGCCGCGCTGTGACGGGCAACCCCGCCCAGGGATGCGATGTGAGGTCCTGCAGCAGGGCTCCGCGCGCCGCTTTGGTGGATCCGCCGGGGAGCGGAATCACGATCACCAGCGGCGGTGCATCCATCCGGTCACGCAGCCTTAGCTCCGCCTGCAGCGACACCACGCCGTAATCGTGCGCGACCTGCCAGGGCAGGCGCAGCTGCAGCGCCCGCGCAGGGCCGCCGCGTCCATACGCGCCCGGCGGTTCCCAGAACTGCACGACCGGCGCGGCGTCGGCCACCACCGACACATCCCACGCCGCCAGTTCCCGCCCGCGCCGGCGCACCGCGATGCGCCCCCCGGCGGAGAGTTCGCGGTCTGCCTGGTAGCTGGCTGCGTCCAGCGCGTGGAACGGCTCCGTATGGCCGTCCACCACCAGGCTCGGCGGGTTGCCCGCGTTGCCGCCGGTCACGCTGATCGTCAGCTGCGATCCCGCCGGCACGGACGCCGCCCCGCCTTCCGGCTTGAGGAACAGCGGCGCCAATCCGGTATAGGCCGGCGGCGTCACCCAGGCCTGCAACTGCGCGGATGGCGGCGGTGCGGAGGCTGCCACTGCCGGCTGGAACGCGCCCGCGATCCGCGCCGGCGCGTCCGCGCCCGCGATCCCGACGCAGGCAGCCAGCGCTACGACCAGCGCCAGCCGCAAGGCGATCCGGTCCCGCGCCGCGAGGCCGGGGCGCGGTGCGCCGATTCGCAGCCGGCGGACCTGCGCGGCAGCCCGCGCGACATGCGCCCGCCACACCGCAACGGTTGCCGGATCGGCCGAGGCCGGCTTGTCCGTCAGCGTGGTCAGCGGGCGATGCAGCAGTCCGGATGCCAGTTCCAGCCGCCGGTCCGCGGCGTCGTCGCCCGGGCGCCGGATCTTCGCGAGCCCGCGCACCAGCAGCAGGATCACGGCCAGCCCGCTGCCGCCGAGCAGCAGCAGATGCAGCCAGGGCGAGAGCAGGCGCGGGATGTCGAGCAGGGCGACGCACAGGAACACGCCTGCCACGCCCAGCGCTGGCCAGATCGCCGGCCAGATGCGCTCGAACAGGATGACCCCGCGCGCCTGGGCGCGCCGCCGCTTCAGGCGCCGCAACAGATCCTCGGGGCCGCTCCCGGATCCGCTCATCCAAGCCAGTCCGGCACGCGCTCATCCGCCCACATCGCCGCCGGCTCTTGGCGGGGTCGGATCACCTGCCAGCGGTCGCCGTCCACGAGCACCTCGGCCGCCAGCGGGCGCGCGTTGTAGGTCGAGCTCATGACCGAACCATAGGCGCCGGCATCCAGGATCGCCACGCGGGCGTGGGGTGCGAGCGGCGGCAGTGCGCGGTCTCGCGCGAACGTGTCTCCGGTCTCGCAGACCGGGCCGACCACGTCGGCGGCCGTTACCGGTTGCACCGCGTCCACTGCGGAGAGCGGTACGATGCCATGCCAGGCATCGTACATGGCTGGCCTTAACAGATCGTTCATAGCGGTATCGAGAACGACAAAGCGGCGCCGTGCGCCATGTTTGATCAACACAACCGAGGCCAGCAGCACGCCTGCCGGCCCGACCAGCCAGCGCCCCGGCTCCACCATGATTCGCAGGCCCAGCCCGCCCAGAGTCGCGCGGATCGCGCCGGCGAAGGCGGCAGGGGACGCCGCGGGCTCGTCGCGGTAGCCGATGCCGAGGCCGCCGCCGCAATCAACGCTCTCCACCGTCAGTCCGGAGGACCGCAACGCGCGCACGAGATCAGCGACGCGCCCATAGGCCGCGCGGTAGGGACCGGCCGCGAGGATCTGGCTGCCGATATGCAGTGCGATTCCGACCGGGCGGATTCCCGGCAGGCCGGCGGCCTGCGCGTAGAGCGCGGCCGCGGTGTCGATCGGCACGCCGAACTTGTTGTCGGCGCGTCCGGTGGTGATTTTCGCATGCGTGCCCGCATCCACGTCCGGATTGACCCGAAGGGCAACGCGCGCGGTGTGCCCGCTGCCGGCGGCGATGGCGGAGAGCATTTCCAGCTCCTCCGCGCTTTCCACGTTGATCTCGGCGATGTCGTGTTCCAGCGCCAGGCGCAGCTCGGCCGCGGTCTTGCCGACGCCGGAGAACACCATCCGCGCCGGCGACATGCCGGCCGCGCGGGCGCGCAGCAATTCGCCTGCGCTGACCACATCCGCCCCCGCGCCGGCGGCGGCGAAGACGCGCAGAACCGCCAGCCGGTCGTTGGCCTTCACCGCGAAATGCACCTGCGCGTCCAGCCCAGCGCCGGTCAGCGCCCCGGACAGCTGCGCCAGTCGTGCGCGCATCGTGGCGGCCGAGTAGACCCACACCGGCGTGCCCGCCGCATCGGCGATCGCGGCCAGCGGGACCCCGTCCATCACCAGCCCGTCCATTGCGTGCATCGACAGATGCGGGCGCGCTGCGATCAGCTCGGCGATGGTGGGTTCGGCGTCGGAGAGGGCGGCGGCGGAGAGGGCCATCGGCAGATGGTAGTGCTGCGATGCGGCAACTTAAAGCGTCCTCGTTGTAGGGCGGGATAAGCGAAGCGTTCCCGCCGCTTTCGCGCGGCATCGAAGCGGCGGGAACGCTTCGCCTGTCCCGCCCTACGCCGCTTGTGGCTAATGCGTCGGGTAAGCCCGCGGATAGATGATGTCCTCCGGCGGACCCGGCGGCTGCGGCGGCCCCTTCTTGCCGCAGGCGCTCAGCGCGAGCGCCAGCAACAGCACGGCCAGAATCCTCACTTCAGCGCGTCCAGCCAGCGCGCCGCCTGTTTCGCCACGTTCGCCGGCGCGGTGCCCCCATAACTGGTGCGGGATGCGACCGAGGCCGCTACCGTCAGCACGCCGAACACATCGGCGGTGATGCGCGGCTCCTCCGCCTGCATCTCGGCGAGCGTCAGGCCCGCCAGATCCACGCCCTTTGCCTCCGCCGCCGCCACCAGCCGGCCGGTCACGTGATGCGCGTCGCGGAACGGGAGTTTCAGCACCCGCACCAGCCAGTCCGCGAGATCCGTCGCCGTAGCGAAGCCGGCGCCGGCGAACTCCGCCATGCGCGCGGTGTCGGCCGTCATGTCGCGCATCATTCCGCCGATCGCCGCCAGCGACAGGGCCCAGGCCTCGGCGGCCTCGAACACCGGCTGCTTGTCCTCCTGCATGTCCTTCGCGTAGGCGAGCGGCAGGCCCTTCATCACCGTCAGCAGCGCGACCAGCGCCCCCGTTACCCGCCCGGTCTTCGCCCGCACCAGCTCGGCCGCGTCCGGATTGCGTTTTTGCGGCATGATCGAGCTGCCGGTGGTGAAGGCGTCGCTCAGCCGGATGAAGCGGAACGGCGCGCTGCACCAGATGATGATTTCCTCGGCGAAGCGCGACAGGTGCATCGCCGAGATCGCCGCCGCCGACAGGAACTCCAGCGCGAAATCCCGATCCGAAACCGCATCCAGCGAATTCGCAGGCGGCCGGGCAAAGCCGAGCGCTTGGGCGGTTGCGTCGCGGTCGATCGGGAAGGAGGTGCCGGCGAGCGCGGCCGAGCCCAGCGGCAATTCGTTGAGCCGCCGCCGCGCGTCGGCAAGACGGCCCCGGTCGCGCGACAGCATTTCAACATAGGCGAGCAGATGATGCCCGAATGTCACCGGCTGCGCCGTCTGCAGATGGGTGAAACCCGGCATCGGGTCCGCCGCGTGCATTGCGGCCTTCTCGACGAGAGCGCGCATCACGTCGGCGATCTGCGCGTCCAGCCCGTCGATCGCGTCGCGCACCCAGAGGCGCAGATCGGTGGCCACCTGGTCGTTGCGGCTGCGCGCGGTGTGCAGGCGCTTGCCGGCCTCGCCGATGCGCCCGGTCAGCCGCGCCTCGATATTCATGTGGATATCTTCCAGCGCCTCGTCGAAGGCGAAGGTGCCGGCGCCGATTTCCGCCGCGATCGCCTCTAGACCGTCTGCGATCGCCTTCCCATCCTCTGGGGTGATGAGCCCGATCTTCACCAGCATCGCCGCGTGCGCCAGTGAGCCCCTGATATCCTGGCGCCACAGTTTATGGTCGAAGCCGATGGAGGCGTTGATCTCCTGCATGATGACGGACGGGCCGGCCGCGAACCGCCCACCCCACTGCATGTTCGCCTGGCTGTTGCGCCGATCCGGCGTCTTGCTCACCGAGGAATATCCGTCATGGAGTTGATCACCCGCCGGACCCTGCTGGCGGCGGCCGGGACCCTAACCGCCGCCGCGCCCATGCGCAAACCAAGGGCGGGCGAGCTGCTGGACATGTCCGAGCTCAAGATCGAGCCCGAGCCGGCCCCGCTCCCCGACGCCAGCTTCACCGACGCCGACGGCGCCGAGCACACGCTGGCCGACTTCAGGGGACGCGGCATCGTCCTCAACCTCTGGGCCACTTGGTGCGTCCCGTGCGTTAAGGAGATGCCCGCGCTCGAAACGCTGGCCGGCACGATCGGCGACGGGATCGTGCTGTTGCCGCTCTCCTCCGACCGCGGCGGCAAGGCCACGGTAGAGCGGTTCTACACCCAGCATGGCATCGTCAAGCTGCCGATCTGGCTCGATCCCAAGGGTGCCGCCGCCCGCGCCTGGGGAGCGCGCGGCCTGCCCACCACCTACATCATCGACCGCGAGGGCCGGGTGAAGGCGAAGCTGGAGGGGGGCGCAGACTGGGCCTATGCCGCCGATATGATCCGCAAGCTGGTCGGCTAGGCGCTGCCTTGCGTTGACGCAACGGCTTCCCGCGGCCGAAACTGAATTCTTACAAAGGGTTCATCTCATGCTCGCGCGCCTGGTCCCCGGACACGATATCCGGGTCAATTTCCTGATCGGCACCGGGCATTTCCTGTCCCATTTCTACGTGCTCTGCCTGCCGCCGCTGTTCATCGTCTGGGCGCGGGATTTCGACGTCTCCTTCGCCATGCTTGGTTTGTCGGTCGCGCTGATGTCGGGCGTGACCGCGCTGCTGCAGACCCCGGTGGGCTTCCTGGTGGACAAGCATGGCGCGCGGCGCTTCCTGGTCGGGGGCGCGCTGCTGATGGCGTTGGCCTTCGGCGCGATGGGGTTCGCGACGTCCTACTGGCAGATCCTCGGACTCTGCGTGCTCTCCGGCATCGGCAACTCGGTGATCCATCCCGCGGACTACGCCATCCTGACCGGATCGGTGAACAAGGACCGCATGGGGCGCGCGTTCGC
>Ga0182012_10007381_pt1 | contig 11004 bp, 4 predicted proteins | sample 612S2SmetaG_FD_120486 | JGI IMG/M metagenome (GOLD analysis project Ga0182012, IMG submission 120486) | Permafrost microbial communities from Stordalen Mire, Sweden - 612S2S metaG | ecosystem: Environmental > Terrestrial > Soil > Wetlands > Permafrost | place: Sweden: Stordalen | collected...
GACTGGATGACGGTGCCCGGTTCGCAGTCAATCACCTCGACGAACATCGGCATCATCACGGCCGGCGTGACCAACGAGTATTACCAGCTCGTCTATCCGTAAACCAGTTGAAATAGTTGGAAGAAATACGCGATCGGGGTGAAGGTAATAATGCCTTCACCCCGAAAGCTGTAGGCGGCAGTGAATTTATTAAGAATGTGAATATGAAAATGAAAACACAAAAGCATCGGGCCTTCACATTAATTGAACTGCTGGTGGTGATCGCCATCATCGCGATTTTGGCGGCATTGTTGCTGCCGGCGTTGACCAGCGCCAAGGAAAGGGCCAAGCGGATTTCCTGCACCAGCAACCTGCACCAGTTAACCGTCGGTTCCTTTATCTACGCCGTTGATAACAGAGAATATCTGCCGCCGCTGGATAATGGTGGACATGGCGGCTGGCCTTGGGATATTCCCACGAATACCTTCAATGCCTTGTCCCGTTCCTGCGGAATCACCCGCGATGTTTTGTTTTGCACGACCGTCTCGGATATGAATCAAACCAACCAATGGCTTTGCAATATCCAACATGGATGGAGCCCCTCTTACTGTGGCGGATATGTTTGGGCGACAACTGGTGCGGATCAATTGGGCGTCAAGGTGGATTCGACAAACGTGGTGGTCAAAACCACCACCCGGTTGGCGTGGGGTTCTACGTCGGACAGCATTTTTGTGGCCGACCCGAACATTTCGCAGATGCAGAACGGTTCTGGCCCGCTTACCTATATTAAGTGCAAAGGGGGAGCGGTGGATTCGTCTGGGAACCCGATTTATTACAAATCGCCGCATCTCAAAGGCAGCCAGCCGCTGGGGGGCAATGTCGGTGCGGTGGATGGCAGCGTTACCTTCAAGCTATTCGCTGCCATGAGCCGGAAGGCTTTTCAAAACGACAGCTTTCAGACCAGTTTCTATTGGTAATAATCACTGATTAACGAAACATTACCTTCAAGATCAGCAGTGGAGATAAATTAAAATAATAGCCGACGGCAAAAAAATCTGTGTCATTGAAATTCAAACTGGGCGGCTTGTTGGTTGTGGCAGCGTTGTCGGCCACTGCTTACACATTGCCGCCGACGCCGGCGATTTCCAAGCCATCGGCGCAAGACAGCGTGCCGATGGGCGCGTTGGCGAATTCGCCCGAAGTGAAACTGGATTTGCCGATTGCGTCCGGGCCGTTCGCGCCAACGTGGGCGTCCATCGAAAAAAATTATCCCGGCACGCCGGACTGGCTGCGGCAGGCGAAGTTCGGCATCTGGGTGCATTTCGGCCCGCAAGCCTTCATTCATCCCGGCATTCCACTGACGGTGGCGGACTTGAACAATGTGAAGAGCAATCTGGTCAATTCGCCATGGAGCGATGGGTATGCGGTTTTGGCGGGAGCGGGGACGTCATCCACCAACTACGTCATGGCCGGGCCGTTCGGCTATGTGAACCGGAATTACGGCGGCAACTACGACCACGGAAACGCCTGGAAGAGCGACATGCAGGCCGACTTCAATCTGTCGCGCATATGGTATTCCACCGGCAACACCAATTATGCCCAAAAGGGGCACGACATTCTGCTGGCCTGGGCCAACACCATGACCAATTTCAACGGTGTCGAGTCGGCCTTCGCCTCAAAAAATGTGAAAGCAGTGGAAATGAGCAAATTAAAGTCATCCGATGCGAAGGCATTGGAACCCATGAAGTGATATGTTTGTCCATCGATTTATGTTCAATCCAATACGTGTTTTTTTTGTAGCAGCAATTTTCTTCGCCGTTCACCCGGCTTTTGCCCAGCCGTTTGTTCATCCTGGCGGTCTCCACACGCAAGCGGATTTTGACCGCATGAAAGCCAAAGTTGCGGCCAATCAATCGCCGTGGGTGGGCAGCTACAATTATCTCACCGCCGTGGGCGAGGCGCAAACCAACTGGTATTGGGCGCCAGTGGTGCAAATCATTCGCGGCCCAAGCGGCAGCAATTACGCCCGCAGTCAAAATGATGCACTGGCCATCTATTGCCTCGCGCTGCGGTGGCGCATCACTGGCGATACCAACTTCGCCGAGAAAGCCATTCAAGGCTGCGACGCGTGGTCGAGCACGATGACCAACGGCGTGGGCGGCGACAGCAACTGGGCGCTTGGCGTGGGCATTTGCGGTTATGAATTTGCCGTGGCGGGCGAGGCGTTGCGCGGATATACCAACTGGTCGCAGACGAGCTTGAGCAATTACTGCAATTTTTTGAAAATATTTGCCGGCGGCAATGACAGCTTTCTCACAAATCACAACGGCACCTGCGACAGCCATTACTGGGCGAACTGGGACTCATGCAATCTGGCCTCGCTGATGGCCTGCGGCGTGTTCCTGGACGACACGAACATGTTCAACCGCGCTGTGACTTACATTAAGCAGGGCAGCGGCAACGGTAACATGACCAGCTTCGCGTGGCTCATCCACACCAATGGCCTCGCGCAACAGCAGGAAAGCGCCCGCGACCAGGCGCATTCGATGGACGGCATTGCCTGGATGGGCGTCGCCTGTCAGGTCGCGTGGAACCAGGGAGTGAATCTCTATGGCTTCGATAACAATCTTTTCCTCCGCGCCTGCGAATACTACGCCAAATATGGTTTGGGGAACAACGTGCCGTTTGTGTCTTTCGCCGTTTGCGAACCAACCTTCTCCTGGGGCACCACGACGCTGTCGAGCGGCAGCCGTGGATTTTTTCCGCCGACATGGGACATGTTTTACAACCATTACGTGAACGTCATGGGTTTGTCCGCGCCTTATACCGCGCAAGCGGCGGCCCTGTATCGTCCGGACGGATTTTACGCTAATAACAACTCTCCGGACTTCATTGGCTTCAGCACACTGACTTGCTTTCTGGATCCCATTCCGGCCGGCGCTGTGCCCAGCGGCCTAACCGCCAACGTGAGCGGAAACAACGTGGCGCTGACCTGGTGGGGTTCGGCCTACGCGACGAATTATAATGTCAAACGCGCGACAGTCAGCGGTGGACCTTACACGACCATCGGAACAGTTTCTTCGACTGCGGACCGTTATTTCATGGACAGCACCGTTACCAACGGCGGAACGTATTATTACGTCGTATCGGGGTTGGACAAATTCGGTGAATCGGCCAATTCACCGGAAAAGACTGTGTGCATCCTCAGCCAACTGGTGGCCTACTATAAATTTAACGAAACGAATTTTGCGACCGCGGCGGATTCCTCCGGCTTGGGCCGGCCGGCGGCCCTCTTCATGAACAGCGCGACCAATGTGAGCGGCAAATTTGGCAACGCCGTGAACCTGAACGGCAGTTCGCAATATGTGCTCCTGCCCCCCAACATTGTCGCCGGCCTGAACGATTGCACGATCGCGACGTGGGTTTACTTGAACACCCTCTCTTCCTATTCGCGCATCTTTGATTTTGGTGCGGACACGGACCGTTACATGTTTCTCACGCCGTCAACCGGCTCGGCGATCCGGTTCGCCATCTCGAAGTTTACTTCCAACGGCGAGCAACGCATCGACGGCAACGCGGTGCTTAGCGCTGGCAGTTGGCATCATGTGGCGGTCACGATTCAGGGCAGCGAAGGAACCGGCATCGGCGTGCTTTATGTGGATGGCGTTCCGGTAGGAACCAACAGCGGAATGTATTACACGCCGGACATGATCGGCAGGCTGGTGAACTGCACGAATAACTATATCGGTCGCTCGCAATTCTCAAGTGATCCTTACTTGAACGGCAAGGTGGATGACTTCCGCATCTACAACGGCGCTTTGAGCGCGGCGCAAATTGCGGCGCTGTATGCGTTGAGTCCAGTCGCTCCGGCCGCGCCGTCAACAATCAACGCCACGGCGTCGTCGGCGAGCGTCATCAATCTGTCGTGGACAGCCGTTAGCGGTGCGACGAATTACGTCGTGCAACGTTCGTTGACCAGCGGCGGGCCTTACGCGGTCATTGGCTCCGGCATTACGGCGACGAATTTTACCGACGTTGGTTTGAGCGGCAGCACGACTTACTATTACGTCCTGGCCGCCGTGAACAATGCCGGAACCAGCACGAATTCCCTTCAAGCCAACGCCACAACCCTGACGCCGCCGGCGATGCCGACCAGCCTGACGAGCACAGGATTTTATGGCGGCCTGATTACTTTGTCGTGGACCGCCAGCGGCGGGGCGACGAGCTATAACGTCAAGCGCTCGCTGTTGTCCGGCGGGCCGTATGTGACCATCGCGACGGGCGTCACTTCGACGGGTTACACCAACAGCGGCTTGCTCTTCAACGCGACTTATTACTACGTCGTGTCCGCCGTCAACGCCAACGGCGAAAGCCTGAACAGCAATGAAGCCGGCTCTCTCGTGCCCGTGCCAACCTTTGTCTGGCAAGGCAACGTCAATACAAACTGGGACATCAACACGACGACCAACTGGCTGTTCAGCGGTTCGCCCGCAACTTACTCTGACGGCTCGGCGACGATCATCAACGACACCGCCATCGCGACCAACATCAACCTCACTGCGGGCGTCGCGCCGTATTCGATCCTGTTCAGCAACATCACGAAAAATCTCACCGTGAGTTCCGCCAATGGTTCAGGAATTGGCGGCGCAGCCACGTTCGCGAAGTTTGGCGCGGGAACGTTGACTTTAAACAACGCGAATAGTTTCACCGGCGACATGACGATCAATGCCGGAACCGTAACCATCGGCGGCGCGGGCCAGCTCGGCGGCGGAAACTATGCCGGCGACATCGCCAATTATGGCACGTTTATTTACAACAGCAGTGCGCCGCAAATGTTGTCCGGCCAGATTTCCGCCGCCGGCGGATTGTTGAAGACCGGCACGGGTTCCCTCACGTTGAGCGGCCCAAACAGTTTCACGGGGAGCACGCTCCATCGGCAAGGCACGTTGAATCTTACCGGGGCGGGCAAGTCGGGCGGGGGCATCATCAGCATCGTGGACAACAACGCCGCGAGCACCACCAATGCGGTTTTGAACATTTCATCCGACGTCGCCGCCTACTCGCTTTGGCTCGGCGACTTCGCAGGGTCCGGTCAGGTTGGCGCGGCCTTTCAAACGAGCGGCGACGTGATTGTCACGGAAGGCGCGAGCATATATGATTTTCGAGTCGGTTCCCTCGCGAGCGGTCGCGGTTATTACAAACTTTCCGGCGGCACGTTGACCGCAAATGAAATCGACGTCGGCAGCGAGCAAAACGACACAATCGGAATCGTGGACATGACGGGCGGCACGATGACAATCAATGGCTGGATGAACATTGGGCACGGCGGCGCGACGGGCTCGGGACTGTTCAATCTCCTCGGTGGTTCTGCATCAAGCGCTCGCGTGGATATGAATTGGTCCGGCACCAGCGGCGCGGTGTCGGTAATCAATGTCGGTGGCGGAAATACTCCAGCTTCGCTTACTGTGGCGGCGAGCACTTCGCTCGGCGTCAATCTCGCGAACAGCAGCACGACGGCGGGAACGTTAAGCGTGGTGAATCTTTTGACGAACGGCACGTTGACCACCGGTATCGTGCGGGCGGATCAAGCGAATCCCAGCACGTTCCTGAACTTCAACGGCGGCACGTTGCAGGCCAATATCAGTTCCGGAAATTTCCTGACCGACGGAAACGTGGATAACATTTACGTTTACCCGAATGGCGGAACGATTGATAACGGCGGCAATTTAATCAGTGTTGCCCGGCCTTTGCTCGCGCCTGCGAGCCTTGGCGTCAGTTCCATCAGCGGTCCGTCATCGCCAGGTTCAGGTTACGTCGCGGCGCCGTTGGTGACCATCACCGGCGGCACCGGCAGCGGTGCGACGGCTTACGCGGTGATGACCGATGATGGCACGGGCAAAGGAACTTTCAAGGTGAGCAACATCGTCGTGACTTGTCCCGGCGTTTACACGGTTGCTCCTACGACCGTCACGCTCATCAGCGGCGGCACGGGCAGTGCGGCGAGCGGATTTACCATTGGCACGGCGGCGAATACTTCCGGCGGCATATCGTTCATTGGTTCCGGCACAACGTTCCTGAGCAGCTCAAATTCCTACACCGGACCGACGACGATTTCCGGCGGCACGGTCCAGCAAAGCGGGCCGTTGCTGCATCTCTCGTTTGATAACGTGAACGGCACGACGGTCATCAACGACGCTGGCAACACCGCGTTGAACGGCACGTTGACCGGAACGGCGGCAATTGTTCCCGGCGGACGGAGCGGAAATGCGCTGCAAATCACCGGCACCGCAAAAAATGCCGGCTACGTTTATATCGGCGGTGGCAGCGGTCTGCCTCTGAGTGTCGCCACCGGCGCGGCGTGGACAGTGGCTTATTGGCTGAAAACAACCCAGCCCGGTTCCATCTGCATGTATCAAGGCACTGGTGGATGGGGTTGGAACAGCTCCGGCGGACCCGCAGATACGCTGATTTATTGCGGCAGTGGCACCCCTGAATCCCTGGCCTCTTCAACTCACATTGGCATCGTCAGTTACGGCCACAATTGGGAAGAAGGCACGGCCAACATCGCCGACGGCAACTGGCATTTCGTTGTCATGACTTGTTCCGGCACCACCAAGGTCAACTATGTGGATGGAGTGCTGGATTCCCTGCAACAAAGCACCCTGTCCGGGGTGGCCAGAGGCAACCAACTCTGGATTGGCGGCTGTCCGACGGCAGTCAGCGACGCGGTCACCAATTTGAACGGCGGTCTGATTGACGACGTTTATGTTTATGGTCGCGCGTTGAACCAATCGGAAGTGACGAACCTGATGAACGGCAACACTGTGTCGAGCCCAGCGGCGCTGCCGGCAGGAAATGATTTGATCGCCGGCGTCGGAGGCACGCTCGTGTTGAGCAGTTCGAGTCAGGTTGTCGGCACGCTTTCCGGTGCCAACTCCGGGAACATTCAACTCGGCGCGGGCAGCACGCCGACGGCGCTGACGTTCGGTAAAAGCGCGAGCGCGACGTTCGCCGGAAGCATCGTCGGCAACGGCTCAGTCACGAAAGTCGGCAGCGGCACGACGACGATTTCCGGCGTCAACTCTTACAACGGCAGCACCACCATCAGCAACGGCACGGTAAACTTCGGCCAGAGCGACAACACGAACTATGTCGCGTCGCAGGGCCCGGTGCTACAACTCACCTTCGACCAGGTCGGCCGCACGATTATCATCACGAACGAGGACGACGGCACGGTGACAACGAACACGGACAGTTCTGTTATCAATACCGGCTTGGGCGGCGCGGCGTTTGACGGAACGCTGAGCGGCGCGGGGGCGACGATTGTCGGCGGCGGGCGCTATGGCAATGCGCTGAGCGTGAGCGGCGGTTCCTATCTTTACATTGATGACAAGGTCACGCCGCTCGATTGCAATACCTACGGCTCGCCTTGGACTTACGCGCTGTGGATCAAGACGAGCACGGCGGGCGCGACATTCGGTTATCAAGGCGACGGCACTTGGTCAAGCAGCGATACGACCTTTTACTTAAATAACAACAATTCGACCAGCGGCGGCACAAAAGTTGGCGGCGTCCGTTGGGGCGACTCCTGGCTCACCGGCACGACCAACGTGAACAATAACGCGTGGCACTTCATCGCCATCACCGTCAGCGCCGGCGTGAAGACGATTTATGTGGACGGAAAAATTGACGCTCAAACCGGCACGACCGGCTGGGTGACGGCCGCCCCAACTTCGGCGAACCAATTCTGGATCGGCGCCACGCCTGACACCAGCGGTGGCGAAACGCCATTCAGCGGTCTCATTGATGAGGTTTATATGTTCAATCGCGCGTTGAGCCAAAGCGAAGTTCAAAACATCATGTCGAATCAAACTGCCGTTGCGTATGGCGTGACGACCGGCAACCTACCGCCGGCAACGCCGGTGAATCTCGCTTCCGGCGCGATACTCGACCTGACGGGAACTTCGCAAACCATCGCGTCACTTGTGGACATTGGCGGCAACGGGGGCGCGGTGACGAACAGCGCCGGCACGCCGGCGACGCTGACATTGAGCAGTGCGAACACGAATACGTTCAGCGGAAAAATCTGTGATGCTTCAACTGGGAATGCGCTCAGTCTCATCAAGAGCGGCAGTGGAACGCAAAATCTGAACGGTGCGAACAACTACAACGGCAACACCACCGTCAATGGCGGCACGCTGGCGTTCAGCCAGACCACGTTGCCTACGAACGGCATCGTGACCGTGACCAACGGCGCGGTCTTGGGCCTGAACTTTACGGGAACAAACCGGGTTGGGGGCATCGTGCTGAATGGCGTGACGAAAACTCCGGGCGTTTACAACGCCGCCAACAGCGCGCCCTATCTCGCAAGCACAGGCAGCTTGCAGATCGCAACTCCGGTCGCCACGAATGCGACCAGCATTTCGTTCGGCACCAGCGGCGGCACGCTCACGCTTTCGTGGCCTTCCGACCATACCGGCTGGCAGTTGCAGTCGCAAACCAATTCGTTGAACACGGGACTTGGCACAAACTGGATGAACGTGCCGAATTCAAATGTGACCAATCAATTTGCGGCTCCAATTGTTTTCACCAACGGCAGCGTCTTTTACCGGCTAACTTATCCATGAACGCAGCGTCCATAATTGAAATGCACACTATGAGTCCAACAAGGCGTAAGTCGTTTTGGCATCCCATGCCTGAAGTCGAGGCGGGCAGCCTGCTTGAGCATGCAATATTCTACCGCGAGCTTCTCGCCGAGCAGAAGGAAATTTTGCGGCACAAGTGGTCTGAATCGGAGAAGGCCGGGCAGGACATTGGCTTCGAGAATGCTCTGGTGAACTGGGTGGTTCATCACCGTGCCCGCTGGCGGAAGGAACGGCGGCAACGTGTCCGGGAAATGGCTGCGGATGAAATTTGATTTTATGCACATACGAGTTCAATCCATTCTCAAACGACAGATCACTGTCCTAGTTCAAACCGCTGTTTTCGCCTGTGTGTTTCCGGTTTCTGCCGTGACGTTGTCGCTCACCTCATCCGCGCCGATGCCGGAGGTTTACGACATTTACAATTTAGCCGGAGCCAACATGGACATGAACAATGTCTATGCCTCCGGCAGCGCGCCCGCCACGAACGGCCCGGCCAATGACGGCTATACCTACGTGGCGAATGACCGCACCAGCCTGGGCCAAACTTTCACCACGGGTGCCAGCGATGGTGGCTATCTCCTGACCGACATCTGGGTCAGACACGCCGGCTACACCGCCAACACCGCCGACCCCAACACCTCGGGCAGCAACGGCACTTGGTGGGAGATGGCCGGCGGCGGCGGACTGACTTTGCGCGTCACGCGTCCGGCGCAGGCGGGCACGGCTGGTTTCGTGCTGGCGTCGGAAACCTATTCCGCCACCGGTGCCGAAGGCTGGCCGACGACGGCGACCAGTTCGTTGAACGGCGACGGGATGTGGCTGCATTTCACGCTGGCAACGCCGCTGGTGCTGGCGACGAACACGACCTACGGCTTCGACCTGACCAGCGTTGGCAACAACAACGCCTTTTTTGAATGGCTCGGCAACGCGACGAATATCTTCAGCACCGGCTCCGCCTACAAGGGCAGCACGGCGGGCACGCCGGACAATACGCTGATCGCGCTCGTGGGCGACCGCGTGTTCCTCGCGCAACTCACACCGCGCGCGCATCCGCTGCTGACGGCGCGGATGCTGGCCGGAAGCCAGGCGCAAATTTCCTGGCCCGCAACGAATGTCGGCTACCGTTTGCAATCAACGTCGGATTTGAGCGGGCCGTGGACTTATTCGGGACTGGCCGTTTCCAACGTGAGCGGTTCGAATTTCGTCGCGGATGCCGCGTTGGAATCCGCGATGTTTTACCGCCTGCAATACGCGCGGGGCTTGCAACTGATACCGGTGCTTTCCTGGCAGACCAACACCGACGGCCTCACGTTCCAGATGAATCCCGGCACGCTGAAATTGCAGGCGTTTTCGCCGCGCGTCGTCCGCGTGGCTTACAGCCTGAGCAATTCCGTTCCGACCAACAGCCTTGCGGTCATCGCGTCGTCCACCAATGCCGGCTGGAGCGTGACCGCAAGCGCCAATGAAGTTTCGCTCACCACGGCGGCCTTGCAGGTGCGTGTCAATCGCGCCACCGGTGCGGTGGGCTTTTACGACACCAATGGCGCGGCGATTCTGACCGAACCGGCCGGCGGCGGCAAATCGCTGACCGCCACGAGCGTTGGTTCTCTCGCCACGCTGCAAAGCCAGCAGCAGTTTTTGATTTCGTCCAACGAAGCGATTTACGGATTGGGCCAGCACGCGGCGGGTTTGATGAATTATCGCGGCACGAGCGTTCATCTTCAGCAGAAAAATCCGACTGAAAGCGCGATTCCTGTTTTGGTTTCCAGCCGCGGCTACGGTTTGCTCTGGGACAATCCGGCGATTTGTGACGTGAGCGTGGCGCAGAGCAATCCGACGAATCTGACTTGGACCTCCGAGGCGGCGGACGCGGTGGATTATTATTTCATGTATGGCCCGGAACTCGACGACGTTATCGCGGGCTACCGCAATTTGACCGGGGCCGCGCCGCTGTTCGGCAAATGGGCGTGGGGCTTGTGGCAATGCAAGAACGCCTACGCCAGCCAGGCGGAGCTGACCAATGTGGTCAACACTTATCGCACCGACAACATCCCGCTGGATGGCATCATCCAAGACTGGCAGTGGTGGTGGAATATCAATAACACCAGCCAGGGCAATGCGTGGGGCTCGCACATTTTCTATGCGCCCGAATATCCCGACCCCACAAATCTGATGACGATGTTGCACGCCGCGAATGCGCACGCGATCATCTCCGTCTGGGCGCGGTTTGATGTGGGTATCGCGAATGCGAACGCCCTTGATGCCGTGGGCGGTCTATTCACGAACGTTCTGAACAATGTATATCCTGCCGGACAAGGACGGTGGTATGATCCCTTCAATGCCGCCGCGCGGTCGGTCTATTGGTCGCAAATGTCGCAGC
>Ga0182012_10007382_pt1 | contig 11004 bp, 14 predicted proteins | sample 612S2SmetaG_FD_120486 | JGI IMG/M metagenome (GOLD analysis project Ga0182012, IMG submission 120486) | Permafrost microbial communities from Stordalen Mire, Sweden - 612S2S metaG | ecosystem: Environmental > Terrestrial > Soil > Wetlands > Permafrost | place: Sweden: Stordalen | collected...
AGCACCGTCTTGCGCAGCCACACCTGGTTATAGAGCCGCTCGAACACCGTCAGTTCCTGCTCGACGATGCCGAAATCCTGCACCCCGCGCGGCGTCTGCACGAAATCCGGCCGCACCATTGTCTCAGACATGGGCATTTTCCTCCACCCGGTCGGCAAACAGCATGGCGTGAATCCGCGCCTCCAGCGCCGCCGCGTCACCCCCCGGCCTCACGCTGTTCAGCTCCGCCTTCACCTGGCCCGGATGCGGCGACAGCAGCAGAATCCGGTTGCCGACCTTCACCGCCTCGGGGATCGAGTGCGTCACGAACAGCACCGTGAACCGCGTCTCCTCCCACAGCATCAGCAACTCGTCCTGCATCCGCTGGCGCGTCAGCGCATCCAGCGCCGCGAACGGCTCATCCATCAGCAGGATGTCCGGCTCCATCGCCATCCCCCGCGCGATTGCCACACGCTGCTTCATCCCGCCCGACAATGTATGAGGATACGCATCGGCGAACCGCGTCAGATGCACCTTCTCGATATACTGCATCGCTTTCTCGTCCGCCGCCCGGCCACGCAGCTTCCCGGATGTCTGCAGCGCGAACACCACGTTCTGCCGCACCGTCTTCCATGGCAGCAACTGATCGAACTCCTGGAACACCATCATCCGGTCCGGCCCCGGCCGCGTGATCCGTTGCCCCTTGAGCCGGATCTCCCCTTCCACCGGCGCCATATAGCCGCCCACCGCCTTCAGCAGCGTCGATTTGCCGCACCCCGAGGGGCCGAGCAAAATGAACCGGTCGGATCGCTGCACGCAGAAATCCACACGGTATGTCGCGGTCACCAGATGATCGCGGGTTTTGTACTGCAGCGTCACGCCGCGCACATCCAGCAGCGGCGGCGCCGCGTTGGTCTTGTCCAGCATCCTGCCCCTTGGTGTTTGTTCCTCGCCGACACCTTACAGGCTTGCGCGGCGCCCGTCTTGTCCCCACCCTGACCGGAGAAAAGGGGAGAACACACAATGTCCGAGCTTCGCAGCATTCTGCGCAACCACATGAAGGAAAAACTGGCGGCCGGAGGCGTGGTCGCGTCCATGACCGTGCGCTTCGCCCGCTCGATCGAGATCGCCGCCATCGCCAAAACCGCCGGCTTCGACACGCTCTACGTCGATCTCGAACACAACACGCTGTCGATCGACACCTGTTGCCAGATCTGCATCAGCGCCCAGCAGATCGGCATCACACCCCTGGTCCGCGTCCCCGCCAACACGCCCGAGTATATCGGCCGCGTGCTTGATGGCGGCGCGATGGGCGTCATCACGCCGCATGTCCGCTCCGCCGCCGAGGCCGCCGCCATGGTTGAACTGGTAAAGTTCCCCCCGCTCGGCCACCGTTCCGCCGGCGGCGCGTTGTCGCATTATCAGTATCGCAGTTTTCCGATGACCGAGACCAACGCCGCCATGAACGATGCCACATCACTCGTGGTGATGATGGAAACCGTCGCCGCGCTGGACAATGTCGAGGCGATCATCGCCACACCGGGTGTCGATATGCTGCTGATCGGCAGCAACGACCTGTGCAATGAGATGGGCATCAGCGGCCAATACGATCACCCGAAACTGAAGGACGCCTTCGCCCGCACGATCGCCGCGGCCCAGAAGGTCGGCAAGCATGTCGGCGTCGGCGGCCTCGCCGCGCGCGACGACCTGATGACCCAGTTCGTGCAGATGGGCGCGCGCTACGTTTCGACCGGCACCGACCTGTCCTTCCTCATCGCCGCCGCGACCCAGAAGGCCCGCTTCGTGCGGGACATCAAACGATAATCTTCTTCCTCGAAAGTCACGAAATGCCCACCTGCACCCCGGTCTGCGCCTAACCGGGCGGCTTCCAGACCGCCGACGCATAGAGGTCATCCGGAAAATCTGCCTTGACGGTGCCGGTAATCCGCTGTTCGTGCCTGTCCAGATCAGCGAGGAACAGGTCGCGGCTGATCCGGGCGGTGACCAGAGGAATATCGCGCCGCATGCTGGGAATATCGCCGATCGGCAGGCCGAAACTGACGAATCCGGCCGGATTCTGCGCGTGAATGTCGCGTAGATACGGCGCTTTCCCGGGTGTTTTCTCCAAATATTCGTGCGCCTCCCCCAAATAGGGATGGCTGCCGAGATAATCGTCCACTTCGTCCGCTGGCGGTTGGTATCGGTCACGCCACAACAGGATCTGGTCGGCGAAACTGGCGATCTCGGGTCGAGCGGACGGATCGGCGAAGTAACCCGTGCCGGCGATAACGTGGTCGAAGCGGAATGTTCCGTCAGCCGCACAAGCAACAACCTGCCCGCCCTCCACATAGGTTTCCTGCCACGGCGCAGCAAGGTGCAGGTGAAAGTTCGGGAAGGCGATGACGCGCTCGATCGCGTCGATGGTCGGTGTCGATCCGAAGCTGCGGAAGCGGATGGCCTGGTGCCAGCGCATGGCGTCGGGCAAGTGGCGGTAATTGTCGTAGGCGCCCGGATAGCCGCGCACCCGGGTGATCGGCACGGACGCGATCGAGGGCCGGCGGGCGAACAGATGCACCGCGGCCGCGCCATTCTCCAGCGCCACGCCGGCCGCATCGAACGCGGCGGCGGCGGCACCGACCACGGCGACGGTGGCGCCGCGCAGACGCTCGAAATCGATCGGATCCTGTGTGTGCGACAGGAAATTCCGCGGCAGGCCTGCCAGGACCGGCGGAATATAGGAGCCACCGCCGCCGGCAAAGCCGGTTCCCAGCACGATCTTTCGCGTCGTCTCGACAGCCGGTCGCCCGCCGATCTCCAGATGCAGCCGGAAGAACCCGTCGGCCGGTTCGACCCGCACAAGGCGTGTCCGGTAGCGCACCTCGATCCCCAGGAAATGCCGGTACCAACTGAGGTAGAGGGCCCAGACCAGGCGCGGAATGCGATCGATCGCTGCGTAGGCATCCTGCCCGTAGCGTGCTTCATACCAGGACTGGAAACTGAGGGCCGGGATGCCGAGTTCAGGACCAGCCAGGCTTTTCGGCGTGCGCAGCAGGTTCATCCGAGCGGCGGTGAGCCAGATGCCGGCGCGATCCTCGTCCTCGGCTGCGTCGATGACCGAGACCTTGCCGACGCCGGCCCGCCGCAAGGCGAAGGCCAGCGCCGAACCGGTCTGTCCGCCGCCGACGAGCACGACGTTGTGGTCGATGCCCGGCCGGTCGGGCACCCAGTTCTGCGGGTCCGGCCCGATCAGGCGAAGCGCTGTGGTGGCGGCGAAATCGGGGTCTGCGGCGTGGGTCATGCGGTCTACCTGGGGATACGTTGCGTGGAACGATATTCCACGATACAACATGATGTAAATACGGGTTCCACGTTACTGTGTATCAATATGACGTCCTCGATCACGCGCCGCCTGGTTCTAAGCGCCGCTTTGCCGGCCGGCTTCGACCGCTTGATCGATTGGAACATATTTGGCGCCGCCGCGCCACTGCTGGAAGCCCTGAGCGCGGGAGCGATCGATTGTGGCGGCTGGATGGGCAGGGGCTGATGAGCGAACGGGCGATCGCCGAGGCGGGTGGGGTGCTGCGCACATTCGCCGACCGTCTGCTAGGATGCGTCCTCCGGGTTCGATGTTTAATTCAACTTACAGTCGGCGTCTAATATTATTAAATCACGCGATACTGGCGTGTGATGCTCGCGGCGAGTGCTTTCATGGCCGACGGGGTGCGAGATGAGGCGATGGGTACCTGAGATTTCGCGGCGCCATCTGCTTTGGTCCGCTTCAGCGGCGGGGTTGGCTGTCCCCGCGTTGCGGGCGCTGGCCGCGGATGTGCCCGCGCTGGGCGGGCCGCCGCGTAAGGTTACGCTTGCCTGGATGCCGACCGCGTTGTGCCACATCGCCGTGCCGGTTGCCGACAAGCGGGGGTTTTTCACCAAACACAATCTTGATGTCGAGTTCGTGAACTGGGCCGGATCGACCGACCTGCTGCTGGAAGCGATCTCCACCGGCAAGGCCGACGCTGGCATCGTCACCATCAAGGGCGATCGGCCTTACTGATGTCCGATGTCATGTTTCCCGGACGATTCCGCGATCTGGCGAATTACTACACGACCGGCCGGCCAACCTATCCTCGGTTGCTGGCCCGCCGCGTGGCGGACCTGGTCGGGCTGAACGGTTCGCAGACGGTCCTGGACCTTGGCACCGGTCCGGGCTTTCTGGCAATCGATTTCCACCCGTTCGCCGGCAAGGTGATCGGCGTCGATCCGGAACCGGAAATGCTAAACGCAGCACGCCGGAACGCCGCGAAAGCGGGGGTGAACATCGAGTTCGTTGCGGGAAGTTCGGGCGATCTGGGGCCACAGACCGGGCGCCTGCATCTGGTGACGATCGGGCGGGCCTTCCACTGGATGGATCGGCCGAGCACGCTGGAGGTGCTGGATACGCTGATCGAACCAACCGGCGGGGTCGCGTTGTTCCAAGACTCGTTCCCGAACGTTCCGGTTAATGACTGGCATTCCGCTTTCCAGGCCATCCTGGATTACTACGGTGCCGCCGATCCGGCGCGTGAACGCACCCACGGAAACAAGGACCACGAGACCGTTTTGCTGGATTCTGCATTCAGCCACCTGGAACGCATCGCCGTATTGGAACGCCGCCGCACCAGTATCGAGAATCTGGTGGATCGTTCGCTTTCCTATGCCCGAGCCTGGGAGGGACGGCCCGGATCCCGGCTGAAGGACATGGCGCCGGAGGTGCGTGACGCGCTGGAATCGTACGCAACGAAAGGCTATGTGGCCGAGGTGCTGGAAGGCACTGCCCTGATTCCCCGCCGTCCGGCTGCGGTCGCCTGATCATGGCCGGGCAGGGGCACCTTCAGATCGAGGCGGTATCAAAGCAGTTCCGCGTCAGCGGATCTCCGCTGAATGTTCTGGACGCGGTGGATTTGTCCGTCGCGCCGGGCGAGTTTCTGACCATCGTTGGTGCCAGAGGCTGCGGCAAATCCACCTTGCTGCGCCTGATTGCCGGCCTTGATACGGACTTTCAGGGCGATGTGGTCCTGGACGGCAAGCTTGTGACCGAACCGAGTCTCGATCGGGGGCTGGTGTTTCAGGAACCTCGGTTGTTTCCCTGGCTGACGGTCAGGCAGAATGTGGCGCTTGGTCTGTTGAACGCCGGCCTAAACAAAGCGGCGAAGAACCGTTCTGTTGCCGAACATATTGCGCTGGTTGGGCTGACGGGGTTTCAGGACGCCTATCCGCACCAACTGTCCGGCGGGATGGCGCAACGCGCTGCGATCGCCCGCGGCCTGGTGAACCGGCCCGGCGTTCTGCTGCTGGACGAACCTTTCGGCGCGTTGGACGCGTTGACCCGCGCCCGCTTGCAGGACGAACTGCAACGCATCTGGACGGCCGAGGGCATCACCATGTTGCTGGTCACCCACGATGTGGAGGAAGCCGTGTATCTCGGCGACCGTGTCGTCGTCATGGCGCCAAGACCAGGCCGTATCGCCGCCACCTTCGATGTCGGCGAGCCACGGCCGCGCGACCGGTCCAGCCCGGGGCTGGCACGATTGCGAGACCGCGTGATGGCGGCACTGGTTTCCACGACAGCGGAACAACTGCTGTCGGATGCACCCGAGACAGCGTCACGGCCCGCGCTGGCGGCACGATCATTCGCGCAGTCGGAACAAGGATTTCATCCGATATGATACGACGTCGCACGCTGCTCGCCACCCTGGCAGCGACCACCGTCGCCAGGGCTGACGAACCGGTCACCATCCGTTTCGGATTCGCCAATGTCGGTGTCGATAACCGCCGTTCTCCGGCGGCAGTTTCCTGGCCACCGCGCATGCGGAGCACTATATTGATAACGAACTGAAAGACCTGCCCGGTGTGAAGGTGGAGTATTCGTTCTTCAAGGGCGCCGGGCCGGCGGTGAACGAGGCGTTTGCGAACGGTCAGCTTGACTTCGCTTCGCAGGGCGATCTGCCGCAGATCATTGCGCGCGCCAACGGCTTGAAAACCCGGCAGCTTGCCGCCGGAGGCGCGCATGCGCCGATGTATCTGGCGGTTCCACCGGATTCCGAAATCCACAGCATCAAGGACCTGAAGGGTCGCAAAGTCGCGTTGTTCCGTGGCACCAACAACCATCTGGCGGCGGTGAAAGTACTGGCGCAAACGGAATGACCGAGCGGGACTTTCAGGGTATCGATATGGATGAGGCGTTGGCGAACGCGGCGCTGGCGACGCGCAACATCGATGCGGCGTTCGGCAACTACGGTATCCTGTTTTCACCAGCCACTCCGGTGTGGTCGATCCGCGAATCATTCCGTCACCGGAGCTTGTTGCCTGGACAGCATTCGATCAGGTGGTGCATGAAGGTATGTTGCGCAATCTCGCCGCCAGCCTGATGCGGGACGTTGTGGGCTTCACGCTGGGGTCATTGATTGGCATCGTCATCGGAACGATCCTGGGGCTGTCACGCGTCGCCGACCGCCTGTTGATGCCCAGTTTCAAGGGCCTGCGGCAAATCGCGATCCTGGCATGGATACCGCTGATTTCCATCTGGTTCGGGGTGGGGGAGGCGGCGAAGATGGTCGTTATTATGGCGGCTGCATTGATCCCCGTCGTGTTGAACAGGCATGAGGGCATGCGCAGCGCGTCGACCCAGTTGGTGGAGGTCGCACGCACGCTGACCTTCACGCGGTGGCAGTTTGTGACACGTTTGTATCTACCTTCGGCACTGCCGTCGATCGCAACCGGCGTGCATCTGGCGCTGATCTACGCCTGGGTCGCCAGCATCGGATCGGAATACTTCATGACAATCGGGCGGGCATCGGCGGCCTGATCATAGCCGGTCGCGAGCGATTCCAGATGGACCTCGTGATCCTAGGGATTCTGATCCTGGGGCTGGTGGGTTTCCTGATCAACCGCGGCGCATCGGCGATCGAGAGACGCCTGTTACGGTGGCAACAAGCGTAACAATCAGGTGGAGGTTGTGTCAGGGGTAGTCTACTTGGGTTGCTCGTTCACCCGCAGGATATGATTGAAATTACGTCCCGTGCTGAACGGATAGGTCAGGTTCGTTCGGTCGGGGCGATTTGTCCAAGTTGAATGGACGTGTTTCGTCTCCTGTCCGCAGCGGTGCGCAGTCGGTTGCGAAGAAAGCGACGACTCCGGATGGCGCCGTCGAGTTTAGGGAGGAAACGGCGACCGCAGCCAGGCGCCACGGCACGCGGTATCAGTGTTGTTCACTCCGCCATCGTATCATGTGTTAATAGTACTATAACGTTGTATAAGAGTGTAATGTGCCATCGGCAGGATCGGCATCGGGTCGGCCGTTCTGGCCAGCCGTCTGGTCGTTTGCCCGTGCTTCGCAGGTCGGCCTCTGGTTATGGTGACGGAGGGAAAGCGTCACGGGACGGTGCGTTGTGTGGGAAAGTACTTCCAACCAGCCGCATACCGCAGCACGAATTTTTTTAATTTCCGATCACGGCAGGATGGACTTGCTACCCCGTCGCTCTTAGGGTAATCACCCAGTATGGACTGAGAGCGAGATTAGGCAGATGCTTCTTACGCGTCGGGATCGTGGGATGGTTGCGCTGGCGATTGTTCTGGACGTCGCATTTCACAGTGGCGGTGAGACCGTTGTGAATGCAGCAGAACTCGCCGAACGCACCGGCATGGCTCGGCGTACTCTGGAGCCGTTGCTGCAAGCGCTGTCGCGTGAGCGTCTGCTCGACAGCACGCGCGGCCCGCACGGCGGTTACCGTCTGGGCCGGCCGGCGCGTTTGATCAAGGTTGCCGACGCCATCACGGTCGGACTGAACAGCCTGGAAGAAAGCGTCCACGATCTCAGCGGGCAACTGCACCGCATGGTGATCGAGCCGCTGTGGGCTGAGTTCGATGCCGCCCTTCTGGCAACGGCCGATTCGCTGACCATCGAGGACCTGTTGAAGCGCGCGGCCAAAGCCGGGCTGCGCAAACCGGTCACCGATCCGCTGAACTTTGTGATCTGACCGCTGATGGCCCGAGCCCGCCGAATCGCCAAGCCAGCGGATCACCCGTCACGGTTCGCGGCCATTCCGTTGCCCGATCGTCCGGTTCTGCCGCGCGGCCACATGTTCGGCAGCGTGCTGGATCTGGTTGGCGGCACCCCGTTGGTCCGGTTGCCGCGCCTGCAGGCCGCCGACAGGCTTGCCGCCGACATTGCGCTCAAGCTTGAATTTTTCAATCCGCTTGGATCGGTGAAGGATCGTATCGGCCTCGCCATGGTCGAAGCCGCCGAACTGGCCGGTGAGATCGCCCCCGGAAAGACCACCATCGTCGAACCGACATCGGGGAACACCGGCATCGCGCTGGCCTTCGTTGCCGCAGCGAAAGGCTACAAACTGATCGTTGTGATGCCCGAAGGCGCGTCGGTCGAGCGGCGCAAATTGCTTAGACTCCTTGGTGCCCAGGTGGAATCGACACCGGCGAAGCTCGGCATGCCGGGCGCGATCGCCCGCGCCGACGCGATTCTGGCCCGCACCCAGGACGCCTGGATCGCCAGGCAGTTCGACAACAAAGCGAATCCGGCCGCGCATCAGGCCACGACCGCCGAGGAGATCTGGGTGGACACCGCTGGCGCCGTCGATATCGTCGTCGGCGGCGTCGGCACCGGCGGCACGCTGACCGGCATCGCCCGCGGCTTGAAGCCGCGCCGCCCCAGCCTGCGGATTGTCGGGGTGGAGCCGCAGGAAAGTGCCGTGCTGTCCGGCGACAGTCCCGGCCCGCATCGCATTCAGGGCATCGGCGCCGGCTTTACCCCGGCGGTGCTGGATCGCGCACTTCTCGATGAAGTACTGGCGGTATCAGAAGGCGAATCGTTCGCCGCAGCCCGTCGTTGCGCGGCACTGGAGGGGTTGCCGGTCGGCATATCATCCGGTGCCGTGCTGCACGCGATGATCGGGCTTGCCGGACGGAAGGAAAATGCCGGCAAGCTGATCGTCGGGATCGCCGCGTCGTTCGCCGAACGTTACTTGTCCACGCCGCTGTTCGCGGGGTTGTAGGCCGACTATCCCACGGTCGCGCACGGTGATGCGGGTGGTGCCAGAGGACTTATCGCGCAGCAGGCGTTCGCTCGCCTCGGTCGGCGCGACGCTGCGGGTGGTGTGGGTCAGCAGGCGCAGGCCAAGCCGCGCTTCGAGTCCGCGCAGGGTCTGGCTCAGCGCCGACTGCGAAACGCCCAGCTTTGCCGCCGCGCGGCATTCAAAAGAGGTGCTTATAGGTTCATTCTGAATCTAGCCCCTAATCCAGGAGCGGTGCACATCTTAGATGATCGGATGGTATCGAGGGATTCCCCGGCGGCGAGGAGGCCCTCGGCATGTGACGGAGAGGAAAGATGGAAATCAAGCGAGCGGGTTCTGAGCCTTCCGGCAAAGGTCCGGACGACTATTTCACCGGCCGGGTGCGGGTCGATCGGCTGTTCAGCGCACCCGATCCGGCCCGCGTGGCCGGCGCCAGCGTCACGTTCGAGCCGGGGGCGCGTACCGCGTGGCACACGCATCCGCTGGGCCAGACGCTGATCGTCACCGCCGGTTGCGGCTGGGTGCAGCGCGAGGGCGGACCGGTCGAGGTGATCCGGCCAGGCGATGTCGTGTGGTTCTCACCGCATGAAAAGCACTGGCATGGCGCCACGGCGACGACGGGCATGACCCATATCGCGATTCAGGAAGCGCTGAACGGCAAAGTCGTGGACTGGATGGAAAAGGTGACCGATGAGCAATATCAGGCGCCGGCAGCGACGGGCTGAGCGGCAGGTCTGATGATTGCGAAGGCAGGCTGGCAATGACACTGTGGACAAGCGACGAACTTGACAGGGTTGGCGGCGCGGACGAACTGACGATCGCGCCGCTCCGGCGCGATGGAACGTTACGAAAGCCGGTGATCGTCTGGGTGGTGCGGGTCGGTGACGATCTGTTCGTACGATCCGGCTACGGGCGCACCGCCGCGTGGTTTCGCGGCGTTCAGGTTCGGCATGAGGGTCGCATCGAAGCCGCCGGCATCGAGAAAGACGTCGCGTTCGAGGACGCCGATCCCGCCGCCGCCGATGCGATCGACGCCGCGTACCGCACCAAGTATCGCCACCACGGCGAGCAATACGTCAATTCGGTGACGGATTCGGTCGCACGGTCCACCACGATACGGATCATTCCGCGCTGACCGGCTACGATTCGCTTTGAACGTTCAAGCCCGTATCGGGGCTGCGCTCGCGGCCTGTCTCAGACCCGAACCTTTTCGGAATCGCGCGGGCGACCGGACGGGGGTGGCACGCGACCCTGTGCCGCATCGGCTGCCATGTTGGCCGGTGACCAGCTCGTTGGCGGGTTCGTCGCAGCCATCATCTGTGCCAGGGACAGCCCGTCCTGCAGGTTCGCGCCGTAGGTGGCGCCATTCGGGCAGATCGTCTGCGCCCCGAACGAGGACGTGGCGGGGAAGGTGCCGGCCGGATAGGGCAATGCAAACACCGGCGTGAGCTGACCGGTCTGGTCATAGTATTGCATCGGGATTGTCCCGGCGGTGTCGGTGATCGCCGCATTCGACAGGTCGGCACTGGCCAGGTTTGTTTGTTGGAAGTTCACCGCCTGAAGGCAGGCGGCGGTGAGCGAGGCAATCACGGCGCCGTCGCGGGTCGGCGACAGATCCACGTTGGTAAGGTTGCATTCGACCATGAAGGCGCCGTCGAACCTGGCCCCTTGCAGATTGGCGCCGCTAAAATCGACGTTTGGCAGATAGGCGTTTGAAAAGTCAGTTTCCTGCAGGTTGGTGCTGCCGCTCAGGTTGCTGCTGCCGACCAGCGTCGCCCCGGCGAAGCTGACGCCGAACAGGTTGGCCTGTGAAAAATCGCAGTTGCCGAGATAGGCATAAGAGAACACCGCTCCCTGGTTCTGGCTCACCCCGCCAAGTGCTGAGCCGACGAACGTCGTCTCGTTCATCTTCGCGTGGGTAAACACGGCTCCTGTCAGGTTGGCGCCGTCGAACTTCGCG
>Ga0182012_10007385_pt1 | contig 11003 bp, 8 predicted proteins | sample 612S2SmetaG_FD_120486 | JGI IMG/M metagenome (GOLD analysis project Ga0182012, IMG submission 120486) | Permafrost microbial communities from Stordalen Mire, Sweden - 612S2S metaG | ecosystem: Environmental > Terrestrial > Soil > Wetlands > Permafrost | place: Sweden: Stordalen | collected...
ACAATGACCAAAAACTTGCTTTTCCTGCGCACTTTCCAGGAATAAAACCAAAAAAACCTTCTAATCATCAATGAAGCACCTGCAAACGAGGTGAAAGAGAGTAGTAAAATCGCCCTGCTAGAGGCGGGACCCGACCCAAATGAGGCCACCACATAGAGAAAAAAGGCAGCCACAGGGACGCTTCCAAAGCATGCAATCAAGTGCTCGCTTGCATACTGCAAAGAAGCAAAATTGGTGGTGAAACGATACCCTCTAATCAATCCAATGGATGCCATGACTACTCCCGCAGGCACCAAAAACGCGCTAACTGTGAGATGATTATAGGAGCCACTTAACTTTGATAGAAAATAATAAATCGAAACCCACAATAAAAAATCACATACTCCAAGGAAGAGTTCGACCATCCACTGGAATTTTCGAAAACGAAACGGCTCTTCATCCCTGACTAAACGATTTGAAGTTATAGGCGATGACTGATGTGAGGGAAATGGAAGTCTGGATATCGGGATATCCAGCGAAACTCCTGAATCACGTTCGGACATAAGTTCAACAAAACGATATCATCAGAACACATGTGCGAGCAAAGCTTATCGAACCTAAAGCTTAACTTCCGTTTGCTTATTCCCAGTCGTTTTTAAGAGGATGCGTGAAGCCGATTCCAGGAAAAGATCTAAACCATTTTCTCCTTTGAGCCAGGCACTTCCCCTAGTCCCGTTTTGTTCCCGAAGAGAGGAGGAATCCCTGAATTCCAAGAGCTTTCTGGCAAGCATCTCTGCATCGCCTGTCGCTATGACACAACCAGATTCCGACTCTAGGATGGAGAGTGCTGCCTCGGAATTGCTGGGGCCGATAAAAATACATGGCCTCGAAGCTGCCATAACCCCATACAGCTTGCTAGGAACAACCAATCCGGACATGCTTTCCCGCATCGTGACAAAGTGAATATCAGCGGCACCCAGACTCGCGGATAGGTTTTCTTCGGGTTGTGAAGGAATCATGGACACATTTTTTAGTCCTTTCTTAGCGACTCCCTCACGTATCGAGTTCGCCCTTGGACCACCTCCGATAAAAAGAAATCGAACGTCCTTCATCCCCATTTCCTGAATGATCAAAGCAGCTCCGATGATGGTATCAAAATCATGGGCGAGCCCCATATTACCGGAATAGGCCGCTATAAATGAGTCGCTCAACCCGTTTAATTCCCTAAAAACATTAGGCAATCGAGGAGTCGGAATGATTCTCCGCTCCACACCTGTGTTCGGAATCACAGTCAGGAGCGATGAGGGAACTCCGCGAATGATCAACCGCTCTTTCATGCATCGCCCAGGAACAACAACCAAATCATGACAACGCATTGATTGACTTGAAATAAAACGGAAGATCCGGGCTGTCATTCCTCCTTGAGCTAATAAACCTAGTGCTTCGGCTACCTCGGGATACAGATCATGTGCCCAGTGTATGAGATGAGACCGTTTGAAAAAACGCATCAATACTCCAACAATGAGGAGCATAGGCGGATCCGTCATGGTCACCACCACATCGGACTTTGGTGTTTTCAGTGCCCAAAAACAGAGCTTGGGAATCATCACCGCATATCCAAAAGCGCGTTTTACGATATTTCCTTTAGAAAAAGCCGATACGTCGATCCTATGAACAAGCACCCCATTGCGAATTTCACTACAATTTCCCGAAATTCCGGATCGAGAATCTGATGTGACCAAGACTGATACTTTCCAACCCTTTGCTGCAAATCCCTCAGCGACATACTCAAGGACGCGCCCAGTAGCTCCGTCCGCAGGAGGGTACACCCTATTAATAAAAAGAATAGAGGGCATTGTCGTAAAGAACGCTATCTCCGAGAATTCAAAAATGGTGAAATGTCGTAAATAAGCCAATATTCTGCGGTCTTGAAAAACTCAATGCAGGCAAAACGGTTGATATCCCAACTTCCTTGAGGGGTTTTCCACCACGGTATCGAAGCCTCCACCACGCCAAAATCAACATTCGGGATGACCTTACGAAAGGTTGCTAAGGCCCTCCGGGTATGAAATGGCGATGTGACAATCAACGCAGTATGAACATTGTATGCCTCCAGCATCGGTTTCAACAACCGAGCATTTGTATAGGTGCTGCTTGCCTTGGGCTCTAGGACGATAACATCCCTAGGAACTCCCGAAGCCAGAAGGATCTGACGATTTCTGTCTGCATCGCCTATTCCTGTCACAAAAACCTTATAAGCTACCCCTTCTTTGAAAAGTTTGGCGGCAAGCAGTGGCCGCGCAGATGGCTCTCCGCCCAAAACAATCAAGGCATCCGCTTTTTTTAAGGGAACGGAAACGACAAGATAATGCCTCCAGATGCCGGTGAATGAAGAGCTGTTTAGAAAGAAAATAGCGCCCACTAAAATGGTGGACACCAAGAATATGAAAATCCTCCTCATCGCCAGATTCCAACAAAAAGAAATCCAAGATGGAAGGTTACAGCAAAAAGATATTCCGCGATCTAAATTGGGTGATTATGCGGGTTATTTTCCCTCGGCATGGCTGGGTTCCCTTGCATGATTTGGTTTGGCCCTGCATCAACCAAAACAACTGCTCCTGCTAAACAGATTGTTCCTTCTTGGAGAGTCACGCCTGGACCTATGAAAACATTGGCAGCAACCCAACATCCCTGACCGATCTTGAGGGGCTTGGCTACCAGATCGAAAGCATCAGAACGAAAGTCATGTGAACCTGTGCACAAAAATGCTCTCTGTGAAACACAGGTATGGGAGCCAATCGTCACCTTCGCAAGGTTCAGAATAAAAACTTCCTCACCTATCCAAACGTGATCACCAATTTCCAGACGCCAAGGAAATGTAATATTCACTCGAGAGCGAACCACCACCCCCTTTCCTACTCGGGCACCAAATATCCGGAGGACTATCACCTTCAATATAGAAGGAATAGGGAACCAAGGTGCGAATAATGCCGAGCGCAACATCAACCAAATCATTTCTTTGGAACGAGATGCCCCTCGACTGAAGGATGAATTGTCAAAAGTATTAAGCCTCATAAAACTCGAGATTGTTAGCAGTTTGCCGATTGATTACTTTTATTAGAAGCCAAGCAAAAACAAATGGATAGATTACCAACAGTGTAATATCCCTGCCCATATTAAAGGTAAGAACTAACCCTATGGAATAGAGAAGCAGATGACTAATGTTGTTGCCTAGACGATCCTGTCTCGCCAAAATTGCAGACCATAGAGACATGATTAATGCAGCCGCAATCGGCCCGAAGAACCCGCCAAAATTGACGACCCCCTGCCCTATCATACCGGTGGAAATGGAAGCCGCGACGCCCCCCGATGCGGCATTTTGATTTCCATAGGCCATCCCCCTCGCCACGGCATAATCGATTCCAATAAGTGGCTTTCCGCTCCAGAGTGAACGGGGAATGGGATTGACCAGCTCGGCAAAATATCGCGCCCCCCAATTTGGCCGATAAGTCCCGTTTTTTATCAATAAATTAATGTATCCTAACTCCTCAAACATATTCAACCCAAGATGTTTTTTATTGGTTAGATCACTCCGTTGAAGACCTCCTTCCTGAAAGGCCATGGCGACACTTTCGGTATCGCGAGTTGCTATTACAAACTTCAACCATCCCTCAATCATAAAGAATCCAACTAATATAACCACCAACCTTATGAGAAAACCACCTTTGATGCGGACTAACACCAGCCAAAAGAAGCCGGGAAGCAGCACTGCTAACATTGTATTCCTAGTTCTGTCAAATAAGTAAAAAGGAACCGCCAGTAAGTACGACACCCCGGAGAGCAGAAATGGCCTCATCCGAAATGAAATAGCACAAATCACCCCCAAAAGTGCTGTCAACATTATCTGTATGTAGCTTGCGAATGAAATCATGAAGTCAAGACCGGACCCAATTCGATCCCGCGACCAAGGATCATTTTTATCACTCAGATAAGGGAAAAAAATGCCTGTGAAATCAAAATCAGTACGCCATAAAGCCAACAACATCAAACCCGCCCACGAGACAAAAATAAGTACACCCAGCTTTTCGACCTGATCTTGGAAGAATGGTGTATCAACCTTATGATCATCAATTAATTCAAATAAAACGCTTTTATCCTGATCTGCTTCTCCATTCATCCACTTGTTCACTACCGGAACCGCCAAGCCAAAAGTAAAAAGAAATAATAAAACCTCCCACCATGCAACATTGAGTATTGGCTCTCCTATTTCTTGTATATACTGGCTATATCCATTGTAAATCGGATCAATAAGATACCAAATCCCGATTGTCAAAGCAACGACCATCATGGGTATGCCAAAGCACTGCATCCTAGCCTGCCAACCTTGGAGCAGAAGAACCATCACAGCCAATACGCAAAAAAAATAAGGGGCCGGAAGTGAGTCGTTAGGAGACATATTTAAAATGTGTTTTCAAGAACATCTTATTACACACTCTGGCACAGAGCCACCGCCAAGCATCCAATCATATACTTCTTTCATTTGGCGACCGACAACTTCCCAAGTAAATTTACTGGCCACCAATTCACGTCCCCGAGCGCCCATCGTCTTTAAATCAGAACTATTCATCTGAAAAAAATCACATAAAACAACTGAGATATCCGTTTCGTTTGAATCGATTTTCCGTGCGGCATTGACTGAAAAACCTATGGGAAGATTACATTCCGTTGTCATAACCACTGGAAGCGAATACGACCACGCCTCAAGCACTGACATGGGCAATCCCTCGCTAAGCGAAGGCAAAATAAAGGCAGATGCGGAACGAAAAAGAGTTTCCTTTTCCTGACCAAATACCTCCCCATAAAAAACTACTTCAAAATCGTCATTATAACAATCGTCCCCGAAGGAATGACTCTCTTTGACCGTGAAGCGTAAACCCAGCTCCCGACAAAGATTCATTAGTTCGAGTTGATGACCAAGTTGATCCCATCCAGCAATCACAAAACACCACTCAGTTCTTTCCTTTATTTTTACTTCATTCCAAGCACGAATTGCGTTTTTAATTCCTTTTTTAGGATGAATGCGACCGAGAAAGAGAAGAATATTTCGAGACCTTGAGGTTGTCCGCTTCTGGCTGAAATAATCACATGGAGTATTTTTCAGGTGCTGTAGGTCTCTCTGGTTTTCACAGACCCCAGGTAGATAAACCCCATTAGGAATAATCGCTACGGAATTTTTCAAGCCATATGCACGTATATCGTGCAACTCCTTTTCCGTATTGGCCTGAAGACAGGAAGCCCCGTGAAGCATCCCTTTTTCATAGAGCAAACCGGCAATTTGTTTTTTCCATCCCGAATTTTGTAGAGCCCAAGGCTCCAGCATCCCGTTTGGGGTTACAATGTAGGGTCGCTTTCTGTCTTTTTTCCACTTGGATGCTAGCGTGCTGGTGTACATCCAGAGCGCATGAAGATGCAGAAGATCGGCATTTGAATCGAGAATGGCATTCGCGAGTTCAGGTGAGTAAACAAATGCCCTTGGGCCGATGTAGGGAAAGGCTCTAGCACTTACTTCTCCCCAGAGATGCCGATCCGACTCCCAGTCTTTATCCTCAACTCCAAAAGCATCGACCTGCACGCCAAGTTTATGAAGTTCCTGCGAAACGCCTCTCATGATCTCATGGATCCCACCCATTCTTCGACTGAGGGAAGGGGCAAGAAACAAAGCCTTGGTTTGCCTCATCACTTACTTATCGCCCAAATAACCAGGTTGAGAAAACAATTTCCCCGTGGTCTAAAAGTTCTAATGGCGGTATCAGCCGCATCAGTAGCGCCCTTGAGAAATCTCGCAAGTGACCAATCCTTAATTATCTCCCTGCTTTTGGCACCCATGGCACTTCTGAGAGGGACGTCCGAGGCAATCTTCCCCATTAAAAAGGCAAGTTGATCCACATCCGCTGGATCAAATGTCCATCCATTCCCCCCCTCCTGCACTAGGTTCGAAGCACAGCCGCAACGGTTACTTACCAGCACCGGAAGCCCCGCGGCCATGGCCTCATTCACCACCAGTCCCCACTGATCAGTCGTGCTTGGATGAAGGAATCCACCGGCCATTGCGTAATAGGAAGGCAGTTCCTCATAGTTTCTGAAACCAGGCATGTGAATCACCTCTTCCAACCCGAGTCTGAACCGCAATTCTTCAAGTTCTCCACGCAGCGGACCGTCGCCCAGAAGTACGAGATCCCATAAGTCTTCTGATTTATCATTGGTTTTTTCCAAGGATTGATCCTGACACCGCTCATCCCTTTTAATTGATCTCTCGCGATAGCTGGCATACGCCTTGATGAGCCGATGCAAATTCTTCTTCTCGATGAAGCGCGCGGAAGCCAGAAAGAAGTTCCGCGGCATTCCAATCAACTGACTAACCTCAATTTTCCTGCCTCGAACCTCATCGACTTTATTTAGGAAATAGTCGTTATCGACCACGTCATAGCCCTGAAATATGATGTTAGGACTGATTCCCAGTTGCTCCAGATACACCTGATGTGGTGATCCCCCCACCAACCCTGCTGAAAAATGCATGATAATCTTCCTCTTGATCCACTCTTTAAAATAATTTCGACTTTCATCCCAGACCGTTGACTCGCTCATTACGACAGCAGGAACACAATGATCGACGCACCAGCGCAATGTGAGCAACGCCCCCCGGGAGGCCCATCCGGGAACAAAAACAACTCTGGGCTTGAACCCACTCAGGATGCCATTTAGACGGGTAGAGAAATCAAAATTGGCCATCTCTTCGCTGGCTCCGGCCTCATTTACTACAGTCCGCTGAAATTCTTCCACCGTTCCCCTGCTCCAGGCATATTCGGAGCTTGAAGCCCCAAATTCAATTGCCAGCAAATCAAATACCCCGCAGACAGCCTTCACCCTAGCAATGTGATAGGGTCCGAAATTATCAAATAGAAACGCTGCCCGTAATTTCATGATTGAGTCTCTAGGCGCCGCTCAAGCGATGCGAGAATCTCTCCGAGTCTGGTGAGATTAAAGAGTTCAGCCTTACGAATCGCCTCAATGCTCATCAGCTGAAGTTTTTCGGGATTGGCGATCAAGGAGCGGATAGAATCCGCCAACAGTCTCGCGTCTCTCGCAGGAACAATAAGTCCATCCTGTCCGTGGGTCACAACCTCACCACAGTTAGGAGTAGCGATCACAGGAAGCCCAGAAGCCATAGCCTCAAGCTGGGTTAACGCGAATCCATCCGAGATCGTCGGGAGGACAAAAAGATCGGCGTTGGCAAAGAATTTCGGCGCACAATCACGGCTAGTTGCACCATGAAAGATCATGTTCGCCGGGGCCGATTTTACGACTTGGTCGGAAATTCCAAGCGCTCCCACTATATCGAATTTCACGGGTTCATACTCCAGCAGCCTGGCGGCCTCAATCAGATACTGGATGCCCTTGCGCAGAATAACTTGGCCAAGATAGAGTACGCGGAGAGGACGGACGGACAAGGAATCAACCTGAAGCCTAGAATTCAAGTTTTTGGTTTCACCTGTTCTGCACCCACCTTCACTCAGGTTTGCCAATACATTTCCCCAGGGCTTAGCCCTAAGGTCTGCTTCGAAGATTTTATCACCGCTGCCGGCTTTCAATGTTCCAGCTTCAGTTTTTAGTTTTGGTGTAGCACCTAGCTCATAGGCGAGAGGCACAATAACGATCTTATCTTTATTTACTCCCTGTTGGATTAACGCTTTTTTTGTCCACCCGGAGTTAACCATCACGAGATCTGCGGCAGCCCATTCCTGTTCCCTTCGCTGAAAATAGTTTTCGGGGACTTCAACTGGACCCTTCGACCATCCTGGCCAGTGTTTTGCCTCTTCTCTCACTAGATCGACCTCGAATCTAGAAGGATCCATCTGACAGACGACCGTTCTTCCTCCCTGTGCCTTCACCCAACGGCCAGGCTCCAAAAATCCCGTGTCATAACCAAAGAAGATCGTTTTCTTCCAATCAATTCCCTTCTTCCTTTTGAGCGATTCCAGAACGGATTTGCCGAAATCACTTCCCACATAGAGAAACCAGTCGAAGGGCTTTTCCTTCAGACTCCCACCGAATGTTGAGTCTACAATCGTCGTCAGATCGAAGCTTTCCACCTTTGCATCTGCCAGATCCACGTGGTACCGGTTCGAATAAGCCGGACTACCAAGAAAACTACCGAAAGATTTCCACATCGTACCGCCCCAGAGATCGGTATATAGCCGCTCAAGCTTTGCGTTACGATGGAGAACTCTAGGTATCGCATAATGCTCACGAGCACCAATCTGACTACAAATCCATTTCATTTATTAAAAACCCTTGATGTAACAATTATCTCGTGTGGAAAGAAATATGCGCGGAACATCTCCTCCGTAGAGAGATTAAATGGAGGAAGACTCAAGTCCACGCCACGGCCACCATGAAAGTTATATCGAGTTCCATCCCCAGTAGGTTTATCAGGATTTATTGGCCCAGAGGACTCGATTGGGTGCGCTTCAGTAACATATATATATTTTTTTGATACGCGTCCAAAGAAACTGATAATTTCTGCGTTGGATAAGTGCTGTAAAACCTGACGCACAAGATAAACATCTCCATCAGGGATTGTGTCAGAAACGATATCCATTTTTTTGAAACTGATTCGAGCACCCGCATACTGTCTACGATTGTGTTCGACAAGCTCAGCCACAATATCACAGCCCAGATAGTTAATCTCCGGAAGACGCTCCAGCAGAGATCTTCCAACTGCAAAATCGCCGCAACCTAGATCGACTACGTTCAGCGGACGTTCAAGTTCAATACTGTGTTGTCTCAGCAACTCCGCCATCTTTTCCACATAGACTTTAGCAGCTTCACCATGAGAACTATGGCCAGAAAAGTATCTTGAATTTGGGGCACTCCCCCAAAGTTTATTATTACAGACACTGCTAAATATTTTTTCCCTTTTTATGCTGCTTATAATATCTCTATTTAATAGAGACAGGGGGAAAGTGTTTGGCGAAATTTTCCAGATATAGAATTTTATTATCTGCCATAATTCTACTCTTAAAAAGTATTTAATAAAATAAACTTTCTCAAATTTGGGAATGATTTTGTTTTTCCAAAAGTGCCACCCAATTGTGGTTTTTGTATCATCTATTATTTTAAGTGCGTCATCGGTATAATAAGCTTCTCTGTAAAGAGCTACCGATGCATCAGTTCGAAAGGGCAATATTATTTTATATAATTCACGGCATAAAAATAGATAATCGTTATATATTTTATTTAAATCACAGTAATAAGCTCCTTCGAGTGCATAATAAATTAATTTATTTTTTGGTGATGCTGCAAGAAGGCCATTGAAAACTGTTTCTGGAAACATTGTTCCAAGAACTGTCACAAAACTGTAGTCCTTAATAATAAACTCAATATTTTCCTTAAGAACTACATCGGTATCGATATACACTCCACCATTGAGATAAAGATAATAATATCTAAAAAGATCCGCTTTATGGGAGCCGTAGTGAAAACTTTCGTACTTTTCAACGATATTTGGAAATTCATCCGAATAATTCTCTAAAAAATACTTAATAACTTCTGCATCTGTGAAATGGCGATAAGACCAATTTGAGGGAAGTTTGGATTGAATAAGATTAATTATATATTCAGGAGGCTTCTCCTTACTTGTTTGAAAAAGAACTTTAGGAATAATTGACACTAGAGTATTTTGATTACTAATGTTTCGCCTCCGATCCTATTCTTGCCTTTTTAAAATGATCATGCGTTCAGATACATAACTTGTGCAACCTGGATAAGTCCAAGGCACTCGAGGTTTACAACTTCTGTCAAAAATCTTCACATATCCGAATTGACCATCACCAAGTGCGCGATAAAAGCTTCTGGCCTTTTCATCGGCCGAGTATTGATAAGCTCCATTGCTGAATGCAATAAAATCAGGGTGTCTCTTTTCAAGACCAGCTTGAGTAAAAGTATCGATAGGGTAGTTATCAGAGTCATACCGCTCGACACCCTTTTTAATCACCGGATTCTGACCAAAGAGTTTTGAAAACCATGCGTGGCGGCCTGTCGAAAGTGGCATATTGTATACCGTAACACAGAGGCCAGGAAGTCGATTCCAAGAGGGAGCTTGAGAATTTTCGATAATAGCACCACAAGGAAAGTTTTTAAGTGCGAAAAGCTGAGCGTCCATCTTTGGATCGGATAGAAAGAGTAGGCCAACCTCTACGCTGCAGAAGATATTATATACGAGGATGAGGCTAAGGGTTGCAGCTGGAATTATGCGTTCCCAATGAATTCTTTCCAATCCGGGTGCCGCCATGAGCAAGACAAACGGTACGGCAGGAAGAACAAAACGATCTTCCATGCGAGGAAAGCGACCGATGGTGATGTAGTAGTACAGGAAGACGCTCCCAGCGGATACAAGAAGTGCCATTTCATTCTGCGTGAGTCTTTTCCGGGCGAGAAGTAAGAGGCTTCCCAGATATCCTGTAATAATGAGAATGGAGGCAGGCCCACCAATCAACTGGGGGAAGTATTTCAGAAAATCCCAGTAACCTACCCCCGAAGTATTTCCGTCATAAACAGGTGTTGTGTAGAGATTATAGAGAAAATCTTGGACGAAATTTTTAGTGTCAAAAATGGCCCCTGGAGTGCCTAGGACAAAACCGAGCGGGACGGTCAGTGCTCCGACCCAGCACTGCTTGCCAAAACATGCTTTCCATCCTCGAAAAGACATCAGTGCTACGGGAATGGCGAAAGCAACACACAAACCATTGTATTTGTCGGCTGTAGCGAGGCCCGTCAAGACTCCGGCAATAACGGAATCACGAATTCGACCGCTTTGGGCCGCCTTTATGGCGAAGGAAAAAGCGACTATCATCCAGAAGAGCAGCGGAGAATCGGCCGTGCCAAAATGGTTGAACTTAATGAGACCTGCACTAGTCGCTGTCAGCAGCGCCAGCACAATGGCGGAACGAGTTCCGCATAGACTC
>Ga0182012_10007390_pt1 | contig 11000 bp, 8 predicted proteins | sample 612S2SmetaG_FD_120486 | JGI IMG/M metagenome (GOLD analysis project Ga0182012, IMG submission 120486) | Permafrost microbial communities from Stordalen Mire, Sweden - 612S2S metaG | ecosystem: Environmental > Terrestrial > Soil > Wetlands > Permafrost | place: Sweden: Stordalen | collected...
AGAAGTCCGCCTAAAAGGTTACCCTCCTCAAAGGGAGAGTTTCCGAACCAGGACTTTAGCAAAGAAATGGGTTCAGGACACGGAATCGTCGATTAGAGACGGTAGGCATTTTCGAATCGCTGAAGCCAAAAAGCATACGGTCAAAGATTTAATAGATAGGTTCGTTTCTCAGTGGTTGCCGCAGTTTCCTGAGAGAGTACTGAGACAGACGGCTTATCTTGCTTGGTGGAAAGATAGGCTCGGCCATTTACTCCTAGCGGATTTAACTCCATCCGTTATCGCTGAAGCGAGAGATTCTTTGCTGTCGGAGGTCACTACTAGGCAAAAGTTACGAAACCCAGCGACGGTTAACCGATATCTAGCTGCTTTTTCCAGGGCTTTGACCATTGCAATGAAAGAGTGGGGATGGATTGATGACACCCCCATGAGAAAAGTCTCAAAGCCATCTGAAGGGAATGGGAGGAATCGGCTTCTTAGTCTAGAAGAGAAAGATCGTCTTTTACAGGAATGCAAGCTTTCCCCTAATCCCCATCTTTTTCCTATTGTTTCTTTGGCGCTTTTGACAGGTATGCGATTTGGAGAAATTGTTGGATTGAAGTGGGAAGACGTCGATCGTCAGAATCGGACTATCACTCTTGAAAAAACAAAAAATGGGGAAAGAAGAGTTCTCCCTTTAACTGATACGGTAGAAAAGATTTTGGTCAATTGGCAGAAGACCGATATAGCATCTGGGCTGATTTTTAAACCGACCAGTCCAACCAATCGATCAGGGTTGGTAGACATTCGGAATGCGTTTGTAAAAACGCTTCATCGAGCAAAAATTCCCAATTTTCGGTTTCACGATCTCAGGCATGCTGCGGCATCTTTTTTAGCGATGAGTGGTGCGACGCAGGGAGAGTTAATGGCCATTTTGGGTCATAAAACGCCGACAATGACTAGGCGTTATGCCCACTATAGTCAAAAGCACATCGCAAATGTGATGGAACGCACACAGGCAAATTTATTGAATTAGGGGTGACAATGGAAGCGAAGCAAAAGGATAAGCGCTGTTTACGAGATGCGATCTCTACGGAATTCAACCTCATCAAAACCTCGGAAACGATTGGAGGGGCGCTAACCCATCTTGGGGTTCTCATTGCAAAGATTCGCCGCCAGCCCCATATCGATTGTATCATAGCTTCCGCAGAAACCGGGCTAGCAGAAGAAGATCGCATTGCTTTTGAAAATCTCGAAAAAGCCGTGGCATGGTTCCATGAGAAAATCAGAATTTTGTTACCGCACGTCAAATGGGCGCCTGACTCATTTGCAATGGCTGATGTAAACGCACTACTCAACTTTCACACCCTGTCTCTTAATGCCAATGGCTATGCTGGTAGCCTTCTTTTTCAACTCAGACACTTGTATTCGGAAGTTGCCAAAGAAGAAAAAAATTGCCTCCTCTTCGAAGGTTGGATGCGGACCGAGAAAAAGCGTGGTTGCTCTGTGAAGGTTTTTGATTGGCCCGATTATGTGGACAAGAGTCTTAACTCACTTCCTCCCGATCAACAGTTGCTCCAATGGAAAGAAAAGGCAGATACTTCTCTGCCGTGCCTACTTCGATTCTTGAAAATATTATCTCTCTATCCAACGTTTACCCCCCTTACACTACCAGCTCGACCGACTGTCGATAGTTTGCCAAAAAATCTACTCCAATTAGAGGAGAGACAATACCAAGCTACTGTAGGGTATTACCTCAACGCGTTCAGATCTTCCGACTCTAGGAAGCATCCTCTATCCATTGTCGAACTGATCAAATGGATAGATCGGTTTCTGTGTATGCTCGAGCAAAGGCTTGAGTTCGATACACCGAACGATGAAAAATCTCCGATACAGATCAAAATTGTCATCAATCAATTCTTTTTCTTTTCAGAGAGAGCGAAGACGAGTGTAGCAGCAATGCAATCTACTGTGCAAGAGAGCGTAGATCCCACTCCATCTGATGTTGCTAAAAAGACGCATGGTCATACGTGGAAAGAAGAAGCTGATCAAAAAGTGCTTTATTCTATTGGCAAGAAGATTTGGCGCCAGGTCGTGCACAATGTTCCGTTGCAGGCGCTAAAGAACCTTTCTCAGAATGATATAGCGAATAAAATCAGGCAGGAGGTTAAAGCTCGTGGTATCCGACTTTATCGTGATGCGCCTGCTCGTTATTCTAAAGCGGCTAAAGCAACCGATCCTCGCCATTGGGAAAGCGGCCGTTGCTTAGGCTTCAAGAAAGGGTATTCTATCGAAGAAGAGGGTGTTTAAATTTAGAAGAGGGGATTTTTTATAAAAATTTTTCCCTCCATGCAACTTCCTCCTATCTAAACGTTTATTTTTAGACGACTCCTTTGCCGCTGGCCTAAAATAAGTAAAATGAGGGCATACGCGGAAAAACCAAATAAAGGAGCGTGTAATGACCACAATTCAAACATCAGAAATTACCAATAACAAAATCGTTCGCACTGTACGCGAGTTTTGCCAAAAGAACCGCGAGACAGGGGCATGGCCTTCTAGTGAGCACGCAGTGCGTGCCATCGTTCAACAAGGAGAGCAAAGTCCTTTTGCCTCCGCTATTCTTAGATATCACAGACGGGTTCTTATCGATCAGGTTGCATGGGATGCTTGCTTAGCTCGTCTTTCTCAACTCAAAACCAATATGCACATAAATGAGGTAGAGGATGCTAAGGAAATGTCAAGAAAGATCAAGACGCAATCGAGTCGTGTGCACCACTCGTAAAACTGACTGGATCGAATATGAATGGCAAAAAAAGCGCCTCAGTCAGTGCCCTAGAAAGTACGAAACTGAAGCGCGCAAAGTGGCTGAAATCTTAGTACGTTAAGCCTTGTTCCTCCCAAGCGTCAACTTGGGAGGGACTTTTATCAACCACAAGAACGAGACTTTTTAATGAGCAATAATACTACACCTGTGGATACACCACCAGACGCAATATCGGCAAATGCCTTTTTGATCCAACCTAAGAAAGGGGCAGTGAGGGCTTTAAAGGTGGTAAAGAGTGAGTTAAAGGCGGCTGGGTGTCATTGGCTGACGGCAGCGGGAGCTTGGAGCTGTCCCGCAAGGACTAAAGAGACGATTGAAGCATTTTTAAACGAGAAGCACATTGGTGTTACCTTAACGTCTTTTCAGGATGACTATTTTTGCAAGGATGAGAGAGGTCAACAAGCGGACACAGTATGGACGCAAATCGATATCTTGGAGAAGAGGCATTACGTTGAATCTACCGCCTTGCTCGTTGATCGCACGGCCTTTGAACGCGAGATGGAGGCAAGAGGACTTTCTCTAGAAGACCCTGACGTAAAAATGAGGTCGGAACAATTGGATGTTCGCGACAAAGCGCAGGGTGTTTTAATGGAAGAAATCATACAGTTGCGGAATAGTGCGCGGCTGCTTGAGATGGCTGAAGAGACGGAGGTTAAGCTACCTTTCTATGTCCTGGGCCATAATGCCCAACGCGAGATTTTGATTTGGAAAGATGGACGTCTCATAGCGCTTCCTGCGGGGCGGTTGAACAAGGATGAGCTTCGTCTCTATGTTGGGGGTGATTCTGAATGGTTTCGGGAGGAAGGTGCAGAAAAGGCACTCAAGCTCCAACTGATCGACACGGCACACAAGAAGGGATTTATCGACGATCAAGCGCCTTTAAAGGCGGGTGTTTGGCACATCAACAAGAGGTGGTTGATTATCTCTGGCAAGAAAGCTGCCATCGTCGAAGGAAATCGGTTGCAGTATCTCGAAGAGCCTATCTTTGAAGGAAAATTGATCGAAACAGAAGGGGCGTCTTGGTTGAATTGGTCAATCGTTGAAGAGGCTATGCGAATGGAGCATAGCGATCTAAAGAGGGTTTTCAATCTCATTTATGTCAGAGTAAAACAATGGAATTGGTTAGATCCATCAATGAGTGCCTTTGTAACGGCTTTCGTCATGTTGTCGATTATGCAGCAAGCCATGCCCTGGCGGCCTTGGATTTATCTAACGGGGGCGAAGTCAACCGGCAAGTCTACTTTTTTTGAAGACATTTTGCAGGGTATCTATGGAGGGCAGGTTGAGCGTTTGGACAAGAGTACGGCACATGCTACTGCCCAAACCATCGGCAATAGTGGTCGCATCCCCGTGTTCGACGAGTTCGAGAAGCATAAGCACATTCCCGACATCCTTGAGCTGGCTAAGCTCTTCAACCGAGGTGGTCAAAAAACCAGCGGCACGGGGTCCGATAAGGCTCATCGGTTTCATTTGCATCACATACCTTGGTTCGGATCAATCTATTTGCCTAAGAAGGTCATGCAGGATGCGGCACAGGAATCGAGGATCATCAAATTCGAGCTGAAAAAGCTGACGAATGCTTTGCCTCCTCTTGAACGATTTGGTGTCGGAGAAGGAGCCGTTATTGCGGCCAAAATCGTGGTGACAATGATTCTTGCGTGGCTTGAGATTGAGGCAAAGGCGCAAGAGATCAATGCAGATCGAGAGGTATTCATACAAGAGCAGCAGGGAATCGAGGTTCGTACTGTGGAAAACTTCATGTATGCTTCTGCGCTGTTAGCGGTAGTGGCCCCTGAGGGACTAGAGGATATTTTCCCAAGATGGGCGACCCTTCAATCAGAAGATGACGGCGATAAACTTCTTGATACGATTTTGGCGAGCCTTATCTATGTCGATGGCAACAAGGTTTCTGTCGGAGAGATGCTGCAAAAGGCTGGGCGCTACGTTGATGAATTGGAGCGATACGGACTGAAGATGGTAATGCACAAATCGAAAGATTTTTTGGCGCTTCGATGCGAAAGTGTGACGAGGCACCTACTCAAGGATACGGAGTACGCTGTCTTGGACATCCGGAGTCCTTTGGCGAGGATCGAAGGTGCAGTTGGGAGTGCTCAGGTGAAAATGGCCGGTATCAATCAGCGTTGTGTCTTGATTCCAGTGGAACGGGTTTTGTGTGTGTGAACGCTACTATGTTACCACAAGGTAGCGCTTGATTTTTAGGTGTAATATATTGTGGCTTATATTGTTATATTTTTACAGTAGCGCGGTAGCAGAGAATTTCTGCGGCAAAGTGAAATGGGGGCGTGGGTAAGTTTACTGCCACATTGTTCAAAGAATAGATGTAAATTGATGTTACCAGCTACCGACATCTGTAATGTGTTATTTATGAAACTGTTAAGCGGTAACTTTGAAGCGTTACCAAGGGGGCGAAAAATATGAAAGAGAATGTACAAGAACAAAAGGCTGTTGTTAATGCCGACCTACCGCAAAAGCTGCCGATGAGTGTAGAGCCGTTAGGGCCGTCCCTAAAATTTCAGAAAGGGTCGGATGATAAATTGAGTAAGGGGCAGTTGGATTTAGTTTTGTCGGATGGTACGAGACTGACCCATGAATCAAAGGGACGGTTTGTTGAAGCTTTCAAAAAGACCACGGGCGCTGGTGATTTCAATTATTCCGTTGCTCTGCTTGCACAAGTGTCTCGTGGCATGTGTGACTCAATGGAAGAACAGCGCTTGACTCGTATGTCTTCATTACTCCCCACTCTCAGGCCACAAGATGAGACTGAAGCACTTCTTGCAGGGCAATTTTTGACTTTGCAAAACTCGGCCATGGATTGCTTACGTCAAGCCCATTTCCAAGAGGGTTTTTACCATATAGAGCGCTACATCAATTTAGCGACCAAACTTTTCAACGTGGCAAACCAGACTATGCAAGCCCTGTTGAAATACCGAACCAGAGGCCAACAAACCGTGCAAGTGGTCCACGTTCACAATGAGGGACAGGCAATTGTCGCTCAGAATGTTTCAGCGGCGGGGGGAGGGATGGGGAAAAAATCCTTGGATTGAACCCCTTGCATCATGGGACAATGTATAGCTACAAGCAAAAGATCAAGACGGCAGTGTCGAAATTGGGCTGTCCGGAAGAGGACAACCTGCCGGATGCATGGTGGATGTTCTAGAGGACCAAAAACACTAGCAGGGAGAGAGCACGCGCGTCACGCTGCCCTCAGGCATGGAGGTTATACCAAAGAAGCCAAGGCGAAGCACAAAGAGGTGATGGAACTCATCAAAACCAGCAAGAATATGCTGAATGGACTTTAGGGCGATATATAAAAAACGTGTATACTGGACAAAAAATAAGTTGATGAAGACAACTCGCTGAAGAGCGATCATATCTCGTTGGTTATCAAACAGCGAGGTACAATGAAACACATCAGCGAGTTGCGAGCAATTCTATCCCACTTCTTCGATTGGCACAAGTGCCGTCTCGACTGTTTGAGCCAAATCATTCAGGCGCTGTTCGTCGTGAGAACCATCAACTTGACCCAAGTAGCTTCAGCCTTCAAGTCAGAGGTCAAGGAAGAATCATCGTATCGTAGAGTCTGTCGATTCTTCACCGGTTTTACTTTCGACATAAGTAGGATCGTCCTTCTGGTCTTCCGTCTGTTTCCTCTCGGCGATAAGTGCACTCTAATCCTGGATCGCACAAACTGGAAATGGGGTAACACCCCCATCAATATCTTGATGCTCTCAATCGCCTACAGAGGTATTGGCATCCCACTATTCTGGGTTGTATTGAATCTTGAAGGCAACTCATGCGCGGAGGACAGGATCGATCTTCTAAAACGGGTCTTGGAACCCCTCGGGATCTGCAGAATCGAGGTACTCCTCGGAGATCGCGAGTTTATAGGAACGCAGTGGTTCCGCTTCCTGATCGAACAGAAGATCCCATTCATCATCAGGGTCAAACAGAACTCCATGGTGGAAATTGGAGAGAACGGCAAACTTCCAATAGGACGCCTAAGGAAGTGGCTCTCACGGAAAAAAGTTGTGAACTACCCCATTAACCTCTGGGGTCTTTCTCTCTGCGTTTCGATCGAAAAGAGAAAAGGTGCCAGGGAACAAATGATCGTGGTCTCCAACTTCGAATTCAGGGATCCTCTCGGGATGTATAGAAGGCGTTGGGAAATCGAAACGATGTTCGGTTGTTTGAAGACTCGTGGGTTCCGAATGGAAGACACTCATATCACCGACCCAGATAAGATTGAAAAGGTAGTGTTCGTCTTGGCCATCGCTTTCTGCTGGGCATACCGAGTAGGAGACATCCAGGATCAGATACAGGCGATAGAGGTCAAAACTCACGGTAGGAAAGCAAGAAGCCTTTTTAGGGAAGGGCTAAACCTGATTCGCAGAGCGATTTTTGGGAGGTGGATTCTGAAAAAGTTCAGGCACCTACTTTCGTGTTTTATGAATTCAGAACCAATGAGTTACGCGCTATGAACTTATTTTTTGTCCAGTACAGAGATAAAAAACATTTACTTATAAATCAAAAAAAAATATAGAGGGTTTAAAACAAGGGACCTTCTATGCTCAACGATTCGCTCAAAAAGTTATTTATTCTGTCTTTAGTCTGCATCTCCTTGCCTTACAGCACTATTGAAGCAGCGGATCCATCAAAAAGCCCTTCCTCCCAGCCAACATGTAATGATCAGTGTCAACCCTTCCGCATCTCAGCTCGCCATATTGAAAATAAAGGGATTGGCTACAACACCGGCTACACAACTCTGGAAGCATTCTTAGCAGCTCCTGCAGACCTCTGGCCTGTAATGCCATTTGTTGATTTAAGAGGACATATTTTTAACGATGGCCATTGGGCTGCCAATGCTGGCCTTGGGCTACGCTCTCTTCTGAAAGACCGTGTCTACGGCGCTTATGCCTATTACGACTATCGCGATACTAAACGCAAAGGCTATAACCAAGTAAGCTTCGGATTAGAAACGTTAGGAACCTTTTGGGATCTGCGCTTAAACGGATACGCCGTTGTTGGAAGTCGACAAAGCCGACCCTATGACACCCAGTTTAGTCAGTTTGCAGGCAATAACATCTACTACACTCAGAAATTTCAGTATGCCCTTTCAGGGGGAAATGCAGAAGTAGGCTTTTATCCATTAAAAATGAAAGACGTTACTATTTATACCGGAATCGGCCCCTACTACTTGAAAGGGCCTGTCAGAGGTGCTGTGTGGGGAGGGCAAACACGTGCTAAAGCGATGTGGAAAGAATACGTCGGGGCCGAGCTGAGTTATTCTTACGACCATACCTTTAAAAATATCGTCCAAGGACAAGTATTCCTTTCTTTACCATTAGGACCGAAGGGAAAGGTAAGAGAGAGTAAGGGGCGTTCTTGCATGGATAATTACCTCTTGTGCCAACGAATGATCGAGCCTGTCGCGAAAAATGAAATCATCCCCGTAACGACCAAAAAAAACAAAAACCTAGCGATCAATCCGGCTACAGGACAGCCCTATACCGTATACTTTGTCAATAACTTAAGTCACTCAGCTGGGACCTATGAGAGCCCGTTTTCCACACTAGCTGCTGCAGAAAGCGCATCTCAGGCGAATGATCTCATCTATGTCTATCCAGGAGACTTAACAAGCACGGGTCTATCCAGTGGAGTCACGCTAAAAAATGGGCAACAACTCCTTGGAGCTACAATTAATCAAGCTCTGATAACGACAGCAGGCCAGATCACCCTACCTGCCCAAGCCTCTGGGAACAATCCTCCTCTTCTTAGCAATGGTGCAGGAGCTGTTGTGACGCTAGGAAATAACAACGTTGTTTCAGGCTTTTACATTCAAAACACAGCTGGCGCTGGGATTTTGGCTAGCGGATCAAGTAATGCCACCCTTACACAAAACTACATCCAAGGAAATAGCACAACTTATAACGGGATTGAGCTCGACAATGTTTCAGGGACTATCTCCGCTTCGTCAAACACGGTCATGTATCAAGGAGCGTGTGTAAACATCAATAACTCTAATCCCATCTCAAACGCATCTTATCTTTTTGCCAACAACACCTTCCACTCAGAAGATGGTAACTATGGGTTTAATATTGCCTATACAGAAGGGGCAAACAATTATTTCTTAAGTTCAAATAATAATCTCTACGCAAGCGGCACGGCAGGGATCAACATCTCTTGTTCAAACACGGTTATGAATGCGCCCCATGTCTTTGATGTCATAGATTGCAACATTGGAACAGATGATAGTTACGGAGTCAAATTGACATTGAATAACGAATCAAGATCGGAATTAAATGTTCAAAATTCAACGATTAATTCATACCAAGGAATTTACACAATCACCAATAACGACTCTCAATTGATTTCAAGCATTACAAACAATTCATTCAATGTCTATGAATATGCTTTGGAGCCAGAAACTCATAATTCCTCCTCTACAAATGTAACGTTTGCCAATAACTCAATCAATTGCTACGAGTATGGCATCTACATCGACTCTTTGGACACTTCTACAATCGCAGTGAATATCAGCAACAATACCGTCGCTAGTTATGAGTATGCCTTTTATACGGATCTAGCAGGTTCAGCCTCCCTCACGGGCTCGATCAGCAACAATACCATAAATTCACTTTATTACGGGATTTATAGCGACATTGCAAATAGTTCCAGCTTTGGAGTTGATATAAATAATAATGTGATCAGTTCAGCGTATTACCACATTGAAACATACAACACCGACTCATCTGCTTACTCTGGAAATATCATCGGCAACACATTCATCGGCGAAGATGGTGACGACACTATCTACTGGGACATCAATACCTCAGGAACTGTTTCGTCTGTAATCTCAAAAAACTTATTTACAGGAAATTACAGCGCAATGGATCTAACCCGAGCTAATACGGGACCGACTACGCTTCAGATCTTGAATAACACTATTCAAAACTCAAGCTACGCTGGAATAGCAATGGCAAATAGCGGCACAAATTTTCAAGCCACCGTCTCAGGTAATACCTTCCAAGGTTTTGGAACAAACGCCGTCACTGTTAGCAACTCAGCTGGAGAAATGTGCCTAAAATTCAATAACAACACCTCTAATCCTTATCCAAACGCATATGTGATCGGTTCCACAGGGGGAACCTTGAACCTTGTCACTCCCACAGGAAATTTAGGCCAACTTCAGACAACTGGAACAACACCAGTTACTCAGTGTCCTTAGTGGCTTAAGTTAGGGCATAGAGACCGGGGATTTAACCCGTTGGCTGTAGAGATGATTACTTCACACTTGACGTTCTTGACTTAGAAGTTTTTGAGGCTTTTCATTTACGCAAATTTTACGCACTAGACTGGACAAAAGTGGCCTAAGTGAAAAGAAAAAGGACTTATCGGTTTCCCTTTAAGTCCTTGATTTACTTAGTGTTATTTGATCTGGTTTAATCTGAATTTTGGAGGTGGAGAGACGCGTTCAGAACTTTAAATACAAAAAATCTAGATAGCTTTATTTCAAAAATTGCTGTGCATCTTTTTTAGAATTTATATCTTGCATATTTATAATGAAATCGTATCGATCGACGGGTGATAAAAACAATTTATCGCCACCGCATTTTTCAGGGACAAATTCCATCTTTAGTTCATCTAACTTTTCTTTAGTGAGATCATTGAATAAAAAATCTTTCTTTGACGGAGTTCGATCAACGGATAAATTATTTCTGATTATTTCAAAAAGTCCCTCTACCTCGGAACGTTGACAGCAATAAAGAGAATTCGTTGGCTCTTCGCTCAATTTGTACAAGCGAATATAACTTGGTAGGAAATTTTTATAAAGGCGATGTCCGTTGGAATTTCTAGTTCTCTTAGCCCGTTCATTGCGCTGAATGAAATTGTCAAAAGAGTTTTTTAGTGTGGAAAAAACCAGTACTCTTTTTACAGAAATATCAGGGAATGTATTGTGGAGTATTTCAGGGGTTGTATACCAACGATCCAGAATGACTGATTTATTTTGCTTATCATACTCTCGAATCAGGTTTAATATCGACATCTCAAAGTGTTCAAAAACTTCTCTTCTAAAATCATTAGGATTGTTTTCTGTTATTGCATTTTGAATAATTTCGATTGCATTCTGCACAGATTCTTTTTCAGCTAGGATAGGATCTTCTAAAAAGATGATCGTACT
>Ga0182012_10007392_pt1 | contig 10996 bp, 1 predicted proteins | sample 612S2SmetaG_FD_120486 | JGI IMG/M metagenome (GOLD analysis project Ga0182012, IMG submission 120486) | Permafrost microbial communities from Stordalen Mire, Sweden - 612S2S metaG | ecosystem: Environmental > Terrestrial > Soil > Wetlands > Permafrost | place: Sweden: Stordalen | collected...
GCCATGGCGTTCGAAATCGGGTCCACCAATCTAGTGCTGGAGTTGGGCATCATTCTCGCGCTGTTGATGGGCTGGCAATTCACCGCCGCAGAATTCGTTGGCGGGCCGCTGATGATCGTGGTGCTGGCTGTTTTGTTCCGGCTGTTCGTGCGCTCCCGGCTCATCGATGCCGCTCGCGAGCAAGCCGACCGCGGCCTGGCCGGCTCGATGGAAGGCCACGCTGCCATGGACATGTCCATCCAACGGGACGGATCGTTCTGGCAGCGACTCTTCTCCGCCGAGGGTTTCACCTCTGTCTCGCACGTGTTCGTCATGGAGTGGCTGGCGATACTGCGGGATCTGATTCTGGGCCTGTTCATCGCCGGCGCGATCGCCGCGTGGGTGCCCGAGACGTTTTGGCAGAAATTCTTTTTGGCCGACCACCCGGGGTGGGCGGTGGCGTGGGGCCCGATCGTCGGGCCCATCGTGGCGATCTTTTCCTTCGTCTGCTCGATTGGCAACGTGCCACTGGCCGCAGTGCTGTGGAACGGCGGCATCAGCTTCGGGGGCGTCATCGCGTTTATCTTCGCCGACCTGTTGATAATTCCGATCTTGAATATCTACCGCAAGTACTACGGCGTCAGGATGATGCTGATCCTGTTAGGCACCTTTTACGCCGCGATGGTGGTCGCGGGCTATCTTGTCGAATTACTTTTCGGCACAGCAGATCTCATACCCACTCAGCGCAGCACCAAGGTAATGGAGACGGGAATCTTATGGAACTACACGACCTGGCTTAACATCGCCTTCATCGTCATCGCGGCACTACTGCTTGCGCGGTTCTTTACCACTGGAGGAATGCCGATGCTGCGGATGATGGGCGGCTCCCCCGAGGCGACAGATGGCCACCATCATCACAGCCACCAAAGCGACTAAGTGCCGCGGTCGTCGAGTGCCGGTTCTCCTATGGCCGACCGGTACCGGCGGCGTCGCGCTGGGTTGATCGAGCCCCCGTCCAGTCGTCGCTATTGATCGTGTCTCGCCAATCCACCGGAAGCGCATTCAGCGCATCCTCGAGGCAAACCCATATCGACTCAAGGGGGGATGCACCCGGAGCGGCGGCGGCAATCCGGTTCTCCACTGCGTAGTTCGGCTCGTGTGGCGCATCGCTGTATGGGGCCAGCGCGTTGATGGCGTCCATGACCCGGCGTCGACGGTCGACGTAGGGCCACGCGATCAGTTCGTCGGGCATGATCGGGGGACCGAAAATATAGTCTTGCGCGGCATGGCGATACGGCACCTCAAGCTTTTGATCCAATGCCTCCTCGGGCAAACCTCCCGCGAAGTACATCGGCACGATTGGGATCGACAGCTCGATTGCCATATCCAACAGGGTGGATGTCAGCCTCTCGACGCGCTGGCCGGAGCGGACGTATCGAGTCCCGTCGGCATGCACCATGGTCGACATGCCGTGGGCCACGGTATCGCTCTTGATTTCTTCGATCAGGCTTAAGAACTGCTTTGGGTTCTTCTGATCGAAGTATCGGATGCTATCCAGCTCCAAGCCCGCAGCGGCGTCGAGCCGTAAAAGGTCACCGATCCAACGGGTTTCATGTTTGGCATGGGCAATCGTGACGACCTGTGTGCCGGTCAACCACGACGCGATTGTCGTGCCCAAAAGCGACTCGACCTGCACTTGGTGGTTGCCTAACAACAGCACGGGACGCCCCCGAATCGCTGTCATCGCGGCTGGATCCGTGACGATGACGTATCTGACATAGCGCGACAGCAAGGCCCAGTGCAGAAGATCCCCGAAACCGCCCTGCTGGATTCCGAGCCTGTCGTTCGACCACCTGCGTACCGGTAGCCAGTCCGTCTGCAACGACGCGCTCGCACGACATGCACCCTGACCTGTTTGCTCGACCTCGACGGAGACTCGCTCCAGCGGCAGCGCCGGGCAGCTCACCTGCCCGTCGACGATGTGAACCTGCGATGGGTGTATGGCGCTGTGAGCGGCATCTGCGACAGCCTCTTTGGTCGCGATGTCGATAATCTGCGAATCCCCCTGGCTGTCAGTGCCGTACACCGCTTGAAGGGTGCCCTTGAACCACTCCTGCGTTGCCGCACGCGTGGAATCGAGCGTGACCACCCCATGGCTCAACCGATCACCCAACGACACCTCCGGCACCGCTCGCCGCTCGCCCACGAACGCGCGACGCTTGGGGCCGCTGATCCGAGCGAGAGGTCCCTTATCCATTAGGAATTCAACAAGGCGAATCTGGGCCCAGGGCCTGCCCGCAGCGCTGAGCCATAGATCGATGATCGGCAAGCGGCTATCGGCGTCGTCAAACCCGACAAACCGGGTTTCCACATCCACCGTCCCCTCCGCGGGGGCGTCGCTGTAGAACCGCGCCCAAATCACCCGACGCGGGAATCCGACGGTCAAGTCCGCGGCCTCCGTATATGACGCGACGTCTGAACCATCCGTAATCCATACGTTCATCGCGGTGTGCGGAACGATGTGCAGCGCGCCGTCGAGAAGTCCCGGCTGCTGCTGACCCGCGGGAACCTTGCACCTCTCGACTGCAAGCGTCCCCGATGAACCGTTGCTGCCGATCCGGGCGCCGTCCATCAGGCTTGCGAACGCCGGACCGTGGAAGACTGTGCCGTCGTACGGGCTGGCGAATGGGATCGCGTCTTTCAATGGGGCGGGAGTTGTCGGTTCACCCGCGTAGCTGTCCGCGGTGCCGATTACGGCCCGCGCGTGAGTCTCCCAGCGCGACAACGCCGGGTTCGGCGCGTCTCGCCACAACTCCACACGGCCTTCAAAACGTCCCGGTTCGACCGGCTCGACTACCACCCGCAGCCGCCTCGGCCCATCGACCACGATCCATCGAAGCAGCTCCAGGTCGGCGACTTCGACCACTTTGGCCGGGCCCACGGCCCGACTGGCCGCCTGCGCGAAGAGGTCCAGCACCGACATCATTGGCAGAGAAGGGATTAAATACGACGGGCAGTGATCGGTGACCCAGGTGTCCCGGGTGGGATCGATGGTCGTCTCCACCACCGTGGCAGCCAGGGCCTCAGAAGTGGAAGACGAGAAAGACGACAAAGACGTGGAAGACGTAGCGGACGAGTCGGTGCGGAGCGGAGATTGACTGTCCGGCGCATCGGGTGTGATGCGCATACCGAGGTTGCTCGCGCTATAGATCCGCTTGCCGTCGAGCCACAGGGAGGCTTCGGCTACGGCCAGGATGCCGTCGTCATTGCGCTCGATGCGGGTGATCTCCACCTGCGCCGTGATCTGTTTGTTGGTAGGCACGATCTGACCGCGGTATCGCCAGGTGATCGGGTCGTGCAGCGCCACCGGCTCGAAGCGCGCTGACGGTCCCGCCTCCTTGCCGAACCCGAGATCGAGCATCGCGAACTGTATGAGTTGGAGCATCATCTCGATGCCCAGCGATCCGGGTTGTACCGGATCCCGGTAGAAGTGGGCCTTGAAGTACCACTCGGCCGGATTCACATCCTTGACGGCACGCCACCGGCCCAGGCCGGCGCTTCCGTCGGCTGGCCAGCGGCCGGTCACCCGGTCGATCATCAACAGCATCGGGTCGGCCAGCCGAGCTCCTGAACCGAAGAATTCCTCCGGGCGGCTACGCAAGTCGACGACCGGCGCCTCGCAGGGAAGCTCCAGCAAGGCACGCTGCTCGTCGCTGACTGGGAGCCCCACCTGCTGCTGCAGCGCCTCACGCCGAAAGTATCCGAACACTGTGTCGAACGTGTAGATCAGTCCAGCATCCGCGTGGATTTCACCGTCGAAGCTCACGATGATGGTTCCACCCGCTTGGGCGTAGCTCTTCAGCGTGGCCTTGATCTGCAACGTCCCGGTCGAAGGTGTGATCTCCCGGTGCTGTGTCCCCGTTCCGTCAAGGTTACGGAAAAAGAGATCCACGTCGTAGTCCAGCGGACAACCGACATACGCGCCCAGCCAGCCGCAGGGCTGCAATGCGATCTCCATGAGGACCGCGTTCGGCATCGTCTGTTTCCCGTTCGCGGCCTTGTTCTCAGCGAAATACCAAGCTTCGCTGGGCACGTCGTACTCCGCGACAACTTCGGCACCGGACTTCACGACGCCGAGCTCACCGACCACCTCGGTGACCCGAGACATGAAATGGTAAGGCGGACCCGGTAGTCGCGGAACTCTTCGGTAAGAATCGAACTTCTCATAGAGGGGACCAACCGCCAGGGAAGGCTTGGCGATCGCGCAGGCGAGCATCGCTTTGTAGTCGAACGTGATTCCTTCGGCTTTTGCGACGGCTTTGGGTTCGACATATCCCGCCAGCTCTTCGACGCCCAGATCCATCGGCGACCCGGGTGAAAGTCGCAGCCCCATACGCCGGCAGTGGAAAGCCGGCAAGCCGTCGACCGTGCAGAGCAGGTCGGCGAACAGAGTGGGCTCGGGCCCGGCGACAACCTCACGTACGAACACCTCGTAGACCAGCTCGCGTGATTGTGGCGTGACCTGCCCGCGGCACCGCAATTTGTAGGTTTCGAATGGCACCGGTTCAAAGCGCCACCCGTCGCATTCCAAAGTCATGCCGAGGGCCGTCATGTAGATCGCCATTGTCTGCATCGTCGCCTCGTACATCAGCGTGCCGGGCATGCAGGGGTCGTTCTTGAAATGACCGCCGAAGTACCAGGTTTCGGGATTTACGTGGGCAACTGCACGCAGATAACCTCGGCCCCATGGACCGCCGGTGAAATCAAGCTGGGTTACTTCGTCGACGAACAACATGTCGCCGGCCGATATGCTCGGCGTGCGGGTGTGGCTGGCCGCGATCTCGAAGCCGTGGCCAAAGGTGTGCCAGATCTCTCCTGCGGCCATCGCCTCTAGATCGGCGCGATCCAATGAGGTGCGCGACGTTTGTGACGGTGTCGATTCCATTGGACCGCTGACAGTCTCGTCCTCCGGGCGCCAAAGGACCCCGCCCGACGCAGCCAGCTCCTCGTCGGAGAAGAATCCGGCTTGGCCGTTCCGCATGGACATCCGCTCGACACCGTCGATCGTGCAGTCGTAGTGGAAGAAGAACATGCGGATGTCGCCCTGGCGAGCGTGGCCATCGACGTGGATATCGAACCGCAAGGTGTCGCCGATCTCAGGCAAGCCACCCAGGTAAGTCACTTCGCAGCCCAGCAGGCGATACACCCGATCGCCTTTGTTGGCAAAGTCCGCACCCATCCAGGAGATGAGCATGAGATCGGCCTGCCCGGTTTCGATCATGATTCCGGCTGGCATCCGACCCTGATGAAGCCACCACGCGTCGGCCGTGACATCGGTTTCGGTCCATAGTGTTCCGGTACCCGAAGTCGCCGGCTCTGCGTCAATGCCGAGCAGGCGGTCCGCGAGCAACAGTGGAGGTTCGGGCATCCGGACCTGTCGAAGGTAGTCGTCTTGCACGCGGAACGCCGGACCGTAGATGTCGGAAATCTTGCCCGACGCGTGCACGCGCAGGCCGTCCTTGTCTAGCGTGAGACCCACCGGCGCGCGCTTGACCGTCGGTGTCGGCACCGCCTTGTCGACGGGCCGAGAGGGTTGGATCGCCCTGTAGGCGCCGCTACTGACTGCGTTGAATCCACTGCGGATCAACGCTTTCGGGCCATTCGTCGACGGCATATGCGGTTGAAGGGGAAGTGCCTCGAGTGCGCCAACACCGTTGCCACCGGCTATTGGAGCGAGCGTATCGCCGGTCGTTCGAGAGCGGAGGTCAGTACTGATCGACAGCGGTGCCGGCGGTGTCTGCGCGACCAGGTCTGCGCCCAGCGGTACCCGCGCCAATGCGTCTGCGGCTTTGGGCAGAGCTGGCGGAACCGGCAGGTGTGCTGTCATGAGCTGCTCCAGTTGAGATGTGTCGGTCTGGTGTCGCGCCGCGGCCGTGCGAATCGGCGTCGGCGGTGGGTCATCGCGATTGCTAGCGCCGGCCGAAACCGGAACCGGTTGCGCCGCGTAGGCCGGCTGGTCTGCCAGGTCTGACGCTGAAGTATGAGGAGCGAGCACGCGATCCGGGAGCCGAACGTCGGGCAGGTGAACCGGAAAATACAGCCGCGCGGGCTTCCCTGCTTTGGGTGGAGCGTCCGGTGAGAACAGCGCGCTGATCTCGTTGGCGTCGAGACGGTTGGCTGTGGGCGGCACCAGCACGATTTGCTGTTCCTGGTTGGCTAGCGCGGTCAGCTCGACGACGACGGCACGCTTGTCAGACGTCCAGGGCGCACCATCTGGCCATACGCCGAGGAAGCCATAGAGAACGCCGGCGGCGACGTAAAGCAGTCCCGACGCGGCATGAGGGTGGCCTAGGAGTGGCGAGAGGTTCAGTGCACCGGGCGCGGTACCCAAGTGCAGGCACTCACCCTGCGGTTTTTGGTCTGCGGGCAGGGTGGCGAAAACCGTATCTCCGTCACGCCGTGCGTCGTCGGCGCGTTTAAGCACGAAAACGACGGCTGCATCGCCAGCTATCTGCTCGCCAGGTCCGAGCAACACTCGTGCCGCCGCTTGGTGTACGGGTTCGCAGCTGAGATCCACGGCAGCGACAACCGCTGCGTCGATTTCGCCTCGCCGTAGTGCGCGTGCGGCCATCTCCAGAGCCGTCGTACCGGAGAGTTCTTCTCTGGACACCGTGTAACTCGGCCCGCGCAGGTCGAACTGGCTGTTCAACCGATTGGCCACGATGTTCGGCATGGCGCCGACCACACCAGCGGCGGTCCAGCCTCGCACCACGCCGTCGCGCGCTGTCGCCAGCTGGCCGGGATCGTCGATCTCGTCCGCCAGCCGCCAACGCACTCCGAATCGCGTCACCTCGGCATCGCAACCCATCCCGACAATGACGCTCGTCGTGTCCGACGGCAGGCCCTTGATCAGCTCGTCGATGTTGAGGGCCGCACCGAGAAGTGCGAGTTGCTGGGGTTGTGTCTGCTTGAGATCGTTTGGGGGGAAACGGGTCTGAGTGAGATCAAGGCAGACTTCGGCCATCCGCGCTTCGAGTACGCCACTGTCGTCGGAGCTGGGAATCGGCTGGCAGATCATTAGATGATCTGCTACCGAAGCGGTTTCGTGCCCATCTCCAACTAGCAGACTGAGCCCCACGATCGCGATATCATCGTCGGCGCGGGGCGCGGTTACCGGCCATCTCGGCTGAGTTTTGTGCCGGTCGGCAGGCGGAATCCATTCTTCGAGTAGGAGGTGGGCATTATTGCCACCGAAGCCGAAGTTGTTGATCGCAGCACGGCGCGGTCCGCTGCATGACCAGGGTTCAGCCTCGGAGAGCAAACGGAACGGGGAGTCGGCCATGAACGGCAGCGGATCGTCGACGTGCAATGTCGGTGGACGTACGCCCGCGCGCATCGCCGCGAGCACCTTGATGGCGGCGGCGGCCCCGGATGCCGTAATGGAGTGTCCAAGGTTGGATTTCAGTGATCCGATGGGTACGTCCGCCATGCCGTCGAAGATGCGCGTCATGCTCATCAATTCGGTGAGGTCACCACGCGTGGTTCCCGTGGCATGGCACTCGACGAGCGAGATATCTTGCGGCTCAAGCTCGGCCATCTCGTAGGCGAGCCGCATCGCGCGCTCTTGCCCCTCTTGCGACGGTACGAGCAGACCGCGTCCTCGGCCATCGTTGCTGAGGCCGATCCCCCGGATGACGCCGAGTATGGTGTCGGCATCGGCGATCGCGTCGTCCAGCCTCCTGAGCACCAGGATGGCCGCGCCTTCGGCAGGCACCAATCCGTCCGCGTCCCGGTGGAAGGGTCGCGACCTGCCCGAACGACTCAGTGCCTGTAGCGCACTGAAGCCGACGTGCAGGAGCAAGTCGCTGGCGCCGTTGACGCCTCCCGCAAGCATCACATCCGCGGTGCGGTCGTGCAGCCGATCGCACGCCAGTTTCATTGCATACAAAGAGGAGGCGCATGCCGCGTCGAGGGCTGCGGCACCTCCAGTCAGGCCCAGTGCGTTTGAGATGAGATGGGCCGGCAACCCGGACATGAAGCGATTGCGCCAGTCGATTCCGTGTTCGGCTCCACGCCAGACCTTTTCGGCCAGATCCGTCATGGTCTTCGTCGGGTAACTCAAGTTGCCGAGAACAAGCCCGGCTGAGCCCGGGACTTCGCCGGGGCGCCAGCCGGCGCTTTCAAGACCCTGCCGGGCGGCCTCGACGGCCCACAGGTACAGCGGATCTAGGTCGTCGAACTCTTCAGCGTCAAGCAGAAATCCACGGGGATCGAACACCTGGTCAAAGCCGCGCACGTGTCCGCCTCGATCGGACCACGTGTGGTCGAAGTAGGGTGCATCCTTTTCGTCTCGGAGGACGTGTGCCGCCGATACACCCCAATAACCCGGCTCCGCTGAGCCGAGCACGTCACGGCCCTCGTGGACCGTCTTCCACAACGCGTCAGGGTTCAGGCCGCCAGGAAGGACACAGCCCTGGCCGACAATGGCAATGGGCTCAAACTTCACGACGACTCCACGGCATCGTTGAATCAGGCTCCGTAGGGGTACAACTCAAGTCGTTTGATGCTGACAACCAGCTGATTATCGGCGTCGACAAGGTCAAGGTCGCAGACGGCCCGGTTGTTCTTGGCGTCACCATTGGAGAGCACACATCGCAGTTCCTCGCCCAGCGCACCGGCTCGGTAACGAACGACCTCACCCACTCTGAGTGGCAGCACTTTGCGGCCGAGCTGTTCAAAGCTCCAAACCAATGCCACTTGGAGACAGCCGTCGAGCGCTGCTGGATCCGTAGCCCAGCCTTCGCCCTGCCAGCCCGCCGTGATCAGACCGTATAAGGATGCGGTAGCGCTCGAATCCTGGCAGTCCACGTTCTGGATGACCTGAAATGCGGGGCCGTGGAAGAGTGGGTCGCTGTTGTAGCAGGTGTTGCGGTCCAGCTGGCGACCGCCGAGTGACGCCATCGGGCTGGCCGGTGCAATGGTTGCGCCCGAACCCATCTCGACCGTCGCGGAGTAGTAGGCAGCTGGTCCTGAGTTATCGGATAACGTGCACGTCAGCCGATCCGGCTGATCTTCCGTCGGCGCGCAGCGCACCAGCATCGGGTGTCCCTGCTGCTCGAAATCGGCCAACGTCACGCCGCGCAGCACCCTGAGGTCGAGAACGCGATCCACGCGTTGCCCGGGTCGCAATGCTTCGGCCATTCGAACAAACCATTCCAGGACTTGCACGACGGCGAGCACGACCTTGCCCTGGACACGGTGATCGAGCAGATAAGGCTGGCGCGTCACATGGGCCACCACGCGCGCGATCCGGCCCTCGGCAGGCATCGCAACGCCTGCCAATACGCCGTCTCCGAGGGTCACCTCGGGACTGTCTGTATGCGCGTCCATAACGTCCGAGACGAATGCCCGTGCGCCGTCCGAAAGCGGGATCAATGAAATGCCTCGTGACTCGAACATCGCCTTGAGGCCGGGCGTGACCATGCCCGAGTCCCATGGTCCCCACCCCAACGCCCGGACAAGACAGCCCGGGCCGCGACGGGCCTGTTCCGCTAGAGCCACCTTGTTGAGTATCTCGTTGGCCATGGCGTAATCACTTTGGCCGACGTTGCCACTGCGCGCCGCCACCGACGAGAAAAGGCAAACAAGCTTCAGCGCGTCGGTGGCCGTAGCGTCCAGCAGCGCGCAAAGACCGCCGACCTTTGTCTCGAAGACACGGTCGAATCCATCCAGAGTCTTTTTATGCAAAGGAGCGTCGGCCAATACACCGGCACCGTGCACCAACCCCGTGATGGGCCCGAATTCGACTCGCACGCTGTCGAGTAGTGCGCCGAGTTGAGACGCGTCGCGCACGTCGGCCGAGGCGTAGCGGACCCGCGAACCGGCGGCGGTCAGGGCGGCAACGGTCGCTCGCACCTCGCGGTCCGCCAAGATGCGTTGAACTTGTTGTTCCAACTGCTTTGGCGTGAGCTTGAGTCCCTGCGCCGCAGCACTAGTGAGCAGGGCCCGCTTGAGTTCGGCATCGGTCGTCAGCCCGCGCGCCTCAGGCTGTTCATCACCGAGTTCGGTACGCCCGAGCAGCACGAAGCTGGCCTGCGTCTGCTCGGCCAGGGCAATCACCGAAGCGGCGGTTACGCCGCGGGCTCCACCCGACACGACGATCACATCACGATGGTCGATGCGACGCGTGTGGGTGGTCACTTGCCTCGGGCCTGCGACGATGGCGACCCGGCCATGGGTGCTGCCCAGGCCGACTTCCAGTTCCGCCCCCCCTGCCAACAATTCCTGAGCGAGGTGTTCGGCAACGGTAATCGGGGGCTGCTTTTCAAACGCGATGTCGATCGCTTTAACTTGCGCTTTTGGCCATTCTTGCGCGGCGGTCTTGGCGAGGGCGGCGATGCCGCCTGCCCAGGCACGCGGACCGGGCTCGGTGAGCAGACCGAAGGTGCCGCCAGTGTCCTGAACGGTAACGAAGACGCCGCCGTGTCCCTCAAATTTCGCGGCGATCCGTAGCGCGTCTGCAAAGACGACGCGGTTGAGCGCCAGCGCGTCTTCGCGGGTGGCCGTTCGCTGCAGGCCACCGAGGTGGATCACTGCCTCGGCATTGGCGCTGGGCTCGGGCACGATCGTGGCCGCAATACCGTGTGTGCGCAGGATCGCGGCCAAGGCCTCGGCAACAGCCCCCTGGGCATTTTTGGCGTTTTGGGTTGCGACGATCTCCACGTTGGTAGCCGTGTACAGGCCGGGCATGCCCATCCCGCCAGCCGGAGTAGCGACCGCGCCCACCGCGTAGCGGGCGATCGCTGCTCCGGCCAACTCAAAAGGGAGGCGGTCACCTACCAATATGCCGTTTGGAGGGGCCAGGGTTGGTGGCGGTGCCGGCATCGTCGCAGCACCGTTATGGACAGCCGGGGTGATCAGAGACTGCAGATAATCCACAATCTCCTGCAACGTCACCAACGCCGCCATCGTCGCCGTCTCCACATCCGGCAACCCAGGAATCCGCTCCTGAACCGCC
>Ga0182012_10007394_pt1 | contig 10995 bp, 4 predicted proteins | sample 612S2SmetaG_FD_120486 | JGI IMG/M metagenome (GOLD analysis project Ga0182012, IMG submission 120486) | Permafrost microbial communities from Stordalen Mire, Sweden - 612S2S metaG | ecosystem: Environmental > Terrestrial > Soil > Wetlands > Permafrost | place: Sweden: Stordalen | collected...
ATTCGACTATTTAACCGGTGCTTTGATATCCAAACACAAAATATATTTCTTTTTGTTTTGATCTAAAAACAATGAACCAATTGTCACGCAATTATTGCCCGTTGCCAACGAAATATAAGGTTTTGTAACGTAAGTCGATTTGCTGAAAGACTCATCAATCAAAAAATAGTAATAATCTCTCATGGTGTGATCGGCGCCTCTAGGCAAAGGCCTAAACATCGCGGAACTCCGTCCCGCTTTGCGAGATGTGTTAAATACCATTTCGGTTGCCTGTAAGCCGTCTTCATCTATTACATACAACGACTCTATGTCCGGGAAAGATTTAGCAACTTTTTTTAATTTTTCTTCCAAAGTAGACATCTCGGTATTGACTAAATCCCGCTGAACGTCTTCCAAAAGCTTAAAATAGCGTTTCATAACAAATCGTTTATTGCCAATTTTAACAATTTGTTCTTTTCGGTAGTTGTGGCCCAACTCATCGATTCGATAACGAATATCCCCTTCGTTCAGCTCTTCGCGGGGCATAGGTTTTCCAAAATAATAACCTTGCATAACGTCTACACCGATGTCCAAAAGGGTATTGGCTTCATCAGACGTTTCAACGCCTTCAGCGATAATCACCGTTCCCAAATGTTCGGACATACTGACCAAAGATTTAAACACTTCTTGTTTATAAAAATCCTTTTCAATCTCTTTGACCAGATAACGGTCAACTTTAATGATGTCAGGTTTGATTTGCGGAATGCGGTTAAGATTGGAATGGCCTGATCCTATGTCATCCAGCGCGATCAAAAAACCCGCCTCTCGATAACTTTCCACAAACCGGCGGAGCTTATCAATGTCCAAAACAGCGGACTCCACGATTTCAATGACAATATCTTGAGGGGTCAACCCCGAAGCCATTACCTGAGTTTTTAAATAGCCGGACCATGTTTTCTTTTCAATTGCGGAAGCGCCAATATTAACAGTTAAAACTACCTCATGATGAGTTTTTTTAAGGATTAAAAAACTTTCCAGTATTTTTTCCCGACATAATAAATCTAAATCATGATTCAAATTACGGGCGTTCGCTTGGACAAATAAATCAATGGGAGAAATAATACTTTTATCTTCTGGATTAACTCCGCGGCTAAGACCTTCAAAACCGATAACGGCTTTTCTCTGAACCGATACCAGAGGCTGAAAATAGGCTACGATATGTTCGCCGTTAATGATTTCGGCTACGTCAAAAATTTTCTCCGGCCCGGCTTGCATAAGTGTTCCTTTTCCAATGGCAGTGTTGATATTTTAAAACAAAAACCAAAAATCTTGACGATTAAATACCCACGAATCACACTTAGGGTCATTTCCTCTTTTGATTTTGTTGGATCAAAAGGGCGGTCTGCGTGTAATTGTCGTTCTGGTAAAAAGCGCCCGCATAAGCAAACATCAAACAAACCTCGCGAGTATTGACCTCTTTTTCTTTACCAAAATAGACTTCCTTCCCCACGCCCGTTCGGGAATTTCCAGTCACATCAATGGCACCATCCGCATTCACCTTTGAAAGTTCCCAGTCCAAGCCTTGCCGAATAACGCTATCCAGGTCCGTCGACGGATAATAAGTCAGGTAATACATCAACATCTGGAGGTTTACCGCCTGATAGCTGGAATCACCGCCGCCATTTTCCTGAAAAGCTCCGGTGTCTTTGTCAAACAAGGTCAGCGCCATGTCTCTTAGCTTGACCGCTTCGATAGGAGGATCGGTGCCGAGTAATTTGGCCGTTAGAAAAAGCGCGTCAGCGTCAATAAACAGCCGGTTAGGGGTATTCCTTTTGTGTTTTATTAGTTTTCTTGGTTAGTGATTAAAAAATGGTTAGCAAGGCTCAGTGCTGAATAGTAGCTTTCCACTTGGTTTTGCATTCTATCCAATATTGGCTTTTTTTGTGCCGGAATCGATCTGACGCAAGTCGTTATCCAAAAGCCTGCAAAGTTTTTCGTTGGTCTGTGACTTCCAAGCCCCAGCTTCAACGACAGCTACTTGACTTCTTAATGGAACACTAAAACTTTGCCCGTCGTGGTTGATTTCTCATAACCATTATTTACCTCAATGGCATAAATATAAAGACCCGAGGCCACCGACGTTTGAGCTTTGTTTTTCATCAGCCAATTAATTGTATTTAATCCGGCGTTTCCTTGAATGGTATCGGAGTAAACTTCCTCCCCCATGATGGTATATAGATTCAATTGAATTGAAGCGCTATAGCCCAGGTTGATCATGAAGTTAATGGGTTCTCCGTTTTTGGAGATATTCGGCGCCGCTACCGCCGACAGCAGTAAGGTTGAGGAAGTCGAAGTTGAAGTAATCGTAACTGTTTCAGTTGGCGTAATTGTCGCAGTAGAGGTAACCACAGGTGTCGGCGTTCTTGTCGGAGTAGATGTGTAGACATCCTCGCCTAATAAACTGACATTGGCGATATTACCATGAAACCCCGATGTTGCCGTGGGGGTGCAATATACAATCGTACAAGGTATCTGGCCCGAATTAGGGTCCACATCCCCATTGGTATCCGTTACTTCCTGTACCAGTTGGCCATTGTAGAAAAGAGCGTAATAGGGACTGTCATGAAAGTTGTTATCTGAGCAGCTTGATCCGTTACCTAAGTGCGAATAGTCGTCAGCCCAATGGCCATTGTCCATTTCAGGATTGTTACGCCCAAATTGGAACATATCGCTCTGCGACTGCCAGTAACCACCGTTCGGTGGAATGACTACTTTATCTCCCGATCCAATCGTGAATGTCACCGATTGATTTGCGTAATGACCCGATATAGCTGTACAAATTGGAAAACTCCCATGATTGGTCGAATAATCGGATATGAAGACATTTCCACAGCTCGTGCCGCTAGCGTTACAGGTTTGCCCAGCCGAATTGGCAAAAGCGCCCATATTCTCAGTTCCGCTTTCATAGAGCCATGTAATGATGCTCATATTGGCCAAAGTAACCGGAGTAGACCCATAGTTATAGATTCTCGCGCCAAACTGTTGTTCTTGGGCGCCAATAGAATTACATGCTATCTGAAGGTCTAACTTAGGCCCATTATAAGGTACACAAGTATTCACGGGCGTATAAGTTGCCGTAAAGGTTGGCGTAATTGTAGACGTATTTGTGGAGGTGCCGGTAACTGTATTGGTAGCTGAATTAGTCGGGGTAATAGTAGGCGTATTGGTTGCGCTCGCGGTGGCAGTGTTGGTTACGGTTAAAGTCGCAGTTGGAGTACTTGTAAAACTATTGGTGGCGGTATTGGTATTAGTCACAGTCGGTGTAATCGTGGGAGTATTGGTTCGTGTAAGCGTAGGTGTATTAGTTGCTGTGTTGGAAACTGTGTTCGTTGCCGTGTTGGTTGGAACAAGCGTCAAGGGTGTCAAAATCGGTTTAAGAATGACCGGTGTTGAACCAGGAGTACAATTGGATCCGACCAGAGCAAATTTTTCCACTCGATTATTACCTGTATCGGCCGCAAAAAGATTACCACAACTGTCAAATACGACACCCTGTACTCCTGTGAATTGGCCGTTCCCTGTTCCAGTCGATCCTACTTGAGCGATATAAGCCCCATTTGGGTTGAATTCTTGGATGGTATTAAGAGTCTTGTCGGACACATAGATATTGCCGTCATATCCTATGGCCACGGAGTTCGGCGATTCAAATTGGCCAGCGCCACTACCAGCATCCCCCCATTGGCCTATGTAAGCACCGGAAGCATTAAATTTCTGAATCCGATCATTGCCAGCATCCACTACATAAAGGTATCCATTTGCATCTTTAGCTATTCCCAACGGATTATTAAATTGTCCATTCCCGGTTCCCGCAGTTCCCCATTGATTCGCGTAAGTAACCGAACCGGGATTGCCTGGATTATAAACAAACTGTTGGATGCGGTTATTACCGCTGTCCACGACGTAAACATTGTTCAACTTGTCAACGACAACCCCATTGGGAGCCATGAATTGTCCATTACCGGTCCCAAGGCTTCCAAAAGCAAACTGAAATACACCATTGAAATTCAAAGCTTGTACGCGATTATTCGCCGTATCGGCCACGTAAAGATTATTTTGGACGGCGGAGGTAGCCAAATGGGTTGGATCGTCGAACTGACCGTTTCCTGAACCAGGTCCACCCAAATTGGCAAGCCAATTTCCGTTGATGTCGAATTCATCTATCCGGTTGTTCCCGGAATCGGCTGCGTATATTGCTGCATTATTGTAAGCCAAGCCCGTCGGACTATTAAAATTACCGTTGCCCGAGCCCAAACTACCGAAATTCAATACATAGGTATAGGATGATGGTAAGGGAGTTGAAGGAATTGGAATCGTACAATTAGAATTACAAACCCCAAAAACTTGTACGCGGTTTATAGCTTCATCGACCGCATAAAGATTATCGCAACCATCAAAAGCTAAGCCTAAAGTGTTAACCATTTGACCGGGGTTCGCGCCGCGCCCTTGCGCAGTACTGCCGAATATTGTAAGGCTGGTTCCTTCGGCATTAAACACTTGTATCTGGTCCACTAAATGATCAGCCTCTCCGATAACTTCAAATTGAGTGGTATAGATGTTCCCATCCAATCCCACCGCCAAACCGTAACAATAGGCTTGTGGAAAACCGATCACGCCAGGCCCCGGCGGACAATTTGAACCGCAAGGAGCAACCTGTGGATTGTCAGGACTCGACTGGGTGTACCATTGAGTAATCCAAGTCGGCGTGGCTGTTGTCGCATTAAATTTTTGGATCCGCGGTTGGTTATAATAGTAATTAGGGCTTCCGGGAATGAAGTCCGCAACATAGACATTAGCGCCTGTTGTATCCACCGCAATCACATTTGGGTTAGTGAACTGGCCGTTGCCAGTTCCTAAAGTTCCCCATTGAATAACATTAACCGCTGCTGTTCCGTTGAAATTAAAACGTACGACCCGGTTGTTTCCGGTATCCGCGACATAGACATTGCCGAACCGGTCGGCGGAGATGCCCCCTGGTGTTTTTAAACTTCCCGCTGTTCCACCTGTAAACTGGTAAATGGACGAGGTCAAACTGGAATCATAAACCAGCACCTTATTGTTGATCGAATCATCGACATAAATATAATATTGGCCGTTCGAGAGGCCCGCCGCGATTCCTAACCCGCCGGTTCCTGACGGAAGATTTAAAGTATTAGTCCAAGTGCCATTGAGTGTAAAAACCTCGATCCGATTATTGCCCGAGTCTAAAACATAAGCATTGGAGCCGACGATCGCGATTCCTGTCGGGCTATTAAATTGGCCATTGGCCGAACCCGCTGGGCATTCCAGGCCAGCATTGTAGTACGTGGAAGTGCAACCCCATATATTTGAAAAACTGTAGCAGGGAGTGGGCCTTGGAGCGATGGTAGTGCTGAGTAAGTCATTGATCATGTTAGGCTTGGGACTCCCCCATCCCGTAGCCAAATCATAACCCTGGACTGCGGGATAACCATTGGTTCCATTAACTGTGGCGGTGTTTCCGACAATACCGTTGTTGCCATAGGTAATGTCATGAAAATCCGTAGTGTATTGAGCGCTTTCACCTATGGAATATAGGGTAGGATTAGCGAAACCCAGCGGTGCCACGGGTGGCACTTGTTGTTGCCCTTGCTGGTTAACCAGCGATGTCAAAGCGGCCCAAAGGGGCGCGGCGGCACTCGTACCACTATCAATCCCAATTACCCCACCAATAACTACAAATAGGTTATCCGCCACCATGGAAACATCTGGTAAATTCCGGGATGCACTCGAACCTAGGTTTGCGGTCAAGTTCATATTGTTTCCGAAATTTAGACTATACCCTTGCGATTGATAAGTTGGAATATTGCCATCAACTACTCCACCGCTACTAACAGATTTTGGAGTCGGCGAATCATTCCAAGTAATTTCGTTGCTCCAACTGCCCCCCACCGCGATGGTATCAAGGATTGTCCCTCCTACTACCGTAACATTAGGCTCCTCTTCATCAGTTCCTTCGGCGACGCTAGATGGCCATTGATTCGCTCCAGTTCCAACATTCCCGTAATAGCCAAAATCACCCGACGCCAGGAAAAAAGACTGGCCTTGAAGCGCGAATTCATCAAAAATTTCATCAGAAGTCGGATCAGTCCCAACCGTCCACGAAGAACTTAACTGATTGGAAAGAGGAACACCGGCAGGCGGAAACGCCATGGCGGCTAAAACATCATCAATAGGTGAACCGATAACCATGACACCTGATACTTCCTCTAGATAGCCTTCATAAACAATTATTCCATAGGGATTGCCTTGATAACTTTGTTGAAGTCCAGGGGCCATGGCAATCGCCATCTCTATATCTAAAGTTGTTTCTCCGGACGGGCCTTGAAATTGAGGACTCCCATTGAATCCATCGATTCCTACAAAGGAAAGAGGCACAGTTGGACTTGGCATTGCATTAAAAGTATTAATGTAGCTTTCATATTGCTGGATATCGGAGTTGAAATAACCATCCAATTCAAAAAGACCAAGGCTTTGTCCATTTCCAGTAAGTCCGGAAGGAATTCCATAACCGTTTCTGAAGTCATACCCTATAAAGGCGTTGTAATTATTCGTGCCATCAGTTAATGCAACCGAACCAGGTCCCCCAGCATTGGAAAAAACACCAGATTTATTCTCAATTTCACTTTTAACTCCTAAGTTGTTTTTCGAAGTTCCAGTTATCCGGAGATCACTTGTTGTTTTTTTTGTGTAGTGCGAATGCGGCAAAACAAAATTATCCAAGCCGCTCACATAAAGCAATGGCACATCCAAGTCAACAGAGGGCTCTGCGTCCGGAGCACGAAACACACTTCCGTCTGGTCGCTGATAATGATGAAGATGTACATTGAAAACTTTTTGAATACTGTCCACCGTTCCACTCACACCCAGCACAACTCGGTTGTCGTGGGTTCCGGTTACGTTCAACCCATTTGACTTTGCGAAATCTATAACCTTTTGATAATCATCCTGTGTCGGGCCAAATTGATCGGCGAATTGTTCAGGCGTCAGGAAATGACGGTATTGAGGACTCTTCGGGTCATAAATATCTTTAAGAAGATTATCCAATTCTTCCTTATTTCGAAGAGGAAGACCGATTGACAATCTTAATTGTTGGGTAACAGGAACGTCGTCTACCAGAAGAGCGGAGGCGAATTCTTTTCGTAGATGGCCATGTAACTGTTGTTTTCCCGAGGCTCGCACGGGTGTTGAAAGAGTGAGACCTACCGCAATAAAAAGGAAACAAAAAAAACAAACGAAGAAAAATTTTTTAAAAATACTCATAAAGCCTCCCGATATATCTGCTCAGAAATTAGGAGTGACTTGATTTGAAGATGGATATCCGGGCAACGTCCCGTGGCGCTAAATACAATAACGAAGTATATATCTCGAAGAATTTTTGTATACCAAAATGAACCTCTTCCAACTCAATTTACAATCCATTCATTTTTCATAATGATCGCCTCTCGACAATTAAACAGCTGGCGCAATAGACCTAATCCTGTTTCCAAAATATCTTTCATGCTATTATTAAGTGATCAAAATTCCTTTATTTAGTTTAAATTCATCAACAACTTTAGTTTTTGTATTCAGGCCCACCAAAGAACATAATTTTTTTTAACCTGATATACTTTTCTATCCATCATCTTAATGGCGCATAAAAACGTTATCTGGTAAAAGACAAAAAAGGTTGAAATGAAGTTCAAAAATTCAAAACTTATTTTATTATTTTCCGTTTTCTTTGGGACGTGTTTTGGGTCATCGAATGTTTTCGCCCAAACTTATACATGGAGCAATGTCGCCATTATGGGTGGAGGATTCATCAGTGGAATTGAAGCTAGCCCTGCCCAATCAGGTTTGATTTATGCCCGTACAGATGTCGGCGGTGCTTATCGGTGGAATGACGCCACCAGCACTTGGACTGCCATTACCGACATGTTCCCAATCACCGAAGGAAATTATTGCGGCATTGAAAGTTTAGCTCCGGATCCATCGAACGCTAATAAAGTTTATATCGCGGGCGGTATGTATGAAGGAAGTGGCAATGGCGTGATTCTCAGTTCCACAAATCAAGGAAACAGTTGGACCATTAATAATATCGGTCTTCCCATGGGTAGTAACGAATATGGAAGGGGTATGGGCGAACGGCTTGTGGTGGATCCGAATCTTGACAGTGTTCTTTTCTTTGGTTCCCGAACAGCTGGTTTGTGGAAGAGCACGAATTCTGCCGCCACTTGGACTCAGGTAGCTAGTTTCCCTACTATCGGGCCGCAAAACGTCGCTAACTGTTATGGCGGGACAAGCAATTTCGGACTTCCTGTTGTTTTTATTGATGGCCAGGGTGGAACGGCAGGAACCGCCTCGGCAATAATTTTTGTTGGAGTGGCTGGAACTGCCGCAGGTAGCAACCTATATAGATCAAACAACGGTGGAACAAGTTGGACCTTGGTAACGGGTGGCCCCTCAGGCTTAATGATCCACCATGCTTCCCTGGGAAGCGATGGAAATTTATGGTTAGCCTATTCAAATGATTACGGACCCAACCAAGTAACCTGCGGAACATTAACGGGACAAGTCTGGAAATATAACGTAGCAGCCGGAACATGGACCAATGTCACCCCAACGACTTGGGGTGGAATGGCCGGCGGCATCAGTGTTGACGCTGAAAATCCTCAACATGCAATTGTTTCCACGGAAGATTGGTACGGCCCCGACAAAGTTTTGGCTACTACCAACGGCGGAACTTCCTGGACCGTTATCGAAAATCCAACCGACACTTATGGCGGACCCTTTTCCCAATTTGACGAGAACGGAGCCCTTTGGTGGGGACCTGTAGCTAACATTGGAACAGGACCGACGAATTGGACCGAAGCCGTAGCGCTTGATCCTTTCAATAGTAATCGTGCCTTTACCGGATCGGGTGCTGGGATATGGGTAAGCAGTAACATTCAGGCTACCGGCGCTCCACAAAACGTCCTTTGGACTTTTTTGGATTCAGGTTTGGAAGAAACCGTGCCGCAATGGATTCCCAGTTCAGTTAATTTTAATGGAGGAACGAACGGTTTCTTGAGCGCCTTAGGTGATATAGCAGGTATGCGGAATACCAGCTTAACTTCTCCCTCAACCAGTGGCGAATATAGCAATCCAAACTTTACTACCTGCAACTCACTTGATTTCGCCGAGAGCAACCCTAATTATGTTGTCCGTGTTGGAAATAGTGGGACAACCACGGCTGATATAGGTTATTCAACCAATAACGGCCTTACCTGGACTCCCTGGGGAAAAGCTCCTCCGGGTTATAACAATTCAAATGAAATGCAATCAGTAGCCGTCAATGCCAGCGGGTCAACCGTTGTAGTTTCCCCTTATAACGGTCAAGGCAGCCCTGCCTATGCAGCTTGGGGTGGGGGCACCTGGACCACCTGTACCGGTCTGCCCAGTGGTTGTATCGTAGCCGCTGATCGAGTAAATCCTGCTCTTTTTTATGCCACCAGCGGAAACACCCTTTACGTCAGCACTAATGGGGGACAAAGTTTTACCAACGCGGGAACCACCGCTTATGGCGCACCCCGCCCCTGTTTTGGCGAAACGGGCGAAGTTTGGGTTGCGGCCGGAACCACGCTTTATCGTTTTACCGGTGTGGGAACCACTAATACACGAACTCAAATCACCTCAGTTTCTACCTGTTACGGTGTCGGATTTGGAAAAGCCGCGACTGGCCAGCCCCATCCCGCGGTTTTCATCATAGGAATCGTTGGTGGACAATATGGCTTTTTCCGTTGTGACGACGGGATAGGAACAACGTGGACCCGAATAAACGATAATAATCATCAATACGGTTGGTTACAAAGTGACTACATCGGTGGGGATGAAAATACTTACGGAAGGTGCTACCTCACTTCAGCAGGAAGGGGGGTTATTTATGGAGACTTATCAGTAACAACTCCTACTCCGACTAATACACCCACAAACACCCCAACGAATACTCCTACATCTACTCCAACTCGCACACCGACCAATTCGCCGACCAACACGCCAACAAATAGCCCTACGAACACCGCGACGAAATCACCGACAAATACGGCAACCAACAGCCCCACAAACACCCTCACTAACAGTCCAACGAACACGGCAACTCTCACACCCACCAACACGCCAACCAATAGTCCGACGAATACAGCGTCTGGATCGCAGACAAATACACCCCCCAATAGTCCGACCAGTACGCCAACCAATACCATCACTAACACATCAACTAATACTCCAACTCACACGTCGACTAATACGGTGACTAGTACTGTGACAAGTTCGCCAACAAACACGAATACCAATACTCCCACTACTACCCCAACTCAAACACCTACCAACACACCGACGAATACGGCCGCAGGAACGGTTCCTACGAATACCGTCACTAACACACCCACAAACACGCCTACCAAAACTCCAACTTCAACCGCAACCAATACACCCACCAACACCGCAACATCAACTGTAACCAACACGCTTACGAATACACCAACTTCAACCACAACCAATACATCGACTAATACACCAACCGCAACAACAACTCATTCGCCTACCAACACTCCGACTAATTCCCCGACGAACACATCAACCAACACCCCGACAGTGACTGCAACTTACACCAAAACAAATACACCATCGTCAACTCCAACCAACACATCCACAAGCACCGCCACGAATACTTTCACACCTCAACCCACATCAACCGCGACTAACACTCCAACCATTACCCCGACTTATACGGCAACCATTTCACCCGTGATTGTCATTTCTGAACCTTTCCCGAACCCTTCTACTGGGACACCCATTACATTTAACATTCAGGCACCGACTGAATCAGAGGTGACTTTGGATGTTTTCACTTTGGCTTTCCGAAAAATTTATGGCCAAACCACCCACATCTATGGCCCGCAAACGCTTCAATGGAATTTAAAA
>Ga0182012_10007395_pt1 | contig 10994 bp, 6 predicted proteins | sample 612S2SmetaG_FD_120486 | JGI IMG/M metagenome (GOLD analysis project Ga0182012, IMG submission 120486) | Permafrost microbial communities from Stordalen Mire, Sweden - 612S2S metaG | ecosystem: Environmental > Terrestrial > Soil > Wetlands > Permafrost | place: Sweden: Stordalen | collected...
ACCGAAACCGGCCCCATCTACTGGGGCGAGCCCGGCACCAACGGCCAGCATAGCTTCTACCAGCTCATCCACCAGGGAACGCGCCTCATCCCCTGCGACTTCATCGGCTTCTACAAGGCGCTCAACCCGCTCGGCCGCCATCACGACATGCTGATGGCCAACGTCTTCGCCCAGGCCGAAGCCCTCGCCTTCGGTAAGACCGCCGACGAGGTCCGCGCCGAAGGTGTCCCCGAAGCGCTCATCCCGCACAAGGTCTTCGAAGGCAACCGTCCCTCCAATGTCATCCTCGCCGAAGAGCTCACCCCTGCAACTCTCGGCAAGCTCATCGCGCTCTACGAGCACAGCGTCTTCACGCAGGGCACGATCTGGTCCATCGACAGCTTCGACCAGTGGGGAGTCGAGCTCGGCAAGGTCCTCGCCACCAAGATCCTCGGCGAGATCGAGGCGCCTACCGACCCGGCGCCATCCGCGCACGACACCTCCACGACTAACCTCATCCACCGCTATCGTGCCAGCAAATAGTTCTTCTGATTTGTCATCCTGAGCGAAGCGCGAAGTCGAAGGATCTGCTGTTCGGTCGCGGTTGCGACACCATCGTCCGCCTTCCGTCAAAATCTCCTTGCGCACTTCCGCCTCGTGCGTTTATCGTAGGAACAGGGCGGCAATCGACCACCGCCCGCCGAGGAGACTCTCGTGACCCCCACCGCCGCAACCCTGACTGCTCCAATGACTGCCGCTCCAGTTCCTCTCAAGCCCAAAGTCCTTCCCGGCGTCGCGCTGGACACCTACACCGGCGACCCCAACTTCATGGCCTCGCTTGCCCGTGGCCTCGTCGTGATTGAGGCCTTCACTCCGCAGACCCCGCAGATGACCATCTCGCAACTCTCGCTGCGCACCGGCCTCTCACGCGCCGCCGTTCGCCGCTGTCTGTACACGCTGGTTAAGCTTGGCTTCGCCGGCGCGGACGAATCGCAGCGCTATTCTCTGCGCCCCAAGATGCTCACGCTGGCCAATACCTACACCGCGTCCAGCACGCTGGCCAACGCCGCGCAGCCCATCCTGGAGCGCATGTCCGCTGCCTACGGGGAGAGCTTCTCCGTCGCTACGCTGGACGGCGATTCCATCGTCTACATCGCGCGCACCACCGTCACCCGCGTCATGTCCGTCGATCTCCACATCGGCTCGCGCCTTCCCGCCTTCTGCACCAGCATGGGCCGCATCCTTCTGGCTTATCTTCCGCAGGACCAGTTGGAAGCCTATCTCGCCCGCGTGCAACTCACGCCGTACACGCCAAAGACCATCAACTCCGTGGACAAGCTGCGCCTGGCGCTGCGCAACGTCCGTCGCAACGGCTACGCCCTATGCGATCAGGAGTACGAGATCGGCCTCCGTTCCATCGCTGTGCCTGTCTACGCCGGCAACGGCCGCGCTGTCGCCACGGTCAACCTAAGTGGTCACGCTCCGCGCATGCCCATGCTGGAGATGCAGACCAGGTTCCTTCCCCCTCTGCGCGCCGCAGCCGCAGAACTCAGCGTATTTCTACGCTAAGCTATAATTTCAGTAGATATTCGATCGCTGTCATTCTGTCGGGCTGACTCAGAGTCAACATGCTTTTCTGAGTATCATCTTTGTCATCGCCAAAATGTTTTTGTTCTGGCTGTAATTCGCTGGCTGTCACGCCTCGTCTAGTATCTCAGCCATTACGCAGCGCCGACTCTGCTGTATTTTGAACGAAAGGGTACTCAGTCCGGATGAGTTCTGCCCCATTAGCCGCCGAAACATCACAGATGTCTACCCTCCTCCAGCGCATTGACCTCGCTGTAGTCATTCCCACGTTCAATGAGCGCGAAAACATTCCGGAGTTGATCTCCCGCCTGGAAGACACTCTGACTGGCCTTAGCTGGGAGCTGGTCTTCGTCGACGACGACTCCCCCGATGACACCGCCGATCTCGTCCGCGAGTATGCCCGCCACGACCCGCGCATCCGGCTCGTCCATCGCATCGGCCGCCGCGGCCTCTCCTCGGCATGTATTGAAGGCATTCTGGCCTCCACCGCCAACTACGTCGCCGTCATGGACGCCGACATGCAGCACGACGAGTCCATCCTTCCCCAGATGCTCTCCACCCTTCGCCAGCAATCGCTGGACATCGTTGTCGCCACCCGCAATGCCCAGGGCGGCAGCATGGGACAGTTCTGCCGCAAGCGCCGCCTGCTCAGCCGCATGGGTCAGCGTGTCAGCAACGCCGTCTGCAAGTGCGATATCACCGATCCCATGAGCGGCTACTTCCTCTTCAGCCGCAGCTTCTTTCTGGAGGTCGTGCATCGTCTCCACGGTGGCGGCTTCAAAATTCTTGTCGACATCCTCGCCACATCGGAGCGCCCCGTCCGTCTCGCCGAGATCGGCTACACCTTCCGCTCCCGTAGGCACGGTGAGAGCAAGCTCGACGTCAACACCGCCGTCGAGTATCTCTTCTTGGTCATCGACAAACTCACCGGCGGAGTTGTTCCCATCCGCTTCGCGGCATTCTCTCTAGTTGGCGCCGCCGGCATGGCTACCCATCTGGCTTGCCTCGCTCTGCTCTTCTCCGGCCTGCACTGGCACTTCCTGGCCGCACAGATTGCCGCCACCTACATCGCCATGACGGAGAACTTCTTCCTCAACAACCTCGTCACCTGGCGCGACCAGAGTCTGCGTGGCACTCGTCTCATCTCAGGTCTGGCATCCTTCTGGGTGGCCTGCTCCTTCGGTGCCTGGGCCAACGTCCTCTTCGCCCGTAGCCTGCTCCAGTCCGGCGTCCCCTGGTACCTGGCGGGCATCGCAGGCATCATCCTCAGCTCGGTCTGGAACTACTCCATGTCCAACCTCTTCACCTGGCAGAGCCGTCAGCCCGAACGGCCTCAGACAGAGTTTGAATCAGTCCTCTACGATGAGGACGTGTCGCTGTAACCAGATCATCTAATATTTCTTGGCATATTGCGCTGTTTCACATATGCAGTTCATAGCGAACAGATTGCAATTTAGCGCTCTGCAGACGAACGCGTCATCCATGCGTATGCTACTGAAAATAATGGCCTTAGCGGCTAATCGATGTGCTGAAAGATATTTAGAAGGAAAGCCCTCTTTATCAAGGAGCCACTAGCGGTGACTTATGTCTCCCAATAAGGGCGAAAGACTAGTCGGCGTCTCTCGACCGGGCGATGAAAATGACGCCAAACCTGTAACGATTCTTGAAAAGCTATATACGGAACGCAGGCTCCAGGCCGGGGTAATCGCCCTAGTATTTGTGTACTACGGCATTGTCTTGTTCAATGCCGGCATTGCGGCGCATGATGGTCCAATTAATCTGACCTTCAATAGCATGCTTGCGAACCTATGCCATGGCAGGTTCGACGTTGACCCGGCAATTATCGGCAATGAAGGGTTCTTACGGAATGGTCACGTTTATGCATACTGGGGCATCTTCTGCGCTCTTCTGCGCATTCCCCTGTTGTTGACAAACCGTCTTGACCTTGATGTGACAACCCTGTCCTGCCTGATTGCTGTTTGTCTCTGCTGCACCGCCAAGCTGCAAACGATCTTATTGGTTAGAAACAGCACCACGCGCTCCCCGTCATCGAACCTTGCGATATCAATGATGGTTTTGTATGTGCTGTTTGGCGGCAGCGCTGTGGGTTATCTAAAGTCTTCTATCTACCAGGAAGTCGACTTCTGGTCAGCCGCCCTTTGCGCCATATTCGTATATGCGTCCGTTAAGGGCATCATAGAGCGTCACTTTAGCTTTGCAACTCTAATGATGATGTCTTGCGCAGCAGGACTCACATTGCTTACACGTGTATCGACTGGGATTGGGACCTGTCTCGCCTTTGGCTTGCTATCCGTTGTTCTCGTAACGCGCGGCGCTTTTGGTAATGATCGCGAACGCAAGTGCTCAGTGATATCGTTAGTGCTCCGTCATCTCGTGAGTGAAAAGATTGTTATACCGATTGTGGTGCTTGGCATCTTCCTTCTGGCTGCAGGCACAGTCAACTATTTTCGCTGGGGCAGCCCATTCAAGTTTGCGGATCACACGCTCTACATCATGAATGCGTACTTCCCCGACCGGATGCCGAGAACACATCTTTATGGGTACTTCAGCATCAAGAGACTCCCTTTCGGCGTGATCTACTACTTCTTTCCCATATGGGTCTTTCATGGGCCCAGCGGAAAGCTGTTCTTTGAGGCCACTCAATTTCGGCTAATGGACGCGCTTGAACTCCCTCCCAGTAGTTTGTTCCTGACTGACCTTCTGCCATTTTGCATGATGCCGTTTCTGTTTCTGTACGTTCGGCGCCGGCGATGTATCAGCTTCATATCAAAATCGACAGCACTGGCCGTAGGACTCGCAGTCCCCTGTCTGCTGATGCTAACGGCTATCAGCATGAACTACCGCTATCGCATGGACTTCTATCCCGAGATTGACCTCCTCGGAATTCTTGGACTCTATGCTGTATCGTCTGACCCTGAGATTGGTGCGCGCTTCTGGGCGCTTCGGAAGTTGCTGGCAACAGCCACAGCGATTAGCATGGCAAGCGCATTCGTCGTGATGATTTTATATAAGTTATCAACATGGGGCCCCTCCCAGGACCTCCTGCATAATGGCATCCTGCATTACTATGCAAACGAATTGCGAAACATATAACCGACAGGCCTGCAACTTTCGGCCTGAGGGGAACGAGCTTTGACTGATCTACCTGGAAACAATTGGAGCTCTACTCTCCGTATAGCCGTTCTTATACCGTGCCATAATGAGGAGCTTACGGTCGGCAAAGTCGTGTCGAGCTTTAGACGTTCCCTGCCCGAAAGTCATATCTACGTCTACGACAACAACTCCACCGACAAGACTGCGCTTGTGGCCGAGGCGGCAGGTGCGATCGTTAGACAAGAGGAGTTGCAAGGAAAAGGGCATGTAATTCGCAGAATGTTCTCGGATATCGAGGCTGACATCTACGTCTTGGTAGATGGAGATGACACCTACGATGCCGGCTCAGCTCCACCGATGATCCGCATGCTGCTCACTCGGCATTACGACATGGTGACTGCGACTCGCGTCTCTACGGTCGGTGATGCCTGCTATAGATTTGGACATCGTTTTGTAAACCGTCTCTTCAGCGGGATCGTAGCTTGGATCTTTGGGGACCGCATCCTGGACATGTTGTCAGGATTCCGTGTCTTCACGAGACGATTCGTCAAGTCCTTTCCCGCACTGTCCCTGGGCTTTGAGACAGAGACAGAGTTTACCGTTCATGCGCTGGAATTGAATCTACCCGTTGGGCAGATTGATTCTCCTTACCGGGCACGGCCGGAAGGGAGCCACTCCAAGCTGAACACATACTCGGACGGATTCCGCATCTTGTTCAGCATCTTTGAACTCATCAAGGAAGAGCGGCCTCTACAGTTCTTTTCTCTGATCGCGGCTATATTATTTCTAATTGCAGTGATCCTGATTGTTCCAATTATTTTGGAGTTTGATCACACAGGGTTGGTGAGACGTTTTCCGACCGCAATCTTATGTACAGGAATCATGTTGCTTTCATCGCTGTCTTTTTTCTGCGGCCTGATCCTGGAATCGATTGCCAGTGTGCGAAAAGAAGCAAAGCGAATTGCCTATCTCTCTTTCCGTCCCCCGTTCGACTAAAATGACCCCAGCAATTGGGCAGCGCACAATGATCGTCGTCAGCAGAAGACACCAGAACACCAGGGCTGTCGTTTGAAAACCAGACCAACGTCGAGCTGCTGCTGGCAATCGGTGCAGCATCTCCAAGAAAACTCCTCTGGGCTTGCAGAAACTGCTCCCATCCGCTTCTTCTTCATTGTCTTTAGGGTGCGTTGCGGAAGTATACTACGTCGGATCTGCCCCTAATGGAGCCCTGTTCCCGGTAGCGCCGGCCTCAGATTTACATCCTGACCCTGCTCGGAAAGTTCTATTCCCACCAGCAACGAAACACGGCGTCCATATTCACTCTTGCTGTCGGTTTCGATATAAAATCCAAGTACACCTTCCAACGAGAAGAGACTAAATTATCATTCGCCCGCTAAACCAAACCTCTACGTCTGGCACGTCTTCCGAGTTCATCTCCTCTATATCAAGTAACGGAGAACCGTTGCCCGTAACTCCTTGGCTGCATCTTTTTGATGTCTGTGGGACACCACCCTTTTTCCGCATCCTGTTTTTTCTTATGTGCCTCGGAGTCGTCCTTGCGATACCAGCGAGGAATTACTTCGAAAAACCAGCCTGGGATGTCAGAATCTACCTGCAGGGCGTCGACTCAGTGCGCGCTGGTCACGACCCCTATGCGGATGCGATTGCTGTTCAGCGTTTGTATCATGACCATAGGGAACTCTTTCCCGCAAGTGCTACCACTCCATTTAGTTACGTCTATTCTCCAATTACGCTCCCGATACTCAGGTTCGTAGCCACACATCCCCTGTGGATAAGCGGATTCCTGTATTGGTCGATATATGCATTCGGTGCATTCGCCCAGATTTGGGTGGGCTTTCAGTTCGCGGATTCAAAGGAACGACGGTTCTTTCTTTTCTATGTGCCGGTCGCGGCGTTTTTACCAGGACTGCTTGCCAGTGACATCCTATGGAGCGGTAACGTCGCATTCATTCTGTATGGTTTGGTGCTTTTCTGTGCCGTCATTGGCTGGCGGCGCAACAACTGGATGTGGTTCTATCTCGCGGTCATAGCTGCGTCCTGCGTCAAGGCACCGCTCTTGAGTCTGCTCGTCATCTCGCCCTTATCTGCTCCACGGCAATGGCTCCGAACCACTGCAGCAGCAGCCGTCGGGTTGGCACTCTTTGCCTCCCAACCTCTCATTTGGCCGTCGCTCTTTAAACATTATCTTCAGGCCGTTGAGCTACAGTTCAGCTATAACCGGGACTTCGGCTCAAGCCCTGCAGGCATCCTCAGCGGCTATCTCTTCGACCATCACATTCCCTACTCGCCAGCCAGCTACTTTTTCTTCCTCGGCTACGCTGTGCCTGTCTTCGCTCTGCTCCTATGGCTCTCCCGCCAATACCTTCGCGGCCGCTTCAGCCTGCAGCAATGGGCTCCCGTACTTCTCGTCGGCGTACTTCTCCTCAACCCCCGCATCCTAGAGTACGACGAGATCATGGTATCCGCCCCCCTGGCTCTGATCCTCTGGCGCTTCTGCGCAAGCCTCATGCCGGCGCGCCAGGCCATCGCTCTTGCTGTTGCGGTGTTCTTCGCAGCCAATGCCATCGCCTACAGTAGCTGGCAGGTCTGGAAGCTTACCGAAGGCCCACTCCTTGTGCTCTTCTTCGCCGCCGGCGTGTGGACCCTGCTTCATCAGTCCAACACGTCCGCCAGAGCCGCCGGCTAATCGTCATCGTCATCCTTCTTCTTCGGGTGCTTCACCAGCAGCATCGCCGGCGGCGGCTGCGAACCCATGGCGTCCTTCCACAGGATTAAGTTCAGCTTGTCAGAGTCCGCACGGTCAGCGTGGCGAAAGTCCATCTTCATACTCTCCGCCGCGCCCGGCGCGTCCGGCTTGTTCGCCGTGTAGATCAAACCGTTCTCACGGTTTGACACGTCCGCTGTAAACGGAGGCTGGTCACCGGGCCCCGTAAACAGCGTCGAGATCAGCGACGATAGCGCATCGTTGTTGTTCATCGGAGGCACACCCAGCAACGTCTCCATCGTGCGCAACATGCTCACCGTCGAGTAGAAACGGCTGTCCACCAGCGCCTCCTCGCCCGCCTTCGGATGCGGCGCATACTTGCTCACCACAATCCCCAGCGACCGGTGCGCATCCACATGATCGGCCCCGTTCTGCGCATCGTCCTCGATAATGAAGAACGCGGTATCGTCCCAGTAAGCCGAGTGCGAAACCGCCTCCACTGCGCGCCCGATCGCCAGATCGTTGTCCGCAACCGACGACTTCGGGGATGGTCCACCGGGCCTCGTACCCTCCGTATGGTCGTCCGGCAGTCGCAGCATCACATAGTTCGGCATGGTGTCGTGACCTGCAGCGCGGTCCTTCTCCCACTGCGCAAAATGCCGCAGAAACACATTCACACGTATCTGGTCCGGTACCCGCAGGTCGAAGTCCGGTGACTCCGGCGCAAAGTGCCCCACCAGCTCCGGCTTGGTCGCGATGTTCTGCGCCAGCCGCGGAATCGCCCACGGCCATAGATTCACACCGCCGCCCCACGCCTCTGGCAACGCGTCTCCGGGCTTAAAGGCTGGCGATGTGCAATCCGTCTCGCTACCCGACATCGCGCCCTCACTTGGTATGTTCGTCCGCTTGGGCAGCGCCTCGTCCGTGCAGAAGATCGAGCTGATGTACTCCGCAAAGTGGTAGATCGTCTTTCCATGGGCCACCATGTTCGACCACAAATACCCGCTCGCAGGCTCCGTCACATCCGGGACGTTCTGCAGTAGCGGATACCCATCGGCGACCTGGCCCTCATAGTCGTAGGGCCTCTCATACGACCCCGAGTTCCGCGAACCCTGCTGCCAGGTCTTCTCCAGATAATCGGTCCCGATACCCGCATTCGACCACACATGGCCACCACCCGAGGTCTCTGCCTCGTCGAAGAAGTTATCCAGCACCCCGAACTGCAGCGCCAGCTTGTGCTGGTTCGGCGTCACCGCCTCCCCATACATCGCCAGGCTCGGATCGCCATTGCCCACCGGCTTGCCGTCCTTCATCAGGTCGCCGAGCACCTGGTCATAGGTACGGTTCTCCTTCAGGATGTAGATCACATGCTTGATCGGATCGCCTCCGCCGGCAAACGTAATCGTCTCCTTCGCCGCCTTCATCCGGTTTGACACCAGCACCACGTCTGTCGACTCCGTCAACCCCGCTTCCATCGCTCGCTCATCCAGCGCCGCCAGCGAACCGAACAGCAACGACGGCGCATAGGTGAACGGCCGCTTGTTCCTCACGAAGTCCTTTGTCTCCTCTGTCGGCCGCGGCAGCATATTGTTTGGCCCAGTACCCTTCCCCTTTGCGGTCGCTATAAACAACGTCCCTCCGCTCGAAGCCAGCGCCACCGGCATCAACTCCGTCGGCACGAACCCCGCCGGCGCGACCATACCCTTTCCCGCTGTCCTCACCTTCAGCCTGCGGGTATCGAACACGGCCACCGCATCCGACCCCATATTCGCCGCATACAGTCGCGACCCATCCGCACTTATCGCCAGCGCGTCCGGCTCCGCTCCAAAGTAGCTCTGCCCCGGCAGCTTCGTGTCAAAGTACCCGCGAACCCTCAGCTCCGGCGCTCCGGTGTGTCCAATCTCCACCGCCCCTACGGCGTCGCGGTTCGCCAGCGCGACATATAGCAGGCCCGCGCGCTCATCCAGCAGCAGCGCACAAGGGTGCGTCCCCGGCGCAATCGGAGACCTCGGCTTCAACAGCGCTATCTTTCGCGCCACCGTGCCGTTCTTCAGGTTTAGCTCCACCACCTCGCTCGCATTCCATAGCGACACGAAAGCGCGGCTGCCGTCCTTGGTCACCGCAACATCGATCGGGTAGGTAGACGGAACATTTGTGTTCTCCGCGAGATCGAACTGCCGCTCCACCTCCCCCGTCTGCGCATCAATCAGCACAACCGAGTCGGAGAGGTTCTCCGCGACCAGCAGCCGCTCTGTCGCCCCCGGCACAACGGCAATCGCCGCCGGATACGGTATGCCCAGACTCCCTCCGTCCTCCTTGCGGATGTCGGTATAGTGCCCCTCGGCCAACTTCACCAGCGGCAGCTTCAGCAGGTCTCGCTGCGTGAGCACCCCATCCGCAAACCCATAGACCGCGATGCCATTGCCGGCGCCGTTCGGTCTCTGCCCCAGGGGGTCGGAGATCGACGCCAGGCTCGCATACACCTTGGTCCCATCGGCGCTGAACGCCAATCCGGAGAAGTACGTCTCACGCAGCATGACCGAGGTGCGCGCATCTGGGAAATCCCGCACCTCGCCGGTCTTCGTATTCAGCACCGCGAGCGACTGCATATAGCCCGACTCGAACGTCCCATTGCCCGCATTCAACGAGACCACCCACCGCCCGTCCGGCGACACTGCCAGCACGATCGGCAAACTGTTCACCCTTCGCGGATCGCCCGGCGCAGACCCTAGCAACTGCTTGCTCGTCGGCAGGTCGATCACCTGCGCCGCACACGGCAACAACGTCACGGCAACAAAAGCCGCCACAACCACCACAACCAGCCACCGCATCCTCATTCTCACTACAGCCCTCCATTGCGACCATTGCCTAAACATTGCGCACATTGCGTTCGAGCTCTTTGCCTTTACCTTCGCCCGTATACTCTAGCTCACCCTTGATTACAAAAGTCTTACACACCCGGCCTCTCCATCCGCCTATCGTTGTCGATAGGTAGTAATAGTTAGCCCAGCAACAAAGGATCGAGCCCCAGCATGAGCCCCATCGTCTCGCCAGCAGAAAATCCCTCCCCCATTGACTCCACCCTCGCAACCCCCGTCCGCGGCCCCCTCGTCGCTGTACAGGAGATCACCCAGAAGATTAAGCAGGACCTCCGCATGGGCCGTGAGCACCAGCAGGGCCGCATCAACTGGATTACCACCGTCTTCATGGGCCTCTTCCACGTCGGCGCTCTCTGCGCCTTCCTGCCCGTCTTCTTCGCCTGGAAGAACGTCGCCATGTTCGTCATCATGTACTTCTTCGCCATCAACGTCGGCGTCGGCATGGCCTATCACCGCCTGCTCACCCACCGCGGCTACCGCGTGCCCAAGTGGCTGGAGTACTTCGTCACCGCCTGCGGCTGCCTCGCGCTTGAGGGCGGACCCATCTTCTGGGTCGCCACCCACCGCGTCCACCATCAGAACTCCGACCAGGAAGGCGACCCCCACACGCCGCACGACGGCACCTGGTGGGCCCACGCCGGCTGGATCCTCTCCGGCCGCGCGCTCCACTCGGAGACCGCTCTGCTCGGCCGCTACGCCCCCGACCTCAC
>Ga0182012_10007397_pt1 | contig 10992 bp, 7 predicted proteins | sample 612S2SmetaG_FD_120486 | JGI IMG/M metagenome (GOLD analysis project Ga0182012, IMG submission 120486) | Permafrost microbial communities from Stordalen Mire, Sweden - 612S2S metaG | ecosystem: Environmental > Terrestrial > Soil > Wetlands > Permafrost | place: Sweden: Stordalen | collected...
CGTTGTCGAGGTCCCGTAGGAAATGGTCCAGAAATCGCTTCTGCCAATTGAGGGCCTCCTCGCCATAAAATGTCTCCCACTTCTTTCGCCCATGAGTGAACAACCACTTTTGCCTGGAAGATATGGTTCCGCTGTCCAACAGCAGATTGCGGGCGACGAGTTGCGGTTCTCTATCTCAGGGGCACCTTCGCGTGCCGGCACTGCCGCCAGGTTGCATATGCCAGTCAAAGGATTCAACCCTGGGAACGTGCTTTGGCGCAGGCGCAGGCAATCCGTGAGCGCCTAGGTGGAACAGCAAGCATGTATGAGCCGTTCCCACTTCGGCCCAAGGGGATGCATTGGCAGACGTATTCTGAGATTCGCAAGCAGTATGACCATGCGAGCGCAAACTCATGGCCAGGCTGGGTTCGACGGTGGAAGAGTCCCTCTCACAACAAGGGCTGAGGCGGCTGGCGGTCGTGCATCTGTTATGCCTGCAACTCCGTTGGCAAGGCCTCTGCATTCAAGCTTCAAGGCCGGCGGCTCTTCCGAAAGACAGATTCAACTCCACCCCTCAAACAGGGATTTGTCAGTGTGAGTCGGCAAGGCAACGCAAATCATCGGCACCCTTGGCAGATAGCGGCAATTGGGCCACAATATCAGCATGGCTCGCGAGCGCAACTCGGACGCAAGAATCAGTGTTGGACGGCACCAAAGGGCTTGCTCCATTTGCTGCCATGTGCAGCGGGAGGAGATTGAGTCCGCATTTATTGGCTGGCGCTCTCCGGTGGCCATTGCGGTGGAATTCGGGCTGGCGGACCGGGCAAGCGTCTACCGGCACGCGCGCGCGCTTGGGCTGTTCCCAAAGCGCCAAAAGAACGTCCGGGCAGCTCTTGAGCGCATCATCGAAAAGGCGGGAGAAGTAGACGTGACCGCTTCTGCCGTAGTTGCTGCCGTCCAGGCCTACTCGAAAATCAACGCGGCTGGTGAGTGGATCGACCGAACGGAGACGGTCTCATTGAACGACCTTTTCGACCGGATGACTTCTCAGGAACTGGAAGCCTACGCGCAAACTGGGGCACAGCCGGGCTGGTTCCGGACCGCTCTATGCGCAACAGCGGGAGACAGTCGGGAAAACGCATCCTATGGCGAATAAAGGCCCGCAGGGGCGGCTAGGCGCAACAGATTCGGGCCCAAGGCCCGGCGGCTTCCCTCTGGGCTCTGCGCAGTCGAGAGCGGCTGCCAGGGGCTTGTTAGAGCGCCGCAGGGCTGTGGAAGGAGCAGGAACGCTCTTTGTCCTTGAGCGCATCGGGAGCGGCCACGGGGCGGGCCAGACGAAGGGCGGGAAATGCACTTGCCCGGTGCCCCCGGCTGGCGCTTTTGCTCTGTGCAGGTGCTTTGTATGAGACCAGGCGATATCGCGCTTGGTTTCTGCCAATCGCGGGCGGCTGCTGGGGCCCGATGGAGCACCAGTTTGCCAGGCGGAATTGGTTGACCATCATCCTTTTGACCGAAACTGGCCAGACTGCAACGCGCCGCACCCTGGGGAGTGGCGAGAAGCGTCACGGACGGGTCGCAGCCGCTCACAGGCCGCTTTCTCCGCATCCGGGCCGGCGACGGCGCTCTTTGCTCCTGATTGCAATCGGCAAGCGGATTGCCCGGACCACCCAAATCAATTCTCTGCTTCTTCCACTTGGCCATCACTATAGGTCGTGTATTCCGCCGTCAGTTCCTCGCCAGCTTCGATGTCCCGGATCGCGTAGAACCTGAAAGACGAGTCCGCAGCCATATTCGGATCTCTTGAATTGTTTAGAAACCAGGTTGGAGTCAGCCTGTTGAAGCTCGACGGGCATTCGTAATCATCACCCTTCAAGATACAAAAGTCCTCGTACAGCCGACGCAAGTCTGTTGGAAGGCTCTTCGTCGCACTTGCGCGGACTGGGACCAGGGAGTCGTCGTCTGGTTCAAACACATATGTTCCTTTGGGAATGTTCGCTATTGCAACCACTCCCACGCCGTGAATTCGGGATGGCATCAATCTTGCATAGACCCCTTCGTGCGGGAGCTTGCCACTTTTTTGCAGGCCCTTAAGAACGTCCGACCCGAAATCTGCCCAGGCGTCGTCGCGGAACTTGTACCGAGTCCGGACGTACCATTGCAAGGGAGCTGCTACGCTCGCCAGAATTGGGCAGGCGAGAAACGCAAGAATCTTGATTGTGTGCAGATGAGCGACCAGCCACGGCCAATGTGATGGAGTCAGAAGGAAGAAAAAGGCGAATAGGTACTCTGCAAAGCCAGCAACGAGAAACGTAAAGCCCCAACAATAGGGCAACCATGTTTCCCACGAGTCGGCGTCCCGAAGCCACTCGCGCAGTTCTGCGGCAACCGACTTCTTGTTGGCAACTGCCTCACTCAGGCATATCTGACCGTAATACCACGCCAGCAGCGACCTTTCCTTGTAGAAAAACAGTGCGGCGACAACACACAGTACTGACCCCATGACAATGAAGAAATGCTCTGGGTTCCACAACAATGCTCTCGCATCCTTTGACAGGGAGGCATTGAGTATCCCTGCCGGCGCCGCAACCGAGACGGCTGACAAGATGCCCATGATAGTCATCTCTTTGTCCAGATACTCCAAGTACTGTTTCACATCCATCTTGGCCTACCTTGAGCACGAAATCGACTTTAGCCTCGATAACCGGATGTCCTACCGCTGTGATGGAGAAGGCCTTGCAATCTTGGAGAAGCGGGAGCCTGGGGCGCCAACACCAGGATTTCGGCAGACTCTTGCAACCTGGCAGGATTATAAACCGGGATCGCCGCGGAGAAGTCCTGCGTCGGTGCTTCAAGGGAAACGAGTCATCTGCCGCATGATCTTCGACCGAGAGGTATATCAGACCACATTGCACGAAAGGTGCAGAGGATGACCGCGCGGGTGCCCGGCGCCCGGCTGGCACTGTAGCGACTGTAGCGGATACTGTAGCGGGTGCCAGTTTAGATGGGGTTAGATGGGTTGGTGGCGATGAGCCTTAACCTATTGAAAATACGAGAGCAGCGTATCAGGTACAAACCGGCATAAATGGCTCCGTAAGGTCTGCAAAACCTTTATGCGTCGGTTCGATCCCGACCCGCGCCTCCAATCCTTCCTGATACTTAGCTGAACATAAATTAGTCAGGCCTGGTTTCGTATTTCGCTCTCATTCGCTTTTTATTCGTCAAAATGAGGCTGATTCGAACTCGAGGGCGGACAAAAAGCGGACCGCCGTTTCCGGTTGGCCTAAAACCCTGGCCTGACTCCGGCTCAAACGGTAACGCGGCGCCAATCCAAGGTGCCGCGCCAAATTTAATTGATCTGGTTGTTCGACCTGGCCGGTCGCTGGGCTTTGATCCAACGGTTGACTCTCGCATCGAGAATGTCGAGCGGCAGGGCGCCGCCCGACAGAATCTCGTCGTGGAAGGTCTTGAGATCGAACTTGGGGCCTAGCTCCTTTTTCGCGCGTTCGCGCAACTCGAGAATCTTGAGTTGGCCCAGCTTGTAGCTGCACGCCTGCCCGGGGCCGGAGATGTAACGGTCGGTCTCGGCCTGGATCGTGGGTTCGTCGATTGCATGGGAGTTGCGCATATACTCGACCACCTGTTCGCGGCTCCAGCCCATGTCGTGAATACCGGTGTCCACCACCAGGCGCACGGCGCGGAACAGTTCCGAGCGGAGCCGGCCATAATCCGAGCCCGGGTCCTGGTAAAAACCGATCTCCTTGCCGAGTTCCTCTGCGTAGAGCGCCCAGCCCTCGGTGTACGCGGAGTTTCCGCCATGCTTGCGGAACTCGGGCAGGCCCGTGAGCGACTGCTGGACGCTGATCTGGAGGTGATGGCCGGGAACACCCTCGTGGTAGGCAACGGCCTCGTCATTGATGAAGCTGCGGTGAGTGGGGTCGGAGACGGCAACGGACACGCGGCCGGGACGCTTGCCATCGGGAGTTCCACCTTGATAGTGCGTTGCGGCGGCGGCCTGGAACGCCGGGATGGGCTCGACGGTCACCGCGGTCTTGGGCAAAAGGTCGAACAGCTCAGGCAGACGCGGCTGCATCTGGGCAATGTACTTGCGGAAATCCTCGACAATGGCGTCCGCGGAGGCGGGCTTATACTTGGGATCGTTTTCAACGTGGTCCCGGAAGCTGGCCAGGTCCTTGTAGCCGTTGGCCTTGGCGAGCGCGGTCATCTCCGCAGTGATGCGAACAACCTCCTTGAGCCCGATCTCGTGAATCTGCGCGGCCGTCAGGTCGGTGGTGGTGAAGCGGCGGAGGGTGGCCTGGTAGCGGCGCTTGCCGCCGCCGAGGGAGTTGATCGAGAGCGTAGTGCGGGTGTAGGGGATGTAATCCGTGGTAACGAACGCGGCGAATTGCCTGTACGCCGGGAAGACCTCGTTGTTCACTGTGGAGGTGATTTCGTCGGTCAGCCGCCCTTTGTCGGCGTCGGAGAAGCTCGAGGGGAATTTCTTGAGAGGGATGAAGAACGGGTTGGCGGTGATGACGCCCTCGGCCTGATCGGGAATCTTTTCGGCGATGAATCGCACGGGGACGAGGTGATCGCTCACGCCGGCGCGCAGCACGTCCTCCACCTGCAGAAAGGCTTTAGGAATCTGGTGGAGGCGCGCGATGTAGTCCTCGTAGTGCTTGACGGAGTCGAAAGGCATGGAGAGCGGGAGGTCGGCAACGCTGGCGTGGATGCCGCCCCCGCCACCGGAGGAGCTGAGCGGCATCTCGTACTCTTTCAGGTCGTAGTCCTCCACGCGCTGCTGGAGCTGGCGAAGGAAGAGGTCGTGGGAGATAAGGTCCTGCTCGGGAAAGCCCGAGTCATCGATGGCTTTGATGCGGGCCAGGTCGGCGAGATCGCGCTCGTGGCGAGCCGCTGTGGCGGCCAGCGAGTAGTCGCCGAGCTGGTCGTTGTAACGGTAGTCCCCAACCGCGGTGGCCAGGGTAGGGCTCATCTTGAGGGCGGTCTCCCAGGAGTCGTTGAAGAGCGCGTTCTGGGCGGCCAGCCGCGTGTCTACTGAGGCTGGCGCCTGGGCAGAGGTGAATTGAGGGGCGGCAGCCAGGAAGAGACCAAAGACGGTGAGCAGGTTTGGACGCATGCGGAAAGGGTAGCAGAGCGGCTGGAATTGCGAGCGGAAAACTTCTGGCACCTGGGCCCGGGCAAAGGGATTCGGGCCTCCAATTCCGCGAATCGCAGGGGCGTAATTCGCTCCGTGCGCACGACTTAAAACTCTCGTGAAGATCTGCATTTAACCGGATTACGGTCTCCGCTGGCGATCGCTGCACAATCGAATGCGCTGCGCGGAGACATTTTTCTGGCCTGTGAGCAATTTGGTACAGCCACCATCCCATATGGCTCCTGTATACAACAGGATGCGTTGGGTACAACGTAAGTCCGCCCTTGTTTTTCCGTTCCGATTTGGCACCCGGGCTTTAGGTCCCACCGTCGTGACGGAGATGTGAAGAGCGGAATCTCGCCAGTGGAACCTGTTTCCCCTTACGTAGATCGACCTTAAGACGCGCGGGTGAAACGGTGCCCCACTTTAAGGAAAGCGAACGATCCAATGCAAACGTAGCAAGCGTTTTTTGAGGAGGCCCCCATGCAACCAATCGAGTCAAGGAAATTGGCAAGTCATTTCGAGAGAGCTCTGAGTTCTCTATTGCATTTCAACCCGTGTCGGATGGGGGCGTTGTCGCTCCTCATCCTCTTTGCCGCGACCCTCCATGCGCAATTCGGCGCCAGCCTGGCGGGCACAGCGCTCGACCCATCCGGCGCCGCTATTCCTCACGCCAGCGCGACGCTGACCAATCTGGCCACTCAGCAGACCATGACCTCCACGGCCAACGGCACTGGCGCGTTTAGCTTTACTGAACTGGCGCCCGGACATTACTCCCTCACAGTGACCGCTCCCGGCTTCAAAAAGAGCGATCTTACAGATGTCGAGATCCAGGCCGAGTCGCCACGCAGTGTGAATGTAACCCTCCAGCCCGGTGGCTCCTCCGAATCGGTCGAGGTCAAGGGAGACGAGATCCCCCTGTTGGAAACCGCCGATGCGAGCGTCGGCACCACCATCGACGGGGAAGAGATTGAAAAACTGCCCACCTATGGAGCGGATCCGTATGAGGTCCTGCGCTTCGCCCCCGGCATCACCGGCGACGGCGCGCGCTCGGGCTCCGGACAGGCCCTCCTGCTGCCCAACGGAGCGGGCCCCGGCGGCTCCAACTCCGGCATCTTCCAAACCGAAAACCAAGTCCAGATTTCAGCCGACGGCCAGCGCGAGGCGGACAACAACTTCATGATTGACGGCGTCAGCGTCAACTCCCTCACCTATGGCGGAGCCGCCGTGGTTTCGCCCAACCAGGAAGCTGTCGGCCAGATCAGCATTGTATCCACGTCCTTCGATGCATCCGACGGCCGCAACTCCGGCGCGCAAATCAAAGTCGTTACCAAGAGCGGCAGCAACACGCTCCACGGGTCGCTGTTTGGCGTGTACGACGAGCCCGGCTTGAACGCCTACGACCGTTGGGGCGGACCCTCCAATGCACTGCCGACACGCGTCGAAAACAAGGCGCGCACCTACGCCGCTTCACTCGGTGGACCGATTCTACGCAACAAGATCTTCTTCTTCGCCTCCTACGAGGGATTCACCACTGCCAACAACACCGAGACCGAATCCTACGTTGAGACCCCTGAGTTTCGATCCGCTGTCGTTGCCAACCGCGCGGGCGGCGTGACCGCGGGAATTCTGGGAAACCCCGGCGTGATTCCAAGAATCCGCGCCATCCTCACGCCTGCCTGCAACGGGCTGACCCTCGGAACCAACTGCAACGTCGTCACCGGCAGCAGCGGCCCTGGCCTTGATATCGGCTCGCTGACCCCGGGCGGCACTTCGCAAATCGGCGTCTTCCCCGCAAACACGCAGCTTGGCGGTGGCCTTGACGGCGTAGCCGACGTCGAAAACGCCCAGCTCTTTGTCCCCAGCCACAGCCGCGGCAACCAGTTCAACGCACGCGGCGACTGGTTTGCCACTTCGAAGGACCAGGTTGCGGGAACCTTCTACTTCACCAAGCTGGACAACGACGGCACCACCGGCACAGCCGGTTCGCGCCCCCAGGCGGATGCGCCCTTCAAACCGCTCAACTCCGCCGCAACCGCCATCTATATTCACACCTTCTCGCCCAACTGGCTCAATGAAGCCCGGGCCAACGGTACCCGCTTTGCGGAAAACGGCGTAAGGGACGCAGGCAATACCGTTGACTTCGGCATCCCCTACGTCAACGTACAGACCTTGCCCTGGGCCATCCAGTACGGCGCAAACTACGGCAGCACCACCCCCGCTATCTTCGCTGAGAATACCTACGAAGCACGCGACATGGTCACGCATACCTGGGGCTCCCAGGTGATTCGTATCGGCGGCGAATTGCGGCTCGAGCAGGACAACAACAACTTGTCCGGCGAGCAGAGGCCGATTTATGCCATGCAGGGTCTCTGGACATTTGCCAATGATGCAGCCATCTATGAGGCCATCGAAGCAAATCCCGCCAACGGTGGCACTCCGCTCACCCAGCGCTACTTCCGCTCAGAAGATGTCGCCGCCTACTTCCAGGACGACTGGAAAGTATTGCCCAATCTCACGCTCAATTTGGGTGTGCGCTGGGAATATTTCACCCCGTTGCGCAACAAGGGGTTTGAGATCAACTATCCGATGCTCGGATCTTCGGGCCATGAGCTTAGCGGCCTTACCTTGCAGATGCGCAATCACCTCTGGGGAGCCTCGCCGCATAACTTTGCTCCCAAATTCGGCTTTGCCTACCAGCCTCCCGTTCTCAAGCAGAAGCTCGTGGTGCGAGGCGGTGCCGCGGCCGCATATAACCACCTCGATGTCGCTCTCTTCGAAAACGCTCTTGAAGATGGCCCCGGCGTCGCCAGCTTCGGCCTTTGCTGCGCCGGCAACGGCAACACCGCCGGCGTCCAATACGATATGGGAACAAGCAATTCGCCCTCCAGCTTCCCCTTCAACCCCGCGCTTGCTCTTGGCACCAACCCCGCCACCGGTTTTCCCTGCGAATATGGATCAACGTCCAGCAATTGCGTTTCCAACGCAGAGAGCTTCGAGGTCTACGGCGCTGCGTCCACCATCAAGCAGCCGGTGAGCATCCTCTACGCTCTTGGACTTCAATATCAATTGCCGTCCAACATGGTCGCCACCATTGGTTATACCGGCAGCGTCGGTTATGACTTCGCACGGCTGGTGAACCAGAACTTCATTTACTCGCAGTGCTCCCCTGCAACGGTCAACTGCTCCGGTACAACGCAGCTCACACCGGTTTACGCCGCCTATTTCGCGCAGACTGACTCCCATCAGTCCTACAACGCGCTCAATCTCGGCCTCACGCGCCGCGTCACCAATGGTCTCAATCTCGCCGCTTACTACACCTGGTCCAAATCGCTTGACCAGGTGTCGAACGGCGATCTCGCCGATTCCAACGGAAACCAGACCAACCCCGCCAACAACCAATCGGAATGGGGCCCATCGGATTACGATGTGCGCCACCGCATCACGCTTGTGGGCACCTATGAGTTACCCCACGTTCATTCCGGCAACGGCTTTGTGAATGCTGCCGCCAACGGCTGGCAAGTCAATGGCGTCATGACCTATCACACCGGTTTCCCGTGGACGCCGGTCACCTATAACCTGGCCACCAGCCCCCTGGTTCCAGGCGCAAACGTGGTTGGCCCCACGCGGCCGATAGCCTACTACGGCGGCGCAGGCACAAGCTGCTCCAATAGCGCATTCAAGACAGGCTCCAACTTCCCCTTGGGCGGCCCTGCTTATTTTGAGATCAGCGAGCCGACTTCCGAGACCAACCCTGTTTACGTTCCTGGCATTGGCCGCAACAGCTTCCGCGGCCCCTGTTTCTTCGGTACCGACATGAGCTTCGGCAAACAAGTGGTGCTTGACAAGTTCGACCATCACTCGTTGCTTCGTTTTCAGGTGAATGCCTTCAACATCTTCAACATTCTCCAACTCCAGCCCATCACCAACGGCAACGCCAATCAGGGCGCCAACATCCAAAGCGCAACCTTCGGCTACGCGCAAGGCGCCGATGCCGGACGCGTCTTTGAATTCGTAGCGCGAATACAGTTCTAGACCCTCCCCCCATGGCGTTCGAGACGGAAAAACCCTCCGCCTCGAACGCCATTTTTTTGCTATTGGAAAAGCCTTCCTTTCTGTTTCAACCCGATGCCAATCGGGCTTTACTCCGTCTCAGCGCCCCTCACAAAAGTCCTTCCGCAGACTCGGCCTCATGACCCCGATACTGCGGCCGCCGCGCGTGTCACCGGACACACAGAGTGTCTGAGATGACACGAAACCCCAAAGCCAATTGACCCATAACTCGTATGTTTTCAATCGCTGGCAATTGGAGACCCGCTTGCACCTTGTCTGGGCACAGGCATTTGGGGCAAGGGGGACGCGATGGCAGCTTCGAGACTCGGCAGATTGGCAGCCGTGGCAGTGGCAGGGATGGCGCTGGCGGTCCAGGCGTTGGCGCAGAACACAGCAAACCAGAGTTCTCCGGCGCAGACCTCCGTTCCAGCAGCGACAAAGCGGGTGATCGTCGTAAGCCTCGAGGACCGGAAGCTTGCGCTGGTCGAAGACGGGCAAGTCAGGAAGATCTACACCGTCGCGGTCGGCAAGCCTTCAACTCCCAGCCCGGTGGGGACGTTCACCATCGAACGCCGCGTGGCCAACCCGACCTATCGCCACGAAGGCAAAACGGTGCCGCCGGGACCACGGAATCCGGTGGGCACCCGCTGGATGGGATTGAGCAAACACGGCTACGGAATCCATGGAACCAATGAACCCCGCTCAATCGGCAAAGCCGCATCGCACGGGTGCATCCGCATGGCAAAGGCCGATCTGGAAGAGCTCTACCCGCTCGTTTCCGAGGGCGACACCGTCGAATTGGTGGGCCAGCGCAACCAGGAGACCGCGCAACTCTTTGGCAGCGGAGAAAATCCAGCCCCTGATACGACCATCCAGCCCGCGGCCACACTGACCGCTACGGCCGTGCCGGCAATTCGTGAACAGGTCCCGGCAGCCAATGCGAATAGCACGGAGAAAGCAAATGCGGCCGGCCAGGCGCTTGCAACGGTTGTCGTGTTAGCGGAATTGCTCTAGGGAGGCGCGGTCATGAGTCTGCTGGCGGAAGCGATAACCCGATTAGGCGCAGTGGTGTTGCCGGTGGCGGCAGCGCTGCTGTTGGAAGAGTTGACGTATGGAGGACTGGTCCGGCTGCTCATTGCTCCAAGGCCGGAATCCAGAAACAGCACGGAGCGCAACCACCAAAAAGGAGAAGGAAAATGCTCGCATTGAAGCTGTTGTTAACGGTCGCGGGAGTCTTGTTGCTGGCTACCGCGTTGGGAATTCCACTCTATGGGCTCTATCTTCGCATTCGCTACGCGCGCCGCAAAGCCGCGGGCGAAGCCGACCTGATCGCGCCGGAACCAATCGCATGGCGCGGTCCAGTCGCGCTGGTATTGGTCGCTTGCCTGCCTCTGCTTATCGCGGCCAGCATCGTCGTCGTCCCCAGCGGAATGGGCGGCGTGCGGGTCAGTCAGATTCGCGGCACGCTGCCTGGCACGCTCTATCCTGGAGTGCACTTCGTCACACCGCTGGTCGAGAGTGTGCAGACCTTCGATCTGCGCGATCACCTCTTCACAGCAGGCATGGGTGAAGAAAGTGCAAAAACAACTGCGCCGAAGAGCGGCCTCAGCGTGCAGTCGCGCGAGGGCCTCAACATCGGACTGGCCGTGACCGTGCGTTACCGGCTCGACCCCGCCAAGCTCGACAGCGTGCAGGCGCACATGCCCCAGCCGGTCGACAAGGAGCTCGTTCCTCCAGTCGTGGCCTCCGCGTGGCGCGAACTCACGCCGCAGTACACCGTGCGCGAGATCTTCAGCTCCAAACGTGAA
>Ga0182012_10007398_pt1 | contig 10989 bp, 5 predicted proteins | sample 612S2SmetaG_FD_120486 | JGI IMG/M metagenome (GOLD analysis project Ga0182012, IMG submission 120486) | Permafrost microbial communities from Stordalen Mire, Sweden - 612S2S metaG | ecosystem: Environmental > Terrestrial > Soil > Wetlands > Permafrost | place: Sweden: Stordalen | collected...
CGTGCCGTAGCGGCAGCACTATGCGCAATCGTCGGCCCTAGCTTCGCGCACGCCCAAGTCGTTACGGAGTTCAGCCTCCCTACGCCCAGCACGAATCCTCAAAGCATCGCGGCTGGTCCCGACGGAAATATTTGGTTCACGGAGTCGGTTTTCAATGCCGGCAAGATCGGTCGGATTACTCCAGCGGGAGTCGTTACTGAATTCAACCTGCCCTCGAGCGCCTCACAAGCTGTGAGCATTACAGCGGGCCCCGATGGAAACATGTGGTTTACCGAGTCTGCACCAGGCGGCCCTGGTCATACCATAGGGCTAATTACTCCGGGAGGAGCGATCACCGAATTCGGAGCATGCGGCTCAGGCGTTGGTGCGTGTTCCGACGGCGGAATTGCTTTTGGATCTGATGGCAATCTTTGGGTGACCTATTTTGACTGGATCTCGCGAATCACACCGGCCGGAGTGGAAAGTAGCTTCTCGACCCCAGACAGCTTCATGTATCCAAATTGTATCGCGGCCGGTTCAGACGGCAATCTTTGGTATACAAATGGAGGGTATGGATTCACAAACATAATTGGTCGAATAACGCCTTTGGGAGTTCACTCATTCGCTGCGTTTATTCCTAGTGGCAATGGTGCAACTTGCATCACCGCCGGCCCCGATGGCAACCTCTGGTTCACAGAAACGTCTGCCAATCAAATCGGCAGGGTAACCCCGACCGGGACGATTACCGAATTCAGTTTAGGGACGACGCCGTACGCTGGACTTACCAGCATCGCGGCCGGCCCCGATGGCAACGTTTGGTTTACGGAACCTGCCCTCAACAGAATTGCGCAAATCACACCTACCGGGGTTATCACCGAGTTCAGTGCAGGAATCTCTGCTGGCTCTGGGCTCGGCGCGTTAACCGCCGGTCCGGATGGCAACATTTGGTTCACGGAACCTGGTGTCAATAAAATCGGTCGTATTACCACGCCTACGCCGGTCATTCCAACGATTGACTCGCCCTCGATTATTCCGGCACCTATCAACGGTATAAGCACGCAGACGCCGCAGTCGACCGGTGGTTGTACGCCTGGTGATCGAAAATTGGTTTTAATAACACACGGGTGGCAGCCCACGGAGTTGGGTTCGCCCAACATCACCATGTTGCAGTCAATGGCAACGAATATTCGGGGACAAATCGATCAACATTACTCAAGCGATTCCTGCAACTGGGATGTGTCTATGCTCGACTGGACGCCACGAGCTTGGACAACGTTCCCCCAGGAAGCATTTGCGAATGCGGACGAAGTCGCGACTCAAGCATACGCGAAGATTCAAGCGCGGCAAGCCTTGGTGGGCCAGTACAAGACCGTTCATTTAATCGCGCACAGCGCCGGCTCCGAAGTAGTGGACTCACTCGCGCAAAAGTTAAAGAAGGACATGCCCAGCGTCATTGTGCAGGAGACACTGCTGGATGCGTACAACCCGGGCGGAAATATAAACAACTACGGGTGTTCCGCAGATTGGGCGGAAAGCTACGTCGACATGCGACCGAACGTACCGGCCGCAACTCTTCTGCTGCAGCCGCTCGATATTGGCGACGAAAATCTGACATTGACGGGTGCATTAAATTTCGATGTCACACAGCTCGGCGACGCAACTTGGCCACAAGTGAGTTTGGCAACAATTGACGATATAGCTAATTTCGGCGCCTACCACGAGTGGCCGGTAGATTGGTACTCCAGTACGATTGCGCCAACGTCGCGACCTTACGGGTGGCCCTTATCGATCGAAGCGGGTCAAAATTCGCTTCATACACTGCCGAGCTATGTTTCTGGGGCGAACCGCGGTGACAGAGTTTGTCTAGCGTCATCGGGAGGAACGTACCAATGCCCGCCGGTTACTACCGGACCTCCACCGTTTTTGAGCGTGCATTGCGGAAGCCAGTTTGTTGCGATCGGTCAGAGTATTTGGGATTTCGTCGCAAGTACTGTGGTTAGTCTGACCGGCACCGTGTATGTCAATGAGGCCAGTTTCGAATTGATCACCGGCTCTCCAGCTTCACCCAAAGCGAATGAATCTCGAGCTGAGGCGACCGACACAACCACGTTGTCGCCAGCATGGTTGAAGTTGAATATTAATGTACCAAAGGCAGCTAGTACATTGCAGTTTGATGCTGTGTTCTCCTCGGCGCAGGGGGCGGCAGGATTCTTGACGGTATTTGTTGACGGGCAACAGGTGCATGCGCGGGAAGAGGCGAACATTACGCCGGGGGCGACGACGAGCATTTCGGTGCCAACCGGCTCGCTGGCAGCAGGGGTCCACTGGGTCGGCTTTCGGCTAGATCCGACGAATTCTGTGGAATCTCAGGTGCAGATATCGAATGTTCGGTTGGGCAATACGACGCTTACCAGCCCGTCTATTGTGTGGCGCAACTCCAATGGCGATGTATTCCTCTGGTTCATGAGTGGTGGGACGATCAGCTCGTCGGTTGATCTTGGTGTCATCCCGTCGAGCTGGGCGATTCAAGGCACAGGGGATTTCAACGGCGACGGCAATTCCGACATCCTCTGGCGAAACTCGAATGGCGATGTCGTGACCTGGTTCATGAACGGCCCCACTATCGCGTCGTCGACGGATTTGGGGGTGATACCGGCGAGTTGGACCGTACAAGGCACGGGAGATTTTAACGGGGATGGTACGACGGATATCCTCTGGCGCAACTCCTATGGCGATGTGGTGGTGTGGTTCATGAACGCCGGCAGTATCGCGTCGTCCGCGGACCTGGGGGTAATTCCTGGCGATTGGACGATACAGGGTACCGGGGATTTCGATGGAGACGGGAAGACGGACATCCTGTGGCGGAATGCCACTGGCGATGTAGTAATTTGGTTCATGAATGGGGGAACCATCGCGTCGTCGTCTGACCTTGGAGTAATCCCGAGCGACTGGAGCATTCAGCGAACCGGGGATTTCGATGGAGATGGCAAGAGCGACATCTTGTGGCGGAACGTCAATGGCGATGTGGTGGTGTGGTTCATGAATGCGGGAACGATCGCCTCATCGACGGACCTCGGCGTGATCCCGTCGAGTTGGACGATTCAGGGGACCGGGGATTTCAATGGGGACGGGAAGGCCGATATCCTGTGGCGGAATGCGAACGGGGACGTGGTGACTTGGTTGATGAACGGCGGGGCCATTGGGTCGTCAACGGATCTGGGGGTCATTCCGACGTCTTGGGCGATAAATGGGGTTGCGCACTAGCGCCGTTGTCGGTCGCCACCTGTCACCATGTCACTTCGATAGTAAATGTCGGCAACGGTGCGTGCAAAGGCGCGCGACTCTCGCGAGTAAGATAGGAAGAAACTCGAAAAGAGATAAATAATTTCTTGTTGAACCGGGGAATGATCCACATGATGGCGGATTCACGTTCAATCGATCGCAGATTCGCGAGTTGCGGTCGCGCACATGCTTTGAACATGGCGTCTCAATACGCGTGGACCCGTGCTTTTCGGGTATTCGTGGCTGCGATGTCGTGGATACCTTTGGCGGCAATGGCCGCAACGCCGCAAGCGGCAACGGGTTATCTATTCTCGATAGTCGCGAAATCCGATGGTACCGTCTGGGCCTGGGGGCGCAATCTGTACGGGCAGCTCGGATACGGGGGCGGGGACAGTCCCGTACCAGAGCAGGTACCAGGGTTTAACGGTGCAGTGGCGGTAGCTGCATCGGGTAGTTACTCTATGGCGTTGAAGTCCGACGGTACAGTGTGGGAGTGGGGTGCGACCTATAGTAGCCCTTATGGTACTACGCCCGTGCAAGTACCTGGGCTGGCAGGTGCAGTAGCCGTAGCTGCGGGTGTAGGCACCTACGCGGCCGTGAAATCCGACGGTACGGTTTGGGAATGGGGCGATAACGCGTTCGGCGAATTGGGTAACAACACATTCACGAACAGCTCGGTGCCGGTCCCGGTGTCGGGACTGACCGGCGTCGTGGACGTGGCGGTAGCGGACGATCATACGGTCGCGCTGAAATCCGACGGGACAGTATGGGCGTGGGGTTACAACGCCGACGGACGACTCGGCAACAATAGCACTGTAACTAGTCCCGTGCCGGTGCAGGTTTCCGGACTGAATGGCGTAGTAGGCATATCGGCCGCGGGCGCTTTTTCTATGGCATTGAAGTCCGATGGCACTGTCTGGACATGGGGAGACAACACTTACGGTGAGCTCGGCAATAATTCTACTGTGAACAGTGCAATCCCGATGCAGGTGCCGGGTCTGACAGGCGTAGTAGCCCTAGGCCGCGGAAATAACAATGCGAGTGCCGCCGTTGTAAGGGTCGATGGCACCGTCTGGACGTGGGGCTACAACGGAGGCAGCGGAGATTTAGGCAACGGTAGCACCGCAGATAGCCGGACGCCTGTCCAAGTGCTTGGGTTGACTGGGGCCGTGACGGTAGGCAATGGAATTCACATGGTCGCGCTCAAATCGGACGGCACGGTGTGGGCATGGGGGAACAACGGGTATGGCGAGCTGGGCAACAACAGCACCGTAAGCAGTTCGGTGCCGGTGCAAGTGCTTGGTCCCGGTGGAGTGGGGTTTCTGAATCTCGGTGCCACATATAGGCCCAATGTTCCAGTGCCGGATCCGGCAAAGACGACAGTTACGATTTCGGACATGCCCGCGGTCAATACGGTAATGACCCAGACCAGCACTTTCGTGACGCAGAAGAGTTCTCAGATGGACCCGGTGTACCGAGCGTACTTGCAAGCCAAAGTGGCCGCGCTTCAAGCGCAAGATGATAATTATCAACCACTGTCGCCGTTTTGGAAGGGCGCAGCCGGCAACGCCGCTACCTACCTGCAGGCAGTGACTGGGCTCGGGAGTGCGGTCACCGATCTAGCGGGTGCCCTATCGTCGTCGTTATCCGAGCGGGTACTTGGGTTAGCCAGCGTAGCGGGAGATCTAACGGGCATACCCTCATCGGATAATCAACAACTTCAGTATGCGCAGTTTACCGCGGCATCGATGGGGTTCACTTACTCGCTACTAACCACCGATGACCCGGTTTTGCTTGGGCTGCAGGCCAATTTTTACATTTACGGGAGTTTTGTTGCGCCACAACTCGCAACCCTGGCGAGCGATCCGCCGTCCTCAAACTATCGGACACCTATCACCGTACCGCTGATACCCGCACCTCCGGTTCCCGCGGGATTGCCGGCGGACGTAACCACCCTGCTAGGCGAGCTCAATAGCGCGACGATTCGCGCGACCACGTACGCACAGGCGGTTCGGGCTTCCGTAGACCGATACGGTGGCGCTATTGCAGCTAACGATTCCTCAAGTGCGCTCATTCAAATGGGAGCAATTCTCGACTACCTCCAGCTCTTGGGCACAGCGCTGCGTGACTCTGACAAGGCCGTCAATCAGTTGCCGGCAATATTGGCCGCCAACGGTTATGCAGACTTGAGGGGGGATGCGAGTACTTGGCAGGCCGTACAGCAGGCACTGATAGCATCAAACGGACTTCCGGCGGATCTGGTGGCATTCCTAGCGAGCCAGGGGGTGTCTTCGGATCAAATGACTGCCTTATACAATCAACTGATTCAATTCGATGTAACCAGCGTCCCTCAGGGACCACGTTTGTATGATGCTGCAATCGCTGCGTCGCAACAGTTAGATAACATTGCTGGCAAAACTCCGACGGTTTTGTGGCGCAACGCCAACGGTGATGTGTCCCTGTGGTTCATGAGTGGCGGGTCGATCGCATCGTCGGTCGATTTTGGAGTCATTCCTTCTAGCTGGGCGATTCAAGGCACAGGCGATTTCAACGGCGACGGTAATTCGGACATCCTTTGGCGCAATGCCAATGGCGACGTGGTGACCTGGTTCATGAACGGCTCCACGATCGCGTCGTCGACGGATTTGGGGGTCATACCGGCGAGTTGGACCGTTCAAGGCACCGGAGATTTCAACGGCGACGGTACGACGGATATCCTCTGGCGCAACGCCAATGGCGATGTGGTGGTGTGGTTCATGAACGCCGGCAGTATCGCGTCGTCCGCGGACCTGGGGGTGATCTCTAGCGATTGGACGATCCAGGGCGCCGGGGACTTCGACGGCGACGGTAAGACGGACATCTTGTGGCGAAATGCCAATGGCGATGTGGTGGTTTGGTTCATGAACGGCGGAACCATCGCATCGTCGGCGGATCTTGGCGTTATCCCTAGCGATTGGAGCATTCAGCGCACGGGGGATTTCGATGGGGACGGTAAGAGCGATATCTTGTGGCGCAATGTTAATGGCGATGTGGTGGTTTGGTTCATGAACGCGGGGACGATTGCGTCATCAGCGGATCTAGGGGTGATCCCGTCGAGCTGGACGATCCAAGGGACCGGGGATTTTAACGGGGATGGTAAGGCGGATATTCTCTGGCGGAATTCGAACGGCGACGTGGTGACTTGGCTGATGAACGGGGGAGCTATTTCGTCGTCAACGGATTTGGGGGTGATCCCAATGTCTTGGGCCATAAATGCCACGGGCCGTTAGCGTCGGCAAAAATTAGTAAGATTATCGGCGCCAGTTCCTAAGCGAGGAAGGGTTTCGCTTTTCGCGTTCTACGGAGTGAAACATGGACGAGAGAGTGACGCGATCAGATCAAACTCATACGACGAAATGGGGAGTGTCCGTGGTTGCATTGGCCATCAATTCAATCTGACCGAGACCGATCCGGTGAAGTTGTGGAACTACTACCTGGAGCTGGTGCAGGTCGGAGAGGCGTTACGCACCTTGAAGCCCGATCTGGCCATCCGGCCGATCTTCCACCATGAGCTCGAGCGCATCGAGGCGCACGTGTTCGTCGCCTTCCTCGGGTACTGTCTGTACGTGACGCTCGGCAGGCAACTCAAAACTCTCGCGCCCGGCCTCACCGCTGTGCGCTCGGGAAATTTGCCGCCGTGCAGATTGCGCATCCCGACCACCGACGGCCGTGAACTTGTGCTCACCCGCTACACGCAGCCGGACCCGGAACTCGAACTCTTGCTCGAGCGCTCGCGCCTCACGCTACCCGCCCTGCTAGCGCCGAAAATCAGCGCCGGTTAGGCCGCTTCACCAGCTCTCGGGTGGCGCGGACCTTTGACGGCGCACCGTAAGTGCATCAATTCATCAATCAGTTAGCGTCGACGAAGCACGAGGCACGAGGCCTCGAATTCGAATCGGTTAGGGCTATTGCACCTCGACGGATTGCACCCGGGCGACGAAGTGCCATCGATGGGTGTTGCCCGCCGGCGGGGTCACGGTGAGGTTCAGGCAGCCGTTGGCAGTATCCGCCGCGGCCGACAGTGTGGGTACGAACGAGCCTTGACTGAGTGGGGCGGGCAGGGGGTTCATGATGAGGGTGGTGCTCCCGGGAGCATCTCCCATGACCATCAATCCGGTCCACTGATTCCAGGCGACGGAGCCCGCCGACACCTTGTCGAGCGCCAGCACATCGATGGTCAATAGATAGGCGGTGTTCTTGGCGAGATTGACGCAATTTTGCGAGTTTCCCGTGCCCACCGGCACGCCGGTGCCATCGGCGGTCAGGCGCACCGCGCGCGCCGAATCGGTCGAATTGTTCAGCACGCTGGTGCAGGACTGCGCGCTGCCGGGGGTGCCGGGCCCAAACCAGTTCGACCCATAACAATCGATGGCCAGCCGATGGCGGGTATCGACTTCCTGGCCATGGGCGGTCGACCAGGCGCCGCTCGCCTGATTGGCATTACCCCAGGCCGCCGCGCCGGCGGCACTCGCCTGGTTGCCCCAGCCCGCAAGGATGCCGGACTGGGAGCCGGCGGCGGCATTGCCCTGTCCGGTGGGACCCACGAACGCGCCCGCGCCAACCGCATCGCCCACCTGGTTGGCGGTCACCACCTGGTGCGAACCTCCCGACGCATTGCTGAATTGCGTGCCGCGGTTGCCGGTGAAGTCGTTGCCGACCACGCTGAAATCATCGCCCCCCGGGCCTATGATGAGACCGCGGCCGTTCGCGCCATATTGGCCGCTCGGACCGATGAGCACGCCGGCGATCGAAAATCGCGACAATCCCGCGCCGATCACGATGCCCGGGCCGCCGTTGCCCGAGATCTTGCCGCCGGTGATGGTCAAGCCGTCCACATTGGTGGCGGCGCCCGCGTCGATGCCCGTTCCGGCGTTGCCGAGCGCCTCGACGTTGCTCAAGGACAGGCCGTTCACATTGCCCAACATCTGGATGCCGACCGCATTCGAGGAGGTCCAGGGGGAATCCAGGGTGAGGTTCACTATGGGGGCGGCGCGGCCATCGAACAGCATCCCCGGACCCGAGGAGGTGTCGAAATAGCTGTGCGCGATCTTGATGCTGGCGACCCCGGCGCCCGCTGCGGGACGCACCACCAGCGGCGACCCCATTTTCTGCAACTGCGCGTCGGTAATGGCGTAGTCGGCGCCGTTCGCGATCTCAATTCCCGCCGCGGCATTGCGCCCGCCGGCATTTTCCATGTAGGGGCTGATGATCTCGTGGACTTCGCTGTTGCCGTCGAATTTCATGCCGATGCCGCGGCCGGCGGCGAGCTGGGTGATTTTGCAGCGGAAAAACAGCGTTCGGCCGCCCTTGGAATAGATGCCGCTGTGGCCACCGCTGATTTCGAGGCGGCTGAGGTCGAGGTCATAGGATCCGGCACTGTTGTCATGAATGGCCCACACCGCGGTGTCGCCGGCGGGACCGTATTGGTTGATCCAAAAGTCGTTTAGCTCAAGGTAGGATTGATCGAGCTCGATGACGTTGAAGGTGGTCGAATTGGTGATGAGCTGGGATTCGGTCTGACCGGCACCGTACAAGTGAATGTGGGGATGCGGCAGAACGATCGAGCCGTTCAGGACATAGCCGCCCCTCGGCATGAACACCGCCCCGCCCCAGGTCTCATCGGTCAGCTCGAGCGCGCGCCGGAAGGCGGCCACATTGGCCTCCTCGGTGAGGGAATGGGCGGCGGGATACATGGCCTGCGCCGCGGCCAGGGAGGCGAACAAGGAGGAGAGCGGATGACTGCGGTAGTCATTGAACGCGCCGTAGTCGAGCACATTGATGACTACCGCTGGCGGAGCTGCCGCCGGCCGGGCCGGGATCACATCGGCGAAGATCGGCGTGAATAGGAGCCCGGGCAGCAGAGCGAGGCGTTTCATGGCGAGGGCGGAGCGACTCCAGGGGCCGCAGCAGGGGTCAGCAGCGCGTCGATTTCCTTTTGTGCCGAAGCCAGGCGGTCCTCGAACGAGGAATGGTGCGCGCGGATCACCTGGCGAGCGAAGCGTCCACCCTGATAGTTGAAGGTCTGATTTACATCCACGAAGACGCTCTTATGCAGAGTCTCGCCGCCGTGCTCGATGGTTTCCTGCAGCAGCTGCTGATCGTCCGGATATAAGTCAAAGGAGCCCTTATTGGCGGCGAGGGTGGCATCGGACACGCGGGTGAGGAAGCCCTCGTGCCATTTATGGCAGATCTCGAGGCACAGCGGGTTCGACAGATTGGCGAAGAAGATGCCGGCGTTCACCTGCCAGGGCTTCGGGTCCCGGGCGCCGGGGGCGAACACGAAGGACCGATCCTGCTTGTCGGCGAGGTAGTCGGCGCAATTGAAATCGAGGTCGACGATGTAGGAGTCGGCGTCCAAGTACAACAGCCACCCCGTCACGCCGCGTGCGATCAGGTCGTGCAACAACAGGATGCGATTGTAGGTCGAATGCCAGGGCAGGTGTCCGCGCCGGATGCCGACGAAGGCCTCATAGGTGTGACCGTGGCGTTCGGCAAAGCGCGCGGCGGTGGGCTGGGTGATGGCAAACAGCGGAAAATAGCGATACGGATCGCAGGTTTGAATAATCAGCATGCCCCATCCCCAACAGCCGGTGAATCTCAGCAATACGAGTAATTCAGGCCGGTGATCTTAGCCAGCTTTTGCCGGCGAGGGGAACTTGTTGTGCATGGCGATAGACCTGTTGATCGAGGGCGGTCAGCGGCGCCATGAGCTCTTCGGTTTCCGCATCCCGTGCCACCGATTCCGCCGCTCGATAGCGGTCGGGCTCCGCCTCCGCCAGCGCGTCAGTCACCATCCGCCGTCCCAAGCGCGCGAGGTCCAGATCAAGGCCGAGTGCGGCTCCCAAGGATTGGGCGCGCGCGTCGAGCGCCTCGGTGGTGCTGACCCAGGCCATGGCATCGAGGGCGGCGCAGGCCACCGCCACGGCGGTTTGCGGCCGCAGCAAACCGCCGCGGTATTCCGCTGTCGCCGTGGCGCGCAGCGCCTCCGGCGTCCCCGGATGCAGCGCGAAAAGGGTTCGGGTCACCGGATTATCGACGCCCGCATGAACGCGCACGTCGGGGTCACGCAGGTAGTCGTTGAAGGGCAGCGCCGCCTTGGCCACGAGCACATCGTCCCGGACGGCGGAGGCCTCCAAGATGAGCGACCGATGGAAGCGATATTGGGAAATCAAGCGTGAGCGCGGTTCGCGAATCACTGTGATGACCCGGACGCGGCCGGGAATCAACAGAATGTCCTGAAGGGTGTAATGCCCGCGAAACAGCCGAAAGCCCGACAGGTATTCCACCGCATGCCGGCCGATGCCGAACCGATCGGGAAAGATTTCCTCCTCGGTGAATGCGCCTTCCAGCAGATGCGCGAGCGAGGTACCGCCGGTCTTGGGGATGTGCAGGAAGGCCACCCGCGGCGGAAGCAGGTCGAGCGCATGGTCACGCTCGCTGTGGTTGATGAACGAGAGATCATTGGCGAACTCGATGGAATTGAGCAAATGCCGCCGCAGATCCGCGTGGGTGGCGAGGTTCTGGCGATGCCAGTCAAGCGCTTCGGCTTCGGGCTCGCGGCCCAGATGAGTATTCCGGCGAAGATGACCGTTCATTCCGGTTGAACGTGACCGACTATTCCGGCTGAACATGATCAGTGATCCGCCGGGTCCGCGCTGTTACTGTTTTCTACACTCCTCGGTCACGATC
>Ga0182012_10007399_pt1 | contig 10988 bp, 10 predicted proteins | sample 612S2SmetaG_FD_120486 | JGI IMG/M metagenome (GOLD analysis project Ga0182012, IMG submission 120486) | Permafrost microbial communities from Stordalen Mire, Sweden - 612S2S metaG | ecosystem: Environmental > Terrestrial > Soil > Wetlands > Permafrost | place: Sweden: Stordalen | collected...
ATTGGTGGACAGAGGGGCGGTCATCAGTCCTATGTGAGTCAGACTGCGATAATACCGTTTCATTTCCGCGGCAGGTCGGCGGAGGGAAATTCGCGGCAATCTTCAGCCGCGCGCCCTACACTTTCGGCGTTCGCACAATCACCGGTGTCGGCTGAATCTCCAGCGCCAAATCACCCTCCGGCAAGCGCTTGTAACGCACTGTTACCCGGCTGTGTACTTTGATCGCAGTCTTGTTCATTTTCGTCGCGGCGTTAATCGCAAAACTACGGCTCTCCGTCGGCCGCCCCACCAGTGTGCGCGTCACCTTGATGTGGTTTGCGTCCAGTTCCACCATCGTGCCCGTAAAGAATTGCGGACGCGGTGCGGGCGGCGCAGTGGGCTGTCCGTTCGCTGGCCCATTACCGGCAGCAGCATCGCCCGTCAAATTTTGACCCACCACCAATACAGCGCTAACAAACAACGCGCCCATAACCAATCCTGCCACCTGATAGCGAAGCTTTGTCATGCCGATTTCCCTTGTGTAACACAGTTGACCAAGGTGCGTCCTGCTCCAACTCACAAAACCGTCCCCGGATGGTACAAATTAGGAATTTTTAACTCGCCAATCGCGATCAAATCGCCCGATCTCGACAAAGCCTTCACCAACGGAGCACCCGGATGAACAACAAAAGGCGAAGTTCGAAAGTCGCGCCCTTGCCGGATGTGCGTCTCGCTAACCGAATCGAAATACTCCGCGGGTATCTCCGGCAGCATCTGCGCAATCGGAATCAACGCATCGCTCAGCCGTTGCTCACTCGCCAACACCGCGAGTTGATCCAGCGTCCGCGCTTGCTCTACACCGTAATCACCCGCACGCGTTCGTCGCAGGCAGCTCAACAGCGCACCGCAGCCAAGCCGCTGCCCCAAGTCATGCGCAATCGATCGAATGTAAGTGCCCGCCGCGCACGAAACCAGAATCGTCAGCTTGTGGCCAATCAGGCTTTGCACCTCGAGTTCCGTCACCTCCACCGCCACCGGCTTCAGTTCCACTTCGATATTTTGCCGCGCCAATTTATACGCCGGCACACCTGCTACTTTTTTAGCAGAGACCGGCGGCGGCGTCTGCCAAAACGTTCCCCGGAACTCATCCAGCGCCGCCAGAATCGTTTCGGACTCCGGCAGCGCCCCCTCATTCACCGTCACTTCGCCTTCCGCGTCGTATGTGTTCGAAACCGCACCCAGCGTTATCTCCGCCAAATACGTCTTCGCAGACTTGCCATAGAACTGCGCCAGCCGGGTTGCCGTACCCGTCACCAAAACAAGTAACCCCGTCGCCATCGGGTCAAGCGTTCCCAGATGCCCAACACGTTTGGTGCAGGCCAGTTTGCGCCAGCGGTTCACCACGTCGTGGCTGGTGCAGCCGCCAGGCTTGTCGATAAGTATGAGTCCGTTCATGCGGGCTTACGTTAGTCTGATGATTAGAAGAAAGAAAAAATAAGTGGAAGAAGAAGCCCTAGGTAAAGCGTACGATTCGCGGCTCATGAAGCGGCTTCTCCATTACTTGAAGCCCTATTGGCGCTTTGTCCTCGCGTCCCTAGCTCTGCTTGTTGTCGATTCTCTTCTACAGAGTATCGGACCGCTCATTACCAAGATGGCCGTCGACCGTTATCTCGTCCCGTCCAAACACCCCTCGGTACTTTTTCCGGCCCTCAATCAGTGGCTTTCCGCTGACGCACTCACCGGCCTCACCCAACTCGCCCTCATCTATCTCACCGTCGTCGTCCTCGATTTCATTTTCGATTTTGGCCAAACCTACCTCATGCAGTGGACCGGCCAGCGCGCCATGTTCGATCTCCGCCGCCAACTCATGGCCCATCTCCAAACCCTCGACGTCGCCTATTTCGACCGCAACCCCGTTGGCCGCTTAGTCACGCGCGTCACCACCGATGTCGACGTGTTGAATGACCTCTTCGCCTCCGGCCTCGTCACTATCATCGGAGACTTGCTCGCCCTCTCCTTCATCGTGGCCTTCATGTTCCGGCTCAGCCCCGGCATGGCCTGCTTCATGCTCGGCGTCCTCCCCTTCGTCGTGCTCGTCACCATGAAGTTCCGCCGCACCGCCTCCCAAAGCTTTCGCCGCATCCGCGTCGCCGTCGCCAAAATCAACGCCTATCTGCAGGAACACGTCGCCGGCATCGCCGTCCTGCAACTGTTCAATCGCGAAAAGAAAAGCACCGAAGAGTTTGAAAGCATCAATCGCGATCACATGCTCGCCTTCAAAGATTCCGTGATCGCCTATGGCTGGTTCTATCCTGTCGTCGAGTTCCTCAGCATGCTCGCCCTCGCTTGTCTCCTGGCCTATGGCGGCTTCCGCATTAAGCAAGGCGCGCTCTCCATCGGCGTCCTCGTCGCCTTCTTGCAATACGGTCTGCGCTTCTTCCGCCCCATTCAAGATCTCAGCGAAAAGTACAACATCCTGCAAAGTGCCATGGCCGCCTCCGAACGCATCTTCAAACTGCTTGATCTCAAGCCGGCCATCGTCGCGCCTCCATCCACCACCGCCTTCCCCGCCGGTCCGCTCGACGTTGAATTCGATCACGTCTGGTTCGCCTACAACGGCGAAGATTGGGTGCTCAAAGACGTCAGCTTCCACGTCGCCGCCGGCGAAACCGTCGCCATCGTCGGTCACACCGGCGCGGGCAAAACCACTATCACGAATCTCCTACTCCGCTTCTACGACGTCCAGCAAGGCACCATCCGCATTGGCGGCATCGACATCAAATCCTTCAACCTCGCCGACCTCCGCAAAAACTTCGGCGTCGTCCTGCAAGACCCCTATCTCTTCACCGGCACCATCGAAAGCAACATTCGCCTGGGCACGCCGGGCATCTCCGACCAAGCCGTTCGCACCGCCGCCGAACGTGTCAACCTGCTCGATTTCGTCGAACAGATGCCCGAACAATTCGCCACGCCCGTTCGCGAACGCGGCCAAGGCCTATCCACCGGTCAAAAGCAACTCATCAGCTTCGCCCGCGCCCTCGCCCACAACGCCCGCATCCTCATCCTCGACGAAGCCACCTCCAGCGTCGACACCGATACCGAAATCCGCGTGCGCGAAGCCTTAAGCCGCCTCGTCGAAAATCGCACCTCCATCGTCATCGCTCATCGCCTCTCCACCATCCAACGCGCCGACCGCATCATCGTCATGCACCGCGGCCAACTGCGCGAAATCGGCACCCACCGCGAACTGCTCGCCAAACGTGATATCTACTGGAAGCTGTATCAGCTTCAATATAAGGAGCAAGAAATTGAGCGCCGACAAGAACTCGCGCCTCAGCGTTCATAAAGCGCCTGTCAATCCGCCGAACTTCGCGTTCCGCACATTTGGCAAGCTCAAGGTCCGCCAAAAATTGGCGTTCCTCCACAACTTCTTTTTCCTCAGCCTCGCCGTCTCGGTCTATCTCTCCGTCATCCCGCTCTTCTCCAGCCACATCGAACAAGCCAAGCAGCGCGAACTCAAAGAGATCTCGCAAATCTTCTCCGCCGGCCTGCCCATGAGCCAGCGCCCCGAAACACAGGAATTCGGCGCATACGAATACAAGCAAGGCTCCGCCGCCGATACCGACCTAAGCCCCGCCGGCCAACAGTATCTGCTTGCCAATCCCGCCGGCACCTGGCAGCAAGGCCAAGACATGCTCTTCCGGCTCGACGTTCACGAGGGCCAATATCGCCGCGTGCACCTCCGGCATGAGTTCTATGACAGCGCTCTGCGCCAGGCCCGCATCCGCGTCTTCATTGTCTTGGGCACCATGTATCTACTCTCCATCCTCGTCATGGAATTCATCATCATGCCGCAGTATGTCTATCAACCGCTCACCCTCATGTTGAAAGCCGACGAAGCCACCCAAACCGGCGACCGCGAGCACGAACTCATTGATGACCGCTTCATTCTCGACGACGAAATCGGCTACATCATGCGCTCGCGCAACGCCACCGTCGGCCAGTTGCGCCGGCAGGAAGACGATCTCGAAGAAGCTCTCAAAAAACTCGAAGAACAAGATCGCTTGGTCAGTCTCGGCTTGCTCAGCACCAGCGTCGCGCATGAGTTAAACACGCCTCTCGCCGTGCTGCAAGGCTCCATTGAAAAGCTTCTCGAAACCCGTCACGATGGCCCTACGCTTGAACGTCTAGGCCGCATGCTGCGCGTTACCCAACGCTTGCGCAAGATCAGCGAAGGTCTGGTTGATTTCGCCCGCGTGCGGAAAGAAAGCACCGAGCCGCTCGTCCTCCGCGATCTCATCGACGAAAGCTGGAGCCTCGTCGCCATCGACGAAAAGGCTTCGGCCGTCAACTTCTTGAATTGCGTGCGCGATAGTGACGCCGTCATTGGCAACTCCGATAGGCTGGTTCAAGTGTTCGTCAATTTGTTACGTAACGCGCTGATGGCTATCCCCATCGGCGGCGAGATTATCGTCGATTCGCGCTTGACCCAACGCGGCAGCCAAAGTTGGGTCGCCTGCACCGTCATGGACGATGGTCCCGGCATTCCCGCCCACGTCCTGCCCAAGGTGTTTGAAGCGTTCGTCACCACCCGGCTCGATGCCCGCGGCACCGGCCTCGGCCTAACCGTCGCAGAAGGCATCGTCACCCAATTGGGAGGAACCATCACCGCCGCCAACCGCCCCGAAGGTGGCGCATCGCTAGAAGTCATGCTCCCCGCCGCAGGCATCGAAATCAAATGAACGAAGAAGCCTTAGCCTCCATCGGCGTTGTCGACATTGCCGTTCTCGACGATGACATCGATTTCCGCAACTACATTGAAGACCTCCTGCGCGACGAAGGCGGTTATTCCGTCCGCACCTTTGCCGAACAGAACGAACTCTTCGCCTCCGCCGAAACTCGCATTCCTGATATCGTCCTGCTCGATATGAAGATGGGCACCGTCACCGGCGAAGAAGTCGTGGAACAGCTACTCCTGCGCTGGCCAGAACTCTGCATCATCGTCATCACCGGCTATCCTTCACTCGAAAACATGCGGGCCACTTTCAAACTGCGCGTCTTCGATTACCTCGCGAAACCGTTTTCTCTCGCGCAATTGCGGCAGACCTTGCAGAACGCCGTCGAACAATTCGGCCTCGGCCGCACCCCGCAAGACCTGTTGCGCGAACGCCTGGGCCATCGCATCAAACTCCTGCGCGTCGAACGTGGTTGGTCGCTCAAAGACCTCGCCGCCGCCACCAAACTCAGCGTCTCCCAAATCAGTTCCATCGAACGCGGCGCAAACTTGCCCAGCGTCGAAAGCCTGCTTGCCATCTGTCGCGCCTTTGAGCGCAAGCCTTCCGAAGTGCTTACTTCAATCGGCTTTTAGTAACCTGGAAGTGTCCACAACAGCTATTCCCACACCGCTCCTGCCGGTCTGAATGCAAATCTTCCGAATTCGAAAACCTCACTCAAGCTTTCTGCTTTGCTTGCTGTTCCTAGCCGCCGCGCAACCCGGGGTTCCGCAATACACCATGAGCGCCACCCCCCCGCTCAAGTTCCCCTACGCCGAAAGCCTCGTCTATCGCGTTGGCTGGCGCATGGTCACCGCTGGTCAGGCTAATCTCAAACTAACCCCCACCCCCAATAACGGCTGGCAGTTGAATCTCGATTTAGCCAGTTCGGGTCTCGTCAATCAGCTCTATCGGGTCCTCGATTCTTATAAGCTCTCCACCAACGAAAAGTTCTGCGCTTCGTCAGTAAATTTAGACGCACAAGAAGGCAAGCATCACAACATTACGAACATCGCTTTCGACAACGACAACCACAAGCTCGTTGACACCACGAAAGACATGATCGGTAACGAAACCAAAAAAACCGAACTCACCATTCCGCCCTGCACCTACGACATTGCCGGCGCTCTCATGACGTTGCGTTCCTCCCAACTCGACCCCGGCATGAAGTACAGCCTGCCCGTCACCAACGGCAAGAAACTGGCCAGCGTGCGCGTCGAAGGCCTTGGCAAAGAGAAGATCTCGCTCGGCGGCAAAACCTACAACACCATTCGCTACGAAACCTTTGTTTTCGATAACGTACTCTATCGCCGCAAAGGAAGATTGCTCATTTGGATCACTGACGATCCCCAGCGCGTGCCGGTGCAAATGCGCTTCGTCTTTGGTTTCCCGTTAGGGGATATTACCCTCGAACTTGAAAAAGTTGAGAAGCTTTAGCCACCTGCCGGCAACCTCGCGGCAACAATTTACGTCATGATATTGAATATGTGGTCACGTGTCTGTTTGGCTTTTCTGTTTGCTGGCGTTCTTCTGGCGCAAACCCAGATGAACCTCGAGCAACTGGCCGATTTTATTCGCTCTGAACTGGCGCTTCACCAGCACAGCGATAAACAAATCGCCGCCGGTGTGCGAGGCGTTCAACTCACTGAAAAGCTGACCGACAAAACCATCATCGATCTGGAAGCGCAAGGCATCGGACCAAAAACTGTTGAGGCATTAAAGTATTTGCGCGAGCAAACCGCCAACATGAAGCCGCCCACGCATGATGCCACTTCTTCCCCGGCCACCGCGCCCGATCAAGCCGTAGAATCACCCTCCGGCAATCTGGCGCCCAAACCCGCGCCCATTCCTCCGCCCAATTCCGTTCGCCAGGCAGAAATCATTCAGTCCATGCGAGATTACGCGCTCAATTACGCTAAGCACCTGCCTAACTTTTTCTGTGTCGAAGTAACCCGTCAGTATGTTGACCCGAACGGCGGCGAAAGCTATCGCAACCTTGGCAAGATTCTGGCCAAGGTCGGCTTCAACGAAGGCCGCGATTACTACAACGTCTATTCCGTCAATGGCAAATTAAGCGAAACCACCATGGACGACGTGAAAACCGGCGGGTCCACCTCCACCGGTGAATTCGGCAGCCAGATGCGCGAGATCTTCGAACCGCACAGCCAGGCCGAAATCAATTGGGATCATTGGGCCACTTTACGCGGCCGTCGCATGGCCGTCTTCAACTACTTCATCGATAGCGGCCATTCCGCCTTCACCATTTCTTATGGTTCCGGCAAGAGCGATGAACAGCGAATCGTAACCGCATACAAAGGCTTGATCTACGTCGATGCCAACACCGGCGAGATCGATCGCATCAAATTCGAAGCAGTAGACATTCCACGGACCTTCCCCATCAACGCCACCACTGAAACACTGGATTACGATCTGGTGCCCATCTCCGGTCAGCAATTCGTTCTGCCCGTCTCCGCGCGCCTCAATATGAAAGCCGGCCGCGAAAGCACCAAGAACGAAATCGAATTTCACCTCTATCGCAAGTTCGAATCCGAGACCTTCATCAAGTACAACCTCGACCCCAACGCTCCACCCGTTCCGGATAGTTCGACGGATGAAAAGCCGGCCACCCCTGAGCCCGCGAAACCGCCCACGCCTACAACGCCAGCACCCAAGAAAGACAATCCTTGGGTCTTGCCTACCGACGTTCCGCCACCGCCGCCGAAATAGCTTTCAGCGTGCGTTCTAGCGCCGTGGAGCGGTTGCTCTCGTCTACCGCCACTACGTGCGAGGTCTTGGTCGAAGGCCGCCAACGCGCGAACATGCGTTCCGAAACATGCCCGGTAAACACCGATACCAGCGGTACTCCGGCGGCTGCAGCCACGTGCTGGCCGGCCGAGTCATAACCGAAGTACAGATTGCTTTGCGCAATGTGGCTGGCAAACGAGGCATAGCTACCATCGTGAACATGCAGCAGAGTCGGCTGTCCCAGCTTTGCTACTAACGCATCTACGCGATCCGCCTCTTCACCGCCTGCACCGCGATCAATCACAATCGGCCGCCCGCACGTGAGCAACTTTCGCAAGACTGTGAACTCGAAGTCATCGTCAATCCGCTTGCTGGCGTTCTCGCCCACACCCAGGCTCACGGCTATATCACCTACCCGAGTCTGAACAACCGGCGCAACGTAAGGAGTTTGCTTCGGCACGTCGAACACTTCGCTCAACCACTCAGCCGTAAGCTCCGGCAACGGCGCATTCATCGCCCCGCCAAACGCCCGGCTCTCAAAGAAGAAATAGCGGGCATCATCGCAAACCGGAATCAGTCCCAACTGAGTCAGCCGCGAATCCGGATCAATCACCACCGAACTGAACTCGTCCACAGAAACCCGCAGTTCGGCCGCCGCCAACAGCCGCTCGCGCAACACCGCGCCTCGGCCATAGGAAACCGGAATCGGAAAAATGCGCGGGTCGCCCGCGAACATCTCGGCATTCTTCGCCGGCCCCACAAAACAGATCTCCGCATCCGGAAAGCGTTCTTTCGCCGCAGCCAGCGCCACGCTCGTTACTGCCACATCCGCGCCCAGGGTAACGCGCGACAGCACAAACACCCGCCGCACTTCCCCGCCCCGAAACCGCCGCACCTGCCGCACGCGCCGGTACCGCAGCAACAGCTCGTCTGCATTGAACTCCGGCAACCCCCGGCTAATCACATGCGCAAACAGTTTGGAGTACACGTCACAAAGCGACGGCTCGAACAAGTCACCCAGCTGCTCAATCACGATGCTGAACAGCGCCCGCGTGGCGTTGATCGAAACGAGTTGATCTTCTTCGTCCAATGCACGAATGATCAAATCGTCCAGTGACCGCGTCGGCCAAGTTCCATCCTTCAGACAAGCGTCCAGGACTTCGCGCGCCAGTTCGCTAGCCAGTATACTTGCCAAGCAATAGCCCCAGGCGGTCTTTGGTTTCTTGCGGTACGGACTTGAGATCGGTCAGAATCGCATGCTTTAGTGCCGATCCGCATTTGCATGTGCGGCCCGGCTCAATCGTTTTCACAATCTGCCGCACCAGCTTGCAGGCGTTCTCGGCATTTTGATTCAGTGTGCTGATAATCTGCTCAACCGTGACAGCGTCGTGCTCTTCGTGCCAGCAATCGTAATCGGTCACCATGGCAATCGTCACGTAGCAGATCTCGGCCTCGCGCGCCAGTTTCGCTTCCTGCAGATTCGTCATACCAATGACGTCCATGCCCCAACTGCGATAGATGTTCGATTCAGCGCGCGTAGAGAAAGCCGGACCTTCCATGCAGAGATAGGTGCCGCCCAGTTTGCTGGTAATGCCCGTCTGCTGCGCGCAAGTGTGCGCGGCGGCCGAAAGCTGCGGGCAAATCGGATCGGCAAAGCTGATATGCGCCACCACGCCGCCGCTGAAGAAAGTGGAAATTCGCCCGCGCGTACGGTCGAAGAATTGATCGGGGATCACAAAATCCAGCGGCTTGTGCTCAATCTTCATCGAGCCAACGGCGCTCAGCGAAAGAATGCGCTCCACCCCCAACATCTTCATGCCATAGATATTGGCCCGAAAGTTCAGCTCCGACGGAGAGATCTTGTGCCCGCGCGCGTGCCGTGCCAGAAACGCAACTTCGTGGCCTTCCAACGTGCCGATGATGTACGCATCGGACGGATCGCCAAACGGCGTTGTGAGACGAACCTCCTCATGCGCTTCGAAACCCGGCATGGAATACAAACCACTGCCGCCGATAATTCCAATCTCTGCCTTCTTACTCAATCACCTTCTCCTTTACCAGACAAACCAAAGCCGCCAACGCGCTATATGGATCTTCCATCTTCTCAGCAACGCGTTCCGCATGTTGCTCTATGGCCTGCGCCGGCAGCGATTCCAACAGCTGATCGCGCAGCATTTCCGTCAGCCGCAAAGACCAACTTTCCACACTGCGGCTTCGCGGGCCATGAGACTCGTAGACATCCCGAATAACCTGGATCAAATCGCCGACGCCTGTTCCATCAGTAGAAACAACGCGGCAAACAGGCGCAATGCTCTGCATAGCTCGCAGCTCTTGCTCCAAACGTTCCGCGCCTGGTAGATCAGCTTTATTAATCGCAAACACATCGGCAATTTCCATGATGCCCGCTTTGATCGCCTGCACCTCATCGCCCATGTTCGGCACCAGCACGACAACCGTCACATCCGCCAACCGCGCAATGTCCACTTCATCCTGCCCAACGCCCACCGTCTCGACAATCACATAATCGCGGCCCGCAGCATCCAGCAGCAGCGCCATTTCCAGCGTTCCGCGGGCCAACCCACCCAGTTTCCCGCGCGTGGCCATCGACCGCACGAACACACCAGCATCCGCATGATGCCGCTGCATCCGAATCCGATCACCCAAAATCGCCCCACGGGTAAACGGACTCGACGGATCAACCGCAATTACCCCAACACTCTTGCCCGCTGTCCGCATCATCGCGATCATTTGATCCACCAGCGTGCTTTTCCCCGCACCCGGCGCCCCCGTAATGCCAATAATCACCGCGCGACCTGTATTTGGAAACAACGTCGCGCTCAATTCCCGACCGGCAGCCGTTTGATTCTCAATCGCCGTCGCCGCCCGCGCCAACGAACGCAGATCCCCCGCCACAATCTTGTCCCGCCAAGCCTGTATCAATACACAGAATACGGGAACGTCTCACCGGGGGGCGGGCTTCAGCCTGCGCGGAACTTTAGTTCCGCTATTTCCCGGATACGGAATCCCGTTCCTTCGAAAAGTCGTATTTTTAAGCCCTGCCGAATCAACAACATAAATTATTTGACCCTCCCAAATAAATCCCCCGAGAGGCTCTCCGGCCGCAGGCCCTTTTCATCCCTCGTTGCGGCGGCCGGAAGGGCCGTCGTGGGGGAATCACAGCAACCGACGATTTATTTTTCCTCCGTAACCCGCTGAAACCACAATGCTTCTTTCCGCTCCCATCACAAATCCAATTCGCCCGCGCCGAACCGTAAGCTAAATTCAAGTCGTTTGAGACCCCATCGCGAAGTCTCATTGAGAATCGTGCCAATCTTTCTTCGCCGCAACGTGTTCGAAAGGTTTTGCCGGCAGTTCTTTGCCTCGTAAATCAGTTCCGAGGTCCGTGCAAATTCCTCTTCGCCGCAAGGTGTTCGGGGAGCTTTGCCGGCGGTTGTTTGAAAACTTCATATTCGCAGGACCTTCGCCGCGTCC
>Ga0182012_10007404_pt1 | contig 10983 bp, 10 predicted proteins | sample 612S2SmetaG_FD_120486 | JGI IMG/M metagenome (GOLD analysis project Ga0182012, IMG submission 120486) | Permafrost microbial communities from Stordalen Mire, Sweden - 612S2S metaG | ecosystem: Environmental > Terrestrial > Soil > Wetlands > Permafrost | place: Sweden: Stordalen | collected...
CAACGTCGTCAAGGCGGCCCCCGCGAATCAGGCAGGGACCAACGTCGTCAAGGCGGCCCCCGCGAATCAGGCAGGGACCAACGTCGTCAAGGCCGGGCCCGCAGCGAGCGGGGTGACGACCAAGGCGAGGTGCGAAGTGGATGAGGTCCTTGGCACCATGGCCTGCGATTGATTGGAGCGCAAAAGCAGTAGGGGCTTTCTAGCGAAGAAAGCCCCTACTTGCTCTGCCAGGTAAATACACACACACCTACTTTTAAAGTAGGTGTCTTTTTTTTGGCCTTCACCTTCTTGGTTTTGCGCCCATATTCGCGCTCGAATGCTTGGGTCAACGAGCTCATGCGCTGCAGGATAGACGTTCGACTAACCTGTAAGTCTTCTAACGGCAGGTCGACCTCCCCACTCTCAACGAAGGACCGAAAATCGTTTGGGACTTGCGCGCCACGTCCGATCGTCCTAAGCAGGGTGTCGCCCAATCGCTTCTGCTGTTCTGCAGCGTATTTGAGGGCATCCGTCACAACAGCGCTAGCCAACGCCGTAACTACTCGGGGTCTGTAACGGATAATCTCATCGGCCAGCTGCTCGACGAGCCCTCTGCGCCGCAATTCTTTCAGTACGTGACGTGGTAGTTTTCCCGGCAACGCGTTTTGGACAAGTTCTGTGAAACTAGGACCCTCTTCTTGCGGCTCAAACGGAAGGTCGAGCGGCGCACCGGCGTTGGAAACGAATCGACTATTTTTCTCCCAGATCGAGAGGAGCTTTTCACTGGTCGTGTGTTTTTCCCATTTCTTCTTCATGCGTAGCGACGCACCCACGTGCCCACTCGACAGAATCTTCTGTACTTCGCCTCGATTAAGTCCAGCCGCCAGCCCAATTGCCTCGTGAGATGGCTTACCCTTTGTGCGGAGTGTTCCTGCAAGGGTTAACTCTGCACGCTTGAGGAATTCCACTCGCACCATGGATTCGAGCTCGGCCGTGTGAATGCCGTGCTCTAGGCAGTAGTCAATTAAAGGATCAAGCGCCGCGCTTAAAGCCTGAATGCGTTCAAATCTTTCATCAGATTGAGACAAGCTTACACACCTGAAGTCGACATCCTAAGGCAACGGTCCCCTCGAAGATTTGGATGCGAGTGCCACGCAGCCCCAACTGCGGTTGTAGATATTGTATGATTTTGCGCACAGCCAGAGTGTTCTTGTTCGGGAACAACGGAGAGATGTACGGTATCAATCGGTTTAGGGCCTGTCTACGTCAGGTAATAATCAACGTTGACCCTGGTAGAGCTGATTCTGACCAACATATACCGAACGAGAGAAGTGATTACCCGGCTTAGGAGCGGTAAACAGGATGTCTACAGCGGCAAATACGGCTAATCTAAAATTCAAACGACGAGCTCAACAGGGGCCTATCGCTCGATCCCGCGATAGAAATTCGAGAAGGGCGATAGAAGTTGATCTGAGTGAGTTAGCCCAAGAATGCTTTCAGATCACGGTAGAAACGCTTCTCGAGCTGGGGTTCTCCCGCAAACAGAGTCTTGTGGCCATGCAGCGGGCGCTCCACTCACGCTCAAAGAGAAAGCCCAGTCTCGAAATCCTTGACCGCTACATGCGAATAGGCGCCATGCTCAATTGCTGGCGCCGCGACAAGCGTTATTTGACTGCGGCAGGCACCCCGAAGGTAATTCCAATCCGGGGACAAGGTGCCTCATTTGAAACCTTGGCACAAAAACTTGCCCCTGCAATTCCTATCGAGACCCTCGTCGAATGCATATGTCAACACGGAGACGCGACCCGTCCAAGCAAGGACCGCTTAGCGCTGATCGGTTCGAATGTGTTGATCTACAAGAGGACTCCGCAAATGGTGATGTCGGCCTTAAACGACAACTTTAGAAGTTTGTCGTCAACCACGCTAAGAAATATGAAAATCCCTCATGGGCTCAAGGGAACCGGCAATTTTCAACGAATCGTCAAGGGTTGGTTGACCAAGAAAGACTTCCGAAAGTTCGCTAAGGATATCCGGCCGCAGCTACAAGATTTGTGCAACGTTGTCGAAGCGGAGATAGACGATGGCAAAGGACGGACGGGCAGCAAGAAGTCTTGCGGCATGTCCCTGTACATTTTCCAAAACTCGGATTGATCCAGGCCTCAGAGATTTTAGATGAGAGGTGCTAACAGGGCTTCACTCAAAACGGTGACCCGCGTCGCATAGACGAGTTGAGCGGATTTTTTCAACTGACCGCCGACTTTCTCGGACAGCGACGTGGGCGCTCCTGCAGGACTGGCTCGGCTCTCGCGGCCATTCCGTCGCGGACTATCACTGGCTCTGCGACCCGGTCGCTCACTGGCACGACCCACGCTACTCGAATCGCCTGAGCGCCGACTATCTCGAGAGACTGGTGGCATTGAAGGATCACGGCCGCGCGCTCGATGTGGCAAAGCGGCGCTTGGAGCAGGGCCCCTCCTTTCGCCCCAAGACGGCGGTGGCCACGTGGAGTCTCGCCCGGCTGGCGGCGCAGGGCGGGGGCCTTCCGCGCGTTGCGCGCACTCGGCTGTCGGACTTCGACACGCGCTTTCCCGGTGACCCGCGGGTCGGCGCTGCTCGAGCGCGCGCCGAGCGGCTCGGTCGCTAAAGCGGCGGCCCGTCTCGTGCGGTGCACCGTTCAGGGGCGCCCGCAGGGTCCAGCGCCTGCCCGTCGGGTGCGCGATTGCGGGTCGAACTTGCTAAGTCCATGATTAGGGGACCACCTGGCGCAGGTGGCACGGAATTCGCTCCTACGCCTGCCGGGGGACTATTTGGTCAATACGCCTTATAACGAAATGTTTGCAGCCAGTGGTGCGGCGCGCTCCCACTACCAGCGTTACGACGAATGGCTGCAGACTCAGCCGGCCGAGCGGCTCGCTCAGAAGCGCGCCGAGGCGGATGCCCTCTTTCATCGGGTCGGAATCACGTTCGCGGTCTACGGCCAGGAGGAGGGTGCCGAGCGGCTGATCCCGTTCGACATCGTGCCCCGGGTATTGCCCGCCGACGAATGGGTGCGCCTGGAGGCCGGCCTCAAGCAGCGGGTCCGGGCCCTCAATGCCTTCATCCACGACATCTACCACGATCAACAGATCCTGAAGGCCGGCATCATTCCCCCCGAGCAAGTGCTCTGCAACTCCCAGTACCGCCCGGAGATGCAGGGCGTCGATGTCCCGGGCGGCATCTACGCGCATATCGCCGGCATCGACATCGTGCGCGACGATGCCGGCGAGTTCCGCGTGCTCGAGGACAACCTGCGGGTGCCCTCCGGCGTGTCCTACATGCTCGAGAACCGCAAGATGATGATGCGGCTCTTTCCGGAGCTGTTCTCGGAGTACCGCATCGCCCCCATCGAGCGTTATCCGGACGTGCTGCTCGAGAACCTGCGCAGCGTCGCGCCGACCGGCGTCGCCGATCCCACCGTGGTCCTGCTCACGGCCGGCGCCCACAACAGCGCCTACTTCGAGCACGCCTTTCTCGCGCAACAGATGGGCGTCGAGCTGGTGGAGGGTCAGGACCTCTTCGTGCGCGATGAGGCCGTGTACATGCGCACCACGCAGGGCGCGCAGCGCGTCGATGTGATCTACCGGCGGATCGATGACGACTTCCTCGATCCTTTGGTGTTCCGGCCGGACTCCATGCTGGGGGTGCCGGGATTGCTCGCGGCCTACCGCGAGGGACGCATCACCATCGCGAACGCCATCGGCACGGGCGTCGCCGACGATAAGTCGATCTATCCTTACGTGCCCGACATGATCCGCTTCTACCTGGGCCAGGGACCCATGATCGGCAACGTCCACACCTGGATACTGCGCCGGCCGGACGACCTGAAATACGTGCTCGAACATTTGCCGGAGCTCGTGGTGAAGGAAGTCCACGGCGCGGGCGGCTACGGCATGCTCATCGGTCCGGCGGCCTCGCAGGCGGAAATCGAGGCGTTCCGCCGCCAGATCCTCGCCGCGCCCGAGCGCTACATCGCGCAGCCCACCCTGGCGCTTTCCACCTGCCCCACCTTCGCCGCGCAGGGATTGAAGCCCCGGCACATCGACCTGCGTCCCTTCGTGCTATCGGGCCGCGAGGTCACCATCGTGCCGGGCGGCCTGACGCGGGTGGCGCTGCGCGAAGGGTCGCTGGTGGTGAACTCCTCGCAGGGCGGAGGCACCAAGGACACCTGGGTGCTGGAAGGCCCATGCTGAGCCGCACCGCGGATCATCTCTACTGGATGTCGCGCTACGTCGAGCGGGCGGAAAGTCTCGCCCGCCTCGTCGATGCGCATTACCGGATGTCGCTCCTCCCCCAGGCAGGCGACAGTCTCGTCCAGTCGCTGAGCACGGCGATGACGGCGCTGCACGTCGAGCAGGCGTATCGCGAGCGGCACGAGGCCGTCGTGCCGCAGACGGTGTTCGAATTCTTGAGCCTCGACCGCGACCATGCGGGAAGCATCGTCAACTGCCTGCGCGCCGCCCGCGAGAACGCGCGTGCGGTTCGGGGCTCGCTCACGTCCGAGCTCTGGGAGACGCTCAATTCCACCTGGCTCGACGCGCGCTCCTTCATGGCACGCAGCAGCCAGCGCACCGACATCGGGCATTTCGTCGAATGGGTCAAGGAGCGCTCGCACCTCACGCGCGGGGTGACCATCGGCACCATGCTCCGCGACGAGGCCTTCCACTTCACCCGCATCGGCACGTTCCTCGAGCGCGCGGACTCGACGGCGCGCATTCTCACGGCGCATCAGAACGACCTCGAGCCGGGTGCGGATGCGGCGGTGGTCCCGGATCCGTATCAATGGAGCGTGCTGCTGCGGGCACTGTCCGCCTTCGAGGTCTACCGCCGCGTCTACCGCGACGTGATCACGCCTTACAAGGTGGCGCAGCTGCTGATCCTGCGCGATGACATGCCGCGCTCGCTCAACCGGTGCTGCAAGGAGGTCTACCACAACCTGCGCTCGGTCTCGAACGAGGAGTCGAAGGAAACCGAGCGGCGGGCCGGCGAATTGCACGCTATGCTGCATTTCACGCGCATGGAGGCCATCATCGAGGTCGGCCTGCCGTCCTTTCTGCAGCAATTTTTGGATCGACTGCGCGATATCGGCGATCGCGTGGCGTCGGACTTCCTGGTTCCCCCCGCAGAGGCGTAAACGTATGCAGCTCCATATCCGCCACATGACCCACTACCGCTACGAGCGGCCGGTGAAGTACAGCGTGCAGAGCCTGCACCTCACCCCGCGGCGCGACGTGGGGCAGCGGGCGCTCAGCTGGACCATCACGGCACCAGGACGCCGGCTCGAGCAGATCGACGCTTACGGCAACATCTCGCACCTGCTCACCATCGAGCAGCCGCACCGCGAGATCCAGATCGTGGTGCGCGGCGTGGTCGAGACCGCGGACACCGAAGGGCGGCAGGATGATGGGCCGCTGTCGCCGCTCGCCTATCTCTCGCCCACGTCGCTTACCGCGCAGAACGAGGAGATCAAGAGCTTCGCGCGTGCGGCGGTCGAGGCCGCGAAGGATCCGCGCGCCCGGGCGGAAGCCCTGGCCGAAGCGGTGGAGCGCGCGGTGCGCTACAAACCCGGGGTGAGCGACGTCCAGGACACCGCCGCGGCGGTGCTCAAGACCGGCGAAGGCGTGTGCCAGGATCATGCGCACGTGTACATCGCCTCGGCCCGCTCGGTGGGCATGCCGGCGCGCTACGTGAGCGGGTATCTGTACACCGGCGACTCGAGCGACGCCGCGAGTCATGCGTGGGTCGATGTGTGGCTGGGTGCCGACCACGGGTGGCAGAGCATGGACGTGACACACCTGCGGCCTGCGATCCGCACGTATTGCCGCCTCGCGGTGGGACGTGATTACCTCGACGCTGCGCCGGTGCGCGGCGTGCGTCACGGCGGCGGCGGCGAGAAGATGGAAGCGAACGTGCTGGTGGCGGAGTCGGCCCAACAGCAGCAGCAATGATAGAATTTGGGCCATGACGTACTGTGTCGGGCTCCTGGTCGACACCGGTCTTGTGATGCTGTCCGATTCTCGGACCAACGCCGGTGTCGATCAGATCAATACCTTCCGCAAGATGGCGACCTTCCAGCGCAAGAACGACCGGGTGCTCGTGCTCATGTCGGCGGGGAATCTCGCCATCACCCAGGCAGTCGTCAATTTGTTGCACGAGACCCCCGATGACGGCGAGCGCTCGCCGAAGATTTACCGCGCGGCCAACATGTTCAATGCGGCCCGCGTCGTGGGCGATGCATTGCGCGAGATCTACGAGCGCGATGCGGAGCACCTCAAGGATCACGGTCACGAGTTCAACGGCACCTTCATCTTGGGCGGACAGATCAAGGGCGAAGAGCCGCGGCTCTTTCACGTCTACTCGGCCGGCAACTTCATCGAATCCTCCACCGACACGCCCTACTTTCAGATCGGCGAGTCGAAGTACGGCAAGCCCATCATCGACCGCGTGATATCGAGGAGCTCGAGCCTCGCCCAGGCCGCGAAATGCGCGCTGGTGTCCATGGACTCGACCATCCGCTCGAATCTCACCGTGGGGCCGCCCCTCGATCTCGCCATCATGCGGCGTGACGAATACAAGCTCGCGACGCACATCAGCATCGATTTCGAGCACCCCTATTTCAGGATGATCCGCGAGCGCTGGGGATTCGCGCTTCAGGAAGTGTTTTCCGAGCTGCCGAATCCGGACTGGTAATGGGTGGCAATCGAGCTAGATGTAGTCTCCGCTCAATGTGCACTGCAGGACGTCCGTCGGGCTCCCGGAAACACTGACCGCGAAAACCCCGCCCAGCTCTCCAAAAAGATACGCATCCGAATTGAGGCCGTAGATGGGACTGCCGCTGCCCGACAGGCCGGGCACGACAAAGGGCTGCTGATATTCAATTCCATAGGTGCTGGAATCACTGTTTCTAGATATGACTGCGACGGTTTCAATGCTGGTCGCGGCAATCACGCAAGAGACGTGCCTGACCAGCACCCTACCGGCGAGCACGGGAGAGTTCACCTCGCAGAACGAGTTCGGATTGCATGGCGCAATCATTTGTAATTGATACGGCTTCTTGGCGACAACTTCTGAGCGAGCGACGGCGCTCCAACTGGCAACCGCCAGCGCAACGACAACAATTTTTGACATAATGGCCACGACGGATCTCCCAAAGAGGAACATTCATACAGTAAGAACCGATAGCGACCTGAAACCCCGCCACCGTCATCGACGATTTCGCGTCTAGCGCCTAAGCGATGGGGAGTTCGGTCGGGGATTTCCGAGAGGGGCCGAACACTTGGCGAATGCTGCCGGGTGCGACTTGCGCGCATAGCGCGTGGCAGCGGATTTTCAAGAGCTCTCGAGACGACAGTTTATGCGCGAGGATCAGCAGCCCGCGGTTCGGCTTGTGCGGTGCAAAAAGGCCAGTGGGTGATGCATGTGTCCGCGTCGCCCGCTGACCCTTGAAAAAAATAAATGTTGCGCTAAATTCTCGCTCGGCTTCAGCGGTCACAGGGCGCTCTCTGGACCGTGAAGACCATTTTTACTCAAACAGGAGATGGTTTGGTTTAGTCGGAGATCTCAGAGAGGAATTCAGCATGTCAACACGTGACACGATGACTCCTTTGCTGTCGACGCCTTGGGTTGATGCCAGCGGCAAGTCGCTGGCGGTCCGGGCCCTGCCGGGCCTTCGTCCGGAGCTCATCAAGACCCTGGAGTCCGTCCACCCCGCGATCATCAACCCCACGATGCAGGCGTTGCTCGGGACCTGCTGCGGCCTGGCGGATACGGAAATCGGGCATGTCGATTTTACCGGTTGCTGCTTTCCCGAAGAGCCGTGCAGCGTGTTTCAGCCCTGCCTGACGCTGGCGATTGACGACGCCGGGCGGCGCTGGACGGCGGAAGTCGGCAACCAGGATCTGCCCGGCCCCGTGTGGTGTGTGTTGGCCGATCCGCAGGTGGCTTTGCTCGTCAGCGATGATCTGCACGCCTTCCTCGCCACGCTTCGCGAGCACGCGCATCGCGGAGAGACTCTCGCGTGGCTGCAGCAGTTGAGCGCCACCGCGCGCGCGGTGTGGGACCATCGGCGGGCGTTGGCGTTGCGCCCCTACCGTGCCTCCCGATTGGATGCGCAGATCCGCGGTTGGCTGTCGTGCCTGCCGCCGGATGCGTATGTGTACGATTTGCGGCGGCCGAGCGACGTGCGCGGCTGGCCGTATGGCGTTGCGGGTCCGTCTGCGCGCCTGTATCGCTGCGGACGCCTGCCGGTGTTTGCGGTCGCCGGGTCGCCCACGGAAGGGTGGCGCGTCGGCGAGCCACAAACGACGTCACCCATCCATCCGATTGCCGACCAGGGGTTGGCGATGGAGCTGCAAGCGCCGGCGGCTAATGGCTCTCGCCGGGCGAGAAGCGGTACCCCGCGAGCGATTGCGGGCGCCCCATCAGGAATCCCTGCGCGTAGTCGACCCCGAGCGAGCGCACCGCCTCTAGCTCCGGATCCGACTCGACCGCCTCCGCGACGGTCTGCACGCCGAGATCGCCCGCCATGCGCACGATGGAGGAGATCATGGCGCGCGCGATGCGATCGGTGGGCGCGGCCACGACCAGCGATCGGTCGATCTTGAAGTAGTGCGCGGGGACCGAGCGCAGGTACGCGTACGAGGGCGCGTTGCCGCCGAAATCATCGAGCGCCACTTCGCAGCCGAGCGCCTCGAGGCGGCGCATCGAATCCCCGGCGATCATGCTGCCGGAGGCGGCGAACCGTTCCGTGATCTCGAAACAGAGCGCCTGCGGGGCGAGGCCGGTCTTGTTCACGAAGGTCTCGACGAAGCGCACGAATTGATCGTCGGCCAGGGATTGCGGCGACACGTTGATGCAGAACACCGACGGCACCCGTGCCCAGAGACGGCGGTTGTTCGCGAGCCACTGCAAAAGCGTGCGCACCACCCAGCGATCGATGGCGGGCATGGCATTGCGATGCGCGGCGGCGCCGAAGAACAGCTTCGGTTCGATCAGCGAACCGTCGCGGGTGCGCAGCCGCAAGAGCACCTCGTAATGATGCGGACCCGCCCCGGCACGCAGCGATCGGATCGGCTGCACGTACAGCTCGAAGCGCTCCGCCTCGAGCGCGTCATCGATCGCGGCGCGCTGCCCCTCGTCGGTGGCGGCCGGGAGCGGCGTCGCGCGGCGGCGTTCGAATTCGGCGGCCAGACATACCATGAGCGGAGCAAGCCTGAGCTCCAAAGGCTCGTGCGTTCGCGAGTCCTCGATCTCGGAGTCGATGGTGAGCCGCACCGCGCCGTTGACCTCGCCGCGCGCATCCCGGACCGGAATCGCAATGGCGAATCGCGTGCCCTCGCGCGGGCCGTAGTGAATCGGGTAGCCGCCGGTCTGGTCGCGCACCAGGCACTCCTCGACCAGCTGGTGATCCTCCGGCAGCAGAAAATCCTCGCTGAGCAGCAGCGTGTCAGCGGCGAAGTCGTGAAAGGATACGCTGCAGACCTCCGGTGCCAGCGCGCGAATGACTTCCGCGAACGCATCCAGCGTCTTGCTGGAGGCGGCCTCGGCGGATTCGGTCAAGTTGCTGAACATGGGTTGCACATACCGGTCGATATGCGCCGCATGGTAGTGCTCGCGCGCGTGCCCCGTAATGTCGTCGGCCGGCGACGTGGGAGCCGGGCGACAGCGCCGGGCGAACGGCGATCCAGGTCACAACGATAGGTTAAATGGCCGGGTCAAACCTGCCCGGTCAAACCTGCGCCGGGTCAAACCACGTCCGCGGCATGTTCGGCAGGCGGCTTGACCCCGCGCGGCGCGCCCCATTGGAGCGGCACGACTTTCGGCACCATGCCGATCCAGCCGACGATGCCGACCGCGCTCATCACCGCGGCGGCCACGAAGGCGAGCGCGAAGTGGCCGGTGCGATCGACGATGATGCCGGTGAGCCAGGGCGAGAGCGCGCCCGGCAGATTGCCGAGCGAGTTCTGGATGCCGACCCAGCGGCCCGAAGCCTTGGGGCCCGCGAGGATCTGCGACATGGCGTACATGCCCGGCGAGGAGGCGCCCATCATGATCTGAAAGCCGAACATGCCGGCGACCGCCATCGATTGGGTGCCCAATCCCATGCTGAGCATCGCGGGGATCGATCCCAAGTGCGCAATCAGCATGATGAGCTTGTAGCCGAAGTTCGCCGACCCGCCGCGCGCGATGTAGCGATCGACGCCCCAGCCGATGAGGAAGGCGCTCAAGCCGTTCACCAGATACCCGAGGGTCGCCACGTGCTCCATCTCGTGCATGGAGAAGCCGCGCTCCTTCACGAGATAGCCCGGCAACCAGCCCAGGATGAAGTACCACATGTAGTTGCTGGAGAAGAGCCCCAAGCTCGTGCCCCAGAGACCCCGCTGAGCGAGCACCATGCGCAGCGTCGGCGTGCTCGGGTCCGCGCGCTGGGTCGCGAGCTTCGGCAACCGGACCATGAGCCAGGGGATGAGCCAGATCAGCGAGCACCCGCCGAACACCAGGAACGTGCCGCGCCAGCCGACGATGTCGATCAGCAGCCCCGCGAGGAACACGCCCACCCCGGGTCCGATGAGATAGCCGAAGGCCACGATGCCGTTCGCCATGCCGAGTCCCTTCATCGGCACCACTGCCGCGAGCAGCTTCGACACCGTCGGAAACCCGACGCTCTCGCCGAGGCCCAGCATCATGCGCAGCGCAATCAGCATCGAGAAGCCGGAGGTGATGCCGGTGAGCGCGGTCGCCGTCGCCCAGACGACGAGGCCCGCGGTCAGCACCCGATGGGCGCCGTAGCGCTCGGCGAGCGCCCCGACCGGAATCTGGATGAGCGCGTACACCCAGAAAAACGCCGAGAACAACATGCCGTACTGGGTGTTGGTCAGATTGAGATCGTGCTGGATGTTCGGCCCGGCCGTCGCCAGGGCGCCGCGATCGACGTAATTGATGAACAGCACCACCGCGAGCAGCACCACC
>Ga0182012_10007405_pt1 | contig 10982 bp, 12 predicted proteins | sample 612S2SmetaG_FD_120486 | JGI IMG/M metagenome (GOLD analysis project Ga0182012, IMG submission 120486) | Permafrost microbial communities from Stordalen Mire, Sweden - 612S2S metaG | ecosystem: Environmental > Terrestrial > Soil > Wetlands > Permafrost | place: Sweden: Stordalen | collected...
ACGTAGCCGAGATGGGCGCGGAAGGACGAGAGATCGTCGTGAATATTGCGGCCGCGGAAGAGGATTTCGCCATCGGAAGGCTCGATCATGCCGGTGATCATCTTGACGGTGGTGGACTTACCGCTGCCGTTGGGGCCGAGGTAGCCGAGGATTTCACCCTCGCTCAGCGTGAAGCTGACGTTCTGGACGGCGGGGATGGTGCGGTAGCGTTTGGTGGCGTTGCGGACTTCCAGCATGATTCCTCTTTTTGTCTCTCTACCCTATGTAGTACACTTCTCATGGATGTTGTTTGGACGTCAAGCGAGAATTTCAGATATCTTGATTGCGAGAAGAAAATGAGTTCCGGAAAGTTGTCTCACAGCGTGGCGATTCTGCTAAAGGCATTGAGCCTCGGGTACCAGTTTGGCTTCGAGATCATGGATGTGACCGGGCTCCCGAGCGGCACGGTCTATCCGGCGCTGCGGCGGCTGGAGCGCGATGGCTTGGTGACTTCAAACTGGGAGGCGGAGGACGCCGCGCTTAAGGAGTCGCGGCCGGCACGACGGTATTACGAGCTGACGCGCACCGGGCGTGAGGCCGAATCGACGGCGACCAAGCGGTATCCGCTGCTTTCGCGGCTTATTCCAGAGAAGCTGGAGAAGGCGCTATGAGTCTTGGCAAACGGGCGCTGGAGTCGGCGCTGGCTTTGGGAGAGAGACTGGTCCCGCCGGCCGCACGCGCGGAGTGGGCGCAGGAATGGCGCGCGGAGCTTTGGCATTCCGAACACGGAAGAGGCCCGGCTCGCGGCGATGGCCAACGGGTTTTGAGTCTGGCGTACGGAATTTTCGCCGATGCTCTCTGGCTGCGAATGGATTGGTTCCAGAACTGGGCACGTGTCTCGGCGTATACCTGCCTGTGGGTGCTGGGCGCTTACAGCTTGTTGTGCGTGCTGGTGGAGCGGGTGGCGGAGGGTTCGTGGCGGGAATTTTTCGCGGTGGTCACGGCTCGCTTTCTGGGTAGTTTTGCGTTTGTTGCGGCACCGGCGATCTTCGCTGCGATCGTCACCTATCCGTTGCGGCCGCTGCGGTGCAATGGGGCGCATGCGGGCGCAAAGCGGATCCTTTCGACGCGGACACGATGGAATCTTTTTCTTGCGGCGAAGTTAAGCCTGACGCTGCTGCTGGGTTTTCTGGCTACCGTGGTTGCTACAGAACCGGCGCGTGCGATTGCCGGAGTCCGCCTGGCGTGGGCCGCGGATTGGCTGGAACTGCTGCTCTCGGCGCTGGTGGTCACGGTCAGTCTGCGTTGGGCGTTGTTGGACCAGGAGCAGCGCTGCCAGAAATGCCTGCGCAGCTTGAGCCAGCCTACGCGGGTGGGGCCGGCTTCGCGGAATTTTCTGGAATGGAGCGGGATGGCGCTGGCCTGCGAGGATGGCCATGGCCTGCTTCATGTGCCGGAAATGGATGGTAGCTGGTGCTGGTACGACCTGTGGGTGGAGCTGGACTCCAGCCTGACGGGCCTTTTCGGCGGCTGAAGCCCTCCCACCCGGCTGAATTGGTCATAAATCTTTTAATATCGGCAGATGATCTCGTTTCGTCCTGTGGAATCTGGTGATCTGGAGAGAATCTGCGGGCATCGCCGACGCATGTTTGCGGAAAACGATGTCTCCATTGCAGCCCTGGATGCGATGGCGGAGCCATTTGCTGTGTGGCTTAAGCCTCGCTTGGCGGATGGGCGCTATTTTGGGCTGGTGGCTGAAGACGCTGGCGCGGTTGTCGGAGGAATCGGGTTGATCGTCCTCGATTTTCCGCCGCATTTTCTCCATCCCGGGAGCGGGGAACGCGGTTACATCCTCAATGTGTATGTGGAGCCGTCGCACCGGGGGCAGGGACTGGCGAAGGAACTGGTGCTGCGAGGCGAAGAGGAGTTTCGGAGACGCGGGGTGGTGTTTGAGGTGCTGCATGCCTCGGCGATGGGCCAGCCAGTGTATGAATCGCTCGGCTGGATGACGATGCCGGAGATGGGCAAGGCGCTCTGAATGATGACGATACGGGCGGCAACGGGACAAGACCTGGACGCGATTTGGGCGATGCTGGAGCCGGTCATCCGGGCCGGCGATGTGTATGCTCTGCCGGTCGGGATGGACCGCGAAGAGGCGCTTGCCTATTGGTTTGCGCCGGGAAACTGGGTCTTTGTGGCGGAGCTGGATGGAGAGATTGCCGGGAGCTACTATCTGCGGGCGAACCAGCGGGGTGGTGGGGCCCATGTTTGCAACTGCGGCTATCTGACCGACTTGCGCCTTCGAGGGAGAGGTTTGGCGCGGGCGATGTGCGAGCATTCGCTGGAGTTTGGCAGGGCGCAAGGGTTTCGGGCGATGCAGTTCAACTTTGTGGTGAGCACCAATGCGGCGGCGGTGCACTTGTGGAAGCAGTGCGGGTTTCGCGAGGTCGGGCGGCTGCCGGGGGCGTTTCTGCATCCTGGGCTGGGGTATGCGGATGCGCTGGTGATGTGGCGGGAGCTGTGACGGCAAGCTCCGTTAGGGCGCATTGTTAGATTGCCCGTACGACCGATTTAAGAATCTCCGCAGCATCCCGAAGCGCTTTTCGTTCGCTGGGGTCCAACTCCGCGATCTGTCTGGCCAGAGCGCGAACCCGGCGTTGCCGGCCTTCGACCAGCAACTGCTTTCCGGATGGCGTGGCGGAGAGATGGGTGTTGCGGGCGTCCGACGAGCTTTTTGTTTTGGTGACCAGGCCCAGCTCTTCGAGCGCGTTGACGATGCGGGTCATCGTCGGGGGGCGCACCTGTTCGGCTGCAGCAAGATCGCCCAGGGTGACGGGACCGCCGAAGACGATTACGGAAAGCGCGGAGAGGCGTGGCGCGTTGAGGCCGCTGCTTTCGTCCTCCCGCCGCAGCTTGCGCAGAAGATGGATGGCGAGGGAGTGGAGTTGGTCGGCGGTGATTTCGGCTTCGGTTGCAATATTTTCTGGCATCGCGCTGTCTTCTCATGATAAACATAGTTAGCCCAGCTAACGAGTTGGAGTGGAGGGACCAATGACGATGACAGAAGTGACACGTGAGTCGGCGGTGCATTTGCGAGAGATCGGGCAAGTTGCGATTACAGTCGAGGATCTGCCGAGAACCAGGGATTTTTACCGGGATGTGCTGGGGATGCCGTTGCTCTTCGAGGCGGGCGCAATGGCGTTCTTTCAGTGCGGCAGCGTACGCCTGATGTTGGGGCTGGCGGAGAGGCCGGAACCTCGCGGGGGATCCATTTTGTATTTCCGGGTAGCGGATTTGGCGGAGACCCATGCGGCCCTGGAGGCGAAGGGCGTTGCGTTTGTGCAGGCGCCGCATCTAGTGGCGCGGATGCCGGATCATGAGCTGTGGATGGCGTTTCTGAAGGATCCGGACGGAAACGTTTTGGGACTGATGAGCGAAGTGCGGCCGGGTAGCCAGAGGGAGAGCGTATGAGTGCGGTGACACGATGGACGGTTGTTTCGTTGCTGATGTGCGGATTGGCGGCATTTTCGCCTGGAGCTTTTGGTCAGGCTGCTGAGCCGCAGGGGCCGGAAACGGTTTTGGCGACCTTTCGCGTGAAGCCGGACCAGATCACGGCATTCCTGGCCATGATGCCGGAGTATTGGAAGGCTCTGCGGGCGAAGGACCTGGTCAAAGCGGAACCCTATGTGCTCCTGGTTGGCGAGGAAGAGGGTAAGCCGGTGGTATACGAGATTTTCAGTTGGAAGGATCACCACGCGGCGGACAATGTTCCCGCCGAGATCCAAGCGTATTGGGATCGGATGAACGCGATGGTCGAGAAGCGTGGAGCGCACCGCGGGATCGAGTTTCCTGAAGTGAAGCTGGTCTCACCGGCTCGCTAACTTACGGGAGTCAGCCGCTCGAAAGCTGGGCGATTTGCCGCGCGCTTTCGACGATACCGGGTGCGAGGTCGGCTTCTCCGTATAGCGATCCGGGTTCCTGCCAGACTTGATTGTAGAGAGTTCCGGCTTCCCGCCAGAGGGCGATGGCCGCATCTTTTTTTCCCAATGCGGCTTCGAGCAGGGCGTATCCGCGCAGGGTGTTGGCCCGGTCGAGTGTACTGGCTTCCGGGTGGTTGCGGTAAATTTCCAGCGCTTCCACGTAACAAGGCAGCGCGGCCTCAAGTTGATTCGATCCGCGAAGGATGTCACCTACGTGGCGGATGGTGTGGGCAACGGCTAGCGGGGCGCTTAGCGACCGGTAGAATTCGAGAGCTTCCCGATAGTGCAGGAGCGCGGATTCGATATTGCCGAGATCGCGTTCGATTGCTCCGAGGCGCGTAACCGATTGTGCGAGCAACGGGATGTCGTTTTCTACGCGGCTGAGCTCGGTGGCCTGGGCATAGAGGCGCTTCGCGTCGGTCGGGCGGTTCTCCCGGCGCGCCTGGTGGCCCTCATGCAGCAGCGATTGGATGGCGTCGGACATAGTGGCGACAGGGTATCACGGGTGCGCGGTCAGCGCTGTTACGCCGCGGGGTTAATTCGGTGGAGTTACCTCGGCCTGAGTCTGGGCGTGCACGGGGATTTGAGCCTGGGTTTGGGGCGGAGTTTGTTCTACCCAGTAGCTGCTTCTGGCGGCAACGTCCAGATGTGGGTATTGGTTAAGGCGCAGGTCGACTGCGTGAAGTCCGACATGGGGCGACTGGGGATGAAAGGTCAGCATGTAGCGATTCGGCACGTGGTTGGAGATGGTTTCGAGGTCGCGCTCCAGGGTTTTGGCATTCTTGAACTGGAAATACTCTCCCCCGGTTAGGTCGGCCACGGTTTCCGGGACGTTTTTCTGGAGGCCGTTCATCCCGGCGATGACTGCCATCTTGGCGAGCGCAAACGGCGGCGCGAGCAGTGACAGGCAATCATAGGCCTGATTGGCAACCTGCTTCGCGCTTCTGCCATCGCCAGGAGGTGTGTCGGGGGTAGAGCTGTCTCCAGTTGCGTCGGGTTGAGGAGACTCTGAATCGCCGGATTTTGGAGCGGTGTCTCTTGCCATGCAGCCGTGACGGGGGCCGGGCGTGTGGTTGGCGAAGGCGTGCCCGGATCTTTCGGCAGCCTCGGATTTGGCCGTCGGAAAGCCAAGGCTATAGATGGCTGTATTGGTGTCGCTCACCTCGCGCAGGGCGTCTTCAAGCTTCAGATGGCTCCCGCGGTCCAGGGTTTCACTGAGTAGGAGGACGGCGCGGCGGTACTGGATGGGTTGATCCTTGAGCAGATCGATGGCGTAGCCCAGCGTATCGAGGATGGCGGCGCCTCCATTTCCGGGAGTGAGGGCATGAATGGCGGCTTCGAGGGGAGCCGCGTCGGAGGTGAAGTCCTGGGCGAGCCTGGGAGCGCTGTCGAAGCTGACGAGGGCGATCTTGTGGGGTACATCGCCAACAATGTTCTGGATCATCAGAGGCAGGGTGCCGTAGTTGGCCAGTTGACGGGCGCCAAAGCCACCGGTTTGGATGGCGACGACGAGCGCGAGCGGCTCGTCTCCGTTGTTTTCTTCGAGCGTGAGCTGCTGAGGGACGCCGTCATCCGTGAGCGTGAAGTCGGTTGCGGTCAAGGTATAGACAGGCTCGCCGGCTCGCGTGGTGACGATGGCAGGGACCAGGACGACGGTGGAATTGGCGGTGATGACAGGCGGTTGTTGCGGAGCAGGCGTCTGGGCAAGCGATTGGGCGAGAGCCAGGGGTGGGTACAGGAGAGCCAGGGGCAGGCGGTATTTGATCACAGGCCACCTCCGCGTTTGCGTGTACCGTTGGACGCTGCCGGGGTGTTGAGAGTTGCGGTATGGCGAAATGTTTTCCCGCAATCCACGAATGGCCAGGCTGCTCGCTGGTTTCTAAGACCGGTAGTCTTTCGGCGGTTGCTTCAGACGGGAAGCGCGAAAATGCCAGCCGGGATTTACCTGGTGACGGGACCGAGCTTGACATTGAAGCCGACGCGGGCGGTGCGGGGAGTGCCCAGCGTGAGCGTTGGGGTGCGGCCGACTTCAATCGTGCGGTTAAGCATGTTCTCACCGGAAGTGAAGAGTTCAAAACGCTTGCCGAAGTCGTGGGAGGCGTAGGCGTCGAGCTTGAAGTAGCTGTGGAGGAGGTAGGTGTTGGCGTCGTCGTCGAATTGATGGCCGCTGATGCGTGCTTGCAGGCTGATCGCGCCGAGTTTGGGCTTGTAGCCGCGAAGCTGCGCAGTAGCCATGTTGTGAGCGACCTGGGGAATCCAGTTGCCGGCCGGTGCGTCGCCGGTGCCTTTGGTCACGGTGGCGTTGGTGTGCTGGTAGCCGGTTTGGATGGTCATCCATCGCGTCGGTTGGAGTTCGAAGTCGGCGGAGATCCCGCGGCTCTCGATCTGGCCGAGGTTTTGGCGCTTGAGCGTGGTTGCGGTGACGGTCAGTGCGGTGATGGGGTCGTTTACCTGGGTCCAGAAGTAGCTGGTGCGCAGAGTGCCCCAGCGCTGCTGCATGGCGACGCCGGTTTCCCAGCCGGTGGCGCGTTCGCTGAGCAGGTAGTTGTTGGGGTAGGTGAGCAGGCTGCCTACCTGGGTGGAGCGGTAGAGCTCATTAGGTGTGGGAGCGCGAAAGGCGCGGAATCCTGAGCCGGAGATGGCGAAATGGGCGCCGAGCTTGCGCGAGATGCCGAGGCGTGGGTCGACGACGCGCTGGCTGATTCGTGGCAGTGCAGCCTGGAGGGGCAGAAGGCGCTGGCCGTCGAAGTTGCTGAACCAGTCCATGCGGCCGGAGCTGCTGATGGTCCAGGCCTGGTGGGTGTAGAGCAGTTCTGCGTACGCGCCGGTCTGGCGCTGGCGGTCGCCGAGGTCGATGGTGGAAGTGAGCGCGCCGGTCTTTGCGTAGGTGGTTTCGTAGTCCCCGGCGCGAACGTCGTGGGTGTCGGCGCCGAGTACGAAAAGCAAGCCGGGGGTGATGGGTTTGCTCCAGTGCATGACCAGCCCCATCTCGTCGTCGGGAGTCCGTGCGATGCGGTTCAAGCACTCGAAGTTCTGGGGCGCGGTCTTGGGCGAAGTGCAGCCAGCGGCGATCGAGGTGGTGGAGAAGGTCTGGTAGTAGTGCTCGTTGGAGCCGTAGGCGCGGAAGACGAGCGTGCTGCCGTCGGCCCAGCCGCTGGTGGGGGTCCAGTCGCTGCCGCCGGCAAAGCGCCAGAGGCGCGTCGAGTTGACCTGGACGACGGTGCCGTTGCTGCGCGCCTCGTTCAATCCGCTGCCGCGCAGGAAGAGGCGAAGCGGGCCACTGCCGCCGTCGATGACTCGATCGACCAGCACAAGGCCGTTCTGGGCGTGGACGTTGGAAGGGGTGTCGATGGCGCCGCGAGCGGAGGGCGTAAGAGTGATGAAACCGTCGGTTCCGAGGACTCCGCCGGTGGCGAGCGCCGACCATGGGTGACGATGGCCCTCGACCAGCAGGCTGTCGTGGTAGGTATTCTCCGAGCCGAAGTCGGATTTGAGTTCAGCGAGGTTGCCGCTGGGGCTTACGGGCAGCACATTGATGACGCCGCCAATGGCCGAGGAGCCGTAGAGATCGCTGGCGCCGCCACGCACCACTTCTATGGAGTGAATGGAAAGCTCAGGGAGCTCTTCCCAGTGGATCCAGCCGCCGAAGGCGTCGTTGAGGGGGACGTCGTCCTGGGTGACAAGGGTACGGCTGGCGGAGGTTGAGCCGAGGCCGCGCAGGCTCATGCCCTGTGACGAGGGGTTGGCGACCAGAGAGCTGGAGCGGCGGAAGGTTTCCACGCCCGGAATGAGGCGCAACTGGCCGTCGAGGGTGATCGGCGAAGCTTGCCGGAGCATAGTGCCGGTGAGCACGCGTGTGCTGGCGGGGCTTTCGAGCTCGCCAAGCGGGGCGCGGTAGGCGGTGACGGTGACAGACTCCTGTACGGGAGCAACCTGGAGTGTGACCGGTGACGCGGATCGCCAGAGCAGCTTGCGCGAGGTGAAGCCGGGGGCTTCTACGACGACCTGGCAGGGCGCGGCACAGGCGATGGCGAGCTCTCCGGAGACGTTGGTGACGCCGAGCAGCTTGCCGAAGGAATCGCGCACGGTGGCTGCGGCAATGGGTTGGCCTTTGCTGTCGACTACCTGGTTGGTGACGGTGCCCGATGTTTGCGCGTCTGCGACGGCAACGAAGGGGCTCGCCGCGCAGCAGAGCAGAGCGACTCGCGCTATCGCAAACCAACACGCTGTCAGAGTCGATCGCCGAACGGAGCGGCGAATCGACGATGGTGCGCACGGGACGTGTGTCGCGTCAGCCATGAATGAAGGATTCCTCAGTTGACCGGATAGGGCTAGTAGCAATTGTGTCATGGAATTGATTGGACGCGGGTGACTTTGGTGTGTCGCAATTTCCACATGTGGGACGGCTGCGCGGGTCCGAACCGGTGCTGGGTGCCTTGCGCACTGGTATTAGGACGGGAATGGTGAGGGCGCGGTTTCAAGCCGGTGGGGCGAATTCGATCGACTTGCGCTTGCCGCCGAAGTTGCGATTGAGGAAGCGGACGGTCGGGCGTTCGGCGTAAAGGTGAAGGAGGGTAGCCAGCACAATGGACAGGGTGACGCCGATGAATGCGCCCGTCGGCGTGGCGCTCTTGAGCCAGTGGAGGCGGGAGCCGAAGAAACGGTCCAGCGAGTATTCGCAATAGGGATGTACGAGATAGAGGATGTAGCTGGCGTCACCGATGAGAACCAGTGAAGCGAACTTTGTGTCCCATCCGGCCTGGGAGAGCAGGCTGGCGCTGGTAATGAGCAGAAACGCCAGCAGTCCAAGCGAAGGCACGCGGGAGGTATTGAAGGGGATATCGGCTTTGTTCACCAGGCCTTGCAGGAGGATGAGCGCTATGGCGCTGGCGAGGCAGATGACCAAGGCTGGAACTCGCAGCTTGCGGGCCTGGGCGTCGGAGATGGCCCGGCAGAGATAGTAGCCGAGAATGCCGAGCAGGAACTCCAGGCTGATGTCGCTTGCGTAGAACCTGGCCACGGCGCTTTGGGCGGCGAAGGGAGAGCAGGCCAGCATGGTCAGCAGCACGATGGCCGCGCCGATCCAGATGCCGAGGCGCTTGTGCAGCAGCAGTCCAAGATCCAGGGCCAGATAGAAAAACATCTCGTAGTTCAGGCTCCATCCGATGAAGAGCAGAGGCTGGGTGAGGCCGTCGGACTTCATAAACGGGATGAAGAAGAGGCTCTTGAGCAGCTCGACAAAACTTGCGCGCGTGGCGCCCATCAGCTGCGGCAGGCGCAGCGCGGCGAGGTAGAGCAGGATGGTGAAAAACCAATAAGGAGGGACGATGCGCAGCAAGCGGCGGCGAAAGAAGAAATCGCTGCTGGAGGGATTTGCGGGATCCAGGATGCGCGCCATGATGTAGCCGCTGATGACAAAGAAGACATCCACGCCAAAGGAACCGAATGGACGGACCAGGAAAGGTAGAGTGTAGCCGGTGTGGAAGACCACGACGGTCACGGCGGCGAAGGCGCGAAGAACCTGGATGTTGTTGAGCTTTGTCGTGGTCTTCATAAATGCAGGGAATAGGGATCAGGGAAAAGGGATTAGAAACACAGGGCTGAGTTTGGACGCGCTCCTGGATTCAATCTAGCATCCAGCTTCGGACCCCTGGATGTTGGCGGTCAGGGCTTATGGGGAGCTGCGTGACCTCGGTTTCAGCCGATTACCGCCGCTTTAGCCCGTTTGCCCAGCCGGACGACAATGCGGGTGGGCAGCTTTTCGAGCGGAATCACAGCGTTTGAGGCGACTTCGCCGTCGAGTTTGACGGCCTTTTCGGCGATTTTGCGGCTGGCTTCTGCGCCTGATGCTGCGAGACCGAGGTGGACGAGCAGTTTGGGCAGCCGGATGGCCAGCGCTCCGGGCAATCCCGAGGGTCCGACCAGGTCGGCGTAGGCGACAGCGACCTCTTCCACGTCTTCTGAAACGGCCTTTTGCTGGAACATCCGCGCCCATTGCTCGTCGGCGTGGGCGGCGTCTCCTGCGGAGTGGAAATCGGCGACGATGGTGCGCGCCAACTGCTTTTTGGCCTCCATGGGATGCATGCTGCCGGAGGCGACTTGCTCGCGCAGGGCATCGACTTCGGACTGCCGGAGGTCGGTGAGCAGGGTCCAGTACTTCCACATCAGCTCGTCGGAGATTGACATCAGCTTGCCGTACATCTCCTGCGGCGGCTCGTTGATGCCGATGGCGTTGCCGAGAGACTTGGACATTTTCTGCACGCCGTCCAGGCCTTCGAGAATCGGGTTCATCAGGATGATTTGCGGCTTCTGGCCGTACTCGCGCTGCAGTTCGCGTCCGCAGAGCAGGTTGAATCTCTGGTCGGTGCCGCCGAGTTCGACGTCGCACTCGAGCGCGACCGAGTCGTAAGCCTGCATCAGCGGATAAAGAAATTCGTGCAATCCGATGGGTTGCTCAGCCTGGTAGCGCTTGTGGAATTCGTCGCGCTCGAGCATCTGCGAGACGGTGAAGTTTGAGGCCAGGCGGACAACGCCCTCATACCCCAGCTTGTCCAGCCACTCGGAGTTGAAGCGCACCTCGGTGCGGTCGCGGTCGAGGATCTTGAAGACCTGCGCCTGGTAGGTCTCGGAGTTTTCGGCGATCTGCTCGCGGGTGAGTGGCTTGCGGGTCACGTTGCGGCCTGTGGGGTCGCCGATCAGCGTGGTGAAGTCGCCCACCAGAAAGATGACCTGGTGGCCGAGCTGCTGAAAGTGGCGCAGCTTGCGCATCAAGACTGTATGCCCGAGATGCAGGTCGGGCGCGGTCGGGTCGAAGCCGGCTTTGATGCGCAGCGGACGGCCGGTTTTGCGGCTCTCTTCGAGGCGTTCGCGCAGGTCGGCGACGCGGATGATTTCAGCCGCGCCCTTCTGAAGCAGGTCCATCTGTTCGTCTACAGGTAAAAAATCGGTCATGTCGTCTACAAGTATAAATTGGACTTGACGCCCAGCCGGGGGTTTCCCGACCCTTTCAGCACCCCACGCTGC
>Ga0182012_10007407_pt1 | contig 10980 bp, 10 predicted proteins | sample 612S2SmetaG_FD_120486 | JGI IMG/M metagenome (GOLD analysis project Ga0182012, IMG submission 120486) | Permafrost microbial communities from Stordalen Mire, Sweden - 612S2S metaG | ecosystem: Environmental > Terrestrial > Soil > Wetlands > Permafrost | place: Sweden: Stordalen | collected...
AAAATCTGGTCCACAAGATCAGCCTGGGTACGGCGGTTGCGGCCAAGCAAATACGATAGAAAATGATCGCCGAAACTGGGCTCTTCGTGCATCGCGCCAATCAAGTCTTCCCGCTTGATCTTGAGTGCGCTGCAGCGGCACACCGCTATCGCTGTTGCTGCCCGCACTCCCGGCCTCGTTCCCAGCGACTCTTCTCCAAAAAAATCTCCGGGGGAGAGTAGTGAGATTGTCGCCTGCTTCCCATTCGTTGAAAGAACGCACAACTTTACCCGGCCCTTCTGAAGGTAAAAAACACTGTCCGCCAATTCGTCTTGAGAAAAGAACGACTGGCCTGCGTCCACTTCCACAATTGTTCGTCCAAGTCCGATGCTCAAAAGAAAGGCTGCGGAGTCAAAAACATCATCGTTTCTAGTTTCCATAACATTACCTCCTGGTTCTCTGCGTTGATTCCTGGGGAAGAATTACAGCGGATGTCGCTTCTGCGCGATCGCGCCTCGATGGTACGTCGCGTGACAACAGCTTCGAGGGTCTCTCTAGCCGCTTCATAATCCTGCATGGATACAGGCACAGCTTTCCTGAGCCCCGTGGCGACGAGTCTTCGTCGCCAGGGGTTCAGTTATGCCCAACGGAACTTACAAAGGAACGGGGCGAGTCTGTGGGAGGTCGCCACCACGACCCTTGGCGGCAACCCACTCAAGGCCCTGACCGCCCCGTAGATGAACGGACCACTTATCCCCAGTCGTCCGCCAAGAGCATTCTTAGAGCGCTGCCCTGCGTCCGGTGATCAGTTGCACCAGCAAAACAATCAGTGCAACAACCAGCAGCAGGTGAATCAATCCACCCGCTATATGCAGGCTAAAACCGAGCAACCACAAAATCAGAATGATCACAAAAATCGTCCAAAGCATAACTCCTCCTTTTTCATCTCATGTTTGAATTGGCTGAGGCCCGAGTGCAGCAACCTGACCCAGGCCCGTGCCCGTTACTTGCATTGAGTGCGTGCCGCCTCTTTGAATGTGTCAGCTACTGAGAGGCGCGCGCCTGCTCCTTTGCGTTCCTAACTGCATCCAGGAACGGCCGTGACGCCGGAGTCGGTGCTACTTCACCCATCAGGATGCGGCGTGTGGGTATGTCATGTCCGTAGATCGCTTCAGTGGAATCATCATCGCGGCGAATCGCAGCCCCATTCAGGGTCACGCCCGCGAAAATCCCCCTGGCGCGCGAATACGTCAAGATCTCCGCATTCAGCTTCCAATCGGTATCCGCTGACGCATGCCGTCCAATCGGACCGGCAGCCGCCGATGCATCCGCGCCAATCTCAAACTTGCTGTTGATCAGCTGCTCCATCCCCTTGTCGCTCTGAACTACCATCACCAGGTCGATGCCTTCCACGCCGATCTGAAAGCCGAAGTTCCCACCGGTAAGCGCGAAGAACGACGGCGCGCTCCATCCATTGGCTGTGCGGCAGGTCGCAACTCCTCGACCATTCTCGGCACCCACAACAAACCCACCCTTCAGCAGGTGAGGCACGACCGCAATGCACTTCGCGTGCTCTAGAACTTCTTCCGGAATGCCCTTATCCGGTGCAGACATAATCTCCCGCAGCACCGCTCCGGCATGATCCAGTCGATCTTCCGTCGCTTCTCGCGTCGATCCTGCCCAGGCAACCCCGGTCATAGCCAGCACCATCGCAAACAAAATCAATTTCTTCATCATTCTTCTCCTTGTTTCACCTGGTTGAATTTCGATTGGGCCGCTGTTCCGCGGCCCAACAGGAACGCTTTGCTCAGCGACTAGCGATGGGACTTCTCACTCTCGCTACCGTTATGATGCGCAAAATCGAGATCGCCTCCATCTTCCATCTGCTGCGCTTGGCGGCGCCGCTCGGCATCCTCTTTTCCATTGCTCACTTGATCGCTCGTGAGTTCCCACGCCTTCTTCGTCTGTTCCTTCGCTTTGTTCTGTCCGTCATGGACTGCATGCTTGGTGTCCTCCCAGGCTTTTCCTGCCTGCGACTTCACCTCTTCGTGTCCTTCACGCACCGCATCCTTCACAGTGCCCATTGCCTTTTCGGCCTTCCCTTTCACCTGTTGTCCAAGCCCTTCGACCTGAGCCTTCGTGTCGCCTGTCCATTCGCCCACCTGGCGCTTGGCGCGGCCGGCAACATCATCCATCGTTCCCTTGACTTGATCCTTGTTCATTTGTCCCTCCAGGGATATTCAGGCTCTATTCATGCCCTTGCACTTACTCTCGCAACCAAATCGCCATTCCAACCGGCCCGCGCTCAACTCGCTGAAACAAAAGCTGCTTGCCCCGAACTCATCGCTTTCGACGCCGGCACCGGGCCGTGTAATTCTTACCCAATTCCGGAAACTTCCACCTTCAGCTTGAACCGCACGCCGCACCTCTCGCGGCCAGCCCGTAATCTAATGACTGGCAAGCCTGTCGCCGATTCTCACCATGGACCTCTACGAGAAAATCCGCTCCCTCCCCACTCAGCCCGGCGTATATCTCTACAAGAACGCCGATGGTGAAGTCATCTATGTCGGAAAGGCCAACAACCTTCGCTCCCGCGTACGTTCTTACCTTCTCGAAGCTTCCCAGGCCAACGCCAAAACCGGGTCCCTCATGCGCGAGGCCGTCGACCTTGACTACATCCTCGTCGCCAATGAACACGAGGCCCTCGCACTCGAAAACAATCTCATCAAGCAGCGCCATCCCCGCTTCAACATCCTGCTCCGCGACGACAAAACCTATCCCTACGTCAAGCTCACCCTCGCCGACCGTTATCCCAAAGTCTTTGTCACCCGCCGCCTGCGCAAAGATGGCTCTGCCTACTACGGCCCTTACTTCCCCGGCAACCTCGCCTACCGCATCGTCGAGCTCATCCATCGCAGCTTCCTCATTCCCAGTTGCAAAGTCGATCTCTCGCGCTACCATCCCCGAGCCTGCCTGCAGTACTACATCCATCGCTGCCTCGGCCCGTGCGTCGAAGGTTTCACCACCCCCGAGGCCTACGCACAATCCGTCCGCGACGCACAACTCTTTCTCGAAGGCCGCGCCGCAGACCTCGAACGCGTCCTCACTGCACGTATGATCGCCGCCGCCGAGGCGCAGCAGTTCGAAGCCGCGGCTCGCCTTCGCGATCAGCTCTCCACCGTTCATCAACTGCAGGAAAAACAGCGCGTCGCCACTGCCGAAATGAGCGACGACGCAGACGTCTTCGGCTACCACTTCGAAGCCGGCTCGCTCGCCGTAAATCTCTTTCACGTCCGCCAAGGCAAGATCGTCGATCGCCGCGAATTCTTCTGGGACGACCTTCCCGAACTTCTCGAGCCCACAACCGATTCCGATGCCCAATCCTTCACGAAGGTTTTCTCGGAAAGTGTGAGAGACGACGAGCCTCAACCCGAGACCCGACATCCGATACCCGACACCCAATCGGGCCCGCGCGAAGTTCTCTCCGCCCTTCTCAAGCAGCTTTACATCGACCAGCACTACGTCCCCCGCACCATCCTCGTGCCCGTTGACTTCGCTGACCGCGACGCCCTTGCGGCCCTCCTCACCGGACGCACCGGCCATCGCATCGAGATCACCGTCCCCCAGCGCGGAGAGAAGCGTTCCCTGGTCGACCTCGCCGGCCAGAACGCCAAGCAGTCTTACATCCAGCGCTTCCGCGTCCTCGAGCCCTCGCGCAAGGCCATCCAGGAGTCGCTCGCCGACACGCTCATGCTCCCCGAGCTGCCCCGCCGCATCGAGTGTTTCGATATCTCCCACATCCAGGGCGCTGAAACCGTCGCCTCCCTCGTTGTGTGGGAGGACGGAAAAATGAACAAGCAGCTCTATCGCAAATTCCAGATCAAGACCGTCGAAGGCGTTGACGACTTTGCCTCCATGCGCGAGGTCGTCTACCGGCGCTACAGACGCCTCCTCGAAAAAATCAATAACGAATCCGCCAACACTGCGGGTGCCCCAGGTCTCGCTTCTGAGACCTGGGAATCCACGAATATCGACCCAGCGTTGCGGGTTTTGAAAGGGCACGACTTCAGTCGTGCCGATGACGCCAAAAGCGATTCCGGGGCTTCAGCCCCCGAGGGGCGATCCTCGAAATCCAAATCGAACTCCGCCTCCCATCCCCGCACCGACAAAGAACCCTCCACCCTCCCCTCCCTCATCCTTGTCGATGGCGGCCTCGGCCAACTCCACGCCGCTGCCGAAGCCCTCGAAGAACTCGGCCTCACCACTCAGCCGCTCGCCTCCATCGCCAAAAAAGAAGAGATCATCTACCTCTACGGTCAGGAAAACGACCCCATCGTCCTCGACCGCCGCTCCCCCGTCCTCCATCTCATCCAGGTCATCCGGGACGAGAGTCATCGCTTTGCCGTCGGCTACCACCGCCAGCGCCGGGCTATGCGGGATAGAGACTCCGAGCTCAACGACATCCCCGGCGTCGGCCCCCAAACACGCCAGCGCCTTCTCACCCACTTCGGCTCCTTGCGCGACATCCAAAACGCCACTGCCGAATCCCTCGCCGCCGTCGTCCCGCGAAAAACCGCCAACGCCGTCTACAACCACTTTCACAAGAGTGACACCAGAGCCGGTACAGTCGCCTGAGATCAAATAGCTCCCATTGCACTCCGCCAATCGATGAGCATCTTTCCTCGATTCCGCGCCGAATATAACTCTAACGTTCTGGCGCATGACTATTGCCGACAAGATAGGGCCGAGTTGGAAAGAAGCGAACTCTGAGGACTCACCCCCGCACCACCATCGTCTCCACACACTCTTCGCTCTTCGCCCCCGATAGCGCCAGCAGCTAACGCACTTGCCCCTGAGCGATTCTGAACAGCGCATCTCTGCCGACCTGCTTGATGCTGTATCAGGCAAACGGGACCGAAGCCCCGCGCTCGCAGCCCCGGCAATGTTCGCCTCGCTTCCCTCGCGACGTGTGATGCCAGGTGCCGTTTCAATGCAATCGGAGACTCGCAGAGATGTTTCGTGTTCGAGATGTTCCGTGTTCACGCCAGGCACCAACAGACGCATCGGCACATCCGCTGTCTTCGTTTGCACTTCGGCTCACAACTCAGCCCGCCCATCGCACTCAGCGTCTGAAGCAACCACGTGTCTGCAATGGCCATCACAGTTCACTGGGTAACCAGACCGAACTTCAAAACGATCAAACAGAGGAGACAATCATGAGATTCCCCCAGTCCCATCGCTCTCTCCCACTCGCGTCTGCAGCTCTCCTCGCAGCCGTGTTAACCGTTGCGGGCTGTCATCAACAGGCGGCTCATCCAGACCAGAAACCGATGGTCACAACCGCACTCAGCTCCAACAACCTCGGCAACGTCAGCGTGTCGCAGGACCGGGACAAAGGCGTCATCACTCTCACCGGAAATGTCGAGACCAGCGACCTCAAGACTCAGGCTGAAACTCTTGCCCGGCAGGCTGCCCCTGATTACACCATTGCGAACGAGATTGGCGTCCGCCCCAGTGGAGACGAAAGCCAGGCGCGGGCCGTCTCGTCAAACCTCGACAGCGCCATAGAGAAGAACTTCAAAGCCGCAATCAAGGCCCACAAGGCCCTTGACGATCAAAGCATCGACTACAAGGCAAAGAACGGAACCCTGGTACTCTCCGGTTCCGTCAAGACCGGTGCGCAAAAGATCGAAGCTGAGTCCCTTGCAAAGAAAGTTCCCAACGTGCAGCAGGTTGTGAACGAGATTGAAGTCAAGCCTGGCAAGCATTCTTCCGCCAATTCCTGAAGTTGAGCCGGGCAACTCGATCATCTTCAATACTGGGCAGGGGCGTAGGTTTTCGCCATTTCCCTAACCTTGCCGGTGGCGAAGGAGAATCGCATCGCCAGCCACCGGACCCTGCCCGTTCGTTTCCATGAATCGCACGCATTTCACAAAGATCAGGAGATCAAATGAACCCCCGCACCATCACAACTACCGGAAACCCGTCATCTTTCGCTTCGCACGTCGAACACGTCGTTCGCTCAGTCATGCAGAGCCTCGTCGACAACGAAGAGGGTTTTCAAAAACTTGGCGAAGAAATCAAAGACCCGGGCCTGCGTCGCTATTTCCTTGAGGAATCGTCAACACGCGCACAATTCCTTACCGAGCTTGAAGCTGTTCTCTTGCAGGAGGGCATTGAACACAACCAGGAAAGCGGAACCGTTGCCGGCACATTGAATCGCACGTGGGGTGAGCTCAAGTCCGCTCTCGGCGGCGGCGATCACTCCCTCCTCGTCACTGCCGAGGAGTCAGAGGATCACGCCAGGGAGGCATATCGGAAGGCGCTTGAAGAGGACCTGCCCTATCCTCTGCAGCAACTGCTGACCACCCAGGCCCTTCATGTGCAAGCTTCCCACGACTTCGTTCGCACAGCCCGCGATAGCACAAAGTAATCCCCCAACCATCGTGCAAGATCATCCTCGGCCGCAGATCAGCTGAGGATGACCCCATCCTTCGTCAAAGAACAAGCCCTCCCCTACTCGACGACGAAGGATGGGTTTTTTCTAGGGCCGCTCGTGGTCCGCCCCACCCCGCCTCACTGAGCACTTCTGAACAGCGCACCCCACTTCACCTGTTGGATTCTGTACCTGACCCACGAAGCAGGAGCTACCACGGTCCCCGCTCGGGCCTGCATTGATCGGCCCTCACTCAACAGTCCGGGCTCTTCAAAGGACGATCATGAAAATCGCTCATCTGCTTGTTGCCGCCGTGGTTCTCGCTACCCTTGCTCCGGTCTACGCTTGCAAGGAATTGAATGCCAAATCTCCTGACGTCTCCGATGCTGTGCGCAAGACGCTTGATCAGCAGGGCCTCAAGCAAGTTACCGTCTCTCAGGATCGCGACAAAGGCATCGTGACTCTCGGCGGCCAGGTTGACACTGACCAGCAGAAAACCCAGGCCGAGTCCATCGCCAACTCCCTCGCCGGCGGACAGGTCGTCGCCGATCAGATCGCCGTCGTTGCCCCCGGCACCGGCAAGGAAGTCAGCGCCATCAACTCCGATCTCGACCAGGGCATCGAAAAGAATCTCGATGCCGCGCTCATCCAGAACAAGATGCAAAAGGACGTCTCTTACGCCGTCAAGAATGGTGTCGTCACACTCAGCGGAGAAGTCGACTCCGATGCGGAGCGCACTGGCGCTGAATCCATCGCCGGCGCCGTCCCCAACGTCCATCAGGTCGTAAACGTCCTTCAGGTCACTAAGACTCGCAAAGCAAGCTCAGGCATGTAGCGTCCACGCACCCATGAACGAGTCCTGATCCAGTCAGGCTTAAAACCTTTCCGAATACGGACGGCCGGACTTACGACGCAACTTTGGTTCGCTCTTTCTACAAGGCCTCAACCATCCCCTCAACCGCACCTCGGAGACAATTCATCATGTCCAACCCATCCGCAACCCTCCTCCAACTTGAAAACTCCCTCCGCTCCGTCATCGATTGCCTCATCGACAGCCAGAAAGGATTGAGGAAGATTGGCGAAGAACTCAAGGACCCCGCCGTTAAGCTCAACTTCCTCGATGAATCCCTGGTGCGCGCCGAGTTCCGTGGCGAACTTGAATCCATCCTTCACCACGAAGGCGTCCACGACATCGATGAAAGCGGATCAGTCTCAGCCACAGTCAATCGCGTGTGGGGCGAGCTCAAAGCCAAACTCGACGGCGGCGATTACTCCCTGCTTGAGACAGCTGAACAGGACCAGCACGAAGCCATCAAGGCCTACACACAGGCCCTCAATCAGGAACTCCCCTTCCCTGTGCGCCAGACCCTCCTTGCCCAGGCAGCCCGCATCCAGCTCTTCCACGACTACGTCCTCGCGGTCCGTCAACTCAAAAACTCCACCGCCAGCGACTAACCGCCATTCCTCCACACTTCGAAACCCTCAGGTGCCCCAGGGGCGGCCGGCCCAACCGCCTCCCGCCCCGGTGCTATCCTTACCCCATGAAGCGCCGGCGGTTGTATCTTTTGCTTGCTCTCTGTGTCGCATTCACGGCATCAGCCCAGCAACCCTCCAATACTCCGCGCCCAGCCTACGACGGTGCCGACGCCATCAACGCCCCTCTCCGCGGCTACGTCGATCAGGACTGCCGCATCCTTCCCGATCCCCTCCATCCTGGCCCCGGCTCAAAAGAGAAGCCATATCGCGACAGTGCCATCTGCTACATCGATGGCCAGCACACCAGCCAGCACCGCGAAGAGCGCATCGACGACCATCAACTCCTCCGCTGGGACGTCAGCGTCGTCGAACAAACCTTCCAACTGACTGACATCTCCGATCGCGAGGTGATCTTCGTTGTCTCCTACCCCGTCGAGAGGCCGTGGGTCATCGATTCTGACCCGCAGCCCGTGCGATACGAGGGCAATAACGCCATCTTCCTCGTCCATGTGCAGCCCGGCGAACGTGTCAGCCTCCATGTCGGCCGTCGCATCATGAAACCACTCAAACCGAAGTCCATCTAGCCCCTCGTCCCGCCCGCACCCTACAGCCTCTTTCTGCCCCGGTCAAAGCTTTCTTTGCTCCGATCACACGCGGGGCGAATTCAGTGCAACCTCTGCCCAGCGTCGAACATCCTTCAGCGTAGACTCGACATAGCCCTTCGCAGGAGCAAATCCGTTTGCCGCAAGTCATGCAACTGCCCGCAGTCTCACCGCTGACTGAAGCTTATTCGCCATCCCCGCGGCCAAATTCGGTGCGCTCCACCCTGCTCTTCGCCGCCCCTTTTGCCTTAACCGTCTTCCTCATCCATCTATTCAGCTCCCTCTGGGGCATGCACCTCGGCTACGGCTACTTCCGCGACGATATGTACTTCGTCATGTGCGGCCGTCATCTCGCCTGGGGATATGTTGACCTTCCCCCCATGGTCGCCCTACAGGCACGAGTGGCCGAAACTCTCTTCGGTACTTCACCCACCGGCGTGCGCATCTTCAGCTTTGCCGCTCACGGCCTCATTGCTGTGCTCACCGCGCTGCTCACTCGTCAGTTTGGAGGCCGACGCCACGCCCAGGCATTGGCCATGGCTTCTGTAATCGTCGCCCCCGTCCTCCTCGGCACCTGTAACTTCCTCACCATGAACTCCTTCGAGCCCTGCTTCTGGATGGGCGCGATGCTCGTCCTGCTGCGCCTCGCCGACGGGTCGGCTCACCCACGCGCATGGCTCCTTTTTGGCCTCATCGCAGGCCTCGGCATCGAAAACAAGCACTCCACCGTCTTCTTCCTCATCGCCGTCCTCATCGGCCTGCTGCTCACCCCACAGCGTCGTCTCCTCGCCTCCTGGTACTGTGTCGCCGGCGTTATGGTTCTTATCCTCATCGCCCTCCCCAACTTTCTCTGGCAGTGGACCCACCACTTCCCTACATATGAGTTCCTCCACAACGTCGGGCAGTCCGACAAGAATATCCGCCGTTCGCCTATCGCCTTCATCTACGAACAAATCAAGATTCTCGTCTTCTCCACTGCACCCGTCTGGATCGGCGGCCTCGTCTGGCTTGGCTTGTCAGCGCGCGCGCGAAAATGGCGCTTTGTCGCCGTCACCTACTTCGTCTTCTTAACCTGCATGATCGCCATGAACGCCAAACACTACTATGTGGCGCCCATCTACCCCGTCCTCTTCGCCGCAGGTGCTGCCGGCCTCGCCCAAATCGCCCGCCGCGAATCTTACATTACCGCCTACGCAGCCATCGTTGGAGTCGCCATCTTCTTCACCGCCCCCATCACCCTCACAATCCTTCCCCCGGAACGCTACAACGCCCTCACCAGCTTCGTCTCCCCTGACTCCGCCCGCATGGAAAAGTACACCGCGCCGCTACCCCAGGTCCTCTCCGACCGCTTCGGATGGACGCAAATGGTACAGGGCTTTGCCGAACGCTATAACGCCATGCCTCCTGACGTCCGCTCCCGCACTGGGATCTTCTGCAGCAATTACGGTGAAGCTAGTGCCGTGAACGTAATCGGTCCTGCCTACGGCCTGCCCACCGCCATCAGCGGCCATGTCAATTACTACCTCTGGGGCTGGAACAACTATTCCGGCGAGTCCATGCTCACCCTTGGCCGCGATCCGGCCGACTTCAAAGGCCTCTACGATGAAGTCATCGATCTAGGGCCCTTCGACAATCCCTGGTCCATGGACTTCGAGCACCGCCGCTACTTCTGGCTCCGCCATCGCAAGAGGCAATACTCCGAAGACTGGACGTCGCTCAAGAAGTGGAACTGAGCCCCGGAACTGCTCACTCCGTCTCAGCCGCGCAATGAAGGCGAAGAAAATCCCCTCAAACCGCCCCGGCCTCGAACCAGCCCGGATTCTGGCTCTCGACAAGAGTCGGCCCTCTCCTTGTCTCCCTTATGATTTGTATCTTTAGTTAATAGATTTGAGGTCATTTTGGTGTGAAGCACTTCAAATTACTAAAACGTTTCTCTTAAAAAGCAAAAACGCTGCATTTTCGTTAATTCTAAGCCTGTTTTTCCACAGTTCCGACTCCCCTCCTTCCTTTCATAACCCGTTCGTTCTATGGGAATTGCACCAATGTGTATTACCTATGGACAAACGAGGAGTAGACCTTGATTACCATCGATTGTTACGTTCTGGATGTCACTCCCAACAGTGATGCTTCCACGCTCAACTTCTCTCCCGAAGGCGAACGACGGAAGACTAGCGAGAACGAACCCCAGTCCGTCCACCCCATAAGGCCGGACCCTTACTCAGCAACACACACTTGATCGAGGAGAAAAACCATGCACGCCATTTCGCAGTTCAAAAGAATCTCTATTATCGCCGCAGCTGTCGTCAGCGCCGCTCTCGTCCCCGCCACAGGATTCGCGGCAAACCTTAACTCCAACGCCCCCACCGTCGCCCTGAACGGCACCCTGGGCGAATCGCTCACCGTTTCCACCACCGCCACCACCATCAACTTCTCGCTCGTCCCCGGCTCCACGGTCGCCGGCAGCGCCGCCATTCCCATCACCACCAG
>Ga0182012_10007408_pt1 | contig 10980 bp, 4 predicted proteins | sample 612S2SmetaG_FD_120486 | JGI IMG/M metagenome (GOLD analysis project Ga0182012, IMG submission 120486) | Permafrost microbial communities from Stordalen Mire, Sweden - 612S2S metaG | ecosystem: Environmental > Terrestrial > Soil > Wetlands > Permafrost | place: Sweden: Stordalen | collected...
CCGAGGCGAGATGGTGCGCCTCGGGCGCGGACATGCCGCAATGGTGGCAGGCGGATCTCGGTACTGCTCAGGACGTGGCCTCGGTCGATATTCGCTGGGAGTTCGACAGCGCCGCCTACCGTTACCGGCTGGAGAGCAGCCCGGATGGTAAGAACTGGCATACCGTAGTCAGCAGAACCACCTCCAGCGCGAGTGCACCTGCGTTCTCACCCTTCCACAGCCGGTTTGTACGTATCACCATAGCCGATGCGAGCCGCCCCAACGGCACCACCTGGGCGAGCATCCGGCACGTCGCTATCGGAATTCGATCCAACGGCGCAGTACACAACTGGACGCCTCCGGTGCCGAAACCGGAGAGCGCAGCCACCCGGGACACCTTCGCCTCCCCCGCGACCTCCGATTCCAGCTGGGCCAAGATCCAGGTGCCGTGGAACTGGGAGATGGCCGGCTTCTCCAAACCGACCTACGATAATCCGGATAATGCCGTCGGCCTCTATCGCCGCACCGTCACCGTTCCGGCGGCGTTTGCCGGCAAGACCGTTATCTGGCATTTTGAGGGTGTGTGGGATAGCGCCGAGCTATTTATCAATGGAGTGCGTGCGGGCTACCATGAGAGCGGCTTTACCGCCTTCGATATGGATGTTACACGTTATGTTAAGGCGGGTCTGCCCAATCTGCTGGCCATCCGAGTCTGCAAAACCACCCCATCGGATGACCTGGATACGGGAGACTACTGGAGCCTGGGCGGCATCTACCGCGATACCTATATGGTGGCCGTAGCGCCAACCCATGTGGAATCGATTAAGATCGAAACTCCGCTGAACAACAACTACCAGGATGCACACCTGAAGGTTGCGCTGGCGCTGCATAATTCGGCGTCCGGGCAGATCAGTGTGCATGGTGAGCTGTTTCATGCTGATGGAAAGCGCGTGGCCAACGTCGCGCTGGAGGGAACAGCATCCGGCAGTGGCAGTGTAGATCTCACCATTACCGGAGAGGCCAGGGGCGTCAAACTCTGGTCTGCGGAGAAGCCCAACCTCTACTATCTGGTGCTCTCCCTTACGCAGGGCGGCAAACTGGTGGAGCGGGTACAGGAGCGTTTCGGCTTCCGCCAGATCGAGATAAAAAGGGGAGTGGTACTGTGGAACGGCGTGCCGATTAAGTGCACCGGCTCCTGCAGGCACGAAGAGTTTGCGCTGCTGGGGCATGCTCTCAACGAAGCCGCATGGACCACTGACCTGACACTTATGAAGGGCTGCAACATCAACGCGATTCGGACCAGCCACTACAACCACGCCGGTCGATTTCTGGAGTTGTGCGACGAAGTTGGCATCTACGTGCTAGACGAGGTACCGGCCTGCTGGTGTAACCTCTCCGACCCCAAACTGCGCGATGCCTTTGTGCAACGCACGAAAGAGACACTGGATCGAGATCAGAACAAGCCCTGCGTGCTGGCCTGGAGCCTTGCAAACGAGAGCGGCTACGGCCCCAATGCAGCCGCTATGCTGGACTATGTTAAGGCGAAGGACCCCACCCACCCCGCGTTTGTCTCTCAGTGCGGCCCATGGAACAACCCGAAGATCGACTTTGTGGATACGCATTATCCCTCCATCGAAGAGGTACACCGACTGGCGACCGACAAGCTGCGGGCAACCACCCCGGTGGTGATGACCGAGCAGCCCCACATCTTCTATGTTGGCGATGGTCTGGCTTACGATTACGGCGAGAAGGATCTGTGGGGACAGGCGCTAGCGGCAAACTGGAGCGTCGTCTGGCCGACAGATAGCATTCTGGGATCTTTCATCTGGGAGTGGCAGGATCAGGGCATTGCGGACCTCTACCCCGGCAACGATGGTAGGGACGCGAGCGGTCTGCGGGGTAACAATGTAAAAGGGATCGTAGACGGATACCGCAATCCCAAGCCGGAGTACTGGAACATTAAGATGGTCTACAGCCCGGTGACGAGCAGCACGAGAGAAGTACCCATCGTCGATGGCGTTATCACTGTGCCGCTTCAGAACCGCTACTCCTTCACCGATCGTTCCGAACTGAACTGCGAATGGCAGGAGCTGGCCGGCGACCACGTGATTACTACCGGCATCAAACATATCTCCTGCGCACCGCGCTCCAGCACGATCGCGACCTTCACGCCGTCTTATGGCATGGATACCTTGCGCCTCGAGTTCTTCCATCCGGATGGCCGCAGCGTCTACTCTACCCGCATCCACCTTCAAGGCGCTCAGGCGCTTCCGGCGGCGCCAGACGCTGCCGACCAGCCGCTGGCAGTTACCCTGGATACGAATGACGATACCACCAGCGCTCTGGTCGGTTCCGCAGGCTCAGGCCTAACCATCGATAACCACACCGGCACGATTCGCTCCTGGAAATCGGGAGCATTTACGATGCTAAAGGGTGGTCCCACTCTGAACCTTGGTGAGCATAGAGCCAATCACGGCGACCATGGCGCCTCCAACTTCATCGAGAGCAAGGAGTCGCCTCGGCTCGGTTCCGTTGCGGTTTCGAGCAGCATGGAGGGTCCGAACGCCGTCATCATTGTGAAGGGGCTGGTTACACTCGCGGAGCAGCGCGATCCGGTTGGAAGGCTCACCACCATCTACACCGTATTGCCGAACGGTGACGTTGCGGTTAAGTGGGCCCTGGCCTGGGCGGCGACCTCGGCCAATCTGTGGGAGTTGGGTTTGAAGTTGCCGGTAAGCGGCAACCTGACCAGCATGGCCTGGGCCAGAGAGGGATTCTGGACCGACTATCCGAAGGACCATATCGGCGCGATAAGGGGCACGGCAGCGCCGAGCGACCTCACCTTTAGAAGCTCCAAAAGAGATGTGCGCTGGGTAACGCTCACCAATCCTAACGGGGCGGGACTATGTGCATTGCCACTGGAGAATGCGCTACATACACGGGGTCTGCACGAGGCGCCGGGCAACACGCTCTTCTTGAGCGCCGCCATCGCCCCTCCATACGATTTCAGCACCAATCTGCTTCCGGAGAAGCTGATTCATCTGACACAGGGAGAGACGGTAGGCGGCGATTTCCTGCTGAGGCCGGTTGTTCCCACTAAGAAATAGGGATCGGCGCTAAAGACCTGTTAGACGGCCGCACCGCGCGCCAGATGCGGGAACAGTTCGTCGTGTATCTCCGCGGCCTGTGCCAGGTGGCGCCAGCGGCGCTCATCGGCGGTATCCAGCATTAGCGGCATATACATGCCGGCTCCGGTGGCCACGTTGTAACCGCCGGGGGAGTGGACGCTAACGTACCGACGTCCCAGCTCTAAGTCGTCGTCTGTGTGGCACCTTCGGAAGCAGTTCATGGTGAACATGCGGCGGCGGTTGCCACCACCCCATGCGGAGTGGTAGGTATCGTGGTTGAAGATGACAATATCGCCCGGGGTCGTCTCCAGCGCCACGTTACCCGGATAGTCTTTTGGCAATACGCCGTACAACTCATGCGAGCCGTTCATGTTGATCTTATGCTTTCGGATGGGATGATCGGGATCCTGGGAGCCGGGCACAACGCGCAGACATCCGGTATCGCGCGTGAGCGGATCGAGGTAGAAGGCCACTTTTATAGCGAACAGTTCACCCCAGTTGCCATCCGGGTGCCAGCCTGTATCACCTGAGTAGTAGTTGCCATCGCCGCTGGCATAGTTGAAGTCCTCACCAATGAGTCCGCCGATAAGCCCCGTTATGCGCGGATCGTCCAAAAGGGTGCAGAGCCTCTCTGTGCGCTCTATGGGTGCGCCGAACATAGTTCGCGACGTTCCATCGTGCGCGTTTCCGCCTCCATACTCCTGAATCGCCTTTTCAAACTCTGCAGTGATCCAGCCGATCTCCTCCGGCGCGAATAGTGCGGGTATCCCCAGATACCCGAATGTCTTAAAAAACCTCTCCTGCTGCTCAGTAAGCTCCATTTATCAGACCCCCTCCAACATTATCCCCTTCGAACAATATCCACCATTGCATCGCTTAAGGATAGATACCGCACCCCTGCAAGAAGATCCTTGCCTATTTGCGCATTTGTTTGAGGTCCCAATGAATCGAACAATTTAGATTTCGGCTTTATGCGAGTATGTGCGATGCTTGCGCGTTGCGGCATAATATAATAGTTGGTAGCATGAAGGACAATCGCAGAGTCTCATCGAACTGAGACGAAATGCGCACCCAGGCGCCCATCATCCAGGCGTCCACCATCCAGTGTGCCTTAGCCTTCCTATCCATTCGTCCATCGAGGAGCCCCACTTGAACCAGATATCCCGATTTCGCATCTCATCGCTGCTCACACTATCCCTGTGTGCGGCGGGTGGGCTGCAAGCCTCTGCCCAACAGCGTGGAGACTCGTCTCATCTGCCAACGGCGACGGTCCACTATGCACGTTCGCGCGATTTTCACGACACGCATCTGAAGCTCACCTTTAGTGTCGATTATAAGAACCACTCCGCGGAAGGCGATGTGGTTCATACCATTTTGCCCTACCACTCCAATCTCAAGGCGATTGTGCTCGATGCAGGGTCCAACCTGAAAATTAGCGCTGTAACGGTGGATGGCGCTGCCGCGCAGTACACACACGATGGCAACGTGCTCTCAATCACACCGCCGCGCCCACTGGTTCAGGCGAGGCTGGCGCAGGTCGAAGTAAAGTACTCCATGCCGAACCCCACCTCGCACGGTGGCGCAAATGGTCAGGGCGGTTTCAAGTTCATCGACCCGAACCCGACCGACCCGCAGCGCAAGCCGGGGTTCTGGACACAGGGAGAGACTGAGACCAACCGCTTCTGGGTTCCTTGCTACGACTTTCCAAACGATAAGTGCACCAGTGAAGAGATCATCACGGTACCCGATACTTTTTACGTGATTGGCAATGGAGCGCAGGGCCCCACAACCTTCGATAAGGTGCATCACACCGCTACCTTCCGATGGACAATGACGCAGCCGCACTCCACCTACCTCCTCTCCCTGGTTGGCGGTGAGCTGGATGTGGTCAAAGATGTGTGGGCTGGAGTGCCGCTCTACTATGTCTGCCCGAAGGGTCAGGGCGATATGCTGAAGGCCTCCTTCGGACATACGCCGGATATGCTGCAGTTCTTCTCGGACACGCTGGGTGTAAAGTACGCATGGCCGAAGTACGCGCAGTCCTATGTTTACGACTTTCCGGGCGGTATGGAGAACGTCAGCGCCACCACGCTGGGCGGATTTGGCGGGCTCGTCGATAGCCGTGCGAATATTGCGAGCCTGGCGAGCCTCACCTCTCACGAGCTGGGTCACCAGTGGTTCGGCGACCTCGTTACCTGCGAAGACTGGGGCGATACCTGGTTAAACGAGAGCTTCGCCACCTTTATGGCGATGATTTATGATGAGCACAAATTTGGTAAGGGTGCCTACGAGGATACCGTCGAAAACACGCGGCAGGGTTACCTGCGCGCCAGAACGCTGCACGCCCTCTCCACCAAGATCTACACCAATGCGGACGTGATGTTCGATTCGACGCATACCTATGACAAGGGCGGCGTGATCCTGCATATGCTTCGGCTACAGCTGGGCGATGCCGATTTCTACCGCTCCCTGGGCCACTATCTGCACGTAAACGCCTACCGTCCGGTGGATGCGCACGATCTGGAGCGCGCCATCGAAGATACGACCGGCATCAACGTCAAGCCCTTCTTCGACCAGTGGATCTTTTTGCCGGGCCATCCTGTCCTGACTCCCACGTGGACATATGATGACGCTACGAAGAGCGTTACCCTGCATATCAAGCAGGTTCAGGACACGTCGGACGGTACGCCGATCTTCAAGATCACGATGCCGGTGGCGCTGCTGCGCACCAACGGCGGCTCGACAGGCCATGTGGAGCGCCAGGTGATTACACTGGATAAGGCAGATCAGGAGTTCCACTTTGCGTCGGCTACCAAGCCGGATGCAGTGCTGATCGACCCGGACCATGATCTGCTGCGTGAGCTGCGCGATGTAACCTGGACGGACGATCAGATTCCGGCCATTCTGCAGTACGCCCCGAACTCCCAGGACCGGCGATTTGCCCTCGGGCGCATCAAGGCCGGGCCGGGCCTTACGGACGATCAGATAGTTCAGCTTCTTGTAGACAGCTTGAAGACCGAATACAACGATCGCAATGCCAGCACCATCCTGAACAGGCTGGGTGAGGCCCATAAAGAGAGCCTGCGTCCGCTCTTCCGGGAGCAGCTACGATCCAAACTAAATAACCGAAGACCGGCCGCGCTGGATGCGCTGGCAAAGCTGCCACCGACCGCAGAGGATCTCGCTCTGATCCATAACATCGCCCTCAGCGACACAGAGCCCTATGCGGTGGTGGAGACGGCCCTCACCGCGCTTGCTCGCCTAAACTTGACCGGAAACCTGGACGTTTACCGACACCAGCTTGCCTCCAAGTCACTGCGAGACCGGCTTGGGTTGCGCTCTGTTAGCCTGCTGTCCGACTCCAAGGATGATGGTGCAACGACCGCTCTGATTGGTGCGACGGCGTCCAGTTATACGCGACGTGTTCGAACGGAAGCGTTGAGCTCCCTGGAGAGCAAACCGGCAGATAGCGCCCCCATCCATGCGGCGTTGATGAAGATCATCCAGTCCGACGATCTGCCCGCAGTGCAGATAACCGCTGTGCGGGTTCTGGGTAGCCGGAAGGATGCAGCGGCTGTGGATGCGCTTAAGGCGCTGGGTGCAAAGACCAAGGAGACAACCGTTCGAGATGCTGTGAAGAACGCTGTTGAAGCGATAGAGGCGAAGTAGCAGACTTCAAAGCTGCAAGATGAAAACGGAGTTGACAGGCATGTGCCTGTCAACTCCGTTTTTGTTTACTGCTATTATGAGAAGGGGACTCATTGCGCGCCTCTACAGATAGTAGGGCTCCAGAGAGTAGCCATCCCGGTACTTTGGCGTAATAAGCGCGTTCGCCTCGGCATCCCCGGTCACCTCCCACTTGCTCTCATCCCAGTGGAGTTTGCGCTCTAGTTTGAGTGCAATGTGTGCAAGGTTAAGCGCAGTATGCATCGGCAGATGGTTGGCGAAGCTGCAGGAGCACTCCGTTCGATTGATAACGCCGTTGATAAACTCCTGCTCATGCCCGGGCGATGCCGGCGCGGCGATAGGATACTCTTTATCTTCCACCACGTTTCCTTGCTTATCCAAGACCTGGCACAGGCCATAGTTCGCCAGCAGGGTGCCTTCCGTACCATCGAATACGATCCCGAGTTTGCGCCCGCCGCCGCCCGTACCCACGCCGAAGTTGAAGCTGGATGCCTGCATCAGGGTCCAGGTCATCACCATATCCGGAAACTCCCAAAGTACGTCAAAAGTATCCGGCACATCGGCAATGCTCGCCGTGGCGTAGCGTCCACCCGCTGCGCTGATGCCGGTAGGGCATGGAAGCTCCAGCGCCCAGAAGGGCAGATCCACGATGTGCGGCCCTAGCTCATGCAGCCAGCTATCGACATAGTCCTTGAAATAGCGGTGCATCCCATCGCGAAAGCGGCCGATATTGAACGGTACCGCTGGAGCGGGTCCGATCCAGGCGTCCCAATCCAGCCCTTCGGGCGCGTTCTCATCGGGTGGATTACCCAGCCCTTCGGAGTTATCGTTCATGGCGCAGAAGTTCCGGACCGCTGTGATTTTGCCCAGCGCGCCGGAGCGCACGACGTCGACACATTTATGGTAGTTATCTGTAGCGTGTATCTGCGTGCCGACCTGCGTAATGCGGCCATACTTTGCCGCGTACTCCGCCATCAGCTTGCCTTCTGTTGGAAAGCGAGACATCGGCTTTTCGCAGTAGACATCTTTGCCTGCCTTGAGGGCATCCAGAGTCATGATTGCATGCCAGTGCGGTGGCGTCGCGATGACAACAGCGTCTACGGCCGGATCTGCCAGCAGTTGCTTGTAATCGGTATACGCCTTTGCTTTGCCGCCGGTAAACTCAACCGCCCGATCGATATGCGGCTGGTATACGTCGCAGACAGCAACGATATCGACTTCCGCGAGGCCACTAAAAGTCTTGACATGCGCTCCGAAGCCGCGCCCGGCAACCCCAATAACGCCGAGCCCAACCCTGCTGTTTGCATTCGAAGCCGCACCCGTTGAAGAACCGCTCATAGATTGTGTACTCTCCGTTTCACACATAATAACCCGACATTCAAACTGCTCTGTATACTATTATGGAACAGACCGCGAGAGATCGCAATGGCCGGCTAGTACTCCGGTATTACTATGCAATCTTGCCTGTTTCCACTGTGTCGCCGCTCTCAATCGGTTTCGATTCTGCGGGTCTATGGGTAGGGATCTCTATGAGTTGCCGAATAACAACCGTAATCTCAGCCAACATCTGCTCCCAGGAAATGGTAGCGGAAGAGTTGCCATAATGATCGAGATCCGGTAGTACCTCCCACCTGGGGTAGACTGTTGTCTGCGTATAGGGAGCTCTCGGCGAGGCGTACTCCGCGCGCGTGATCGCCTCAATCTCTACCATTCTGGCGCTCTCACGTATTAAACCGAGCTTCTTGAGCATGAGTGCAAGTCCGCTCATCACGGAGAACATGCCGGTTACATCGTGTGTTTTGGAGAAGCCAATGAGCGACTGTTCATAGTGGTTCGCCACCAGGGTTGTTGTGAGATCATCGGGTGTTGCCTTCTCAACCAGTGCGACTGCGATTGCGGAGTGAGCCCAGGCCGTGCCGGTCACATCGTGGATCGATTCAGCCAGTTTAAGCGCCTGCTTGAGATACTCCATCTGTAGATCAACCGTCGGTGCGGTCTCGCCCATTCCCAGCAGTGAGCTGACGATAGCACTCTGCAGATTGCCCAACAGCTCGATACGAAGCTGATAGGCCTGATCAAAGTAGTCCGCTGCAGCGCCAACGTTGCGATAGGTTTCCAACTGACCTAACTGGTTCAAAACGAGGGCGCGAAGTATGTCGTCGCCGTTTAGCGCCGTGAGCTTGAGCGCCTGAAGGAACCCCACTCGCGCCTCTTCAATATCGCCTGAAAGATGCTGCGATACACTGAGCGTGTAGAGCCCTTTCGCCCGGTTCGGTATCAGTGCCTCGATTGAGATAGTTTGACCCGCGTCGGCGGCTACCGTAGGAAGCGGCGCAGCAGTTGCCAGTTTTAGTGCGGACAGCGCGGGCTCTTCAACGCTCCGATTTGCAAGCTGACCGGAGAGCAGATCCAACTGCGCAGCAGCGAACTGGATCTGAGAAATGCTTTGGTCGATGGCGCCGCGCAGATCCAGTACTGCGGCAAGAAGTGCGTCCGGACTTTGCAGCACCGGTGGCGAATAAGCCGGCAGCGTTGCATCCGACTCTTCAGAGTAGGGTGCATCCAGCATCTCTGCATCCATCTTAAGCAGTCTCGCGTGTACTCGTGCGCGCCGCTCCCGTTCCGGCCTGAGCCATGCTGCATCCCAACCTGGAAGCAGGTCGTTTGTGTAGAGCGCGATTGCCATGTCACGTGCTGCAGGCCCCGGGTGCTTAACGGCGATATCAAACTCATAGACATCGACTGTGGCGTCCTCAAGTTCAAGCTGAAGCGTGGTTCGTCCCTCCGTCTTTAGTCGGGAGGCTGCCGGGCCTAACGCTTTTCTTAGTTCCAGAAGGCAGGTGCGAAGTAGTCCAAGCGCGTTTGCGGTTGGCGAGTCCGGCCATAATATGTTAGCAAGCTGTTTTCTCGGAACCGGGTGGTCATTCCAGAGTACAAGCATCGCGAATAGCTCACGTGACTTTGCCGGAATGCGTTGAATCGGCAAATTGTTAACCCGAATGCGCAGTTCCCCGAACATGGTAACGGTAATTAGATTCGGCAGTTCTTCCATTGAACCCCCCTCGCCGATATTTCCTGTCATTTCCAGACGGCACGGTCGCTTGCCGTGTGTCCAAAACAGAGTGCAATCCATGCAGATCTGTCACAGAAAATTAATTTCTACTTATTAATGGGATATCTGTTTACTTTTTGCTGATACCAAACCATAATACACTATATTAACGGTAAAAAAACGGTATCAAGATGTAGCGTTGAATTATCGTTTATAGAGTTGAGATGCTTCATGGTATCATATGCTCTCCACTTTGAGGACGCCTCGGGCAGATCCGGTCGTATACAACCTTACGAGGCGTTCTTCCAAGGGGAGCCAGGCTCGGCTTCAACCCCTTGCCCCTTCCCACTTACTTGCAATGATGGTACAATCTGATAGTGCCGAATTGCTGCGGCTTTAAACGATCTCTGTTCGCCGACCCTTTACTTAGATGTAACCTCTAATCCGCCAACACATCGTGAATCAAACAAGATCGATTTTCACCTATACAGTTATCGCGCGGCCGGCCCGCTGCGCACACGCCCCCATATAATCCGCTCATTGGCTGTGCGGGATGGGGCTTGAGAAATGGAGCCTACATATGTCCCGTCCAGTGGTCGCCGTAGTTGGCAGACCTAACGTTGGTAAATCTACCCTTTTTAATCGCCTTATTGGTCACCGAGTCGCCATTGTTGAAGACACGCCCGGCATCACGCGCGATCGCCTCTATCACAAGGTAGAGTGGCGCGGACAGGAGTTCACCGTTATCGACACCGGTGGAATTATCCTGAATGAAGCCGATCCTCTTGCGGTTCAGGTGCGCGTTCAGGCAGAAATTGCCATGGAAGAGGCGGATATCATTCTGTTTGTGGTAGATGCCGCGGACGGCATGACCAGCACCGATCAGGATATAGCAGACGTTCTGCGCGCTTCACCCAGCCCGGTGATTCTGGTTGTGAATAAGGCAGACAACCCGCGTCTGTTGATGGATGCCGCAGAGTTTTACACGCTTGGACTTGGCGATATCCACTCAGTGTCTGCAGTACACGGCCAGGGTGTTGCAGATCTGCTGGATGTTGTTGTTGCACGTTTTCCGGCCGATTTCGACTTTGTTGAAGACGATGAAGACGCCATTAGGTTGGCCATTATCGGCAG
>Ga0182012_10007409_pt1 | contig 10979 bp, 15 predicted proteins | sample 612S2SmetaG_FD_120486 | JGI IMG/M metagenome (GOLD analysis project Ga0182012, IMG submission 120486) | Permafrost microbial communities from Stordalen Mire, Sweden - 612S2S metaG | ecosystem: Environmental > Terrestrial > Soil > Wetlands > Permafrost | place: Sweden: Stordalen | collected...
CCTCAATCCGCCCAATCTCCGCCTACATCCGCCCATATCCGCCCTTTTCCGGCCATAGAAAAATATGAATGAAGCACCCAAAGGTAAAATCGGACGCCTCCCCCAGGCCATCCAGGACCAAGTCAACCGCCGGCTGGAGCAGGGCGAGCTAGCACGGACGCTCGTCGCCTGGCTCAACGCCCTCCCCGAAGTGCAGGCCGTGCTGGCGGCGGAATTCGCTGGCAAACCCATTCGCGAACAAAACCTGTCCGCCTGGCGCAAAAATGGCTACCAAAAATGGCTGTTGCACCATCGCGCCTGGGAAATGACCCAAGCCACGACCTCCACCCCCGACCAACCCTTGACCGACCAGATGGCCGGGTGGGTGACGGCCCACTACCTGCTCGCCATCCGCAAGCTGATGGAAGCCAGTCCCGGCGGCGGGCCAGATTTGAAAACCCTGCGCGCCTTGTTGCACGATGTGGTGGCCGTGCGCCGGGGCGACCACCGCGCCGCCCGTGTGCAAATGGAGTGGGAGCGCCTGGCGGCTAACCGCCGGAAAACCAGTGGGGAACAATGATCCCTGCGACCCAATGTTATGGGTGGTGTTCTGGCCGCAGGCCATTTGGGAGTGCGGCGACATGTCGCCGCTTTGGGACGAGACGACAAGTCGTCGAGTTCGCCAAGGCAGACTTGCCCAATATCACCAACCACATCGGGATGCACCGCTCGCCGGTCATTCTCGCCAAACACTGGACACCCCCCCGCAGAGCGGTTATGCTCCCGGGCATGACGGGCACCGAAAAACTTCTGGCCGAATTGATCGCGCTGCCCAGCGTGAACCCGGCCTTTCTCCCGCTCCGCCATCCCCACGCCGGTGAAAAGAAAGTGGCGGATTTTCTCGCGTCCATCGCGGCCCGGGCGGGGCTGGACATTGAATATCAGAAGGTTTTGCCGGGGCGCGCCAATTTCCTGGCCCGCCTGCGTCCGGCCGGCCCGGTGCGCCAGACCATCCTGCTGGCGCCGCATTTGGACACGGTGGTGGCGGACAGCACCCAGTTTATTCCCCAGCGCAAAAACGGCCGCCTGTACGGCCGGGGGGCGTGCGACACCAAGGGTTCGGTGGCGGCGATGCTGACGGCGCTGATCGAACTGGCAAACTCCCCGCGCCGGCCGCAGGCGACGGAGATTGTGTTCGCGGGGCTGGTGGACGAGGAAAACGCGCAGGAAGGGTCGCGGGCGCTGGTGGCGGGCGGCTTCAAGGCGGATCTGGCCATTGTGGGCGAGCCGACGCGGCTGGCGGTGGTGACGGCGCACAAAGGGAGCCTGTGGCTGGAGCTGTCCACCCGGGGACGGGCGGCGCACGGGGCCACGCCCAGTCTGGGCCGGAACGCGGTGCATGCCATGGCGCGGATTGTGGACTGCCTCGAGACGGAGTATGCGGCGCAACTGGCCCGGCGCAAACATCCGCTGCTGGGAACGGCGACGGTGAATGTGGGGAAAATTTCCGGCGGCACCCAGCCGAACATTGTGCCGGATCACTGTGTTATTTCCGTGGATCGCCGGCTGCTGCCGGGGGAGACGCCCGCCGGGGTGCGGCGGGAAATCGCGGCCTTGCTGCGGGCAAAAGGCTGGCCGGTCCAGGTGGCCACGGCCAAACTGGCGCCCGCCGTGGCGCTGGAAACAGATCCAGCCCGGCCGCTCGTGCATCAGTTTCTCGTATCGCTTGGCCAGCGGAAAACGGTGGGGGTGAATTATTTTTGCGACGCGGCGGTGCTCTCCGCCGGGGGCATTCCCAGCGTGGTGTTCGGCCCGGGGAACATTGCCCAGGCGCACACGGCGGATGAATGGATTTCACTGGCGGAACTGGAACGGGGCAAAAATTTGTTGCTGCGATTCTTCCGAACCCTGCCATGAGCGACGTCACCCCCTCCAGCGCGGCGGCAGCGAGGGTGGTCAAGGCGGCCAGCCGGGCCACGTTTTTCCGGCAGAGCGGCTGGATGATGCTGGCGACCATCATCGGCGGCATTTTAATGTGGTCGGTCCATTTGCTCTCCCGCGCCATCCCGGCCGCAGAATATGGAACCCTGATTACCCTCTTCGCGGTGATCAACCTGATCCCCACCATTCCGTTGCAAATGGTCTTCACGCAGCAAACGGCGCTGGCGCTGGCCACGGGCGGCGAAGCCCGGCTGGCGGGATTGCTGCGCTGGACGGGCATGGCCCTGCTGGGCGCCTGGCTTTTGGGCGCGCTGGTGGTCGCCGGCGGGCACGGGGCGATTGCGGGCAACTGGCATTTAGACAATCCGGCGGCGCTGCCGGTGCTGCTGGGGGTGATTTTCCTGTCGCTGATCTGGCCGGTGTTTGCGGGGCTGATGCAGGGGCGGCAGAATTTCCTTTGGCTGGGTTGGGGCTCGATTTTGAACGGGGCGGGTCGGATTGGGGCGGCGGTGGTCATTGTCTTTTGCTGGCATGGTTACGCCACGGGCATCATGGTCGCCGTGGCGGCAGGGTTGCTGCTGGCGTGTGGCGCGGGGGCGTGGCAAACACGCTCGTTGTGGCGCGCCCGGGCGGGGACTTTTGACCATGCGATTGTGTTTGGGCAGGGGCTGCCTTTGATGCTGGGGTTTGCGGCGACGCAATTTTTATTCAGCGCGGACACGGCGTTTGTGAACGCCTATTTTGGCGCGGAACGGACGGCCCCGTATGGCGCGGCGGGCACGCTGTCGCGGGCGTTGCTGTGGCTGGTGATGCCGCTGGCGGGGGTGCTGTTTCCCAAGATTGTGCACAGCCATGCCACGGCGGAAAAAAGCGGTCTGTTGCAGGTGTCGTTGCTGATTACGGGCGGGCTGGCGGGGCTGGGGTTTTTGGGGCTGTGGCTGCTGGGGCCATGGCTGGTGTTGATTTTCCCGGCAGATTACCGACCGGCCACGCTGGCCGTGCTGCCGTGGTACGCGGGGGCGATGATCCCGCTGGCGCTGGGGAATCTGCTGGTGAATGATTTGCTGGCGCGGTCGCGTTTTCGCGTGGTGCCGGCGCTGATGGTGGTGGCAGTGGCTTATGGGCTGGCGATCAGTCGCTGGCATACCACGCCGACGATGGTGTTGCAATTGCTGGGCGGGTTTAATTTGCTGCTGCTGGGTGTGTGCGTGTGGTTTGTGAGGCATGACAAGAAATGACGAAGAGCATATTCAACCTGGTGCTAATCTCGTTGCCAAGCGGCGCTGACCCGGCAAAATGGGGGTATGAATTTTCGGGACAAACTCATTGCGTGGGATGATCTGCCCGCCTGGCGCGCCGCGTTGCGGGCGGCGGGGAAAAAGCTGGTCGTCACGAATGGGTGTTTTGACATTCTGCATTTGGGCCATGTCACTTATCTGGAGACCGCGCGGAATCAGGGGGACGCGCTGTTGGTGGGGGTGAACAGTGACGCGGCGGTGAGCGGTCTCAAGGGACCGAACCGGCCGGTCAATGCGGAGCAGGATCGCGCGGCGGTGCTGGCGGCGCTGGAAAGCGTGGATGGCACGTGCATTTTCACGGACGTGCGGGCGACACGTTTTCTGGCGGCGGCACAGCCGGATGTGTATGTGAAGGGCGGGGATTACACGCTGGAAACTTTGGATCAAAATGAGCGCCGGGCGGTGGAATCGGCTGGCGGGCGCATTGTGCTGGTGCCGTTTGTGCCGGGGAAATCCACGACGGGTCTGCTGGAAAAAATCGCGCGTTTGTGAAGATTCTGGTCATTTCGCTGGCGGGCAATGGCGACACTCTGTTCGCCACGCCGCTGCTCCATGAACTGCGGTTGAATTTTCCCGGGGCGACCATCGAGGCGCTGGTTCGCTGGGCGCCGGCGCGGGATTTGCTCGCGGGGAATCCGCATCTGAACCGGGTTCACCAGAAGGATTTGATGAAATGCGGTCCGCTGGCCGCGCTGCACTACCTTCGCGGGCTGGCCCGCAATGGTTACGATGTGTCCATCAACACGCACCCGCAAAGCCGGGTTCATTACCGCGTGGTGGCCCGGGTCATCGGCGCGAAAATCCGCTTTAGTCATGAGTACGATGGCTCAGGGTTTCTCGACCGCTGGTTGGTGAACCGTTCGTTGCCGCAGGATTACACGCGGCACGCGGTGGATAATAATCTGGCGGTGCTGCCACTGATCGGCGCGAAACCGTTGCTGCCCCGGCATGAGACGGAATTGTTTTGGACGGGGGCCGAGGAGGCGTGGACGCAGGAGTTTCTCGCGCGGCACCAGCTCGCGGGCCGGAAATTGCTGGGCATTCACGTGGGGTCAGGCGGCACGAAGAACCTGGCGCTGCGCCGGTGGCCGCTGGTGAATTATATTGAGCTGGTGCGACGCCTGCGGCAGGCCGAGCCGGAGACAGGCATTTTGTTTTTTGGCGGACCGGATGAAGCGGCGGATCATGAGCAGGTTCTGGCCGCGCTGGGGCCGCAGAATTTGTATTTTCCCAAGACACCCGGGCTGGTCCAGGCCGCGCATTTGCTGAAACAATGCGGGGTGTTCCTGAGTGTGGACACGGTGATGATGCACCTGGCGGCGGCGGTGAAAGTGCCGCGTCAGCTCGTGATCGAAACGCCCACGTGGAATCCGCCGATTCAGCCGTATGCCACGCCGTTCACGTTGATTAAAAACCCGGTGGTGGATGGACGCGGGCTGGAGTATTACCGTTATGACGGGGGGAATATCAAGGGCACGCGGGAGGAATTGATTGCGTGCATGGCGTCGGTGACGGTGGACAGTGTGATGGAAACGGTGTTGGGGGGTTAAAGCGAAAAGCCGGCGGCTTTGGCGTCGTTGGCGAACATTTTGACGGTGTCCAGGGAGAGTTCGCCCAGGTCCATGCCGGCCATTTTAATGGCTTTGGCGAGGATGTCGTGCTGCACGGTGACGATGTCGCAGCCGCTGGCGTCGGCCTGGAAAATATTCAGGATTTCGCGGACGCTGGCCCAGAGGAGTTCCGCCCGGGGCAGGCCGGCGAGGATGGTTTTGCTTTGCTGCATCAGCGGCACGGGGTCCACACCGGTGTCCGCGATGCGGCCGGCGAAGACGGAGACGACGGCGGGCGCCTGCACATTGAGCGCGGCGGCCACGCCCTCCACCTGGGCCAGGGTGAGGATGGCGGTCACGTTGAGTTTCACGCCGGCGGCGGCCAGTTCGCGCACGAGCGGCAGGGCGGATTCGCCCCGGGTGTTGGTGATGGGGATTTTCACGTACACATTCGGACCCCAGGAATTGATCTTGAGGGCCTGGCGTTTCATCTCGGGGAATTCATCCGAAAACACTTCGAGCGAGAGCGGCTTGACGGTGATGGTCTGGAGCACGTCGCGGGCGAAGGCCTCGAAATCGGTGAGGCCGGCCTTGCGCATGAGGGTGGGGTTGGTGGTGAGGCCCTGGATGAGCGGGTTGGCGTTGAGTTGCAGCATGCCCGCCCGGTCGGCGCCATCGGCAAAAATTTTGACGTTTAGATCGTTGAGCGTTCGCATGGGCTAAAGTTCTATGTGTGAGCAGATGATGTCCGCCGCGGCGGCCAAATGGCCAGCGGAAAAATCCGGTTTTTCGCGCAGCGGCTCGGCGTAGCCGTAATCAATGAAAATGGTGCGGCAGCCGGCGGCGTGGCCGCAGTCAATGTCCCGCCAGCGGTCGCCGACCATCCAGCTTTGGGCGAGGTCCAGGCCGAGGTCCCGCGCGGCGCGCAGTAACATGCCGGGTTTCGGCTTGCGACAGTCGCACTCAGAGGCGCCTTTACCCGGATGAAAGCACACTTCCACGCGGTCAATGGGGAGGATCGCGCGCAGGTGGGCGTGGATTTCGTCCACGGCGGCTTGGGGCGTGGTGCCGCGGCCGACATCGGGCTGGTTGGTGGCGACGATGAGGAGGAAGCCGGCGGCTTTCAGGCGGGCGCAGGCCTCCGGGACGCCGGGCAGGAGTTCGAATTCCGCCAGCGTGGCGGGCGGATAGGGCAGGCCATTCCGAACGACCGAGCGGTTGATCACGCCGTCGCGATCCAGGAAGACGGCGCGGCGCGGGGGGAGCGGGTTGCGATTCACCGAGGGAAGGATACGGGAGCCGGGGCAGGGAGCGAAACAAAAAGGGGGGAGGGTGGATTTTATGGCGTGCCGCTAACGTCCGCGATAGCGGTCCATCAACGCCAGGATGCCTTCGCGGATTTCAAATAGTTCCAGGCGGGCTTCGGCCAGCTCTGGTGGTGGCAACAGGTTTTTCAAAGCGACCGCCTCCAGCCCGGCTTGGGATTGGTGAAGGTGAGGAGGCAGCCAGCCAAATCCGGCCAGGCATTACCTTTGAGTTCGAGCAGGACCGGCTCAGCCCGGCCGGCCACCCAGATTTGGCCGCGCACGAGGCCTTTGACACGGTTGTCAATTTCGCCACGGACGATGCAATCTTGAAGGCGAAAGGCCATGGTTAAAACGGGCCTTTCGGTAAACGCCAGTCCCGATTGGCAATGGGTTTTTCTTTGGCAGGAAGAATGTCCGCCGGCCAGTCTTGCAGGTGCTTGGCGCGTTCCTCATCCGTGGCGTGGTAGCGGAGCCAGAGTTGAACCTCTTCCTCACCCCAACTGCCCAGGATATCGTGAAACCAGCCGCCGTTTTGGTTGCGGCCCGGCAGGCAGGCGGGATCGCGCAACCCGCGCTCCCACAGTTCGGCGTACAGTTCTCGATCGCTGAGATGGTCGGTGTTAAGCACGTAGAAGCCACGCAGGGACAGATTGTGGAGCAGTTCCCACAGAATGGGGGTCAGAGTTTCATCCGTAAGTTCGACGGGGGGCAGCATGGGGATGTTTTCGGCGGCCAGTTTTTGCGCAGGGGGAGTCCAGTTCTCCGGTTCGGAGGCGTGAAGTCGGGCGGCCAGGGCGGGATCGGAGATTTCCAGCGGCGGTTCCTCGCTGCTCGCCGCCTCCGTTTGGCTGGCGGCAATTTCCCGGTCCACGGCATTTAATCCCAGTGGGTCGGATTCAGGTTCTTCCGGGGAATCATCATCGTCATCACCACCCGGCACCCAGCCGCCTTGGGCTCCGTGGGGATTTGGCGGGATGGGAAAAAAACGGTCGCGGTCATGGGGTGGGTCTTCGTGCGGAGGGACGATGCAGTCGGGGTCGGAGGAGCGCCACCTGTCTACAGCGTCCTCGTCGGCATAATAACGAAGGTAAATTTCCTCATGCGTCATCCCGCCGGCGTTGAATTCGGAGACGATGGTGTGGGTGTTGGTTTCGGCCGAGAGCGGGATGTCGGCGGTGGGTTCATCCAGCCATTCGTCCCACAGCAGTTGATAAAGCGTTCGGTCGTCGAGGTGATTGGTGAAGCAAAAAAAGAATCGGCGGGCGGCGGCGGCATAAAGCAATTCCCAAAGCCGGCCGGGCAACTGGCGGTCATCGAGTTCGCCAGGCGGCAGCGGTGTGAAGCCATGGCGCGCCAAAATCTCGCGCGGGGAACGCCATGGGCAATCCTCGGCGGGATCGAAAACTTCAGGGGTGTCCTCAGGCATTGGGGATTTTTTAGCAAAGAAGGGAAATGGCGGCCAGTCAAATATTTTCGAAGGTGCAAAAGGTCAAGGTGAGTGTGGAAATGCATAATTATCTGTGGTAATCTCGGCCGACATGATGGCGACGGAACCAACGTCGGGGCCGACTCTCTCACGGGAAACGATTCTCGCGGCACTTGGCAGCTTGTCCGATGAACTCGGCAAACAAGGTGTGGTGGGGGAAATCTGCCTGTTTGGCGGCACGGTGATGGTGCTGGCCTTTAACTCCCGGCTGGCGACGAAGGATGTGGACGGGCTCTTCCAACCCGCCCAAACCATTCGTACACTTGCCCGTGCCATCGCTGACGAGCAACACTTGCCTTCCGACTGGCTCAATGATGGGGTTAAAGGTTTTGTTTCCGCCCGCCACGAGACCACCACCGGTAATCTCCCGCAGTTCCCGCATCTGCGTCTGGCAATGCCGGTGCCGGAATATCTGCTCGCCATGAAGTGCATGGCTGCCCGCATGGGCGGCACCGCCGGGGAACAGTCAGACGTGGCAGACATTGTTTTTTTAATCCGCCATCTCCAATTGAAATCCCCCAAAGTGGTTTTGGACCTGGTGGGGCAATATTATCCGGCCAGCCGGATTCCAGTGAAAACACAATATCTGGTGGAGGGTTTGTTTGAGGAGGGCACACTATGAGGCCAAAAACTCTGGCGGAAGTGGCGCAACTGGCCTTGCGCGGCGATTCCTTCGACTTTTGCCTGGCAAATTTTCTGGATGGTTTTTATGGCGCGCCCACGGCGGAGGCTTTGTCGGCGACTCCGGTGCTGTTGCAACCGGCGGGCGGCGAACTGGGCGGCATCCGGGATGCCTATCTGGCGGCCACGGCCGAACATTTGGCCTGGACCCATGGCTTTCCAATTCCGGTCTGGGTGGTGGAAGAGGCGCGCAAACTGCATCGCCCATGGTTTGCTTCGCCACTGGCTGCGTTGCGAACGGTGTTGTTGCTGGAAAGTCCGGCGGCCTTTCGCTCTCGCAACCTGTTTGTCAGTGAAAACGCGTTGTCACGGGTTTGAGGCGAAGTCCCGCGATAGCGGAACTGCCAGCGCCATCTACCTTCGGGAAATACGCGAACGAAGGCGGGGATTTTGAACAGGAAACAGAGGAAACGGAGGAGGGGGAAATTTCGGAGGACACTGCTCCCAAAGGCCGGAAGGTGCTCCGATGTGCGGGTGGTTTGGATTTTTCGGGGAATTGAAGTGAGCCTACGAGATCAGAGAGGACGGTTGGAAATGGTTCTGGTTCGTCGGGGTGTCCGGACGGGCAAAGCCGAATGTAAGCTGGCACTCTGGAAAAGGTCATGAACTGCCTTGGAGTTTGAAAAGTGAGGACCTACAGCGGCACGACTCCGGCATGGGGTATCGTAGGGATTGAATTTTAATCGTTCGTAATTATTGACCAAGCGCGCCTTTGTAATCTGGCGGGGGTTCACCGTAGCCCTGGTTTCGGCGGGAAATTGCCGGTTCAATGATATCGTTGCGGATGTCGATTTCGGTGCGAAAAATTTCGCGCCACAGCCGCCGGGTGTTCTCCGGGTAGCGGTTGGGGGAATCCTCTTCAAAGGCCGGTCGGAACAAGTCCACCGCCAATTGGAGTTCATATTGAAGTTCAGCGGCGGTGGGATGACCGCTGAGTTGAATTACCCGTTCAAACGCTTGAAGGTCCTTCGCATCCAGGCGGTTCAATTTGCCAATGAGGATGTCCAGTGGATGCGGGATGGTGAGGGTGACATTGCCGCGCTGGACAGCCATGGCGCGTTGACGCCAGCGGGGACTGGTGCGAAAGCTCAGCTCAAATCCCGGTTCCAAATAAAATCCACCGTGTGATTTGTCCAGCCCAGCGGCCGCCACCAGAGCCGGCAGATCCTCGTCGTCGTTGTCGGAAAACAAATCCACGTCACCGCTCAGCAACTGGCGGTCCACCGTGAGCTGGAGCGGCGCGGAGCCGTACAGGGTAAGGTGAAACGAGCGGTCGGCCGGGAGGGTTGCGAGAAATTTCTGCAACAGCACGCCAGCCGGGGTCGTCCAGTCAATCTCGCCGGTCCACCAGTTTTTGATCAAGGGCATGTTTGTGCGGGGCAAAACCCAGAAAGTAAAGCGCTTGCTGAATGAGCCGGTTGCTGACCTCGGCATCCTGACTCAAGCGGTGCGCCAAGGCCTTCTCGCGCGGGCGGAGCGGGCGGGATTCCCGGCGAATGAGCAGGCGCGCGGCCAGACGCGACTTGCGCCAGGCGCCGTCCACTCGATGGGCCGCCAGTTTCATACGAGGCAAGTTAAAGGATGGGGCGGGGTTTGGCAATCTTCGACGGGATCGAACACTTCGGGGAGGTCGTCAGCCATGGGGCTTTTTTAGCAAAGAGAGAAAAGGCAGACCAGTCAAAAGTTTGCCAGGGTTGAAAAAGTGAAGGTTCCGGTGGAGGAAAAGTCTCCAGTGCCGATGGCGCAGACATGGACGAACCATCAACGATTTTGCGAAAAAACTTGAAACACTTGCCTTTCAGTGGGAATTTCCCCGTATGAAGACGTTGACAGTTGACGACCGCCAACGAGTCAGATTGCCGCAGGGGAAACCCGGACAGGTGTTTGCGTATGAGCCTGACCCGGATGGCTCGATCAAGCTGGTTCCGGTGATGCCGAAACCCGGCCCAAGGCGGATTGTGGCCAAGCTGGTCAAACGCGGTGGCGGGATATTCTTTGAAGTGCCCAAGGGTTACAAACTCGATTCCGAGGCCATTGGCAAGGCAGTGGCCGAAGAGCGCGAGAACCGTTCATGAGGACTTTCTGGGACACCTCGGCGGCGGTTAATGCCGCCCTTTCGCCCAAGGTTTTTCGCCGCCTGGAGACCGGGGAACATGTCGCCCGCCTTCATATGCTGGCCGAATTCTTCGCGACGATGACAGGACGCGGTGTGGAAATCACGGACGAAGCTGGGAATACTGACCGGATGGTTTTTACTCAAAACGAGTGCGCGGCCTGGCTAGGAAAATTTGCCGGTAAAATAAAATTTGAGGAATTGACCCAGGAGGAAGCCTTGAAGGCGCTGGACGATGCCCAAAACCGGGGTGTTCAGGGAGCCCGCGTTTACGATTACTGGCACGCCTTGGTTTCCGAGAAGGTGAAAGCGGATGAACTAATCACGCGCAACACTCGGCATTTCCAAGGTCTGGCCCCAAACGTGGTGTGGCCGTGAGCTGCCTGGCTTCTGGCAGCAGCGTGATTCTGGAATCATGAAAATCCCCCGACTCTCTAAACCATAAAATCAAATGAAAGATAAATTTTACCTTTCGGTGCCTTTATATTTAATTGCTGGATTTTTACTAATTATTGTACTTCAAAATAGAAGTTTGTGGTCCGCTTGCTCAAGTCCTGGCGCACTTGGAGGCATAACCCACTCCTTGCCAATCGCTCCTGCCACGATATAATTTGGGTTTTAAGC
>Ga0182012_10007410_pt1 | contig 10978 bp, 10 predicted proteins | sample 612S2SmetaG_FD_120486 | JGI IMG/M metagenome (GOLD analysis project Ga0182012, IMG submission 120486) | Permafrost microbial communities from Stordalen Mire, Sweden - 612S2S metaG | ecosystem: Environmental > Terrestrial > Soil > Wetlands > Permafrost | place: Sweden: Stordalen | collected...
AGGCACGCTCGCGGACGCACGGTGGCCGGCCTTCGCCGGCCATGACACAAGAGAAACGGAATCTCCGCCGCTCGCCTTATTCTGACGCCTATGGGGTCAAGCCCGGCCATGACGATACGACCCTACCCCTCCAGAAACTTCCCAATCGCCGGCACGGCTTTCAGCGCCGCCAGTTCCTGCTCGGTGGGCAATTGTGGGCGATCGCGCTGCTGGTTCACCATGCAGAGGAATCCCAGAGGTTCGCCCTGCGTGGCGCGAAACTGGTGCCAGGTCCAGGACGGGATCGTTACCAGGTCGAACGACTTCACCTTCACCACCTCGTCGCCGAGCAAACAATGCCCCTGCCCGCGCAGGATCATCACGGCATGCGCATGCTCGTGCCGTTCCAACGTCGAGTACCCGCCCGCGTCCATTTCGAAATAGCGCAGCTCGCAGCCCATGTCGGGCTCCTGGAACAGCACCTGGCGCGAGATGTCCTTGAACGGCGCGCTGCCATCCTGCTTGTACGGCATGTGCGCCACGCCGTCCCAGCGGAAGTCGTCATGGAAGGCGCGTTTCTGGGCGATCTGTTCGGTGTCCATGGGCTTTACCGATAGTCGTGTGTTGCGACGGCACTTGTGAAGGCGGCGGTTGCTTCGGTGAGGCGTTCTCGGGCCAGCAACAGGTTGCCGCCGATCAGCAACATTGCGTCGGGGCCGTAGAAGTCAAGCAGCTCCGGGGTTCGTTGCAGGGTCATGCCGCCGGCGGGGACCGGCAGGCTTGGGCGCATCGTGCTGTCGGTGGCGCGGGCGTTGTGGGCGAGTTGACGGCAGGTGTCGGGGGAATAGCCGAAACGGCCGCCGTAGTTGGGAAAGATCACGGCGTCGGCACCGATCAGGCGGAACAGCGTGCCGATCAGCAGCGCGGGAGCGATGCGCGCCGCGCCACCCAGCGACGGATGCGCGAAGAACGCCATGTCGGGGAATTCCGCAACCAGCGCCTGCATATTGGCGAAGCCGGCGATCAGCGGCGCCAGCAGCACGCAATCGATCCCCAGGTCGCGCGCGAGGCCGATCTGTTGTCGCATGGCGTTGAGGTTGCCCGACAGGCTGGGCACGTAGCGCGTCGGATGCCCGGTCACCTGGACCGCGCGGGCGACTCCGGCGGCACAGGCGCGGACGCGGTCGCCGAAGCGGCTGTAGGGCTGGTCCGCCAGGCCGTGATCGTCCTTGATGTAGTCGATTTTTCCCCCGGCAAAACGTTCGGCCAGCAGGCCCAGTCGATCCGGAGTCAGCCCTTGCGGTTTCAGGGCCGAACAAGTCAGGGCGCGATGGTTCGCGCCAACGCGCCGGCGCAGGCCGGGGATGCCGTGGTTCGGGCCGCCGAAGTTCACAATCACGTCGGGGGGAAAGGTGACGTCGTGCAATACCACGTCGTCGTGCAGCGACGTGTTGCCGAACAGCATGTTCAGCAACTGGCCGGCGTCGTGGGCGATCGTTGCGGTAGCAATGCCGATGCGGACAACGAAACGGTCATCGTCGAGGCGGTCGATCGATTGCACGTCACCGACGATGTCTCGCAGCACGATGGGGTCGTCGATCGCGTCCAGCGGCATTTCGACGCTTTGTTCGACGGCGATCGATTGGGCGCGCGCCTCGATCGACGCGGCGTCGCTGCGGACGTGGTAGGTGACGGCGAGGCGCCCGGTCATGCGCTGGATCATCCGCGCGGGACCACCAACGCGTCCACGGCAATCGCGCCGGCGGGCCCGAGCATGACCGGGTTGATATCCACCGCTTCCAATCGGTCGCCGAGCGTGGCGGCGAGCTTTTGCAGGGCCAGCAACAGGTCGATGAAGGCGCGGGCTGCTTCGGGGTATTGCCACCTTGCGCTGGCCAGCACGCGGCCGAGGCTGCTCTGCGCCAGCTTGCGTTCGATCGTTTCGCGCGTGACCGGGATGGGCCAGACGCAGGCGTCACGCAGCGCTTCGGCGTAGATGCCGCCGAGGCCGCACAGCAGCACCAGGCCGACGCCGGGGGAGCGGGTGATGCCGGCGATTGCCTCCAACGCCGCCGGCACCATTGGCTGGACGATCGCCTGTTCGGTGCCGAGGCTTTCATAGGCGGCCTGCAACGCGGCGGCGTCGCGCAGATTGGCGCGCACCAGGCCGCGTTCGGTCTTATGTGCGACGCCCTCGGCGACGCCTTTCAGGACCACGGGCCAGCCGATTTTTTCCCCGGCGTCGCGGGCGGCGGCGTTTACGGACAGCAGAAAATCGGCCTTGTCGGCGACCGAAACCTCGAAAGGGTCGATCCCGAACGGCGTCTCCCAGCGCGCCTCGACGCCGGGAAGCGTTTCCAAGATGATTTCGCGCGGCTGGATTGGTTTCACCGCCCGCGCATTGGCGAGCGCCGTCTCCACGCCGGTCAAAATCGCGGCGCGCGAAAAAGTCGACGCGCCGTAAAATCCCCAGCAGCCGTCGCGCAGCACGCGCAGGCCAAAGCCCGCGTCAGCGCTCTCCCCGACATCCTCCAGCCGGTCTTCGCGCGCCCGCAGAAACTCGCGCCGCGTTTCGCCGAGCCTGATGTCGACGTAATCGGCGCCGGCTCTCCGGGCGGCGTCGATCGCGATGTCGGCGAGGTCGAACAACCCCGCTCTGTCGAGCGCGAAGGCGCCTGGCGCGATTTCGGGTTGTTTGCGCTCACCCAAGATCGTGGCTCCTGTCTCGCGCGAAAACCCGGTCGATTTTCGCGGCCGCCCCGCTTAAACCATACTCCCGATCGCGTCTCGCGATCCACCCGCGAGGATAGGCTCTTGTCCACATATGATTTCAAAGCGCAGCGTCTATTCGTCGAGGCGCCGCTTGATATTGGCGCGCGCGTCGTTCCGACGCCAGCGGCGCGAAACTATCTCTTGAATGTGCTGCGCCTGCGCGCGGACGATCCAATGCTGCTATTCAACGGCCGCGACGGAGAATGGCGGGCGCGGATCGAACTGACCTCTCGCAAGGAGGCGGCGCTTATCGCGCTGGAACAAACGCGGGCGCAAACCGCGGCCGGCGATCTCGACTACGCCTTCGCGCCGCTCAAGCAGGCGCGCCTCGATTATATGGTTCAAAAGGCTGCGGAGATGGGCGTCGCCCGGCTGATCCCCGTGCTCACGCGGCGCACTCAGGTTCGGCGCGTGAACCTGGAGCGCCTGCGCGCCAATGTGATCGAGGCCGCCGAACAATGCGGCCTGCTGAACCCGCCGGAGATCGCCGAAGCGCGGGATCTTTCAGACTGGCTGGCGTCGCTGCCCGCCGGGCGGCTGCTGATCTTTTGCGACGAAGACGCCGAGGTCGCCGATCCCATCGCGATTTTGCGGCGTGCGGCGCCGGTCGGCGAACCAAGGCCCGGCGCCTCCGCGACACTGTTGATCGGGCCGGAGGGCGGTTTCGACGAGGCCGAGCGCGAGAAGATTCTTCGGAAGCCCAATGTGTTGCGGCTGTCGCTGGGGCCGCGCATCCTGCGCGCCGACACGGCCGCCGTCGCGGCCCTTGCGCTCGTCCAGTCGGTTCTGGGAGATTGGTCGTGAACATCGGGCGGGGCGACACGATGCTGCCACGATGTTTGCGTCTATTGCCACCAGCGACGAAGCGGTCGGAGGAAGCGCAAGTTCGGCCTCCGGCGTAAAAGTGGTCGCCAGCGTATGCGTTAACTTCTGGGCGAAGTTCCTCGGCTTTAAGGGAATGTTCGCCGCATCGCGGAACGTTTTCGAGAACTGGTTATCGCGCCATCCCGTCCACGAGCATCACAAGGTCAACGCGCGCATGAACATTTATTCCCGGCGTAATTGCTTGCCGCGAACGAGGGAGGCCCGCAGCCTCCTGGCGATCGCGGGGCCCCTAGGGATCGCCGCGCTCGTCATTTGCGCGCCGGCCCACGCCGAGAGTCCGGGCGCCGCGACCGGTGATCGATGCGCCCGACTGGGCGCTGATTTCGTGGCGATTTCAGGCGCGCAGCGTTGCGTGCGAGTCGGCGGCCATGTACGCGCCGAAGCGCCGCGCACCGATGTTCCGCGCGTCGCCGCCCCCCGCCAGGCCCTCCCCGGGCCAAACGGTTACGCGGCGGCCGTGCCGGACGGACTGCGTCCTATCTCGGAAATTTTCCACATCCCCGCGGGCTCCGCCTCCGGCGGCTCGGGCCTCTATCGACGCTAGGGTTGCCTCGCTCTGATTGAAGACTTTAGATGCGAGCCTTCAGACTCGCATTTTCAAGCCCCAGCAAACAGAACGAGCGACCATTTTCCCACACACTTTAAAGCGCGCATTCCTCGAAAGCCGGTTCGACCGATTTCCGCCAGCGGCCGTGGAACGCCTCGAGCCGTTGCGCCGCGAGCGTCTGGCCGCTTTGCGCGATGGCCTCCAGCGGCTCCAAATAAATCGTCTCGTCCGCGCCGGCGGAGTCCCGTCGCGCGCGCCGCGTCAGCCCCGCGCGGGCGAGGGCCAGCATATCCAGCCCGATTTCGCGCGCGGAGCGGCCTTGGATTGAAGCCTCCAGCCCCTTGAACGGAACTTCGTCGCGTAGATTTTGACGCTCGATGGCGCTCCAGCCGCGAATCAATTCCTCAGCGCCGTCGAGCGCCGCGCCGTCGTAAAACAGCCCGGCGAACAGCGCCGGCAGCGCCGTGATGTGAGCGCGCGGGCCAGCGTCGGCGCCGCGCATTTCGAGATAGGTTTTCAGCCGCACCTCTGGGAAAATCGTCGAGAGGTGATTGGCCCAATCGGCGATCGTCGCGCGCTCGCCCGGCAGTTGCGGCAGCTTCCCGGCCAGAAGATCGTGAAAGCTCGCGCCGGCGACATCGTGATAAATCTCGCCGCGCTTAACGAAATACAGCGGCGCGTCGAGCGCGTAATCGACATAGCGCTCGAAGCCCATGCCGTCTTCGAAGGCGAAGGGCAGCATGCCCGTGCGGTCGGGATCGGTGTCGCGCCAGATGTTTGAACGCTGCGACAGCGCGCCGGTCGGCTTGCCGTCGAGAAATGGCGAATTGGCGAACAGAGCCGTGACGATCGGCTGAAGGGCGAGGCCGACGCGCATCTTGCGCACCATGTCGGATTCGCTGGTGAAGTCGAGGTTGACCTGAATGGTCGCGGTGCGAAACATCATGTCGAGGCCGAGCGACCCGACCTTGGGCATATAGGCCGACATGATCCCGTAGCGTTGCTTGGGCATGATCGGCGTTTGCGCGCGCGACCATTTCGGACTGGCGCCGAGATCGAGAAAGCCGATCCCCAGCGGCGCGGCGATGCGCTCCAGCGCGGCAAAATGCGCGTCGCGCTCGGCCCTGGTCGCGTGAATGTCCTCGAGCGGCGCGCCGGAAAGCTCGAACTGGCCGCCCGGCTCCAGCGAAATCGCGCCGCCGCCCTCGGAGTCGTAAAGCCCAATCAGGGCGTCGCGGTCGAAGATCGGCGTCCAGCCCTGCGCCGCCCGCAGACCCTCGATCAGCGCGCGAACGCCGCCGGGCTCATAGGGAACGGGCGCGTGGTTCGCCTTGTAAAACGGGATTTTTTCGTGTTCCGTTCCGACGCGCAGGGGGCTCCCCGCGGGTTTGACGCCGGCCTCGATCCAGGCGACGAGTTCGCGCCGCGACGAAATCGGCGTTGTGTCGTTAGCGTCGCGAGCCATTCTTCGCTTTCGTGCCAAAGTGCGGTTGGGTGGTCGGCGCACGCGCCGAAGGGACAGGCGCCCCGATTGCCGCAAAAGCCTCCCGCGCGCAAGCCCACGCAGTTTTGGCGCCAAACCGCCTAAAACGCCTCGCCGCGTGATTTCCCTTGTTTCTTTTCGCGCCGCAACCATAATCGCGGGAGACCGAGCGCGGCGAGCCGGCGGCGCGGCGAGCCCCGAAAGGACAACGTTTTGGTGGAATCAGCGACGCGCGTTCACATCACCCGTAAGTCCCTCTACTTCACCCGCAAATCCGTCGAATCCATCATCGCCGCCAATAACGCCGAGCGTCATGGACTGAAGCGCACGCTGGGCTGGGCGTCGCTGTTGGCGCTCGGAATCGGCGGGATCATCGGCGCCGGCATTTTCGTGCTCACCGGCACGGTCGCCGCCAATGTCGCGGGGCCGGGAGTGATGGTTTCGTTCCTTCTGTCGGGAATCGCCTGCGCCTTTGTCGCTTTGTGCTACGCCGAACTCGCCTCGCTGATTCCCGTGTCGGGCAGCACTTACACCTATACTTATGCGACGCTTGGCGAGATTTTCGCCTGGATCATCGGCTGGGATCTGGTGCTCGAATATGGCGCCGGCGCCGCGACGGTCGCCGTCGGCTGGTCCGGCTATTTCAACAAGGTTCTGCAAGGCTTCGGCGTCAACCTCCCGCCCGAACTCACGCATGCTCTCTTCGCCGGGACCGCGCACGCCGGCGAGACGGCGCCTCACGGGTTTTTCAATCTGCCCGCCGCTGGCGTCATCCTGATGCTGACGGCGCTGCTGGCGCGCGGCACGCAGGAAAGCGCTGCCTTCAACAACGTCATCGTCGTGATCAAAGTCGCCGTCGTTCTGGCCGTCATAATTTTCGGCGCGCCTTATGTCGAGCTTTCCAATTGGACGCCACTCACGCCCGAAAACTCCGGCGAAGCGCATTTTTTCCGCTGGGCGTGGGAGAGACTGACGAATTTCGGCGGCGCGCATGTCGAGCCAGATTTCAACTGGGATTTCAGCTGGTTCGGCCATTACGGCTGGACCGGCGCGCTGCGTGGCGCGGCGCTGGTCTTCTTCGCCTATATCGGTTTCGACGGCGTATCGACCGCCGCGCAGGAAGCCCGGCTGCCCCAGCGCGACGTGCCCGTCGGCATTCTGGGTTCGCTGATCATCTGCACGGTCCTATATATAGGCGTCTCGGCGGTGGCGACAGGCATCGTCTCCTATAAGCAACTCGGCGTGCCCGATCCAATCGCGCTGGCGATGGACCACACCGGCCTGCCTTTCATCACCTGGATCGTTAAGTTCGGCGCCCTCGCCGGGCTCACGACGGCGATGCTGACGTTGCTGTTTGGCCAGACACGCGTATTCTACGCGATGGCGCAAGACGGTTTGCTGCCGCCGGTCTTCGCGAGATTGCACGACAGATACCGCACGCCGGCGATCAGCCAATGGCTTGTCGGCGCGCTGACCGCCTTGACGGCGGGCCTGTTTCCCATCGACATCCTCGACGAGATGGTCAGCATCGGCACGCTCGCCGCCTTCGCGCTGGTGTGCTACGCCGTGCTGCATCTGCGCCGTTACAGCCCGCTCATTGTCCGCCCGTTCCGCGCGCCGGGAATTCCCTGGCTGCCCGTTCTCGGCATTTTGTCCTGCCTCGCGCTGATGGCGGCGCTGCCGGGCGAGACCTGGCTCCGCCTGGTCGTCTGGATGGCGATTGGGCTGGTTATTTACTTCCTCTACGGCGTGAAGCACGTCCGGCGGTGAGGCCGTCGCCGGCGATTGTCTGGTTCCGGCGGGATTTGCGCCTTTTCGACAATCCCGCGCTCGGCGCGGCGGCGGCGTCCGGCGCGCCGCTGATCGCGCTTTACGTGCTGGATGAGCCGGCGATGGCGGCATGGCGTCCCGGCGCGGCGAGCCGCTGGCGTCTGCATCATTCGCTCGCCTCCCTCGCGCGCGATCTCGCGGCCCTCGGCGTCTGCTTGGTGTTGCGGCGCGGCGCCGCCGATCTCGCGCTTGAAGGGCTGATCGAACAAACGGGCGCGACCGCGCTCTACTGGAACCGGCTTTACGAACCCTGGGCCGTGCGCCGCGATGGCGAGATCAAGGCGCGGCTGCGCGCGAGGGGCCTGCGCGTCGAGAGCTTCAACGCCTCGCTGCTGTTCGAGCCGGCGACGCTCGCCAAGGCCTATCGCGTGTTCACGCCATTCTGGCGCGCCTGCCTCGCCAGCCCAGAGCCGGCGACGCCCTTGCCCGCGCGCGAGCGCCTCGCCGCCGCGAAAGATGTCGCGGGCGACCGACTGGAGGACTGGCGGCTCTTGCCGACAAGGCCCGACTGGGCCGCAGGCTTTCGCGAGGTCTGGCGCGTCGGCGAGAGCGCGGCGCGGGAGCGGCTGCAAGAATTCGCCGGGGCGAGCGCGGCGGATTACGGCGCGGCGCGCGACGCGCCGGGGCAAGAGGGCGTCTCGCGCCTCTCCGCGCATCTGCACTTTGGCGAAATCTTCCCGCGGCAGGTCTGGCATGAGATCGCAGCCCAAGTCGGCGAACGCGGCGCGCCCTTTTTGCGCCAGCTCGGCTGGCGCGAGTTCTGCCATCATCTGCTGTTCGCCAATCCCGATCTCCCCGAGCGCCCGCTCGGGGGGCGCTTCCAGCGGTTCCCCTGGCGGCGCGACGACGAAGGTTTCTGCGCCTGGAAGAAGGGCGGGACCGGCTATCCATTCGTCGACGCCGCGATGCGGCAGCTTTGGCGCACCGGCTACATCCATAACCGCGCGCGCATGGTCGCGGCGTCCTTCCTCGTCAAACATCTGCTCCTGCCGTGGCAAGAAGGCGAGGCATGGTTCTGGGACACGCTAATCGACGCCGATCTCGCCAACAACGCCTGCGGCTGGCAATGGGTCGCCGGCTGCGGCGCCGACGCCGCGCCGTATTTTCGCGTGTTCAATCCGGTTTCGCAGGGCGAGAAATTCGATCCCGAAGGCGCTTACGTGCGCCGCTACGTCCCCGAACTCGCGGGGCTCGACAAGAAATTCATTCACCGCCCGTGGGAAGCGCCGCGAGAAATCTTGCGCGCGGCCGGGGTGATTTTGGGGGAAACCTATCCACGCCCCATCGTCGAGCACGCTTTCGCGCGGAAGCGGGCGCTCGAGGCTTACGCGGCCTGTCGGGACTAGCGCCTACGCCCCGACAAAATGCTTCGACAGCTTGAGCCCCTGCCCCTGATAATTGGACAGACCCGCGGCGCCATAGAGCGCCCGCGGCGGCTCGGCCATCGGTTCGTAGACCAATCGCCCGATGAATTGCCCGTCTTCGAGGATGAACGGCACTTCGCGGCTGCGCACCTCCAGCACGGCGCGGCTGGCGGGCTCCCCTTGCGCGCCGGCGCCAAAGCCCGGATCGAAAAAGCCGGCGTAATGCACGCGAAACTCGCCGATGGCGGCGTCCATCGGGGCCATTTCGGCGGCGAGGTCGGCCGGGATGCACAATCGTTCCTGCGACGCGAGAATATAGAAATCGCCGGGATCGAGAATAAGCCGACGGTCCGCGCGCGCCGGCAGCACGTCCCAAAAATCGCCGACGCTGTATCCGCCGACACGGTCCACGTCGATCACATCGGTGTGCTTTTGCGCGCGATAGCCGACGACGCCGGCGTGCAACTCGCCCGAGAGATCGACGCGAAGAACCACACCGTCGCGTAGATTCAAAGGGCCGTCCACGAGTTTCGCCCGCGCGTGAATTGTCGCCAGTTCGGCGTCGGAGAGCGCGAAACTCGTCTGTTGCGGCGCGAGAGGATCATGCTGACGAAAACGCAACTGATTGAGACGCGAGCCGGCGCGCGCGCGCACCGAAAAACTGCGCGGCGAGACTTCGGCGAAGAGCGGCCCTTCATAGCCTGGCTCGGCGAGATCGAAACGCTCGCCGCGATCGGTGATGAGCCGTGTAAAGATATCGAGCCGGCCGGTCGAGCTCTTGGGGTTGGCCGCGCCCGACAAATCCTTGGGCAGCGCGAGCCGCTCCATCAGCGGAACGACGTAGAAACATCCGCGCTCCAAAACGGCGCCGTCGCCTTCGAGCGAAATCTCGTCGGATTTTAGTTCGCGCAGCAGTTCCCCGACGGTGCGATCCCGGCCGGGCAGAAAGCTCGCGCGCACGCGAAACGCCTTGGCTCCAAGCCGAAGATCGAGGCTCGCCGGCTGAATCTGATCCGGCCCCAAGGGTGCGCTGGCGTTGACCAAACCGGCCTCGACCAGCGCGGCGATCTGACGGCTGGAAAGGACGCCCTCGCGCCGCTCCCCCGCCCCGGCGGGTTCCGGCAGACCTGCCTCGCTCATCTCGCGCAATTCCTTACATATGCGAGCGCGATCCGGCGCGCTCCTGGCAGCGCCGTTCCTAGCACGAAAAAACCGGGGACGCGCGACCCGGCCCGAAGCGGTGGGCCATCCGGCGTTCAGGCCCGATGCCGCAAGGATTTGCGCGGATAGAACCTTTGCGCCTCGGCGCCCTGCGGCGTTCTGGCTCTGCGTTGCGCGCCATAGGGTGACATCGGCATGAGCTCCGGATCCATCTCGTCCGCGACGTCCATGTTATCCGCGGCCTCCCGCTGGCGCGCGCGATCGAGGAAATCGTGCCCCGCCCAGGTGAGCCCCTTGAAACGCAGTCCGGTGGTGGGTTCGATCGTCACGACATCGATGAAACCGGCGTTGCGGAGCAAGGAGAAGTGAAACTTGATTTGATCGAGACCATAGCCGGGAACGGCGATCTCTTCCGCCCCCCGCTTGAGAAGCACTCCGGAGCCGACGGCAACGGGCATATCTTCCAGCAACAGGAGCATTTCGAGGATCAAATTCATGTCTCGTCTCATAACGCCCCTTACGCCTTCCGTTGATTAAACGCGCGCACGATGGGTCCGAGCTTTTTTCCATCGGGCGGAAACGCTTGTAAAAATACGCAGGATTTATTTCGAAATAATTTAGCGAGTCGCTTGAAAAATTAAGGTGGTAAATGGAGTTGCGCGACGCGGCTATCCCGCGCGCTCGCCAATGCGTGCGCGGGCGCACGCCGCGAAGCTTCGATGCGCGGCATATATTGTCGCAACGCCCGCGAGAGCGAGCGAAACAAGTGAGGAGCCGATGTCCATCGTCGCCATCCGACGCGCCGCCGCCGTCGCGTTCGCCGTCGTTTGCGCGGCTAGAGCATTTCCCCTTTGTTAAGAATCGGATTTCCTGATTCACTCAGCCCTTCGTTTGAGAAGGGGATCCGCATGGGTAACGTCACATCGATGGATTTGCGCAGCAGGATCGTCCAGGCTG